>Ga0102939_1000629_pt1 | contig 13000 bp, 10 predicted proteins | sample SalPon2_B_H2O_MG_FD_78214 | JGI IMG/M metagenome (GOLD analysis project Ga0102939, IMG submission 78214) | Salt pond water microbial communities from South San Francisco under conditions of wetland restoration - Salt Pond MetaG R2_B_H2O_MG | ecosystem: Environmental > Aquatic > Non-marine Saline... | reverse complement strand
CGGCACGCTTGGGTCCTGAGTCGCGGCACGCTTCGTGTTCCGAGACCGCGGCGAGCGACTCGCCGCCCGGTTCAGCGCGACCGGCTCACGACAGGTCGTCGACGCCCAACTCGCCCGCCGCGACCGCCCGTAGCTCCTCGTCGGAGAGCCGCTCGATCACGAAGTCGGGCATTCCCTCGGGGAGCCCCGCGGGAACGGAGCGGCCGCCGTCGGGCTCGGCGGTCACCCCTCCGCCGTCCCCGCCGTCGTCGGGGGTCCCGAGCCGGCTCGCGTCGCCCTCGACGAGCCGACGCACCGCGTGTTCGACCGTCTCGACCGTCTCCGCCTGGCGCTCGCTCTCGGCCGCCAGCGCCTGCATCTCGTTCGTGACGCGCTCCGACTGCCGCACCACCTCGTCGACCGTGGCGGCGATCTCCTCGGCGGCGGCGGCCTGCTCGTCGGTCACGTCCGCGACCTCGTCGATCCCGTTCGCCGTCTCCGTCACCGCCTCGGCGATGGCGGTGAGGTTCTCGGTCGCGTCCCCGACGCGCTCGCTCCCCTCCTCGACCCGCTCCGTGGTCTCCGAGAGGCTCTCGACGGTCTCCTCCGTGTCGGACTGGATCCCGTCGACCATCGACTCGATGTCGCCGGCGTGCCGCTTCGACTCCTCGGCGAGCGACTTGATCTCGTCGGCGACGACCCCGAAGCCGGCGCCGGCGGACCCCGCCCGCGCGGCCTCGATCGAGGCGTTCAGCGCCAGCAGGTTCGTCTGGTCGGCGATCCCGTTGATCGCGTCGACGAACCCGTCGATCTCCTCCACGCGGTCCTGGAGCGTCCCCACGTCGTCGGCGACGTCGCCGACGGCGGCGCCGATGTCGTCCATGGCCGCCGCGGCGTCGTCGGCCGCCGCCCGGCCGTCGTCGGCCAGCTCTTCGGCCCTGCTGCTCGTGCGCTCGACCTCGTCGGCGGTCGACGCCACCTCCTCGACCGTCGCCGAGAGGTTCGCCACCTCCGACGAGACCTCCGCGACGCGCCCCGACTGCTCCTCCGACGCGTCGCCGACCTCGGCGGCGCTGTCCGCGACCCCGCCCGCCGACGCCCGGAGGTCCTCGATCGGCTCTCTGAGCTCCGCTTCCACCTCGGCCATGAGCCGCTCGTTCCGCTCGACTTCCTCGGCGAGCTTCTCGCTGTACGAGTGGATGTACGTGTCCGTGACGACCTGCATGTCGAGGTTCACGATCCGGAGGACGGAGAGCAGGTCCTCGATCGCGTCGTCGACCTCTTCCCCTATCGCCGCTTCGACGGCGTCGCCGACGCCGTCCGCCTCGCCCGGCGCCGCGTCGCCCAGCGTCTCGGACAGGCGGTCCGTGAGCGAGTCGGTGAGCCGGTCGCCGATGAGCGGGAGGATGAGGTCGTAGTAGACGCCGTACTGGCCGAGGTAGTGTTTCATCGGCATCTCCAGCATGTCGTGGATCTTGCCGATCCGCGCCCGGTCCTCGAAGTACTCGGGCCCGTACTCGCCGCCGGCGAGGGTCACGAGGTACGCCGACTGCGTCCGCTTGAGCCGTTCGACGCCCTTCTCCGACCGCCCGATCACGTCGAGGGTCTGGTCGTGGCCGGTGAGGTTCTCGTAGAAGTCGTCCGCGATCTGCTCGGCGTTCTCCGCGAACACGTCTTCGTACCGGCTCAGCCGTCGCTCGTCCTCCTCGTCGAAGCCGAGAAACTCCTTCCGCCACCGGATCTCCGCGGCGTCGAGTCCGATGTCGTCGACCAGCGTTTCGACGTCGAGCCCGTCGTTCAGCCCGCCCTGACCGAAGTCACCTCGGCCGTACTCTCCGGATGTTGCCATGTAGACGGCTCCTCTATAGGCTTATATAATACATGACGCCCGTCTATCACCGCTGATTCTCTTCGTCTCCCGCCCGCCACCACGGCGGAACTCGCCCGCCGTGACGGGAGCTCTCGCCCCCGTGACGACGCGACTTCGGCCGGATCCCCGGCGGGTCGGCCCCCGCCGTCAGTCGGCGCCGGCGGCGTCGCCCTCGGCGGCCGGTTCGACCGTGACCGCCGAGTGCTTGAACTCGGGGATCCCGGCCTCCGGGTCGAGCGCGTCGCCAGTCAGGTCGTTCGCGAGCGGCTCCGCGTAGTGGAACGTGCAGAAGGTCACGCCCTCGCGGACCGCCGGCGTGACGTCGGCGGTCGCCTCGACGGCCCCGCGGTCGTTCGAGACGGTCACCCGGTCGCCGTCCTCGATCCCGCGGTCGGCGGCGTCGGCCGGGTGGATCTGCAGGACGTCCTCGCCGCGCATCGCCATGAGCCGCTCCGAGCGCCGGCTGAGCGCGCCGCTGTTGAAGTGCTGGAGGACGCGCCCGGTCGTCAGCGTCAGCTCGCCCGCTTCGAGGTCGTCCGCGGGCGGGACCGGGTCGACGACCGCGAGGGGAGCGGCGCGCTCGCCGGTCCGGAACCGCTCCGCGTGCAACACGTCCGTCCCGGCGCCGTCCGCGGCCGAGAAGGGCCAGCGCTGGTAGCCGTCGCCGATTCCCTCGTAGTTCATTCCCTCGTAGATGGGCGCGACGCGGGCGATCTCGTCGAACGCGTCGCGGGGGCCGTCGTAGTCGAACGCGTCGTCGCGACCCGTGAGCCGCCGCCCCAGTTCGGTGAGGACGTCGAAGTCGCGCCGGGCGTTCCCGGGGAGGTCGGCGTTGGGGCGCATCCGCATCACGCGGCGGTCGGTGTTCGTCACGGTCCCGCCCTTCTCGGCCCACGCGCTCCCCGGGAGCACCACGTCGGCGTGGGCCGCGGTCGCCGTCTCGAACAGGTCGATGACGACGCAGAAGTCGAGGTCGTCGAACGCCGACGCCACCGCGCTCGCGTTCGGCTCGGTGACCGCCGGGTTCTCGCCGAAGACGACCGCCGCCCGCACGTCGTCGCCGAAGCGGTGCGTCGCCTCGACCTCCGTGAGACCTGGCTCGACCGGCGGCTCGACGCCCCACTCCGCCGCGACGCGCTCGCGGGCCGCCGGGTCGGTCACGGACTCGTAGCCGGGGAGCACGCCCGGAAGCCCGCCGACGTCGCTGGCGCCCTGCACGTTGTTCTGGCCGCGGAGGGGGTTGACGCCCGTCCCGCGCCGCCCGACGTTCCCGGTCAGCAGCGCGAGGTTGAGCAGCGCGTGGACGTTGTCGGTGCCGCAGCGGTGCTGGCTCGTTCCCATTCCCATCACGATCGCGGCGCGGTCCGCCTCGCCGTACGCCCGGGCCGCCTCGCGGAGGGCCTCCGGATCGACCCCGGCCGCTCGGGCGTTCGCCGCGACGTCGACGTCGGCGAGGCGCTCGCGAAGCCGGTCGAATCCGGTGGTCCGCTCCGCGAGGAACGCCTCGTCGACGAGGTCCTCCTCGACGAGGACCGCGGCGATCGCGTTCGCCACCTCGATGTCGGTCCCGGGGCGCAGCGGGAGGTGGACGTCGGCCGCCTCGGTGGTGTCGTTCGCCCGCGGGTCGACGTGCACCAGCGTCGCGCCGTCGCGGATCGCCGGGAGGAGGTACGAGCGGAACGCGACGGGGTGCTGTTCGGCCGGGTTCGCGCCGTTGACGAAGAGGCAGTCCGCCTCCGTCAGGTCGTCGAGCGTGTTCGTCATCGCCCCGGCCCCGAGGCGCTCGCTCATGGCGGCGACGGTCGAGGAGTGACAGAGGCGCGCGCAGTTGTCGACGTTGTTCGTCCCGAGGACCCGCGCGAGCTTCTGGAGGACGTAGTTCTCCTCGTTCGTGCAGTTCGAGGAGGCGAAGAACTGCACGGCGTCCGGCCCGTGCTCGTCGACCACTCGGCCGATCCCGCTCGCGACGCGGTCGAGGGCCTCCTCCCACGGGGCCGTGACGAACCGGCCGTTGTGCCGGACGAGCGGCTCCGTGAGGCGGTCCTCGTGGTCGACGACGTCGAACGCGGCCGCCCCCTTCGGACAGATCTCGCCGCGGGCGTTCACCGGCCCCTCGACCCCGGTCGCGCTCCCGGCGCCGGCGTACTCGATCGCGCAGCCGACGCCGCAGAACGGACAGACGGTGGGGCTCGACTCGAAGCTCCGATCGGGCGTCTCGCTCGGGTCCGTCATCGCGCGGAGCTACGGACTCCACGGCCCTCCCGATGCCGCCGGAGTAGCGTGGTGTTTTAAATACTCCCCGCGCTCCGCGGCCGGACGCGGGCCGGGGTCGCCGCGCCCGGCTCCGGTCCCCACACGCCGGTCACCCCGTCGCGACGTCGCCGCCGACCGGCGCGAGGACGCGACCGAACGACAGGAGCCCCGCGGTGACGAGGCAGGCGGCGAACGCGACGGTGCCGAGCTTCCCGCCGAAGCCGACGAAGTGCGGCGCGGCGCCCACGAACGCGACGCCGGCGGTCCCGCCGGCGAGCAGCATCGCGCCGGGGCCGGGGATCCGCTCCGGCGTGGCCATGCCGACGAACGACGCGCAGAACGCGACCGCCGCGACCGCGTCGCCGGCGGCGAACAGCGGCGGGCAGACGGTCCCGGCGACGAGCCCGACGACCGCGGAGCCGACGACCGGACCGTGGTCGAGCCGGACGCTCACGAGGAAGGTGACGGGGGCGGCGACGGCGGCCGCGACGACCAGTCCCGCCGCGACGGTCGGCTCCGGGACCGACCCCGTCCCGGGGGCGAGCCCGCCGAGCGCCGCCACCGACAGGCATCCCACGAACGCCGTCGTCCCGAGCTTCCCGCCGAACCCGTTGAACGCGCGCTTGGCGGCCACGAAGGCGACGGCGGCGACGACCCCCGCGGCGACCACCGACCCGATGTCGGCGTCGGCCGCCGGCGTCGCCATCCCGACGAACGAGCCGCAGTACGCGGGGGCGCCGTACGTCTCCGTCAGGAGGTACGCGCAGAGCCCGACGAGCGCGGACGCCACGACCGGCCCGACGCCGACGCGGACGGAGAGCGCGTAGGTGACCGGCGCCGCGACGGCGACGGCGGCCGCGTTGCCGAGGTCGGTCCGAGTGACCCGAAACCCCTCGGTCCGCAGGGTCCACCGGGCCTCCGTGACGGCGGTGTGGCCGAGGCTCGCCGCGGCGACCGCGAGCGCGAGGGCGCCGATCAGCAGCTCCGCGCTCGCCGCCGTCCCGGCGCTCGAACCGACCCCGGTCCCGGCCGCCAGTCCGGCGGCCGCCGCGGCGGTCATTCCCGCCCCGGCGCCGGCCAGGGCGATCGCTCCGACGGCGTGGATCGTTCGGTGCACGGCCACGGCTCCGGGCCGCGAACCGATACCGACCGACCCACAGTATTGCGGGTGTTCTCGGGACCCCCCGCGAGCCGACCCGCTCGTCTGGGATCAGGTCTTTGTGTCCGTCGCCCCACTCGTGATCCGATGGGAACCGGACGCGAACCGACGCGCCGAGACGGGGGGGACGCGCCAGACGGCGTCCGCGCCGGCGTCGCGATCCACGGCGCACGGAACTGCCCGGTCGTCGCGGCGTCGACCGCTCACGACGGCGCGATCACCGGCGTCAACTGGACGCACGCGGGCGACACGCACACCGAGGAGTTCCGCGCCAGCGACCCGGACGCGGTCGACCGCGCGCCGGGCGTCCCCGACGCGGCGTCGGTCGTCGACCTCGGCGACGACCGCGTGTACCGGTACGACCGCCCCCGCGACGGGGAGTGCGCCTGCCGGATCATCGAGGAACTGGACTGTCCGATCGCCGACGCGCGGGCCGAGGACGGCGTGCTCCTGCTCACGCTCCACCTCCCGGACCTCGAACGGCTTCGCGAGATCGTCTCGGCGCTCGACGGCGTCGCAGACCGGATCGAGGTCCGGTACCTCGTCCACGGCGCGGCGGGCGACGACGCGGTGTCCGACCGGACCCTCGTCGACCGCGGCCGGCTCACCGACCGCCAGTGCGAGGTGCTGCGGACCGCCTACCGCATGGGCTACTTCGAGCGCCCCCGCGACGCCAACGCGAGCGCGGTCGCCGAGGCGCTCGACATCGCGCCGTCGACGTTCGCCGAGCACCTCGCGGCGGCACAGCGGAAGCTGCTGGAGGAGACGCTGGGCGGCGAGTGACCGCCAGCCGCGCCGACGTGATTCTCCCCTTAGGCCGCCTCTCGACGGTTTAAATCCTCGTTGATCGCAGTCGACACGCCGCCGCCGAGGATCGGCGCGAGGGGAACCCGCTCCGGATACGACGCGCTCAGCGCTTCGACGAGGAGGACGGCGGCGACGGTGAGGGCGACACACGTCCCGATGACGGCGTTCTCGCGGAAGACAAGACGAAGGGTGCCGAGCGGAATTGGTCAGTACATTTCGACGCAGGGATCGTTCGGCAGCGGTCACTGAACCCGAGCGTAGCGAGGCCCAACGTGTCGACGGTGGGGGACGTCTCTCTGAGGCCTCTCACGGGAGCCTTTGATTTCAACTCTGATAACCGATGCCGCGTTGTTATATGGCACCCGCGTGTCGCGATTGGTAATGTCTCTCCCCGCCTCGGATGCCGACCGCGGGATGTCACCGGTCGTCGGCGTCACGCTGCTCGTGGGCATCGTCCTCCTCCTCGCGGTCGCCTTCGGTGGCCTCGCCTTCGGCTTCACCGAGCGGCTCGACGACCTCGACTCGATCGAGACGCTGGACGAGGACGAGTGTCCGGGCTTCCGGGTCGTCTCCTACGAGCCGCCGGCGTTCGACGACGTGAACGAGCAACTCAGTCGGAACAACTGTGCGCTCTGGCTCCGCGCGGGCAACGTCGAGACCGACGCCGACGGTCGAGTGACGCGCTGGCTCGACGCCGGACCGAACGGGTTCCACGCGACGCAGCCCGACGCGACGGTTCGTCCGACGGCTGTCGCCGCCGCCGATACCGATATCGACCACGCTGCTGTCGATTTTCGGGGAACGAACGAGGACACGACGGACCCGAACGAGACCGACGGCGAGGTCCTCCGCCTGGACCGCGACGTCTCGCAACTGGACGTCGACGCAGACACCGGCCTCGTGATCGCGGCCGTCGTCCGGACGGACTCGTTCAACCGTGGCGGCACGTGGACCGTCGGCGAGGCCGGCGTCGACGGCCGGGAGTTCTCGATGCGGACCTGCAGCACGTACTCCATGGACACCTGTTCCGTCGGCGGCGACGCGAGCGGCCACTGGCGCGCGCAGCATTGGGGCACGGAAGACGTGGACTTCGAAAGCGCGGAGACCGACGGTGAGTGGGCCGTACTCGTCCACGCGTACGACGGCGAGACGGCGACGGTCCGCGTGAACGGCGCGCCCGTGGCCGCAAAGTCGGTCGACCTCTCGCTGGACTCGAACCGCGACGTTCAGATCGGTCGCTGGGAGCGCGAGGAGGGGGACCCGTATTGGTACTACGACGGTCAGATGGCCGAGCTCCTGATCTTCGACCAGTCGCTCACCGACGAGGAAGTAGAAAACGTCGAGCGCTACCTGATGACGAAGTTCGACGTGTCGACGTGACCGCCCCTCGTCTCCGGAGGCGCGAGCCGCGACGCGCTCAGCCTCGGTGCCCGATGTCAAGCGCGTCGAGGTCGACGTTCTCCGCGACGAGGTCGGCGGCGCGGTCGTACGGGGTGCGGTCGTCCGTCTCCGCCTCCGATCCCCCCGTCTCGCCGCCGTTTCCGGCCGAACCGCTCGCCGGTCGCGACTGCCCCGCTACCGCGAACACGCGCTTGACGAACGCGTCTCGGACTCCCTCGTTCTCGAAGAGGCCGTGCAGGTAGGTCCCGAGCGCCCGCTCGGTCGCCGCGCTCTCCGGACCCAGCGGGCTGGCGACGTCCCCGGTCCGGGTCGACCGCCCCGCGTGGATCTCGTAGCCGGTGACGGTCCCCGCCGCCCCGGCGAGGGGACCGACTCCCTCGACGGCCCACGTCACGCGCTCCACGCGCTTCTCGGTCGCAAAGCGCGTCTCGACCGGCAACACGCCGACGCCCTCGACCGCCGTCGCCGACCCCGTCCCCTCCACGTCGGCGTTCGTCAGGCGCTCGCCGAGGATCTGGAACCCGCCGCAGAGCCCGACTATCGGGCCGGAAAACGTTCGAAGCGCGTCGTCGAAGCCCGCGTCGCGGAGCGCGTGCAGGTCGTCGACGGTGTTCTTCGAGCCGGGGATCACGACCGCGTCGGCGTCGTCGAGCGGCCCCGCGCCGTCCCGGGCCGCACCGTCCCGGGCCGCGTCGAGCGGGACGTACGCGACCCGGACGCCCGGCTCGCGCGCCAGCGGCTCCAGATCGGTGAAGTTCGAGATCCGCGGGAGCCGGGGGACGGCGATCCGGACCGCGTCGGCGTCGGCGACGCCGTCGTCCGCGCCGAGGACGTTCGGCCCGCGGTCGCGCCGACCCCGGCCGTCGCCTCGCTCCCCGTCCGCTTCCGGTAGCGAGAGGCTGTCCTCCGCGGGGAGGCCCGGGTCGTCGTGGGGGACGACGCCGACGACGGGGACGCCGGTTCTGGACTCAATCTCCTCGATGCCGGGCTCCAGCAGCGACGGGTCGCCGCGGAACTTCGTGATGACCGCGCCGGCGACGCGCTCGCGGACGTCGTCGGGGAGGAGTTCGAGCGTCCCGTAGAGGCTCGCGAAGGCGCCGCCGCGCTCGATGTCGACCGCGATCAGGACCCTGGCGTCGGCGAAGCGCGCGCACTCGACGTTCGCGAGGTCGCGGTCGTGGAGGTTGATCTCGGCGATGCTGCCCGCCCCCTCCGCGACGATCACGTCGTGATCGGCGGCGAGCCGGCGGTGCGCCGCGACGGCGGCCTCGCGGGCGGCCGCCCAGTGCGACTCGTAGTAGTCGCCGGCCGCGACGTTCGCCGCGGCGGCGCCGTCGATCACCAGCTGGCTCTCGCCGTCGCCGCGCGGCTTGAGCAGCACGGGGTTCATGTCGGTGGTCGCGGGGACGCCGGCGGCCCGCGCCTGCACGAACTGGGAGACGCCGACCTCGCCCCACTCGCCGTCCGGCGCGAGCGCGACGCGGGCGTTGTTGCTCATGTTCTGCGCTTTATACGGGGCGACCGAGACGCCCCGCCGGGCGAGCAGTCGGCAGAGCCCGGCCGCCAGCGTGCTCTTGCCGACGTGGCTCGCCGTGCCGGCGATCAGGAGCGTCTCGGCGTCGGGGTCGGCGTCGGTCACGGGCGCCTCCGGCGAGTCACGGTCTCAGTACTCCGTCCCGCGTCGGGCGCGGTGCCCCGCGTCGAACGGGTGCGCCACCTTCCGGACGTTCGTGATCAGGTCGGCGATGTCCGTCAGGTACGCCGGTTCCGCGTGGCTCCCGGTGAGGACGAGTTCGAGGCCCTCGGGCTTCGACTCGACGAGCGCGACGACGTCGGCCGGGTCGACCAGCCCGCGGTCGGCCGCGTACAGCAGTTCGTCGAAGATCAGCATGTGGACGCCGTCCTCCGGGTCGCCGTCGAGCGGGAGCGGGGCGCCGACGTCGGCGTCGGCGGTGCCCGCGACGAGCGCCTCGGCGCGCTCGAAGGCGGCCGTCGCCTTCGCCTCGTGCTCGTCGTCCGCGGAGCCGTCGAGCAACCCGTGCCAGCCGTAGTGACCCGCGTTCTCGTAGGTGAACCCCGGCATCGCGTCGATGGCGTTGTACTCGCCCCTGACGCCCTCGACGCTGTCGGCGCCGCCCTTCATGAACTGGAGCATGTGGACGCGGTAGCCGTGCCCCGCGGCCCGGAACCCCATCCCCATCGCCGCCGTGGTCTTCCCCTTCCCGTCGCCCCACCAGGCCTGCACGAGCCCGAACTCCTCGGGCGCCGCGGGTTCGATCGGCTCCGGCTCGGGGGCCGCGCCGCCGCCGGGAGTCCGCGCGGCCGGGTCGCCGTCGGTCGGTCCGTCGTTCGATTCGCCGTCGGTCGGGCCGTTCTCGCTCGATTCGCCGTCCGTCGCGTCGTCGGTGTCGTCGTGTGTCATGGCTTAAATACCTCCGCTCGTCCGTCCGCGACCGCGCCGTGTTCGGCGTCGCCGGCCGGTCCGGGCAGGTCGCCGTCCGGGTACCGCGATCCGAGGCTCGCGCGCACCGCGTCCCGGACGCAGACGCGAGTCGCCGCGCCGACTTCGGTCGCGCTCCCCGAGAACGCCGCCGGCTCTCCCGCCGGGTCGTCGGCGACCACGACCGCGTCGCTGGTCGTCCCCGGGACGTCGGCGGTCGCGAGGAGCGTCGCCGCCTTCGTCTCGGCGGCGACGGCGACGAGGTTCTCTGCCGCGCCGGCCGCGAGCCGTCGGGTCGTCCCGCAGACCAGGTTGACCGTGCCCGGCCGGCGGGCGGACTCCGCGGCCGCCGCCCCGGGTTCGCGTACCGGACCGTCGTCGGGCTCTCCCGCCGGGTCCATCGGGAGCATCGCCGGGTTCGACAGCCCGACCGTCGCGTACGCGACGACCGGCCCGCGGCGCGCGCCCCGCGCGTGCTCCATCGCGACGCCGGTGAACAGCGTCGGGGGGTCGGCCCCGTCGTCGCCTCTCGCGCCACGCTCCTTTTTAAACCCCGCCCGCGCCAGCCGCTCGTCGCGGTACGCGCCGAGGTCGGTCCGGTCGAACCCCTCGGGCACGGTGACGTTGTAGGCGGCGGCCCCGCGCGAGCGCCCGCCGTCCCAGCCGGTCGAGAGCCAGCGCGTCCCCGGGCGCCGCAGGCGGAGGACGCCGTCGCGCACGGTCGCCTCAAACATCGCCGCCCTCCCCGTCGCCGGTCGCCGCCCGTTCCCCCTCCGTCTCGTCTCCGACGCCGAGCGCCGCCAGTAGCCGGTCGTTCTCGGCGGGCCGGCGCACCGCGACCCGGACGTGCGAGTCGAGGCCGCGGAAGGTGGTCGCGTCCCGAATCGCCACGCCTCGGTCGCGCGCGTCCCGCAGCACCGCGTCGACCGACCGGGCGTCTCCCCCGAGGTCGAGCAGCAGGAACGGCGCGCCCGAGGGCGAGACCCCGTAGCGCTCGGCGAGCGCTTCACGCATCCGCGCCCGCTCCGATCGCACGCGCTCTCGCGTCTCGCTTATAAACCCGTCACGCCGCATGCAGTACGCGCCGGTCGACAGCGCCGGGGCGCTCAGGTTCCACGGGCGCCGGGCGTTCGCGAGCGCCGCGCCGAACTCGCCCGTCGCGACCGCGAACCCCGTCCGGATCCCGGGGAGCCCGAACAGCTTCGTGAGCGACCGGGCGACGACGACCCCCTCGGTCCCCGCGAGCGACGGCCGGTCGGTGAACCCGAGGAACGCCTCGTCGACGAGCAGGCGCGTGCCGGCGTCGCGACACCGCGCCGCGAACCGCTCCAGCGCCGCGCGGTCGTAGGCGGTCCCGGTCGGGTTGTTCGGGGTGCAGACGACGGCGAGCGCGTGGCCGCTCGGGTCGGCGTCGAGCACGTCGGCGGCCGGGACGAACGCCGGTTCCCCGCCCTGGAGTCGCACCTCGCGAGCGTACTCGCCGAAGCTCGGCGCCGGGACCAGGGCGGTGTCGCCCGGGCCGACGGCGAGCGCGACCGCCGCCCGGATCGCGGCGAGCCCGCCGGGGGTCGGGACCACGGCCTCGGGGTCGCAGTCGACGTAGTCGGCCGCGGCCTCGCGGAACGCCGCCGGCGGCTCCGGCGGATAGCCCCGCGCCGCGGCGAACGAGTCGCGGTAGATCGCTTCGACGCCCTCGGGGACCTCCGGGTTCGTGTTCGCCGAGAAGTCCAGCAGGGCGGGGTCGTCGCTGCTCCCGTGAGGCGCGCGGTCGAGGTCGGTGGCTGTGTTATATTCCATGGCTGTGGTCTCCGTCGGCGAGCAGTCGCTCCGCGACTCGCGCGTCCGACGGGTAGTTGACGTTGACGGCGAGTCGGACGTCCTCGGTGAGGTGGACCGCGGCGTCGCCGCCGCCGGACCCACCGCTTCCGCCCCCGACGACGTTGATCCCGGCCGGGACCACCTCGCGGCCGTCCATCTCGGTCGCCGCGTCGACGCTGACGCCGAGGTCGCGCTTGCGCGCCGCGGGGACGCAGACGGTGAGCGACTCCGGCGGGTCGCCGTCGCCGGCGGCCAGCGCGGCGTCGATCACGGCGTCTACGGCCGCGGCGTCCAAGAGCGGGAGGTCGGCGGCCGCGGTCAGGAGGGGCGCGTCGCCCGCGCCGACCGCTTCCATCGCGTACCGCAGGTCCGCGACGTAGCCGTCGCCCGGCGCGTCGATCACGGAGCGGTCCGTCCCCTCGTCGGTGAGATGCGCGCGCGTCGCCGACGCGTGCGGGGAGACGACGGCGTGGGCCGTCTCGATCCGGCTCTCGGCGAGCGCGTCGCACACGCGGTCGACCATCGGCCGGCCCGCGATCGGGGTCAGCGGCTTCTCCGTGTCGCCGCCGAGGCGGGTGCCGCGGCCGCCGCACATCACGAGAGCGTCCACGCGATCACCCCCGCGTGCAGCGCGGCGACCCGCGCGAGTTCGTTCGTCGCGCCGAGCACGTCACCGGAGACGCCGCCGAGCCGTTTCCCGGCCCACCGCGAGAGCAGGCCGGCCGTCGCCAGCGCGGCGAGGAGCGCGGCGACTCCCGGGAGGACCAGCGGCCGCGCGAGGAACGCCGCGGGCGCCGCGAGCGCGAGGACCGGGAGCGCGGCGCTCGCCGCGTTCTCCGCCGTGAGCGCGGCGCCGAGCCCCTCGTGGGCCGCGTCGCCGACGCAGACGAGCGTCGCGGTCGCGGCCTTCGCGCCGACCTCGGCCGCGACGACGATACCGATCGCCACGCCGAGGCGGTCGCGGACGCCCGGCGTCCCGGCCGCGGTCGCGGCCTCGACCAACCCGAACGCGGCGGTCGCCAGTCCGAGGACGACGACGACGAGCGCGACCGTCCCACCGACGCCGAGCGCGGAGTCTTTCAACACCCGGTGGCGCTCCTCGGGACTCTCGTGGACGACCGCCGCGTCGCCGAGGTCGGCGACCCCGTCGAGGTGGGTGATCCCGGTCATGGCGTAGACGGCGACCGGGAACGCCAGCGCGGTCGTCGCCGCCGGAACGGGCGCGAGCAGAGGGAGCGCGACGAGGCCGCCGACGAGGTAGCCGACGAGCGGG
>Ga0102939_1000628_pt1 | contig 13007 bp, 7 predicted proteins | sample SalPon2_B_H2O_MG_FD_78214 | JGI IMG/M metagenome (GOLD analysis project Ga0102939, IMG submission 78214) | Salt pond water microbial communities from South San Francisco under conditions of wetland restoration - Salt Pond MetaG R2_B_H2O_MG | ecosystem: Environmental > Aquatic > Non-marine Saline... | reverse complement strand
GACGTCACCGAGCAGAAACAGCGAGAGCAGGAACTCGACCAGCACACCGAGCGGTTAGAGGAAGTAACCTCAGAGCTCGAAGAGCAGTATCAGTACTTGTTCGAGCAGGCACCAATCATGGCAGTCGTGACACGGGCAGAAAACGGGAGGCCGATCATTGAGGACTCTAATCAGTTGTTCGTCGACACGCTGGGCTACACCAAAGACGAGGTTCTCGAACAGGAGTTAGCAGACTTCTACACGTCCGAGTCACGTCGAAAGCTACTGGGAGACGGGGGGTACGAACGAGCCCTAAACGGCAACTTCGTCCGAGAAGACAGAGAACTGGTCACCGCCGACGGCGACACCATCAAAACCCTCCTACGGGCCGTCCCTCGGTACAACGGTCACATGGAGGTCAACGGACCGCTCGCGTTCTACATCGACATCAGCGAGCGAAAGGAACTCGAACAGGAGAAAAACCGGCTGGAAGAGTTCACGAGTATCGTCTCTCACGACTTGCGAAATCCCTTGAACGTCGCAGGGGGGCGAGTAGAATTAGCCCGTGAGGAGTGTGACAGCGAGCATCTCGATCATGCGAAAACGGCACTCGATCGGATGGAAGAGCTGATCGGTGATCTCCTGCAGCTCGCACAAAGCGGAGACCACGTCGACGCGACGATCCAGATCGACCTCGAAACGGTCATGGAAAACTGCTGGCAAAACGTCGAGACTGCCGACGCAACGCTCGTTGGTGAAACTGAACAGGTGATCTGGGCCGATCGAAGTCGCGTGAGCCAACTGTTCGAGAATCTCTTCCGAAATGCCGTCGAACACGCTGGAACGGATGTAACGATCACTGTGGGTGAACTGGATGACGGGTTCTACATCGAAGACGACGGTCCGGGGATTTCCGAAGAGGATCGAGACGACGTATTCACGGCCGGATACTCGACAGCAGGGGACGGAACTGGATTCGGACTCTCGATAGTGAAACAGGTAGCAGAAGCTCACGGATGGACGATCGACGTGACTGACGGCTCCGACGGTGGGGCACGATTCGAGATTACGGACGTCGAGTTCGCCACGACATGATATATATCGCGAGCGCATACCCGCGTCTTCAGGCGCGAGAGGAGGTCAATCGGCGTCGACAGCCTCGGTGTTCTGTAGTCGCCACGTGACGATCGCTCGCAACACGCCGACGAGGCTGTTGTTCTCGCCTACGTCTAGATGGCTGTCTCCGCCCGCGAGTCCGTGGGAGCAGCGTCCGTGCCGTTCACGAGGACGCTCACAAGTGTTCGCGATTCATCGACCATCATAAGCCGACCGGCAGGCGTGTCCGACCAGACCCACAGTGATTCGAACAGATCCACGCCAGGGATCTCATCTTGAATCCGCTCTTGTACGTCTGGGGAGACGCCGCCGAGACTGATGGTCACTCCCCGCTTTGCCGCCTGGCGGTGCGCGTCGATGACATCCTCGGTAAGCAACTCCTCGACGGTCATGGATACTATCTCGTCGTCTGCGTCGTTTACGAACTCCAGTACGCGGTCGGTGACCGCAGACTGTTCTTCAACCGTCCAGACGCCCCGTTGTTCCTCGCTGCGCTGGATCGGTTCGAGTTCGTCAAGTGCGGTCTGGAGAATCGACGTTCGGCAATCCATCTCGCGTTCGAACTTCTGCGCCGTCGTCCCGGCCGAGATCGTCCAGATGGTGAGGAGGAAAAGAATCCTCCATGCGTCCTGTTGGAATCCGTACCGGTCGTGGGCCCATCTATTGTAAGCAGTTCGACGACTCGGATCTGCTCATCTGATCGATTTACGCACTTTGACTGCTACCTGTCGGTTGCTAGCGGAAGCCGAATGATGATCTCGGTGCCGCGTGGCTCTCGATCGTTGACGCAAATCTCGCCTCCAGAGTGGTTGATTGTCCAGTATACCAACCACAGACCTAATCCGCTGCCGTGTGAGAGTCTCTCGATAGCCTCGCCCGATTCGAGAACGTCTCTATCGAACTCTGGAATGCCTGGTCCGTTGTCCTGCACGGTGAGGGTGGCCCACGATTCGTCCACACCGATATCAACGCGCACGTGGGGCTCTTCTCGGTCATTGTGGATCACAGCGTTTGTGAATAGCTCTTCGAGTGCAGTCTCGATCGACCCGATCGCAGAGACGACAAACTGTGTTGGACCGACAACGTCGATGTTTGCGTTGGGCCAGTCGTTGGCTGTCTCCTCAGCGAGATGCCGAACTAGCTGCCCGAGTTCTATTGGGATCGGCTCGCGTGGCTCACTGAGAACAGCGGTAATCTCCCGTGATTTTTCGCTCGTCGTCAATAGGGCGTCGGCCCGGTTCAAGATGGTATCAGCGGCGGTCGCAAGTTCGCCTTCAACTTCGGCTTGAAGCTGCTCACCCCGCCCCTGGATCACATTCAGATCGTTTCGGATGTTGTGTCGCAGAACGTTGTCGAGCACGTGGAGCTGGCGGGTCCGTTCTTCGAGATCGGTCACATTCCGGCAGATCGCTAGCGTGCCCGCAAGCTCACCGTCCTTGTAGTAGGGGTATCGTGTCGTATAGAAGATTGCCTCCCGGTCGCTGTATTCGAACGTCGGCTCGACGCTATATTCGACCGGCTCTTCACTCTCGATGACGCGTTGTTTCTGCCGGGCGATCGTCGTGGCAGTTTCCGAGTCCATAAACGCGTACTCTTCATCACTGAGTAGTTCCTCTTTGGAGAGCCCGGCGAACGAACACAGCGCATCGTTGACCAGCCGAAACTCTCCCTCACGGGTTTGGATCATGATCGGATCGTCGAGCCGCTCAATGATATCACGGTACAACGAGAGCCGATTCTCAAGTTCTTTGCGTTCGGTGATGTCGGTCTGGACGGCGACAAACGCCTTCACTTCGCCGTCCTCGACGATCGGTGCGATCGTCTGATCAGCGACGTACTGTGAGCCATCGCTGCGTTGGTCAACTATTTCTTCGCGCCACGTCTCACCTGCGGTAATCGTCTCCCAGAGCTCGCTGTAATAGTCATCGGCCATCTCTCCGGACTGGAGAATATCCGGCGACTGACCGATAGCATCCTCTCGATCATACCCCGTAACCGATTCGAACTCTCGGTTGACATACTGTATTGTCCCATCAGTGTCGCTTATCCAGATTGCGTTCCCAGAGGCCTCGACAGCCTGCTCGAACAGCTCCAGTGCCTCCGTCCGTTCTTCGAGTCGCAGCGACTGGGTCCGCAATCTGATGAGCGCCTGTATCCGCCACTCCAGTTCGGCTTTTTTGATCGGCATCGAAACTACCTCATCTGCGGTTTCGAATACGACGCTATCTGCAATATCTCCGCGGTCAGTTTCGATGACTGAAAGGTCTGCCTCTGGCACGAGCAAGAGACACGGCAATAACACCGGCTTCGCCTCACACTTTCGTGCTCGGAGGGTTTCAGCGTGTGTCTGTAGCATCTCTCCGTCGAGGATACAGCAGTCGAACGTCGCCGTTTCGATCGGCTGGTTCGGATCGGCCAGCGTATAGCGCTCGTGGGCTTCGATCCACTCAGCCACCAGCCGTTGATTCCCCTCTTCAGAGAGTAACGGGAGCAGTGACGCTGATTCGATGTTATCATCGGCTGATTCGCCCGTGAGATACGGTCCGTTCATTTTGAGCTCTCCTCAAGTTTGTCTGTTTTCGGTGTCGTCGATAACTCAACTACAAAGACTACACCAGTTTGCTCCGCTTCGTCAGACTCACCGAATGATTCGCTCCCCGCTCTGTCCTCAATCCAGACATCCCCGCCGTAGCTCTCGACGAGACTGTCGACAAGAAACAGACCCATTCCAGTCCCTCCACTTTCCAACCCTTTCTCACCCTCTCCGAACAGATCCTCTTTTATGTCATCTGGAATACCCGGCCCGTTGTCGGCTACTCTGATCCGGACTGACCCGACATTTTCCTTGACAGTGATCATCACCTTCGGTTGAGCTGTATGGTTGTGCTGAACGGCGTTGTTGACGAGGTTCCGAAACACAGACGAGAGCAGTTCGTTCGCCAGCACGTGCGTTTCCGGATCGGGTGGCTCCGGCATCGTAATCTCGGCATGGGAGAACGTCTCCCGGCGCTTTTCAAGTTCCTCAGAGAGGATCTGTCGAAGAGAGATCGACTTGAGGTTCGGCATCTCGTCGCCGTGAATGAGTGCCGAGAGATCCCGGGCGACGTTCGTGAGTTCGACGACGTGTCGCCCCGCCCGGAGGATCCTGTCGAGCTTCTCCTGTCCCTCAGGCGTCACCTCGTCTTCGAGCATTTCTCCCCACGCGACGACAACGTTCATGTCGTTTCGGATATCGTGTCGAAGGACCCGATTGAGCACGTCGAGTTGCTTACGCTGCTGACGGAGGCTCTCTTCTAGCTCTCGAAGGTCAGTGATTTCGTGGTTGACAGCGATGAACTGCTCAATCTCTCCGTCAGGGCCTTCTACCGGAGCGATCGTCTGTTCGACGACATATTGCTCGCCGTCTTTTCGTCTGTTGATGACCGTTCCACCCCAGACGTCGCCCGCCGTGATGGTGTCCCACAATTTCTCGTAGAATGCCTCATCTTGTTCTCCTGACTTGAGGATACGCGGGGTGTTGCCGACGGCTTCCTCGCCCGTGTAGCCCGATTGGGCTTCAAACCCCTCATTGACGTATTCGATCGTCCCCTCTGTATCGGTAACTAATACCCCGTGACCGGCGTGTTGATCTCGAATCTGCCGGAGCTGCTCGCGCTGATTATACGCTGAAATCGACTGATTGCGGAGGCGGAGGAACGTCCCCAACTGCTCGCTGAGCCGATGCTCTGCGAGTGGCATATCGATTACCCCGTCAATTGCACCCCACAGCTCTGGGTGTTCGTCCCGGAGGCGATCGTGGATCTCCCGGTGTCTCGATTCCGGGACCAACAGGAGATACGGGAGGATGATCTGCTCGGTTTCTTTACGCTTCAGGAGTTCTGACCCCTTTTCGTCCAATTGCTGCCTGTCGAGCAGACAGCAGTCGAACGCAGCCTCGGCGATGTCGGTGCCCTCAACGAGCGTGTATCGATCGTGGGTGTTTACCCACGCTTCAAGCACACGCCGGTTCCCTTCATCGGTGACCAAGATCAGAACACGCTTCGTTTCGTCTGTCTTCCTTCCGCTTGCACCCTGATCGATCATGAAACTGATGTTCGGAGCTGGCGGCTGCAACACCCGTTTGTTTGCTTTGGCGCGACGCTATTTGTGTTCGCCACTGTCATTGTCGTGTCTGCCAGCATCGTCATCGTCCCACTCCGGAGTTCCAGTGAGAATGCCCCGGAGTTGTGGGAGTGGCTCGCCGACGTGGATCCCGTCTGCTGTGATCTCGAGTTCTCGGAGACTGCGTTCAAAATTGCTCGTCCGCATTTTGAGCGTTCCGATGACTTTCCGCATCTCCCCGCGATACTCGAGATGGCGCAGAAAGATAATGTTGTCCGCGAGATTACTCGTCCGCTCTTCGGTCGCATGGAACTCCCCAGTGATATTGTGAACCTCATTGACGAGGATAGTGGAGACGCCAGCAGCCCGGAGAAATCGACCGATTCGCAACAAGGCACTCGTCGTGTCGTCGATCCCTCGGAGGTTTTCTTGAAAGCCCTGCGAACCATCGATCATCACCACTTCGGTACCATCGTTGACCGCCTCGCGGACAAGGTGCTCGAATTCTCCGACAGTATACTCCTCTGGAGCGATTTCAACGATCGACATTGCTCCGCTATCCAGCGCACTCTGTAGCGGGAGGCCGATCGCGTCGGCCCGCTTACGGATGGTTCGCTCTGCCTCCTCAAACTGGAACAGCACGCTTTTTTTCCCCTCGAGGGCCGCCTGTGCGAGAAACTGGAGACCAGTCGTTGTCTTACCGACACCCGTCGGACCACTGAGTATCGTGACTGTTCCCTGATCTAAGCCACCGTAGAGTAATTCGTCAAGTTCCGCCACGCCCGAAGAGAGCGTCCCCGGTTCGACCTCTCGCTTTTGTTCGCCGGGAGCGAGTGTTGGCCAGACCGTCAGCCCCTCATCACTAATATCGTAGAAGTGATTTCCTCGGCGGAACGACGATCCTCGGAACTTGGAGACGCTGACAGATCTACTCTCAGAAGTTACCTCAAGTGAGACGACAGCGTCGACAAGAAACTGGAGATCGTCATCTGTGACCGATCCTCCGGCCTGCGAGGTGAGCATCACCGTCGCGTCTATCTCTTTGAGATAGTCGAGGAGACCGAGAATACCCGAGCGAAACTGCCGTTCATCGCTGGTGAGATACCGGAATTCCGTGATCGGATCGAGCAAGACACGATCCGGGTCGATATCGTCAATTTGTTCGCGCAGAGCCGAGATGAATCCCGGTTGTTCGACCTCTGCTGACTCGAAGACGCTGTAGGAGTTGCGCTCTGAGAACTGTTCTTGAGTCGGTGAGAGGTTATGGAACTGTATCTGGTCGGTATTCAGACCGAACGCATCGGCTGTCCCTTCGACGTACGCCTGCGGCTCACCCATATTGACGTATAGAGCCGACTCTCCAGCATCGATCCCTGCCGAGAGGAAGTGTAATCCAAAAATTGTCTTTCCTGATCCCGGCGAACCGCGCATGAGAACGTTTCGACCCTGGATGAGCCCACCGTCGAGAATCTCATCCAGACCGCTGACGCCAGTAGACAATCGTTTGATCGGCATACTACAGCTACTGTTTTGGGAGTTATACCACTGTCTCTACAGGCGGAGCAGGTCGAGTGCCTCGGGGCTTGACCCCGAGGCAGTTCACCGTGGAAGATCCACCGCGAATAGTATACGTGCGACCGCCGGTACGACGTCTATGTGTAGTGAGTATATGAAAACTTATACTAAGTCTGTGGATATCAGGGCTATTGTGTCACGATATTGCTTCTTTTACACATCTCCCCGTCTCCGTCATCCGGTGTGGAGGCTCACGTCCTCCAAGCGGGTTCTCGCCACCTCGTAGACGTTGCCACCCTCAGGGATCCTTTCCATGCGGTGGCGCAACTGCGCTTCGTCGTCTACACTCCACCATAGGGTGATGTCTGCGTTGTTCGCCTTCGGATACTGCGACCGGAGAACTAGCTCTCAGGAAGCTGAATAGTTACGCTCGCTCCTCCCGAGTCACTCGTGTCGAACGACAACGTCCCATTCGAACGGCGAACAACTTGCTTGACGAACCAGAGGCCGAGTCCCGTTCCGTGGTTTAACGGATTGATTTCGCCATCCGCCGTCAGCACGCTCCATTCCTGCTCAGGGATTCCGGGTCCATCGTCTCGTACCGTCAGTTCAGCCATTCCGTCTGCGAACTGTAGTTCGATATCGACGCTTGGATGTTCTCGATCCGAGTGAATGATCGCATTCTCTACCAATTCTTGAATTGCTTCGTCAATCCCACGAGCGGCACTCGCCCGACATTCAGTAGCCAGATCTGTCTGCACTGTTGCAGCAGGATACTCCGTTTGGACGTCCGAGACAACCTGTTGAGTTCCCTGGACTAAGTCCACGTCGACGGTTTCAGCGTTGTCGGTCAGAAGTCCGGTGATTCGCTGACTGTTCTCTCCCATCTCGACGAATTTTTCACTTTTTTCAAGTATCTTCTCAGCGTCGGACAGCACCGCAGGTGGCCCTTGCTGTCTGATGAGTTCTGCATGCCCTTGGATTACATTCATGTCATTCTTTATGTTGTGCCGGAAGACACGGCCGAGAACTTGCAGTTGCTCCCGGTTTTCTTCTGCCTCAGAGACGTCAACTATATGGATGACGTAGCCACGGATATCGCCACCGCGCGTTCGAAGCGGTGAGCTTCGTGATTCACCTGGAAAAACCTGCCCCGAGTTCTTCCGGTAGGTAACCAGTACCGATTCTCCGGGGGAATCGGTCGTTTCCAGCAAGCGCTCCACATCCGTGTTCTCGTCTATAATCGTGTTGAGGTGGGTGCCGTCAACGTCGTTACTATCGTAGCCAAATAGATCCGTAAATCCTGAGTTGCAGGTCGTAATATGGCCATCGAGATCCGTGACCACGACCGCGCCGCCGATGCTGTTGAACAGCGACTCGTACCGTTGTTTCTGTTCGATGATTTCGCGCTCGCGGTCTCTTCGGTCTGTGATATCTTTGACGACCCCGACCCCCTCCACCGGTTCGCCATCCTCGTCAAACGTGATTTCCGCCGTCTCTCGCACCCACTTTACCTCGTCGTCGACCACGATTCTGTGTTCGATTTCGTAGGGTTCTCCTTTTAAAGCAGCATTCCACGCCTCATCGAGTCTCTCGCGGTCCTCGGGATGAGCTGAGTCCAGAAATCGCTCGTAGGTCATCGGCTGATCCGGGTGGATACCGAAGATTCGATAGCACTCGTCCGACCAGTGCAGGGTGTTGTCATCGAAGTCCAAGTGCCAACTCCCTACGGTTCCGATGCTCTGAGCTTGCTCCAGATGTGTTTTGATTGTCTGTTCGCTCTCCTTGCGCTCAGTCACGTCCCTCGCAATGACCACGACACCTCGCGTGCCGTCGTAGAGTTCCACGGGGACGAACCGTTGCTCGACACAGACATCGCCGACCGACGCCAGCGAAAGGTTAAATTCGAGGCTCAGCGTCTCCGACCCGTCAGGTTCACGAATCCACTCGCCGACATCGGGTTCGACATCGTCTAGGAGTGCATCGATCGCATCAAGGAACCGTTGAGAGTCTTCGTCCGGCGCAGCCATTTCATCGGTGACTGACCCAATGGGGATCCCCTCGATCGCTTCTCGGGGTGCGTCTGCAAAATCGAGTGCCGCATCATTGGCAAACCGGATTCGCTTGTCTTCGTCAACGATATATGCGACTTCGTTCATCGTCTGCACGACGAGTTCGTGCGTTTGTAGGCGTTGTTCGCGCTGTTTTCGTTCGGTGATATCGTGGTAGATTGCGACGAAGTTGGTCACCTTTCCCGAGGCGTCGGTCACCGGTGCAATCGTGTGGTTTGCAATAAATTGTGTTCCGTCTTGGCGTTCGTTCACGATCTCGCCGCGCCAGACAGTGCCGTCCAGAACGGTCTCCCATAGATCGGCGAAAAACGCCTCGTCGTGTTCTCCGGAGCTAAGTAAGTGCGGTGTCTCACCGACTGCATCAGCCGCCGTGTATCCGGTCAATCGTTCGAATTCCGGGTTCACATACTCAATCTCGCCGTCTACGTCCGTGAAGACGACAGCGTGCCCGGTATTCCGAACCATCTGTTCGAACTTCTGTAGGAGTCGTTCTCGCTTTTTCCGGTCAGTAATGTTGCGCGTCGATCCAACGATTTGTGTGACCTCCTCATCGACGATTACCGGGGCGATTCTCGTTTCCCACCACGACCCACTCTCGAATGCAGTGAGGTATTCTTCGTACTCAAGCGACTCTCGTTTGCGTACACACTCTGCGTATTTTTCCCGAATACAAGCGCTTTCCCGCTCGTCGAAGATTTTGCTGATCGTTTTCCCCTGAATTTCGCCATCGGAAACACCTGTAGCCACCTCGTACGCCTGGTTGACTTGATTGACGCGAAATGTCTTTCCGCCGTCTTCGACATCGACAATAAACAGTCCGTCCTGTGTGTTTTGAAATACTGTGTCTGCCCGCCCCAGTTCGGATAGGCGCTCTTTTTTCTCAGTAACGTCAATAAAAAATATTGTAATCCCCGTGTCGCCAGGATGGACTCTCACTTCCCACCACTTTTCCAATTCCTGGTTGTGCCGTTCGAAGAAGGTTATTTGGCCTGTTTCGATCGCCCGCTCGATTGCGTCCTCCGCCGGGGGCCCTTGAGCCTCCGGGAATACATCCCATATATACTCGCCACGCAGTGACTCGGGATCGGTATCGAGGAGGTCTGCAGCCCTCCTATTGACGTACGTGTACCGGAGGTCAGTATCCAGAGACACCACACCATCTGAGACGCGGTCAAGTGCATCGCTTCGTGCCTGTTGTTGCTCTGGTGAATCAGTTGTAGATCGGTCTGTGGTGACCATGTTGATTGTGTTCGTTTATCAATCGTTGTCGTTGGTCAGTTGTTGAACCGTGTTGTTGATCCGTTCACGTTCCTGCTTGTTCATCAACCAGTCTCGTTCCGTCTACCTGTTGACGGTCAGTAGACGTGATTTGTTCGTCGCTTGAATTAGGCATAACGTATTTAATGTTTGTGAGTATATGACTATTCCCCTTTAATTTCGCTTGATTGATAATTTACACCGTAGTAAAGGGAAAATACGAGAGATTCCCGCTAAATTCCCTAACACGTGAAAGACGTGATGGCCCCGAAGACTGACTTTTGATATACACCTCTGTGTTCAAAGAGTAACTCATGCCGGGTACGACAGAGCAGGCAAGTTGCGAGCGAAGCACCACCGACCGAGGTCGGCCATGGTTACACGTTCGCAGCGATGTCATTCCACGGTACGCATTCGGTGCTAGTGGAACCCGTAGTCGATACAACGAGCGTGTCGAACACAGAGATCAGAGACTGAATCCGGCGAAAACTATGGCCTTCTAATACCGTGCCATCAGTCGCGAGTGGCTTCAGGATCTCTTTGATTCCTTCTCTATCGAACTAGTATATCACTGATAAGATTGAACCACAGTGGGTGGTATCAGCCTGCCACGTGCTGGGTGGCCTCGGCATTTCGCTTTAATCGTATTATGAGACTAATAAGAAATGTAGCGCTCATAATTAGAAAGATGTTCACTGCCGAATCAACGGCCACCTCAGGTACGCCGATGATATAGCTACCCTCAACGATGGACAGTGTCCCAACCGACAGCAACACCGCAATAACGTATGTGACAGTGACGTCAAGGACGGTGCCGCTCGTCAGGCGACGTTCACGAATGCCGCGGGCGAATGATACGCCATATGCTGTGAATGCGGCCGCGGCGATGACGACGATACTAAGCGTAACAGTGGTCGGTCCTAGGAGCGCAGCTACTGGAAACTGAACCAGAGCGAGAAGCATGAATCCCGTTTCAAGGCGTCGTGCGTTCGCCAACGATAGCCGGTGTGTCTTGTCGCCTGCTGTCGACTGTTCGTAGTAGAGCTCACGCATCGCTAACGAGAGGAAGATGACGAAGAAGAGCTGTGACAGACGCCTGAACGCTGTCACCACGTCACTCCACCCAGATGCCGTGTATATCGCCTCTGTCACGATGAGCGCTGCAAAGACGGCTCCTACTGCCGTCGAAAGGCCAATATACCGCCACATAAGCAACCGAGGCGAGTCGTTACGTGCGTTCATCAGGGCGTACCACGCGGTTGCGATGCAGGTCGCTGCTAGAAGTACGCCGGCCACGAATCGCGTTAGTCTGATGGGATTGACCTGTGTGACTACGGCAGATCTACCAAGCAGTGCCAGTGAGGCCTGCTGAGCATATGGGCTGACCGCGAACCCGTCCACAAGGACCAAATCAAGAAGGCCAGTAGCACTCATTACGAATTCCTGATGTCCAATGCCTGTCTAACGCGGGCAGCTGACGCATATCGGTTTAATTTCGAGGGCCGGAGGCACTTGGTAACGACCGTCGCTAACTCATCCGGTACGTTCACTGGCAGTTCATCGAGCCGTCGAATCGTGTTTCCATCGCGGACAGGCGGACGGCCGGTCAACAGTTCGTGGCCGATAATCCCCAGACCGTATACGTCTGTAGTTGCGTCAATTCCACCGAACTGTGCTGGAGCGGCTTGTTCTGGCGCGATACATTGTCGATCACGATCACTAGCCGAGTCCGCTTCTCGTGCCTGTTGGAGTCCCCAGTCCGTGACACGCGGATATGGCCACGCAGACTCCTCCTCAAATGTATTGATGAACTCAACTGTCCCAGCGTGGAGACCACCATGGAGCATACCTGAGGTGTGTGCGTGGTGGACAGCGTCTGCGACACGTCCGAGTATCCAGCGTGCTTCGCTCGGAGAGACAGGCGTTGAGCGCTGGCGGAGCGTCCCGGCATCACCTCGTTCGGTTACAATCCACGGTGCTGGGCTCACACCATAGTCCACGAGACGCGTAATAGCGCTGTGGTCGTCCACTTGTGACCAGCCGCTGATTGTCTCATGAAACTCATCAGGGGCAACAAATGACGACCTATCGAATCGTCGTCGCGTCCCGACCATCTCGTGAGAAGAGAAGTCGAGTCGAACCTTCATCCGCTGCTGTTCAGCACTTGGCGTCTCTTCAGCAAGAACCTCGTACTCGTTGTACGTCTGGTCCATCGTGAGTGGTTTTGTCGGCTCTTCGCTTGGTGGACGTGTCTGCTCTGGTTCGGTTTCGGACGCTGCGTCGGCTACAGCCTCTGGCTCGCTTGAATCATTGTTGTCGTCCACCGAGGTGGCTGCTGTATCGTCGCCATCATCAGTGCCGACAACATTCCCGTCACCCACGGATATGTGCGACTTGTAGCCGGAGACCACTTCCTTGATCGCAGCACCGTCCGCTATTTCTTCTTTGTCTGCTTTCGTTACGATCTCGTTGAATACTTGTTCGTTGTGGTCGGCGACCTTTGCCAGTGCCCGGACGACATCTTTGCGGGCTGCTTCGTTGCTGAGCGCAGACGCAAATCGGCCTGTACAATGGCCCACTGTCTCAGGGGACTCTTTCACGACAAATCCGACTACCCACGACGCCACAAGACGCACGTCGGGATCCGAATCTTCGAGTAGCTGGACCACTCGAGCGGTCCGGGCCGAATCGAATGCTTCCGGTGTCTGAAGCCCCTCTTGGAGTAGGGCGTCCGGATTAACTGCCGGCCGGTCGCCTTCAACCATATGCGACATACTATCTCGCCCACTAATATCACTCTCGCAATGTTCTGCCCGTCCCAAGATGGACAGACGATGCTGTACCGCGATCGGATATGCCATCCTGAATTGTGAGCGGCCAAGTAGCACGACGCTGGCCACGTGACATCCTCCTCGCCGTAAACGGCGAGGCTTCCCGTCCCGCAGGTGGGATATTTGCTGGTCTACG
>Ga0102939_1000627_pt1 | contig 13016 bp, 12 predicted proteins | sample SalPon2_B_H2O_MG_FD_78214 | JGI IMG/M metagenome (GOLD analysis project Ga0102939, IMG submission 78214) | Salt pond water microbial communities from South San Francisco under conditions of wetland restoration - Salt Pond MetaG R2_B_H2O_MG | ecosystem: Environmental > Aquatic > Non-marine Saline... | reverse complement strand
CTATATCGTCGATCTTGTGGATGCATCCAGAAACCCAGAGGATTATGGCCTTGACTACGGTGACTACATCGAATGGGGATGTACTCCAAGAGCTTCCATCAACCTCGCACTGGCCGCCCGTGCCAATGCAATCTATCACAAACGGCACTACGTCAAGCCTCAGGACATCCGTGACGTAATCGAGCCTGTCTTCATCCACAGGGTAATCCTCAACTACGAGGGAGAGGCCCAAGGCATAGAAGTCAAAGAAATAATCCAAAATATCGTGGACAACGTACCGGTGAGGTAAAAAATCATGGAAAAGGCCTTTAGAGGTCAAAACTAGATGAAAGAAAGCGACTTTCTGGGCTCCGATGACCTTGTGGCAAAAGTTGATTCTGAGGTCAAACGTGTCTCAGATCTCTTCCGTTTTCTATTGAAGTACAAAGAACAGTTTCAGGCCTCTGGAATCGAATTCTCCGATTTGAGAGAGTATCAGACGAGCGACGATGCATCCAGAATTGACTGGAAAAACTCAGCGAAGTCTCCAGACCTCTATGTTAAAGAGTATGAAGAGGAGAAAGATATGGATGTCTTTATCGTCCTTGATGGCAGCGATAGCATGATGTTTGGAACTACAGACCAACTGAAGTCCGAATACTGTGCTATAATGACTGCAGCTCTTGCGTATGCTTCTGTAGATGCGGGAATGAATGTGGGATTTGGAATTTTTGGAGAAGAAAAGATGGTGATCACTCCTGACGGAGGAAATTCACAGTACCAAAAAGTATTACATGAAGTAACAAAATTCGATAATTACGGAGGCGAATTTGACCTAGAAGAGGCCTTAAACAGCGCTATAGGCCAGATAAAAGACAATACTGCTGTCTTCATTATCTCAGATTATGTCAACGTTGATCACAACTGGAAGTCAAAGATGACCGTGGCCTCGAAGAAGTTCAGACATGTACTGAATATCATGGTTAGAGATCCTAGAGATCATTCTTTACCTAAGTCAGGTAACGTTCGTTTCGAATCTTTTGGTGGAGACAGTCTGGTCGTGAACACGTCCAAGGTAAAGGATGAGTTCGAACAAGAGGCCTTGAAACAGGAGAAAAAGGTTGAATCACAGGTGAAAAACGGTGGAGCAGCTTTCCTTAAATTAGAAACTACCAGAGAGTTTTCCAGTGCTTTCGCCGAGTACTTTGAAGGGCAGGGAGGTGGCAACTGGTGAAACTTGTTTTTGAAAGCCAGTTCACAAACCTTTTGCTTTTGCTAAACGGTTTGGTATTGCTTTTGTTTTTCTATTACCGTAGAAAGAAAAAGAGTAGGGCGATGAAGTTTGGAAACTTTGAGACTCTGAAGAAGGTCGCAGACAAACGTTTGATCAAGACAGATGACCTATTGCTGATCACGAAGTTTCTAGCGATCACTTTCTTGATTATCGGTATTTCAAGCCCTGTACTTGTAGAGGATACAAAAGTCTCAGAAGCAGATTACTCTATCCTTCTGGATACCTCAGGTTCAATGTTTACCTCAGATATCGAGCCTACTAGATTTGATGCAGCAAAGTCGAGATCTCAAACCTTTGTAGATACACTGCCAAATGAGACAAAAGTAGGTTTCGCTCCTTATTCAGGGAAGGTAGGTGAAACCGTAGAACTTTCTTCCAATCAAGAACTGGTAAAGAAAGGTATAGATGATTCAGGCCTTGGAGATACCGCAGGAACCTCTATGGGCAATGCTATAAGCACAGGAGTTAACATGCTTAGAGAAAGCGATAGAAAAAGGAGAATAATACTGTTGACAGATGGTACAAATAATAAAGGAATTTCTTTGGAAGAGGCTGCTAATCAGGCCTCGAATCAGAATGTATCAATCTATGCGATCGGTATAGGAGAGACAGGCAACGAGAGTTCCGAGTACAGCATGTTAAGAGGAGAGAACGTGACAAAGTCCAGTTCTCCGAACTTAGAACCTGAAAAACTGAAGATGCTGGCAGATGAGACCTCAGGTAATGTATCGATTGTAACGACGAGCGAGGAGCTTGATGAGGCCTTTGTTACAGTTAAGACTGAAAGTGTTAGAAATAGTCTTTCCTCCATATTCATAATCTTTTCCGCGTTTTTGCTTGTGGTGGAATGGGCTTTGAAAGCGACAGATATCGAGGTAATACCTTAACTATTTTTACGGGGATATAGAATTATTTGATGGAGACTAAGAGAAAATGTCAGATTCAGGTAAACTTTCAACAGCAGAATTATCTGGTTTCGTCACCTCTACGAAGGAAGAAATACGCCTAGAACTTGAGGAAAGAAGCTATAACGAAGAGGCTATCGAAGAACTTATCGAGGCAGAAAAAGCAGGGAAAAACAGAAAGAAAGTCCTTAACATGCTGAAAAACAGAAAGAAAAGATGGAATATCCAAAAAGACGTAGACCTAGCTGAAGAAGAGATAAAGAACCTGGAAGAAACACTTGGAGATCTCAAAAAAAGAGAAAATATCGAGATAGACGAGGAAAAGGAAAGAAGAGATATAAGCGAAGAAGAACTTATCGAGCTTCTAGGAAACACTGTAAAGGAGATAAAAGAATTTGTCAGAGAAGAAAGAATCAGTATTAAAGGCCTTAAAACAATTTTGGAGGGTGAAAAAAACATAAAGGACAGAAAAACTGCCATAAAGTTTCTTGAAAAAAGGATAAAAAAACTGAAGGTGCAGCAAGACGCCAGAGAAACGGAAAAAGATATAGAAAGATTAAAGGAAGATATAGATGAAATAAGCGGCGATGAGGAGGCATTTGACATTTTAGAACCTTCTGAGGAAAGCTTGAAACAGGAAAAGGATTCAAAAGAGATCGAGGAAGATCCTGAAAATGAAGAGGATGTGGGCTCAAATGAAGATACAGAGAATACTGAAAAAGAAAAGAATAGAGAGGAGGTTGATGTAGAAGATAGCTTTGAGGAGAAAAAAGAAGTTGCTAAAGACCTTGAGGTGGAGATGACTGATAAAGAAATCAAAGCAATGAGTTTGGAAGATCTTAAGGAGTTAAAGTCAGAACTTGATAGAAGAAAAACTCTTATTTCCAACCTTGAAGATCACGGTCTTGAGAATGAGGATCTTGAGAACGCTTCTAATTCTGATCTTGAGAAACTTTATGACCAAGTAAAGGATTCTGATTCTGAAAGTGAAGAAGATAAAAAGAGTAAGGAAGAAATACGCGAGGAAGCTGAAGAGGATCTTCAAATGTTGATGGGCGCAGGTAAAAACTCTGAAGAAGACGAAAAAGATAGCTCCAAAGACAGGAAAAAAGATGCAAAAGAGAGGATAGAGGAGTTTAAAGATAACATGAGACAGAAAATGTCGAGAGACAATAAAGAAATAGAAGAGACTTCAGGGTTCGCGGAAGACAAGATAATAGAAAAACTTGATGCATACAAAAAAGTCTCTGATAGAGAAGCAGCAGTTAAGACTGCTCATATACTAAAAGGTTATCTAGAGTACAGGCTGCATATAGACAGAGAACTTACTTATGAAGAACTTGCAGAGAACCTTCCAGTTGAAGAGTATAAGGAGATGCAAGAAATCTCTGATTTCTTTAATAAGATGCAGGAAGACGAGTATACAAAAAATATTGAGATAAAAGATATGGATGAAATAACTGAAAAATCCAAGAGCCTTGTTAGAGACCTAGAAGGGTAAAACCCCTTCAGGAACTATCCCATAGTACTGTACAGCAAGATAAAGCATTATCAATACTTCTCCAGCCACCATAATAACAAAAGGGCCTTTTACCAGCACAGAATCAAGACCCATTCTCCTCTGAGCTACTGCATATATAATAAGGCCTACAGTCCAGAGAATAGCTATCAATGGAACCCTAAACTCTGGAGGAACAAAACCTTCCTCTGGAGTAACTTCAACAGAAAGATCTGAGAAAGTATAAGCTCCCTCCGAGGTAGAAACGATCACCGTAGTATTACACGACCGAATACTATCTGACGCATTTAAACCAAGGTTAACAGAAGAAGTAGAGTTCACCCCTAAACTCAGATTTGACCTCGTGAAGGCCTCACCACAGCTACCAACATTTTGAACTCTCAAATTGAAATCTGAGATATTAGTTTGCCCTGTATTGTTCAGCAAAACCGGTATAGAAATAGAAGAACCTCTCTGAACGCTTACAGTTTCAGGTATCTCGGCAATCTCCAGAGATGAAGAAAAGTTTGTCTTCTGCACCTTTACATCTATATAACGCACATCAAGATCTCTATCATTAGCTACATCTCTAGAATAAACAGGTAAACTATACCTCCCCTCCTCTATATCCTCAGGAGGCCTAAGAAAGATTGTTCTGTTGACCTCGCCTCCTGAAGACAGATTAGCTATAGACGCAGGCCTTTTTTCCCAACCTTCCATTTCTTCTATAGCCGGATCTAGCTCAAGATTGCTTAGAGCACTTTCCCCCAGATTAGAAACACTAAGCTCTACAGGAGAATACCTTCCTCTTGATACGGTATAGGTATCCTCTGTCTCCTGAATATTCACACTTAACACAGGAGTAGGCTCAGGTTCAGGCTCAGGAACCGGCTCTGGAACAGGTTCAGGCTCAGGTTCCGGCGTAATGCCAGGATTATCATTATCCCCCTCCACCTGCTCACCCTCCTGTTCACCTACCTCATCAGACTCACCTGGCACACTGCTGTTGTCCGTAGGATCGCCTTCACCTTTACCTCCTCCTGGCCGGATGACCTTAAAATCTCCGGTAAAATTAGCCGTAAAGTTCGCATCACCATCAGAAGTAACTTCTGCCTCAACAAACTGAGGATACTCATCTCTGGTAATATCGTTACCCTCATAGTAACTATCAGAGACTCTCTGCCTGTAACAGGTGCCATTGACCTCCATACGGCCACGATACCATCCGAAGCGAGAAGTCTTATTGTACTCCAAAACTGTCTCATTTGTAGGCCCTAAAACAGGATTCTCATCAGGTTCTCTGATACCATAAGACATATTCATATACTCTCCCGGCTCTCCATCAAGAAGAGACTCATAGCTATCGTTAGCTGAAGTATAGTTGTTCTCATACGTCACATTCAACTTGTACCTGATTTCTGCAGCATAGCTCTTATCATCCCAGCCTACCAAGAATGGACTGCTACCATTAACAGAAACAACTCCTCCTCCAGGAGGCCTGAAAGGATTAGTCCTTATACCACATTCTCCTCCAACATTGGCATATATATCTGTCTCATCCCCGGTCTGACCTTCCGGAAATACCTCAAAAGAAGAAGTAAAACTTTTCAACGACTCACTTGTCCGTACAGAAATATTATAATCCTTCACACCTTCTTCAAACAGCTCAAGGCCTTTCTCAAACTCAAAGTAAGGCTCAGATTCGTTCTGATCTACCATATCGTAACGAACAGTATCATTTCCTTCTTTAGTCTCGATAAACACATTTTCTATATCGTAATCAGGATCAATACCTCTAACATTAATTATGGCATAATCTTTCACGTTCGGGATCTCAGGCCTTACAGATACATCATTGAAAACAGGCTCTCCTGTACCTAGGAAGAATTCATCACTGTATGCGGTATTATTACCAGATGAATTACCGGCAAAAACGTTTACCCGTGAGTTTGTACTTCCATCCCTCCAGGTATAGTCTATAATTTTGCCCTTTGAACTTTCAGAACTGTTCACGGTGAAATCCGTTAATTTTCTATTGCCTCTAGAGGCCTCAAGATAAAGTGTATAGTTTCCTTCTGTGCCTGTAAAATTGAATGACGCATTATCTCCCTCCACAAAGTAAGACTTATTTGATTCCAGCTCAATATCAGCAGATACAAAGCCTGCAAACAAAATTACAAATATTGCAAGTGCAAATTTTTGAGGCCTCAAAACATCATCACCTTAACCAGGTAAGCTGTAGAGACCAAAGCACCTGCTAAGAGAAACTTCGTACTGGTTTTGATACCATCTTGACCCGAATTTTGCTGTTGTTTTTTAGAATCTTCAAGGCCTCTGCTACCTTTTTCCTCTATAGAGAGGTTCTGAGATCTATTCTGTTCGGTATCTCTGTCTCGTTCTTGACTTTGATCTTCCTGAAAGTTTACAAGGCCTTTTTCATATGATTCGTTCACTATACTGAATTTATAGTCTCTTTCCTGTATTATTTTTTGGGAGGCTGCTGTATTCTCTGAGTTATTTGTTGCTGCAGTGACTGTGACTGTAAAGCTTCGATTTCTGAAGTTCCTGGCTGCTGCATCAAAACTGTAATCATAGATTTTGGCATAACTTCCGTTCCCTAGCGAATACCAGCCTCTGCCTTCTGGCTGGTTCAATATCCTAGAGGATTTTAGAGTTATTTGATCTTCCATATTAAGGCTTACATTCGGTGTTCCTGAGGCCTCAAACCTTACATTTAATGGATTTTCACCTAGGTTTATCACACCTATTTTGTACTCTACCGGTTCTCCATCTGTCGCTTTCTTCTGCTGATACTGGAGGCTTCCAAAGGTTGATGCAGAAGCTAAACCAGTCATCAGTACTGCCATTATAGTCAGTGAGATTTTTTTGTTTATCATGGAATCAGGATGTAGAGTTTGCCTTAAAGGTCATACTACCAGAATAAGCTCCCTGTGTTCTCCCAAGAGGAGCATCAAGCCAGTATTTAGTGTTTATAGATGTTCCAGCAGATATATCAGATAATATCTTGGTGTAATCTTTTTTTACAGTGAAGTTTCTGGAAGAGAGTTCTGTAGTCATCGTCAAATTGGTGATTCCTATACTGTATGTATCGTCTTTTACTGAAATCAGGTCTTGTCCTTTAACATAGATATTATCCACGTTCATGCTTTTTTCTCCTACTGTAATGTTGTATTCCTTGTTGGCGTTGCCTTCAGCAGGTTTATCTTCTTCACCAGGATTGATGTAACCGAAGTCTGTTTGATCCCAGCTCAAATTTAGTATAACCATTTCGTTAATCTGTATTTCAGAGAAAGAAGAGGAACTTTCAGGAATCTCCGTATAATTAGAGGAAGCATTCAGATCGACTTTATGCCATGATTCTACATCCCCTGTAGAGTTCATATACCAGCTTACATCACATTTTTCAGATTCTGATAAAGTTCCACAAACCTTCTCAGAGGAAGTATTAGTATAGAAAGCAGTACCCGAATCCTCACGAATCAGAGAAAAGCTGCCAAAAGTTTCGTTATATCTGGGAGACACACTTACCTCACCACATACACCTTCCAGACACTCGACAGAACCATTTAACTGGAAAAACCGGTTTTTCGAGACCACTGTATCGTTAGGCGGTTCGCTAATGGAAACATTGAGATCTCCTAGTTTTTTCCAATAGACTTTGTGTTGAGCATCAGTGCCGGAATCTTCGGAAGTATCTTCTACTTTAAATCTGTTATCAGTAGTAAAGCTATCACCCAGATCAAGATCTAAGACAAAATTGGCTTCAAGTGTATCATTTGCCCCCGAAAGATCTAGGATGCCTCCATTATCCGTATTCCAGGAAACTTTACCGTTTGAAAAAGCTCCTCCATCGTTGATAGCTCCTAGCTCGTAGAATATATCAGAGACCTTCCAGCCACCTTCCAATCCGTCTTCAAACATTAGATCCTCAGAGACAATCTCCCAATCTCTACTTCCATTGTTATAGACCTGAAACTCGAACCTATACTCTGCAGGCCCATACTGTGGTAGAGTAAAACTTGAATTAAGGCCTTGTTCTACAAGCTCTCCTCCCTCTCTGTTATCCATTGTATCACCGACATCATACACTCTGATCTCCGAGATATTTGGATAAGGAGCAGTTGTACCGGATGCATAACCGTCAAACTCTGTTACATTGAATTCAAAGATATCCGAAGAGTAAGTTGAGGAATAATCTGTAGTTGAGTTTATGTTCCAGTTAGTACATTCAGAGGCCTGATAATCATATTCAAGGCAGTGAGCTACTCTATCAGGTTCTTTGACTGAATTTGACCTAATTTTTGACTTGGAAAACTTGAGATTTGATGTATCAGCAGCGTAAGTATTTGATTTATCTGTCAGATATGTTTTATCGTCTGGTATAGTTGTATTAATCATCTGAGTTTTTGGATTGAGATCTTGAGTTATATTTAATTCATAAAATGTTACATTGTACCATCCTTTTGATGTTGAGGCCTTTTGCTTGACAGTATAGTTTTTATTTTTCGTCAAATCTACGTTTAGAGTATTTGTTGAGGAGTTGATCACAGTTCCATCTTTCAGAACCTGGTATTCTGTATAAATTGTCTGGCCCTGTGAATCTTTGAGTTCCATTTGAAGATTGGCTGGAGAGACAGTGGATAAAAGGAATATTAGAAGAGATGTTAAGAACAGTGTTTTTTTCATATGAATATCACTGTAATGCCTGCTGTAGCCCCCAGAATCGATAGCAGTGTTAGCCACTGATAGATTTCCTGTAAATTCTGCAGTTTATCTTCAGCGCTTTGAGTGTTTTCTATACCTTTTTGCATACCCCGGAATGTCTCTGCTGCATACTGGTACTCTGTGCCTTCATATGAGCCATCTAAACTCTGTATTGCGGATAAACTGTTGTTAAACTGTTGAGAGTTTACTACAGCATCGAGTTCGGAGAAATTGTTGCGGACCTGTTCGACATCATCTATTGCATTTGAGGTCTGATATAGGGAAGTTAAGGATACTATCAAAACCGTGATTGATACTATAAACATTATCTTTCCTAGTTCTCTCTGATCTAACATGTATGTGTATTCTATTTCTTCCAGTTTCTGTCGAAGACCCATGAGTTATAATAGATAGTTAGTTGGCATCTGTTTTTAGTTTAAGCCCTAGGTAACAGCTTTAAGGATAGGGCTGTTTATATACTAATTATGGGAATAAAACTTTGGATGGTATTTGAAGCAGTAGCACCTAAAAAGGAAGCAGTAGAAGGATCCCTTGAATCACATGTAGAGACTCTTGGAAGCGAAAACAAAGTTACTATAACCGAACAAGAGACTGAAGAAGTCTCAAAAGTACAGAATCCTCACCCAGATCTTGAAGAAGGTTATTCTCAGGTCTCAGAAGTAAGGGTTGACGTGGAAGATTTCACAAAAGCCTTGAGCATCGTGATAAATTACGGGCCTACATATGTCCAGCTAGAAGGACCTGATGAATACACTATGAACTTGAAGGAAAGCCAAGAATCTCTTCAGAAAGTAGCCAACACTATGCAGCAATATGCACAGCAAGGCGTAGGAGGCATTCTTGTTTCAAAAACCGCTGAAGAATAAAAACACAAAAAAGCAATGAAGAAACTACTATCTGTATTTGCGATACTGGCATTCATAGGTTCGGCATCAGCAGCTACTATAACTGATGAAAACGTTACTATAGATCTTGAAACCTCCGAGGTCAACATTTCTATGGACGTGGCGGATATGACCTCATCAGCATTTTACTATACAAGCAGTTTTCCTATAAACGATGATTTTGAAGCCAGAGTCAATGGCAAGTCTGCAGAATGTAACAAAGAACCTCTTCCGCCTGGAACTTATGTTACATGCGACGTAGAATCTTCAGATTTCAAAATTAACTTCGTTTACAGCACTGAAGGACTTGTAAGTCAAAGAAACGGCGTCAATATTTTCAGATATACTCAGAGCATTCAAAGACCTACAGATAAATACAACTTGAAAGTTTTCCTTCCTTCCGGTACAGGCCTTATAGACAAATCAAACGTTTCTTTACCTGTAATAAGTCCTGGTGACGGGCTTTCAGATACAGACGGTCAGAGAATTTTTGTTGAGTGGGATAAAAACCCTAGTTTAGGCCAGTTAAGTTTTCAGACTATCTTTACCCCGGTTTCAAATCCTGAAAGTGAAGGCCTCAATCTTATCTGGATTCTACCATTAGTTATAGGTGCCCTTATCGGAGGAGTTGTTTATTTCCTGTTCAGTATGCGTGAGAACCTTGATGAGGCCTACGAGGAGATTTCTAAGGATGGTAAGGATGTACTGGATATGATCAGAGAAAATGATGATTCTATGCTTCAGAAAGATATTGTTGATGAATCTGAATACTCAAAGGCCAAGATTTCAAGCGTTATATCTGAGCTTGAGGATAAAGGAATAGTTAACAAGAGCAAAGAAGGTAGGAGCAACAAGATTTCTATTTCTAGAAAGTACAGGTATTAATTACTGATGCTTATCGGTATCAATTGTTCTACGCCTCTGTACTCATGTCTACATATGCATTTTAGCTCTGAGTTTTCCTCAACCTTGTCAGAAAGGTTTACTTCTATGAGACCTGGCTCAAAGCATGCCAGCGTACCATTGAGGCTTTTGTTTTCTTTAACGTCTGATTCTACTTGGTTACAGTAGCTCTGTGTGCTTTCAGGGCTTTCAGTTAGAACATCTGAGGATGCAAATCCTATCACCGTACCAAATATTACGGCCAATACTATCAGAGATTTGAGTTTTTGTTCCATATTTGTTCTTCCCAGGATTGATTTTTTAACTTGTTTGATTTACCGTGTTATTTGATACCGAGTTGTTTCCTTCTCCTAGAATCTGTTCCAGTTCTACGAGAGGTACGTATCCTTCATGTTTTTCCTCTCCGTTTATTATTATAGTTGGGCCTTCGGTCACGTTGAAGTCTGTCTTGAGCACATCAAGCACTTGGGATTCCTCAGCTTCATAGTTGAAAGTGAATATGCTGGTCGAGTTATCAACCTCCCTACGGTATTCCGTCAATACATTCCCCTGTCTCTGTGAATCTATATTATCTGAGAAAAAATAGAGTATTAAGTTCATATCCGGCTCACATCTATCTCTATATGACGACATCATATTATACAACCTGAGCTCGCTGACATAATATCTTCTGCGCAAAGTCTTGTATTTTTCTCCCTCACTTACACCCTTGCTTGAGAACTGCTCTAAAGTAGTCCCTATCTCTGCATTTCTCTCCCCCATCTCAGGGATTTCTTCCTCTACAACTCTACAGTAATTATTACTTGATTCAAGATAATTCTGTACAGCCATAACAGATTCAGTGTTGATAGTGGCTTGAGATATCTGATCATCTATATAAGAAGTCCTTGCATCATCAAACTGAAGGCCTATCAGCAGACCTATCACAAGAACCACTAAGGTAAATAAAGAGGCCTTAATTATGGAATTTTCGATTAGGTCCATACTTTCTCACTCTTTCTGAGTTCTTTTAAAATAGCAGCCATCCAGAAAAATCCTTTCAGCATAAAGAATACTGCGAAGTAAAACAGCAGCGGCAGCAGGTCTGTAAGGCTTGAATCTGATTCGCTGTAGGCTACTTTTAGTTCATAGGCTGAAAGACCTAGACTTGCTATCAAAGGAATATATATGACTGCGGAAAAGTTAAGCAAGGTTCTTTCAAGATTCTCAAGGCCTATAGAAGGGAATAGTGCTTTTCCTGTCGATAAATCTATTGCCATACTGAATAGTCCCTGTATCCATCCTACTGCGACCAGCCAGAAACCTATGATAGCTATTACCGGCAGTATGATTTGTACAGGTAACTGGAATCTCCCAAACCATCCTAGTTCTTTGTTGAAAAACATCTCTCTTTTTTCATAGGCATTTGACATGAAACCTCTTGCCCATCTTACTCTTTGACCATAGACGTCTCTGAAATTGTCCGGGAACACTGTGTTTGTTGATTCATGGAACGCCATATGGATGTTTTTACCATCTTTTTTGAGCCTCCAGGCTATTTCAAGATCTTCTGTAAGGTTGTCCGTATCAAAGCCTCCAAGCCTCTTAACATCTGAAGTTCTGTACATTGAGAAAGCTCCAGGAGTCATATCCAGTATATTAAGATGTGACATGAGGTTTCTGTAGAAGTTAGTCAGAATATATTCGATAACCTGAAGTTTCTGTACAAAGTTTTCAGCTTCTAGAGGCCTTATAGCAGTTATTACTGCTCCTACATCCTCTTTTAGAGTCATTTCGCTTGCTCCTTTTCTGATAAGTTCTCCGTCTAGCTGTGAATCTGCATCCTGAACTATAACATATTCAGAGTCTGTTTCATCTAAAGCTGTGTTCAAGGCCTCTCCTTTCCCTTTGTTTTCAGAATGCTGTATAAGATTTATCTTAGGTTCATCAGCAAACTTCTGAGCTATAGAGAATGTATCATCCTCAGAACCGTCATCTACAAATATTATCTCTAGGTTACCGTAGTCTATATCTAGAGAACTCTGTATTGAGCCTTCTACAACGTCTTGTTCGTTATAGGCTGGCATCAGTATGGATACAGAAGGCTCTTCATCAAATTCTACCATCTCCAATTCTTCTTTTACAGGACTGTTGTGATAGGCGTTTAGATAAAATGTTATCATGAAAAGTGAGCTGCCTATCAACAGCCAAGCAAGCCATACTAACATCAGTATAGAATTTGGTGGAACAGATTTATACTAGTTCTTTCGCAGCTCTCTAAGGAAAGTTGTCGAATAAGTACCTTTAGGCAGATCGAATTTGACTGTAAGCTTGTTCTTCGCCATGTTAAGATCATCTTCCTCGATGTCCAGTACTTCAAAGTTCCTGAAATCTGCAAAGGCACGACGGTAACTGCCTTCAGAACGTAGTTCTGGCATCTCCTGAAGCCTGAAATCTTCTTGGGAAACTTTTTCCTCTTCCATTACTTCACGAATAATATTTTCAGGCCTGTTGTCCTTGAGATCTGTCTTATATCCTACAAGAGGGATCTCATACTCCTCATCGTACCATCCATCTTCAACCAGTCTGGATAAGGCCTTGTTGAACAGCCATGACTGATACGCATGGATAAATAGTTGTTGGAGGCCTTCAGGCAGTCTTTTGATAGCTCCTTTGTAGTCTCCAGGGTTCTTTGTCAGGTGGTATAGAAGTGTTTTCTCGTACCTGAATTTTTCCGGGAATCTTTCTGCTGCGCCTTCTACTTCTCTGGTTTCCCATAGTTCTGTCCTTACTTTTCTGATGGACTTGTATTCGCTTTCGTAAGGCTT
>Ga0102939_1000623_pt1 | contig 13053 bp, 5 predicted proteins | sample SalPon2_B_H2O_MG_FD_78214 | JGI IMG/M metagenome (GOLD analysis project Ga0102939, IMG submission 78214) | Salt pond water microbial communities from South San Francisco under conditions of wetland restoration - Salt Pond MetaG R2_B_H2O_MG | ecosystem: Environmental > Aquatic > Non-marine Saline... | reverse complement strand
CGGCCCGCTGGACGGCCCCGAGTTCGTTCTCCGTCGCGGTGTAGAGTCCGAGCTGTGGCATAAGGTTATTAAAACTCCGTTGTGGTTAGTACAAGTATGGTTGATTTCGCTGCGGACAAAAAGGTGTCGGGGGCGCCGGCGTTCGACGCCGTGGTCGGGCAGCGGGACCTCAAGCACGGGCTGCTCGCCGTCGCGGCCGATGATAGCCTCGACGGGCTTCTGATTCGCGGCGAGAAGGGGACGGCAAAGTCCACGACGGTTCGGGCGCTGGCCGGCATGTTGCCCGAGCAGCGCGCCGTCGCCGACTGCCCCTACGGCTGTTCGCCGGACGACCCCGGCGGGCAGTGTTCGGACTGCCGGGACCGTGAGGACCCGCCCATCGAGAAACGGGCCGCACCGCTGGTGACGCTACCGCTGGGAGCGACCCGGGACCGCGTCGTCGGGACGCTGTCGGTGGCGGACGCGATGGACGGCGAGGCGACTTTCGACCCAGGACTGCTCGCGCGAGCGAACCGCGGTTTGCTGTACGTCGACGAGGTGAATCTGCTAGACGACCACCTCGTGGACGTGCTGCTCGACGCCGCCGCGAGCGGCGTCAATCGCGTCGAACGCGACGGGGTCACTGTCTCACATCCCGCCGAGTTCACGCTCGTGGGAACGATGAACCCCGAAGAGGGCGACCTGCGCCCGCAGCTCCGTGACCGCTTTGCCCTCCAGACCGAGGTGACCGCCTGCGACGATATCGACGACCGCGTCGCGATTATCGACAGTGCGCTCGACGGGACAGGCAATGGTGCCCGCCAGTCCGCCGAGCCATCGGACCGCTCGCCGGAGGATCGACTCAGCAATGCCCGTGAACTGCTCCCCGACGTGACGCTGGCCCGGGAGTTCCGCGAGGAGATCGCCGAACTCTGCCGGGACGCCCAGCTCGACGGGCACCGGGGCGACATTGCGACGGCCCGCGCGGCCCGGGCCTTCGCCGCGCTTGACGACCGGACCACGGTTCTCCAGTCAGATATCGAACGCGCCGCGGCGTTCGCGCTCCCCCACCGGCTCCAGTCCGAGCCCTTCGAGGAGCCCCCGGCGCTGGACGACGTGCTGGACGACCACTTCGAGAACGAGAGCGACGAGAGACAGGAGTCGGACGCCGAAGGCGGCGACGACGCGGCCGGCGAGGCCGAATCGGACGACGGAGGTAGTGAAACCGGCGGCGACGGGGACACGAAGTCGGGGTCCGAAGACGGTGACGACGAACGCGACCAGTCCACCGAGGCGAACGACGGCGAACGGGGCTCCGGAGACGGCGGCGCGGAGCGCGACGACGGGCCGTCACCGGAACCGGCCCAAGCGGGCGGTGGTGAAGACGGCGAGGACGGCCAGGACGAGCGCGACACCGACCAGTCTGCCAGCGCCGACGACGAGGAAGCGACGCCGTTGCTCCCCGGACAGTCACGGGCGGGCGTCGGTGACAGCGCGAGCCCGGACGTCGAGGCCCCATCAGTCGACACGAGCGGCGGTCGGGCGAGCGGCCGTGCGACGGCCACCGGCACCGATCGCGGCGCGGCCGTCCGGGCCGAACGAGCGGGTCCCGGAGACGACGTTGACGCAGCCGCGTCGGTCCGTGCCGCCGCACAGCGGGGGAGCGCCCGGGTCGGCTCCCGGGACCTCCGCCAGTCCGTCCGGGCCGGCGACGCCGGTACGCTCGTCGTCTTTGCCGTAGACGCTAGCGCCTCGATGCGCCCGGCGATGCGGGCCGCGAAGGGGTGTGTGCTGGAACTATTGAAAGACGCCTATCAGGCCCGCGACGAAGTGGCCGTCGTCACCTTCGCCGGCGACGACGCGGACGTGGTGCTCCCGCCGACCGACAGCGTCTCGCTCGCGGCTCGCCACCTCAAGGAACTCCCCACCGGCGACCGGACGCCGTTGCCCGCGGGGCTCGATACCGTTGTGGAGGTGCTGACTGCGGCGGCTCCCGACGCCGCCGTCGCAGTGGTCGTCACGGACGGCCGGGCCAATTCCGCAGACGGAAGCCCGGTTGCGGCGACTCGCGACGCGGCCGAGAGGCTGGGCGAGATCGCCGATAGAACGATCGTCGTCGACGCCGGAACCGAGGGGCGGGCGGCGCTGACAGCGACCGTGGCCGAGGCCACCGAGGCGGCCGTCGTCCCGCTGTCGGCCCTGACCGCCGAGCGTATCGACGCCGCCGCTCGATAAACCATCCAGTGGCGCGTCGACACGCCGGAGTGGGTCGGAAGTTTTACAATCTAATTTGTTTAATAGACAAATAGAGTTTTAATGCAGGCCGAGACAGACACTATCAGTCGTCGCGTCGACATCGCTACCAGCAGCCTCTCGGGCACGCAACTGGCCCTAGGGCTCGCGCTCGTGGCCGCTCTGGGCTTTACACTGCTGTTCGTCCAAGAGCCGATGGTCCACGACGCCATGCACAACTTCCGACACGGCGCTGGCGTCACCTGCCACTGATGGCGACCGACTATCTCGAACGGGGCGCGCTTGCCGGACTCACCGGCGGAGTCGCCTACGGTCTGTTCCAGGCGACGGTCGGCAACAGCTTCGTCGCCGGACTGGAAACGTTCGAATCGGGCCACAGCCACGGCGGCGGGCCGGTAGTCGAAGGGGCCACGACAGCGGCGGTCAGCGTCGGCGGCGGCGTCCTCTGGGGGCTGTTGTTCGGTATCGCGGCGTTTGGCATCGGCTACTACTTCCTCGAACCGGCGCTACCGGGCGGCGGCGTGGCCGAGCGGCTGGGACTCGCAGCGGCGGGCTTTCTCACCGTCTCGGGCGCGCCGTGGCTCGTCCTGCCACCCCAGCCGCCGGGCGTCGAACAGACGCTTACGACCGACACGCGGCTCGCACTGTACGCCGGGATGATGGTCGTCGGGGCGCTCGTTGGGGCTGCGTGCGTGCTGGCCTATCGGCGGACCGCAGGGCGACATCGGGCAGTAACGGCACTAGCGACCGGGCTTCCGCTCGCCCTGCTGGCCGTGCCGGTCGCGCTGGCACCGGAAAACGCCGTCAGCGGGCCCGTCCCGGCCTCCCTCGCGGCGGCCTACCGCTGGACGGTCGTCTTTGGTCAGCTGGGACTGTGGGCGACTATCGCCGCCGTCCACGCCTGGCTGGACGAGCCTACACTCGTCGCTGATGGGACGGATTTCTCGGCAACGGCCGACTGATACTGGTGGCTGTAACAAACTAACGGAATTCACTACCGCGGTGTGGGGAATATCTGTCCGAACGGACAGCTACCAGTATAAGACGTGGAGATATTCGGTCCCCCGAGGTCCCGACTTCTTCCGTAATGTTACAGCCGGCAGTATGACGCGGTCGAGCAAGCCCAACTAGTGCCAACGACGATCTGAGAGGTGGCCGTCAGTTGCGGGCGACGGCCACCAGTGCCCAGATGACGAGTACGAGAACGGCGACGACGATGCCGCCGGGACCGATGGCCCCGGCAATGAATTCGGGACTGGTATCGGTGGTCGGACTCGACAGGGCCTGGTCGGTCGGCGTCCGTGGCGATGTCGTCGTGGGTGTCGATCCCCTCGGGTCGCTTGCCATGCTGGCTTGCTCGTGTACGTCGATGGCACCTGCGTAGATAGTATTCACGTACACGTCGAGTTCCGGTGACCCTTCGCCCCGGGGAATCGTGTGAGCGTATGTCACTGTTTCTGAGTCGTTCGCGGCCACGGTAACCGTCCGCTCCGTCGTGGTGTCGCCGACAGTGACGTTCAGCGCGTACGTCTGCTCGGTGGAGTGGGTGTTGTTGACGACGGCGCTGATACCGACGCTTTCGCCCTGGAACGGCGTCGTCTCGTTTATCGATGTCTCCGTCACTGAGGACCCGTCGTCGGCCGTGCTCCCCAGCGCGAACGTCGAGAGTCCCGGAGAGACGGCCCTGAACTGTTCTGTGTTGCCGCTGGTCCCGACGTGGGTCGTGTCGAGACGGGTCCACTCGGCGTCGTGCTGACGGTAGAGTGCGACCTCACTGGGCGCGAGATCTCGCGAATCGAGCGTACTTCGGTCGATCCGAAAAGCGAAAGTGGCGCCGGAAATCCGCGCGCCGGAGATGCTATGAGAGACGTCGACCGTCCCAAGCGTGGTGTTCGATGGCGAGTGACTCGGCGCGGCATCGCTCACCGAGACGGAGACGTTGTAGTCCGTCGACGCCTGCGTCTCGACAGCCACGGTGTCGACTTCCAGCGCACCGGACCTTGACGGCGCGTCGACGGCGATCGTTGCGTTAACTGTCCCGTCAGCCGTCGCGTTCGCGCTGGAGGCGTTGACGGTGGCCGCGACGCTGCCGTCCGACATCGGCTCGACAGTGACTATCCCGTCGGATCTGTCGTCGCCGGTCTGCACGTCGGTAGTCGGCGTAGTGGTCGAGGCAACAGCGCCACCACCGCCACCGCCGTCATATCCACCATCGCCACCGCCGTCATATCCACCATCGCCACCGCCGTCATATCCACCATCGCCACCGTCGCTATTGGTCTTGGCGGCGACAGTCACAGCGTCGGTGACGGTCGCTGCGGCGTCGTTCGTATTCCCGAGCCCGTCCGTGGTGTCGATGACCACGTCGTAGTCGGCCGCTGACGCACCCGAGGGGACAGTGAGCGAGGCTTCGGTCTGGCTTCCATCGGGGAGCGACGAGACGGTCCGTGAGACCAGTGTGCTCCCGTCGGATGCGACGAGTGCCACCGTCGCGGAGGTGACACCGTTGTCCTGCCCGTCGTCGGGCGTGAACGTGACCGTCACGCTGTCGCCGGGGTTGACCGTCGTCGACTGCGGCGAACTGACCGCAGCGGTCGGTCCGTCGTCGTCAACCTGGACGGGTCCCGCCACCTCACCCACGACGTTGTCTGCCTCGTCTTTCACTTTGAGGGCGACAGCGTGAGTCCCGGCGGCGGCTGCTGGCACGTCGATAGTCGTCGTCGCCGTCGTGTTATCAGTAGCGGGCACCAAAGAGGAAGTCAGGACTGTCCGGTTGGAAGCGTTGACGAACCCGACGGCCGCAGCGTCGATACCGTGGCCCTCGGTGTCGTTAGCGGTGAACGAGACACCGATCGTATCGCCCGGCGCGACCGTCGTCCGGTTCAGTCCGAAATTGGTCACGTTCGGGTCGGTCGTATCGATACTGCCGTTCAGCGACGCCTCGCTGGTGAACGAATCGCCACTTGGCTGCTGGACTGCGATCTCGTAGTCACCCTGAGGGAGATCGATACCGAGTGACGTGAGGTCGACGGCCGCACTGTAGTTCGTCGATTCGATATCGACCGTCGTCGTCGCGGTGTGGCCGGTGTCGTTGGTGACCTGCACGTCAACTTCGGTCGCTGCGTCGGCCATCCCGGTGAGTGTGACCCGCTCGGTGCCGTTGAGGACGGTCCCGTTTGCGAGGCTGACCGACGAGACCGCGTTATCGACGGCCAGCGCGTCGGGTTGCGTGATCGTCTTCTCGTTGCCTCCGTCCTCAGTGGTATTCAGAACCACGTCGTAGCTCCCCTCGACAGCCGCTTCGGGCACGGTCACCGTGGCCGTCGTCTGGCTGTCGTCTGTGGCGTTCACGACCTGTTTAGCCACCGTCGTCCCGCCGCTGTCGACGATGTCGACGCCGGCCGCATCGATCCCCCGGTCGTCGGTGTCGTTCGGGGTGAACGTCATATCGACCGAGTCACCGGCAGAGACGGTCGTCGGCGAAAGGTGCCCGACGGTGAGGAGTGGCGCCGTCGTGTCGAGGTAGTGGCTGCTGTCGTTCACCTCGGCCGACGAGAACGACGGTTCGAGCTCGGCCTCGATTGTCACCGACCCACCATCGCCGGAGAGAAACGCGCTGTCACGGTTCGGGAGATCGATGGAAATCGACCCGGTCTCGGAGTCGATACTCGTCGTGAACGTCTCCGTCGTCCCCGACTGGGAGAGACGGACTGCAGCGGTCCCGGTCCCGGTCGCCGTCACGTCGTAGGTGAGCGTCCCGTCAGGGCCGACGGTCGTCGCCCCACTCGGAGTAATCGATTTGAACACGTTGTCGACCGTGATCGCTGCCGATTGGGTCGTCGACCCCGTGTTGCCGGCGGCATCGGTCACAGTTATTCGCGCGTCGTAGTCACCCTCCGCGATGCTGTCGGGCAGCGCGAGCGTGGTCGTCTCGTTTTTCTTGTCGTCCACGCTGGAGACGAACTTTGCGACGGCGGTGTTCCCGTCGCTGTCAACGAGTGCGACGGTCGCCCGACTGATACCCTCGTCGTTGGTGTCGTTCGGGGTGTATGTCAGCTTGACTGTATCGCCGCCCTGCACTGCCGAGAGAGGCGATACCGACCTGATGCTGACCGTCGGGTCGGTGTCGTCGTAGGTCACCGAGGTACTGGCCTCAGTGTTCCCATCGCCCTGCACGGCGTCGATAGTGAGCGTCCCGTCGCTGGTCCCGTTACGGAGTGATGACAGGCTGATGTTCGTGCTGAAGTCGGTACTCGACGGCGTGTGGGTGTACTCCGTGGACGTACCGCTGGAGCCGGTGACGGTTATGGTGACCTGTTCGGTCGAATCGACAGTGCCGGTCAACCGGAGCGTGTCCGCGCTGTTCCCCAGCGAGCGGTTCGCCGATAGGTCGGTGACCTGGTCGTCGATCTGGATGCGGTCGGCCGCCGTCTGCGTCTGCGTGTTCCCGGCTTCGTCGGTCCCGGTAACGACCACGTTGTAGCTGCCGTCGTCGGTCGCCGACGGTATCGTGAGTGTCGTATTCGCCTGCTGACCGCTCGCGACAGTAACCGTTTGCTCGTCGAGCGTGCTGCCCGAACCGATGCTGACCGTCGCCGTGTCGGTCCCGTGAGCGTCGGTTACGGTGACTGCCACCTCCTGTGAGTCGCCACTGGCGAGCGTCTGCTGGCTGGACGGGGAGTCGAGTGTAACCGTCGGGCCCGTACCGTCGATATCGAGGCTCGCATTCTGCTCCGGGCCGGTCGATGAGCCGTCGCCGATGGCATCGCCCTGTTCGAGCCCGACCGTCACCGACCCGTCATCGAGCGTTCCATCGCCACCGGAGTAGTTACCGGCGCTTGGCGTGACAGAGAGAGTGAAGTCAGTCGAGCTAATGTGCTCTGTGAACGTCGCGTTGTCGCCGTCACTGTCGGTCAGCCGAATCTGGATCGGACCGGTACTATCGGCTGTGCCGCTCAGTGTGACCGACTCGTTGGGCCGGACTGGCTGGTCCGTGTCGACCGAGGCGGCAGTGACTCTATTGTCGACAGTTATCAGATCGGTCTGTACACTCCCGTTCGTGTTCCCGGCCGCGTCGGTAACCGACACGTTGAGGTCGTAGCTGTTGTCGTCGGTGGCCGACGGCAAGGTCAGCGAGACGGTCGTGCTTTCCTCGTCAGTGACCGCAGTCGTCGACTGTACGATGTCGCCACCCTCGTCCGAAAGCGCCACCGTCGCCGACTGGATGCCGTTGTCGTTGGTGTCGTCCGGCGTGAACGTCACGTTGACCGTATCGCCGCTCGTGTTCGTACTGGGACTCGTCGGTGAACTGACCGAGATAGTCGGGTCGGCGCGGTCAGCGACGAACGACGCACTCTCCTCGGCGCTACTGAACGAGTCGGCTTGCGCGGCGTTCAGCGTCACCGTCCCGCTGTCTAGCTTCCCGTTGCCACCCGAGTACGAGAGCGTATCGAGGTCGATACTGACGCTGAACTCCGTCGCACTTATGCCACGGGTCGTGGTGGCGGTATCGCCGTCACTGCCGTCCTGTAGTTGAAACGCGACGGTGTCAGTCGTATCCGCGGTGCCGGTGACGGTGAGCCTGTCATTGGCGGGGTTCAGAAGCGCATCGCTCACCGAAAGCGACCCGATCACAGGGGCTGCCGTGACGGAACTATCACTGGCTGTGGCTTCGTTGCCCGCCTGGTCCGTGGCCGTCACCGTCGCACCGGACACGTTTGTTGCAACGTTACTGCCGACCGTCACCGTCGCTGTGTACGTCCCGGTGCCGTCGTCAGTCAGTGTCACCGTGCCGGCGTCGTAGGTCGACGCATCGACCTCGACGCTGCTGACGCTCCACTCGTCGGAGACAGCCGCGCTGAACTGGATCTGATCGCCCTGATGCACGACGCCGTCGGAATCGGTCGCGTCGGTGACCGAATAGCTACTTATTTTCGGAGCGTCTTCGTCGACACGGCGGAGAATGCCCGATGCGTTGATGAGGCCGGACCCGACCTGATTGTTCGGTTCGGAGCCCTGGACCGAGGTGGCCGTCTCGGTGGCGACGGCCGCGAACGCCGCGGGCGTCAGCGAACTGTTCGCGCTCATCGCGAGCGCCGCGATACCGGCGACGTGGGGCGCAGCATACGACGTTCCGTAGTGTAGCCCCTCGATGTCAGACGAACTCGTCTCCGTCCCATCGGGCGCGACCAGTGTCGGTGCTATCCGACCGTCGACGGTCGGACCTCGCGAAGAGAACGACTCAAGCGAGTTCGACTCGGACTCGCGGGCCGCGGGACCGTAGGCGCCGACAGATATGGCCTTCTCCTCGGTCGCCGGGATAACGACGCTCTCGGCATCGGTGTACGGACTGAATCTCGCGGTGGACGACTGAAGGGTGAAGTGCGTGTCCGTATCCCCGCTCTGGTGGACGATGCGGAGATGCGGATCACTATCACCCCCCCGAATCTCGACATGCTCTATCGGTGGGGCCGTCGACCCGTCTTGCGTGTTCGTCGACTCGCGGATGACGGTCCCGTCACCGTCGACGACCTGCAGGTCGTAGTCCTCGTCGGGAGTGGCGTGGTCGTCCCACTGGAGATAGACCTCGTATGGATCCCCTTCGGCCGGCGGCTGTGTCACGTCGAATGTCTCACTAGATCCGGAAACGTTGACGATGTCGTCGTTGTCGCCGTCTCGGAAATCGCCGTCCCAGTGAAAGCCGCCGGCTTGGTTGCCCGCCGCTGTCGCGAACACGCCGCCAGCGTCGACGAATTCCTCGATATGTGTGTCGATCGGTGCCGTTCCGTCAAGGGGGCCGACGTTGAAGTAGCCGATCGAGATGGAGATAACGTCCGTGCTCGTCTCGGTCCGTAGATAGTCGATTTCGCTCTGTAACTCGGTGTAGCTGTCGACGGAGACCAAAATCAGGTTCGCGTCCGGCGCAATTTGTGCGACGGTCTCGGCCGTCTCCGTCCCGTGGCTGGTATCGAGGTTGTCCTCGTCATTGGTTCCCCGTCGCTCGATGACTTGATCGCCGTAGACGGGATCGTCAACGTTGAACCCACTGCGATCGATGACCGCGACAGTCGTTCCTGACCCGGTGTAGCCGCCGTTCGAAAGCGTCTGGACAGTAGTCACGTTGGTCTCGTCCTCGCCACCCGTATCGAGTTGGTAGCCGCGGGAGGGCTGTTTGACGAATCGAACCGACGAGGCGTTGGCTACGTCCGTCACAGCGTTCGTTGGGACGCTTCCGGTCACGCGCCCATCGGCCTGTTCCGAGACCGACCCATACGACGACAGCACGGTAGCTGCGTCGTCGGTGTGTCCCTCGGTTGCGAGAAGGGTGACATCGATTGTCGATAGGCTGCTGTCTGTCGCCATCGTGGCGCTGAGAGTCGATCCACCGTCGACCTGCGACGCCAAGAACGAGCTAACGCCCGGGTGCGTGTCAGGTTCGCCGGTCGCTTCCGAGTCGGACCCATCCGTCGTGGTCTCGTTAGACGCTGTCGTCGATTGATTAGCGAGTGTCTGACTGTCGCTACCTTTTATAAGCGCCGTCTGGGCGGGAGCCTCGCTACCCCCCTGCGTGGTCGCTGCGGAACCAGCGAACACCGGTCCCACGACCAACAGAACGACGCACAGTATCACGGCCAAGAATTCACTATATCCGACCAGTGAACGGAATTTGGCAGCTATCATTCGAGGATACGTAGTGAAATAAAGAAGATATTTTATAAAATTATTCCGAAATTATCGATCAGTGCACAGAATAACCACCACAGCGCTATCGACTGGGTTAGCGGTCGGTATCCGCGTTTATACTGGTGGCTATAACAAACATCGAATTCGCCACCCCGGGGTGGCGAATATCTGTCCGAACATACAACCACCAGTATCAGTTCCACGCTATCACCGAGGCGGTGCCCTATGCGTGCTCCGTTGTCAGATCCGCCATCGCTGCTGCACCGCTCGGACGCCCCGACCGGAGTGGTACCAGTCGGCTTGGCCATTTTTAGGGTGTCCTAAAAATCGACGAGTTTTTGTGTTTTTAGGCAAACCTAAATTTGATGCGACCAACGAGACGAAAACTACTGACGGCGGCCGGGGTAGCGCTCAGCGGCGCTGTCGCGGGATGCAGTAGCGGAGACGAAGAACAGAGTACGGGCACGGCGACAGGCACATCATCGACAGATCCCAACGGCGGGCAGGCATCGACGAGTGTGTCCGTCGAGACGGCCGTCGCGGCGGAGTGGAACGCGATGCGAGCCCGTGTCTGGGACGCCCAGGCGGCGGGGCTGGCGGGAGCCACCGACGCCGGTGCCGCGGTGGCCCAGTCGACGTTCGCACGGTTCGAGAACGCCGCCGGCGAACACGGCGCCCACGAAATGCTGGAATCGACCAGCGAATCCAACTACGAGGGCTTCGAAGAAGCCCTGGGCGCGTTGCGGACAGAGGGACTCGAAGCCGGTGACACGAGCCGGACCACCGAAGCGGCCGAGACGGCGAGCACACAGCTGGCCGAGGCCCAGGGACGCCTCGTGAGCGAGTCGACGGCGGAGCTGTTGGAACTCCAGTTGCTCGGTGTGACGGCCCAGAACGCCGGGTTCCTGGCTGCGTCGGGTAACCTCGAAGCTGCGGGGACTGTCGCGTCGGACGTCAAGAGCCGCTTCGAGTCGGCCGCCGTCCACGACAGCCTGGACTCGACCGACAGCGACGCCTACGAACGGTTCGAGAGCGCCCTCGATTCGGCGAGCGCGGCTGCCGACAACGGGGACGCCGAGGGGGTCCAGACGGCCGCCGCTGACGCGTACAGTGCGGCCATCGACGGCAGCTACGCGGTCGCCGGCGACGAGACCGCCGCCGGGACGGGCCACATGGCCACGTTGCAGGCCCAGGGCTGGGACGCCCACGCGCTCTCGGCTATGGGGGGCCCCTCGACCGAGTACGCGCACGCGGCCTCCCTGACGATATACCGAGCGCGGGCCTACGACTGCCACTGGCTCGCCGCCAGCGGCGAGACCGACCGCGCCGCGACCATGGCTGCCGACATCTTCGCTCACTTCGAGGGGGCGAAGGCCCACGAAGCGCTCGAAGAAGCTGACGGGGACGCCTACGAGGGATTCGAGACTGGCCTGTCGAACCTCAGTTCGGCCATCGAAGAGGGGGACAGCGACGGTATAGACAGCGCTGTCGAGACCATCGACTCGAACCTCGTCACCGGGATCGAGGCGCTAGCCGGGAGCGCCGCGCCGCTGCTGGAGGCGGCCTTTTTCAAGGCCCGCTTTGGCGACGCCTCCGAGCTGTATCAGCTCGGCCAGAACAGCGTCGCCGCCGGGGTCGTAGAGTCGCTGTTCGGGCGGTTCGAGGAGAACGAGCTGGACGTCCACGAAACGGTCGAGGACACGAGCGAGGAGATATACACAACCTTCGAGGAGGAACACCTCAACGGCCTCATCGACGCCTTCGAGAACGGGAACGACAGCCAGGTCGAGACCCACTACGCCGGTGTCACCGACAGCCTGCTGGAGTTCGAGACGATGGCCGGCTCGACCGCGACAGTCAGCGGCGCCGAGGGCGCCTCCATGGCCGCTCGCGGCTTCGACGCCGCGGCGATCGACGCCCTCGGGAACGACAGTCGTGCACAGGCAATCTCGCAGGCCGCCTTCCAGCACTTCGAAGCCGGCGCCGGTGGTTTCCACGAAGCGCTCGAAGACGCCGACGAGTCAGTTTACGAGTCCTTCGAGGCGGAACTCGGCGCGATCAGCACCGCGGCCGACAACGGTGATGACGTCTACCCTGCCGCGAAGGCGTTCAACGCAGAGGCCCTGGCGGCGATCTACGCCGTCGTCGAGAACGGCGGTGGCGCCGGCGACGGCGCCGCGACGGGTGTGATGCAGGACGTCTTCGCCCACTTCGAAGACGCGCGCGTCCACGAGCTCATCGAAGAGGCCGACCACAACGCCTACGAGACGTTCGAGGCCGGGCTCGACGCCTACATCACGACGCTGGAGGAAGGCGGTGACGTGGCCGGGGCCGCCGGGACGTTCGCCGCCGGCGCGCAGTACGGGCAGTTCGCGCTCGTCGACAGCGTCGAGGAGGTACCCCTCGACCTCGACATCGCTGGCGGTGCCGGCAGTTCGGGTGATGGGGGCGAGAGTGGCGGCGACGCCGAGCTCTCGGGTGGCCCGAACGTCTATGACGGCTCCCCGAGCGACGCCGACCACATCGTCGATATGCAGGCGGTCGCGTTCGAACCCGCCGAGCTAACAATCTCGCAGGGCGACACCGTCGCCTGGGTCCACAAAGGCGGCGAGGCCCACTCCGTCTCCGCCTACGGCGGCGATATCCCGGAGGAGGCCACCTACTGGGCCTCCGGTGGCTTCGAATCCGAGGAGACGGCCCGCACCGGTTGGGACAACGGCGATGGCGCGGTCCAGTCCGGGCAGTACTACACCCATACGTTCGAGACGGCCGGCACCCACGGCTACTTCTGTATCCCCCACGAGGGCGCGGGAATGGAAGGCAGCGTCACGGTCGAGTAGGAACCCGGTCGAGAGGCGGTCCTTATCCGGTAAACTCGGCAGGCACTCCGAGCGGCGCTCATTTCGCGGGCGGATTTCATCAGCTGTCGGGTTCGCTCGACCGTTGTGGCTGCCTGCTGTGTAGTGGGGTCGAGTTCCCGGCGACGGCCGGCTGTACGTTCGTAACAATAGTCGCCGCCCCGGGGTGGCGAATGCCGTCAGTTTGTTACAGCCGGCAGTACGAGAATCGGCATAGCTCTTAATTTGTCAGCCGTGCCAACGTTCTCCGGTGTCACCGCAGCAATCTGTATCTGGCGCG
>Ga0102939_1000621_pt1 | contig 13077 bp, 9 predicted proteins | sample SalPon2_B_H2O_MG_FD_78214 | JGI IMG/M metagenome (GOLD analysis project Ga0102939, IMG submission 78214) | Salt pond water microbial communities from South San Francisco under conditions of wetland restoration - Salt Pond MetaG R2_B_H2O_MG | ecosystem: Environmental > Aquatic > Non-marine Saline... | reverse complement strand
GAAGTTAAGTCCACCAGCGTACCGGGAAGTACTGGAGTGAGCGATCCTCTGGGAACCGCGGTTCGCCGCCTCGCCATTCATCTGGGGCAATTGCCCCGTTCAGTTTTTTGCGCCTGGGGACCGATAGGTCCGCAGGCGACAGTTCTACACGTGAGCCACAGCGTTGCGAGCCGTCGGTTACGCGCGACCGCTAGGCTTAAACGCTCGACTGCGGTACGTTCGGTAGCGCCAAGGTGGCAGAGTCTGGTCAGACGCAGCGGCCTGCAGAGCCGCCCAACGCCGGTTCAAATCCGGCCCTTGGCTTCATTTCTGATTCTCACAGCGAGCGTCCGCGAGCGCCGCTACTCGCCGGCGGCGTCGAGCACTTCGTGCGGGATGTTCTGGTCGCGGAGCTTCGCGGTGTGTTGCGGGAGCTGGTCAGCGGTAACGACGAGGCGGACGTCCAGTCCTCGCACCGCTGCCTCGGCGACGCCGTCGACCGTTCCGAACCGGAGGTCGGGGGTGACCTCGCTACGCGAGACGAGCGCGTACGCCTCTGTCCCGGCGACCGCGACCAGCGTCTCGGGTGTGAGGTCCGCGGTGACCGCCGCCGGGTCGAGCGGTCGTCCCTCTGTGACGTCGGGGACGGGGACGACGGTCACGTAGCCGGTGTCGTAGTCCACGACGCCCTCGAAGTCGGCAACGCCGACAGCCTCGCCGGCCGACGCGCCCGTGACCGTGATAGCCGTCGCCGTTCCGCCGGCCGGATTCGCGTGCAGGACCCCGTCCCGCATGACCAGTCCGACCTTGCTCCCCTCGGCGACGTCGTCCATCGCGACCGCGGCGTCGACCTCGACGCTCCCTAGGACGTCCGAGTTGACTCGGTCGAGATACGCCCGGAGGGAATCGGTCCGTGAGATGAGCCAGTCGACGCCCTCTTTCGTCACTTGGTATCGTCCCCGGCCCCGCTTGTCGACGTAGCCCTCCTCGACGAGGTCTCGTACGTAGTCGCTGACGGCCTGCGAGGTCACCCCGATCGCGTCGGCGATCTCCGTCTGACTCACGGCCGGTTGTCGAGCGGCGATCTCTACCAGCACTTGGTAGCGAGTCGCGTCGCGCTTACTGTCGAGAACTTCCGGCGGGGACTCGCGGTCGAGATCTGCCATCAGTCGTGTTCGTAGCGCCACAATCAAAGTGTTGTTGTACTACTGTGTCAGATCGTCGTTGAGACGGCCTTGCCCGGGCCGGCTGTACATCGCGCTTGATCAAGTGCAATCGTGTTTGCCACGAGCGCGGACGGAGTTGTTCGCACGTCACGCGAGACGATCGCGAGCGATACCGCGCGAGGCGTCTCGGTCGGGGCTCAACTCGTCGGCGTGGTGGCGCCGATCCCCGAGGGGACCGAGCGGAGAGCAGTCGTCGCGATGGCGCGGCTTAGTAACCGTTATACACCGGGTGACCCATGCTAAAATCATGCAACGACGCGCTGTGGCCGTGTACGTCGCGCTCTTCGTGCTGATCGCGGGTGGAGCGGGTGTCCTCACTGCGACGGCCGAGAGCCCGGAGATCGGCTTCGACAACCCAGACTTCGAGGTCTCACAGGGTGACCAGGTCGAAGTCGACGGGCAGGAGTATGTCGTCGCCGAGATCGCGGAAGTCGAAGAGAGCGGCGGCGGCGGTCACGGTGGCGGTGGCGGCGCCACGACCTCGATCGTCGCGACGATCGAGCGCAACGTGACCGTGGAACAGTCCGAAACGTGGGCGAACGGATCGACCGTGTCGATCGGTGAGCAGGAGTGGCGCGTGGAGATCTCCGGCGAGAGCCCGAGCGAGTTCACGCTCGTCGAGGTGCTCGACCGGCAGGCGATCCTCGAAGGCGACTCTCGGGCCGACAACGAGACGGTCCAGCGCGACGACGGGACGTACGTCGTCCTCACCGAGGACGGCGAGTCGACGCTCGTTCCGGCCGAGGAGTACTTCCCGGCGCCCGAAGAGCGCTCGTACGTGGTGAGCGACACCCTCGAGTACGCCGGTCACACCGCGACCGTCGACAACGTGACGGCGGAACAGGCGGTGCTCGCCTGGGAAGCGACGCAGACCGAGAGTGTTGAGATCACCCAGCACTCGACCGTCACGATCGGCGAGACGGACTTCGTCGCGCACTTCCCCGACGCCTCCACGATGCAGCTCTCGAGCGACATGGAAGAGTACGAGGCGCAGGTCGCGCAGATCGACCAGTTCCAGCAGTACAGCAGCGGACTGACGCGCGTGCTGGTCCTCGCGTTCCTCTCCTCGCTGCTCCTGCTCGGCGCGGCGTTCATCCCGTCGCGGTACTAATCCCCGCGCCGGACCGTTTTTTCCCGCGCTGAACGGACTTCGTTCACACTCGTCGCGTTCGACGGGACCGATACGCTATATGCGGCGGCGCCCGTCGTCCGGGACATGAGTTCGACCAGCGAGAAGGTCAGACAGCTCGCCCCGCACTGGGCCGCGATGTTTCTCCTGATGATCGCGGTGCTGACGCTCGTCGAACGAGCCGTCGGGGAGGTCGGCGTCATCCCTTCGGTCGGGCTGGTGATCGCCGTCGGCGTCGGCTACCCGTACGCCGTCAGGGCGCTCGGCGTTGCCCCGCCGGTCTGGCGGCGGTAACGCGCCGCTCTAGGGGCACCGGTTCCCGGTCGAGGGAATCCAGGTCGAGCCGGGGACGACACGTCGACGGCGACGTCGCACGGCGATAACACCGGTGTCAGTCGATCACCCGGTGGTCACTTCCGTTTTTATCATCGCCCGGCTCGTACGGTTGGTATGAGCAACGACACCGCGGCACCGGTCACGACGGAGCTTCCGGACGCACCGTTCCACACCACCGGCACCGACCACGTCACCGTCTGGGGGAGCAACGAGGCCGACACGATCGCCTTCTACCGCGACCTCTTGGGGATGCCGCTCGTTCTCCGCCAGCCGAACCTCGACGACCCGTCTCAGACGCACCTGTTCTTCGACACGGGAGATGGGCGCATCCTGACGTTCTTCGTGAGCGACGATCGTCCATCGGCCCGCGGTCAGCGCGCCGGGACCGGCTCGGTCCACCACCTCTGTTTCAGCGTCGAACCCGACGAGTACGAGGACATCATGGCCGCGTTGGAGGAGGCCGGCAAGGGGTACAACGTGTTCGACCGCGGGATCTTCCACTCGATCTACACGCAGGACAACAACGGGCTCGTCATTGAGCTCTCCGCCGACAAGTACGAGATCCCCGACGGTCGCAAGGGCGAGGTGCTCGCGACCGCCCAACGGCTTCGCGAGGAGGACGGCGCCGACTTCGCTCAGGACCGACACATGAAGGCGGCCTTGGAGGAACTCGATCTCCCGGTGAAGAAGCACGACCTGCCGGACGCGGACGCCGGCGTCGGCGTATGAGCGGTCGAACGCCCCACGCCGCAGACGACCCGCACGGCGACGAGCCGTTGGTGACCGCGGGCACGCCGGTCGAGGAGGCCGACGCCGCGGTCGTCCTCGTCCACGGTCGGGGGGCGACCGCTCGGAGCATCGTCGGTTTTGGCGAGGAGGTCGCGGGCGACGGCGACGCAGAGACCTCCGGTCTCTCACTACTCGCCCCGCAGGCGGCCGCCAACACCTGGTACTCGAACTCCTTCCTCGCGCCCGTCGCGGACAACGAGCCCGGACGGAGCTCCGGGCTCCGCGCCGTCGACCGCGCGGTCGACGCGGCCACCGACGCGGGGATACCGACGGAACGCGTCGTCGTCGCCGGCTTCTCGCAGGGGGCCTGCCTCGCCAGCGAGTTCGTCGCGCGGCATCCGACCCGGTACGGCGGGGTCGCGGCTCTGAGCGGCGGCCTGATCGGCGAGTCGGTCGACGTCGACGACTACGTCTCTCACGCGGCGGACGCGGTCGACGGCGACGCCGCCGAGGCGCTCGCCGGAACGCCGGCGTTCCTCGGCTGTAGCGACGTCGACCCGCACATCCCCGAAGAGCGCGTCCACGAGACGAGGGCCGTGCTGGAGGCGCTCGGCGCCGACGTCGACGAGCGGATCTACGAGGGGATGGGACACGGCATCAACGAGGACGAGACCGGTGCGGTCGCCGCGCTGATCGCGTCGCTGTCGTAAGGCCCGCGGCGTCTCCGCCCTCGCCGCGAAAAGGGACGGCCGCAGAGCGCGTCGCGTCGCCCCCTACGCCAGCCAGTCGTCCGGTTTGGTGTCGTAGTCGACCTCGTCGGCGGCGATCCGTTCGCGGATCTCCGGGTCGAGGTCGTGTTCGGTCACTTCGCCGCCGTCGTACTGGAAGCGCACGCCGACCTCCTCGCCGTCCGGTTCGACGCCCCGGCGCTTCGCCCGACGGACCGCCTCGTCGGAGTACTCGACGCGGATCGTCGCGAGGTTCACGGGGCGACCCCACAGCTCGAACACGCGTTTCAGCGTCTCCGCCGCCGACTCCTCGTCGAGCGCGACCCCGTTGAACCGGTGCCCGAGCAGGAGTTCGCCGCGGTTCCGGAAGTTGCCGTCGAGCACGACGACCGTCGGCTTCCCGAAGTTCGTGAACTGCAACAGGAGCTTCCGCCGGACGTCGTCGGCGTCGACGCTGGCGACCCGGTGCTCCTCGGCCGCTCGGCTGTACTCGTAGGTGAAGTAGTTCCCCTCCCGCACGAACTCGTCGGTGAGGAACGCGTCGATGAACGTCACGTCGTTGTGGCTCTCCCGGACCGCCAACATCCGGTCCCAGCCGGCGGTCCGGTCCACGTCCGCGAGCGCCTCGTCGACGGTCGCGTACTGGTCCACGTCGAACATGTACCGGGCCCGCTCCGCCAGCGTCTCCCGCGAGACGTTGCGCAGCGCGCCGCGGTGTTCCCGACGCGAGAGGACGTAGTGACGCTCCGCGAGCCCCTCGCGAGTGAGCAGCTTCCACGGGTACCGCTCGATGCCAGGCCCGGCGTCGACCTCGGTTTCGCCGTCCCCGCTCTCGTCGTCCCCGGTGCGCTCGGCGTCCCTGGCGGATATCGCCCGGTCGACCGTTTCGGCGTCGACTCGCGGGTCGCCGGCCGCGGCGAGCTCGGACAGTTCGTCGAGCGTCGCCGGTCCGGCGCCGGCGATGGCGGGATGCGGTTCGAGCGCCTCGGCGACCTCGTCGAGGTCGATCCGCGAGTGGAAGTTCTCCGGCGTCACCCCTTCGACGCGGAGCAGTCGGTCGATCACGTCGCGGCGGGCCGCCCGGAGTTCCACGTGCGTCCACAGCTCGAAACCCAGTTTATACGGATTGAGCCCGGGCGAACCGAGCACCCGAGACATGTGGTCGGCGTACGTGAGGAACTCGTCGGGGCCGGCGAACCCCTCGCCGCCCATCATGACGGACTCCCAGTAGGTCGCCCATCCCTCGTTCATCACCTTCGTCGACTTCTGGCCCGCGAAGTAGTACGCCTCCTCGCGGATCGCGTCGATGACGGTCGTCTCCCACGGCTCGCGGTCGACCGCCTTCCCGCTGTCGGCGTCGTAGCGCTTCCCGTGGTCGCGCAGGAACGCGAGCACGTCCGGGCGCGGGTCCTCCGGCTCGACCCCCTCGCCGCGCGCTTCGAGCCACTCGTCGTCGAACACGTCGCGGCGCACCTCCTCGGAGAGGTCGAGATCCGCGATCCGGTCTTCGATCGCCGCGAGCGGGTCGCCGTCGGGGTCGTTCACGTCCTCGGCGACCCCCGGCTCCTCGACCGAGCGGGCGGCGTCGACCGGGCTGTGCTGGTCGATCGTGTGCTCCAGCGCGCTCACGGCGTCGACCAGTCGCTCGACCTCGTCGCGGTCGACGTCGGAGCGGTCGGCGATCGCCGCGATCCGGTCCGCGTTGCGCTCCAGCCGGGCCGCGGCGTTCGGCCCGCCCTCGCCGCGGTCGGCGTACAGCCCGAACCAGCCGTTGTTCGCGAAGAAGTCCGCGTGCGCCTCCACGTGGGTGATGACGGCCTTCTGGTCGGCGGCCGCGTTGGACTCTTGGAGGAACGCGTGGCTCGGGTCGTCGTTGTTGACGATCTCGAACGCCTTCCCGAGGCCGTGGCGGTCCTTCTTGCGCTGGCGCTCGTAGTTCATCCCCCAGCGCCAGTGGGGGTAGCGACGCTGGAAGCCGCCGTACGCGATCAGCTCGTTCATCTCGTCGTGGTCGACGACCCAGTAGCGCACCGGGTACGGCTCCAGCCCGAGCCGTTCGGCGAGCCGGCGGGCCTCCTCGGCGGGTTCGTCGAGGGTGTCCGCCTCGCGCTTCGCCTCGATCCGCTCGTCTCTCACGCGCGCTCACCCCCTCGGCCGGCCGTCGACCCGCTCTCGGCCGTGTCCCCCGACGCCTCGGTGCTGAGGATCTCGTAGATGGCGTCGGTGACGTCTTCCGGATCCGCGACGCGCGCGACGGCGACGTTGTCGGTGTCGCCGAACGCCTTCTCGACCTCGTCGGCGTGGCGCGCGTTCGGCGCGGCGCCGCCCGGCTGGGTCTCCACGTACGCGTGGAGGTTCGCGTCGATCGACCTCATCATCGGAATCACCGACTCCGTCGTGTCGCTGCCGGAGTTCTCGGAGTCGCCGGCGGCGAAGACGTAGCGGTTCCACTCGCTGTACGGGTACTCCTCCAGTATCTCCGCGACGAGCTCGTAGGCGCTGGAGATGCGGGTGCCGCCGCGCGACTGGATCCCGAAGAACTCCTCGCGGTCGACCTCCCACGCCTCCGCGTCGTGGACGACGTACCGGAACTCCGCGGCGTCGTACTTCCCCGTCAGGTACCAGTCCATCGGGGTGAAGACGCGTTCGACCAGCTCGCGCTTCGTCTCGCGCATCGAGCCGGAGGCGTCACGCACGTTGACGACGACGACGTTGCGCTCGCGCTTCTCGATCACCTCCGGGTGCCGGAACCGCTCGTCCTCCCGGCGGAAGGGGACGCTGTCGATCCCCTGGCGCCGGATCCGGTGGCTCACCGCCTCGCGGTCGACCTCCTCGTCCAGCGCGTCGAAGCTCTCCCAGCGGTCGAGCGCCGCCACGGGCTCGCCGCGCTCCTCGGCGAGCGTCGCCGCGGCGTCGGCGACCCACGCCCGTGAGACGGGTACGCCCTGCCCGCGCGCCCACGCGAACACGTCGTCCACGTCGGCGCCGGCGACGAACAGCCCCTCGCGGACGTACTCCCGATCGAAGTCGGTCGCGAGGTGGCGCTTCAGGCCGCGTTTGAAGAACTCGTCGACGTCGAGGGCGCCGCGCGGGCCGGCCCGCGCGGTGTCGGTGAAGTCGCCTTCCACCTCCTCGACCACCTGCTTGCCCTTCGGTTCGAGGTCGAGCCCGAGCTCCTCGTCGAGCTCGCGCGCGAACTCCTCGGGGTCCATCTCGTAGTACTCGTGGTCGCCGCCCTCCTCGCCGGGGTCGCCCTCCTCGTCGCCGTCGCCGGGGCTGGGGTCGACCGGCTGGCCGGGCTGGGGCTGGCCGCCCTGCCCCTGCCCGACGCCGCCGGCCTCCCGCCGGTCGTACTCGAACGAGGGGAGGTCGACGATCTTCACCGGGATCCGAACCCGGTCGGGGTTGGAGCCGCCGAGGTCGCCGTGGCTGATGAACTCCGAGAGGTCCTCGCGGCGCTCCTCGCCGATCTCGCGGAAGCGCTCGCGGTCGTCGGTCAGTCCCACGAGGGATCACCTCCGTTCCCGCGGTCGGGGCCGTTTCGACGGCGTCCGTCGCCCTCGTCGGCCGCGAGGTCGCCCCACTCGTCGCGGACGTCGCGCATCACGGCGCGGCTGGTCAACTCGGCCGACGCGGGGCTGTACCCCCGGTCGACGAGCCGCTCGATCGTCGCCGCCTTCACGCGCTCCGTCTCGGTGTCGGCCGGCGGGTCGGCCCACTCGGCCGGGTCGAGCTCCGGGAAGCGCCGCTTCACGTCGGCCAGGTCGCTCGCGTCGAGCACCTCTCGGAGCTCGGGGATCTCCCCGAGGTCCACGTCGTCGACGCTGAACTCGTCGCCGCGGTTCCGCCACGCGTACCGAGTGAGCGCCTGAATCACGCGCTCGCGACGGAACTCGGCGACCCGCTGCGTCGGGTCCGTGCCGTAGTAGTCCCCGTCGTCGAACCGACCCAGCGTCTCCGTCTCGAACACCTTCATGGCGAGCCCGTCCGGCGCCTCGGGCCCCCGCTCCGTCTCCACCGGCTCGTCGGCGTCCCAGGCGTACACGTGCTCGACGTACTCGGCCACCGTCTCCTCCGGCACGGTCGCCTCCGCGAGCGCGGCGTCGATCACGTCTTCGCGCTGGCGGTCGCGGACGCGCTCGGTGACCGGGGTCTTCCGGCTCTCGAACTCCGCGACCTCCGACCGGGAGAACAGCGGCGCCGCCGAGAGCCGCTCGGCCATCGCGTCGATGACGTCGGTCGGCGTGACGACGCGCTCGACCGGGAGATCGGGGTGGCTCCGGTCCGCGTCCGACCCCAGCAGATCGGCGATCACGTCGCGGGTGAACGTCACCGGGATCCCGTTGCGACCGTCGCCGTCGCCGAACTCGACGTCGGCGGCCGCGATCCGCTCCTCGTCGCCGTCGCCGCGCGCGCGACTGATCTCGCCGTACTCGTACAGCTCCGCCTTGTCGATGAGTCCGAGGTCGGTCGGCAGGTCCTCCGCGTCGAGTCGGGTCACGACCGCGTACAGCGCCGCCGCGCCGACCGCGTGCGGCGCGAGCTCGCGCTCGGTGACCGTCCCGTCCTCGTCGCGGACGTCGATCGCGAGGGCCGCGGCGCCCGGCTCGTCGGCCGGGTCGCGCTCGTCGGTCGCCGGCGTCGGGTGCGCGGGGCCGCCGTCGCGCCCGTCTCCCTCGCGCTCCTCGTCGACGCCGTCGACGGTCGGCACGCCGCGGACGCCGCCGACTTCGCGCCGGAGGAGCTCCGACTCCAGCCGCCGGTTCGTCAGGTAGCGGAACTCGTGGCGGGTGAGCCGCCGCTTCAGCGCCTTCAGCGGGTCGGCCCCCTCGCGGTCGGCGTGGCGGTCGAGCTCGGCGTCGAGGTCGGGGTTCGAGATGACGATCAGCTGCGTGTCCAGGTCCATCCCGATCCCCTTGTCGAGCTTCACCCGGCGCTCGTCGGGGACGTTGAGCAGTCGCCGGAGCAGGTCGGCGTGCTGGCTGGCGTCCTCGACGACGGTGGCGACGCCGTTCCCCTGCGAGAGCACGCCGTCGTAGCTGAACGCCTGCGGGTTCTTGCGCCCGCGCGAGTCGAGCTCGCGGAGCATCCCGCCCATCCACGAGCCGACGAGCCGCTCTTTCGGGGTGCCGTCGTCCTCCGCGTGGAGGATCCCGATCCCCTCGCCGACGTCGACGACGTAGCTCGTCACGCGGAGGTGGTCGCGGTCGGTGATCGCCGAGAACAGGTCGCGGCGTCCCTCGTCGCGGTACGTCGACTCCAGGTAGTCGTACGCCTCGCGGCTGAACGGGTCGAGGTCGACCTCGGCCGCGATCGGGTAGGCGTCGTCGTCGACGGCGTCGGCGATCGACTCCCGGACGTCTTCGGGAAAGACGGAGAGGGGATGCGTCTGCACCGGGCTCCGGTACCACGCCGCGGCGTCGCCGCCGTCGCCGTACGAGAGCCCGCCGCTCCCGCCGACGTCGCTCCCCGCGCCCGTGACGTTCCACTCGACCGTGTAGCGACGCCCCGGATCCGTCTTCGAGAACTCCCGGAGCCCGTTGACGAGGCACCGCTTGAACTCGGACTTCCCGGTCGCGGTGGGGCCGTCGATCCAGACGATGCTCTCGTCGTTGCCGCGGCCCGAGGCGGCGGCCCGGAGGTCGTCGACGAACGCGTTGAGCGCCGCCGTGTTGCCGAGGACGGCGTGCTCGCCGTCGTTGAAGGGGTCGTCGAAGAAGCGGTACCGCTCCAAGCGCTCCCCGCGCTCGCGGACCCCGCGGGTGCCCTCGGACTCGATGGCCGCGAGGACGTAACGGGCCCCGGAGGCGGCGGCGACGGGATTCTCCAGCACCCGGTCGACGTACTCGTCGAGGCTCATCGGCGGGTCGTACGCGCCGCGGAGGGTCTCGTCGGCCGCCCGGACGAACCGCTCGCCGTCGGATCGGTCGCGTTCGTTCATCTCAGCTCCCGCCGTCCTCGATCTCCGAACGGGCGACGGCGGCGCCCGCGTACTCCAGCACTTCCGCCGCGCCGTCCTCGGAGTAGCCCCGGTCGACGAGGGCGTCGACCCAGGCGCTGCGCTCCTCGTCGTCGAGGTCGGTCGCGGAGACCAGCGCGGAGAAGTTGATGTTGTGCTTCTTGTCCTCCCACAGCTTGCGCTCTAGGGCGCGCCGGAGCCGGTCGTTCTCCTGCGGGTCGAAGCCGCGTCCCTCGCGGGCGCGTCGGGAGACCCAGTTCGACACCTCCTGCCGGAAGTCGTCCTTCCGGTCCGAGGGGACGTCGAGCTGCTCCTCGACCGCGCGCATGAACGTCTCGTCGGGTTCCGTCTCGCGGCCCGTGAGCTCGTCGTCGACGGTGGCGTCGTCGATGTACGCCATCACGTGGTCCATGTACTTCTCGCCCTGCCGACGGAGCTCGTCGACGTCGTACGCCAGCGCGTGCCGGACGTCCTCGATGGCGCGCTCGCGGTACTCCTCGCGGACGGTCTCGAGGAGGCGCTCGTAGCGGTCGAGGTCCTCGGCCGCGATGGAGCCGTGGCCGCCGAGGTTCGCCTCGAAGTGGTCGAAGACGGACAGCGGCGAGAGGTAGCCGCGCTCGCGGTGGGTGGCGTCCATGATCGCCTCGGCGATCTCGTCGCCGATGAATCGCGCCGAGACGCCGTCCATCCCCTCGCTCACGTCGGCCTGCTCCGCGGCGTCCTCGCGGAGCTTCCGCCGGTCGATCTCCTCGTCTTCCAGCTCCCCGTTGTACACCTTCGCCTTGTCGAGGAGGCTCACCGTCTCGTCGGTGGGCTCCTCCAGCCGGGTGAGCACGCCGAAGAGCCCGGCCATCTCCAGCGCGTGCGGCTCGACGTGGACGTTCGGCACGTCGGCGTTGTCGAGCATCTTCTGGTAGATCTCCGCCTCGCTGTCGTACTCCAGCACGTAGGGGTAGTCGATCCGCTTGGTGCGGTCGTTGAACGCCTCCATCTTCTCGTCGCCCGTCTTCTCGCGGTACTCCGGCATGTTCGTCCGGCCGACGATCACCTGATCGATGTCGATCCGCGGGTTGTTCTTCGGCTTGATCGTCGACTCCTGCGAGGCGTGCAGGAAGTCGTAGAGGAACTCCCGCTGCAGTTTGAGCAGCTCCTCGCCGGAGAACAGGCCCCGGTTCGCGTTACAGAACGCGCCGGCGTAGTCGAACGCGCGCGGGTCCGACTCGCCGTAGACGGCGAGCTTCGCGTAGTTGACGTCGCCGGTCAGCTCCGTCTCGTCTTGGTTCTTCTTGTCTTTCGGCTCGAAGGTCTCGATGCACTCCCGGCGGTTCTCGTCGGCGACGAGGCGGACGACCTCGACGTGCTCGTCGAGCACCCGCTTGAGGTCGTCGTCGTAGTGCGCCAGCAGTTCGTTCAGGTAGAACTCCGAGGCCGGGTCCGGGTGCTGGTCGTTTCGGAGGGTGTACGGGGCGTCGAGCCGCTCGTTGAGGTCCTCGATCACCGCCTCGCGCTGCGGGCGCGGGAGGAGCACGAGCGGGTCCTGGTTCATCGGCGAGCGGACCGCGTCGTCGGCCGGGTCCTGGTCGTCGATCACCGAACAGAGGTCGACCCAGCGGAAGGTGTACATCCGGCCGTCGTCCTCCCGGGTGTACGCCTCGAAGTATCGGCGCGTGAGCCAGTCGAAGTGCGACTTCCCGGAGCCGACGGGACCGAGCAGCAGCTTGATCCGCTTCTCGGGTCCGAGCCCGCGGGCGCCGGACTTCACCTTGTTGACGAACTCGTGGATCGACTCGTGGACCTCGCGGCCGTAGAAGACGTTCTCGCCGTCGTGGAGCGGGTCGTCCGCGGCGAGCGCGTACTCGACGACCCCGCGCTCCTCGTCGTACCGCGTGCCGTAGTGGTCGAACATGTCGGCGACGCGTTGGTGGGCGTTCCGCGCGATGCGCGGGTCCTCGTACAGCGCGTCGAGGTACCAGTCGAACGAGCGGGGCTCCCGGAGGTCGTCCGGGACGTTCGTCCGGTACTCCTCGCTGAGCCGTTCGAGCGTGTGTTGGTCTGCCATTGTATCACGTTTCTCGGCGGGCGAGGGACGTCGACGGTACGGCCGCGGGTCTTGACTCGGACCGGCGGCCGTCGCGGGTCGCGACTCGGTTCGCGAGCCGGGCACGCGCCGAGCGGCCGCACGGCTCCGCGTGCCGGAATAACGGCTCATCGAGCCACGAACCCCGCTGCCGTCGAGGGCGACCCGCCGCGGGTCACCGTTTCGCCCGTAACCGAGGCTATATGTGTGGGAGGGATTCTCACTCATAAGTGTGTCGGCGGTTCACACGACGCGTGTGAACGCGAACCGCTCCGCGCGTTGCGGTTTTGTAGCGGCCTCATCGGCCGAGATCGACGGCTAGTGGATATAAAACGGCCGTGTGGGGAGCTCGGACGCCTCGGGCGGGGAAGTCGATCGGTCGGAACCGGAAACGTCGCCCCCGTGGCGCAGTCTTTTGCCGGTCCCCGCCCCACACCGCATGTGACGTTCAGCATCTGCGTCCGCGAGCGGTACACCGACGACGACGGCGACGACCAGATACGCTACGGCGTGGCGGTGACCACCCGGCTCCCGGGCGTCGGCACCCTGTGTCCGTTCGCGTCGACGGACGGCGCGGTAGCGACTCAGTCGCTCGTCAACGTCGACCTCGGACGGAAGGGGATCGAGTACCTCGACGACGGGCTCGCGATCGACGACGCGCTGGAGGCCCTCTTAAACGCCGACGAGGGGAAACCCCAGCGCCAGCTCCACGGCGTCGACGCGGACGGGACGTTCGCGTTCTCCGGCGACGAGTGTAACGACTGGTACGGCCACGTCGTCGGCGAGAACTACACCGTCGCCGGCAACCTCCTGACCGGGGAAGACGTGATAGACGACACCGCGGCCGCCTACGAGTCCGACGCCCACGGCGAGGCGCCGCTCGCGGAACGACTGATCGACGCCCTCGCGGCGGG
>Ga0102939_1000619_pt1 | contig 13081 bp, 14 predicted proteins | sample SalPon2_B_H2O_MG_FD_78214 | JGI IMG/M metagenome (GOLD analysis project Ga0102939, IMG submission 78214) | Salt pond water microbial communities from South San Francisco under conditions of wetland restoration - Salt Pond MetaG R2_B_H2O_MG | ecosystem: Environmental > Aquatic > Non-marine Saline... | reverse complement strand
TCACCCTCGACAACCTGCTCGAACGATTAGAGAACACGGGATCGACCATGCGCGGCGAGGCCGTGAAGGCGCTCGCGCACGGTAACCCCGATCTCGCACAGCGGGCGCTCAACCGCGAGCGGCAGGCGAACAAGATATTCGTGCTCCTGCTCCGGCTGATCTTCACGGCGTACCAGAACCCGAACCTCGCCCGCGCAGTCGGGTTAGAGGAGGGGTTCCCGCTCATCGGCTACCGGTCCGTCGCGAAGAACCTCGAACTCACCGCCGACAACGCCGAAGACATCGCCGACATCGTGATGGAGGCGGACGGGCACACGCTCGACGTCGACAGCGCGACGATGCGACAGATCCGAGAGTTCACGGACCAGGTGGACGAGCTGACGGCGGTCGCCGTCCGCGCTGTCGTCGAGCGGGACTACGACCTCACCGTCGAGTGCCGCAAGTTGTTCGCTCGGTTGGAGGACCGCGAACAGGAGATCCTCGGCGAACTGCCGGCCGACCTCGACAACGACACGCTCCTCATGACTCGCGAGGTGCTCGTCAGCCTCCAGCACACCGCCGAGTACGCGATGCGGAACGCCGAGATCGCCGCGAACCTCGCGCTCAACGAGGCGTCCGACCACGTCGAGATCATCTGACCTGCTCCGGGTTCGCATGAACTAAGTAGTCGCCCGCGAAGCGACACCGTATGAGCGAAGCATCCATCGAGTCTGACAAGGGAATCGGCGTGGCGCTCGCGCTCGGGGCCGTCGCGCTCGTCGGGAGCGTCGCGATGTTCGGCGCACCGTCGCAGATCGGTCGCGCGTGGGGGTTCGCCGCGGCGTTCGTGTTCGCGCTCTGTGCGGTCCTCGCCGTGCAGATATACCAGTAACGGCCGCCGACGAGAAACCGTTAAATCCGTCACGCCCCTACCCCCGCCGATGAGCGAGTACACCGAGGAAGAACAGCGGATCCTCGCGTACCTCACCGACAGCGTCACCCGCGGCGAGCGGTACGTCCGCTCGAAGACGATCGCGAACGCGATCGGACTCACCGCGAAGCAGGTCGGGTCGCGGCTCCCCCGACTCGCCGAGAAGTCGGACGATGTCGACATCGAAAAGTGGGGCCGCGCCCGGTCGACGACGTGGCGCGTGACGCCGCAAGGCTGATCGGATCCGTCGTCGAGCGGAGAGACAGACGCGCGTCTTTTTAACCCCCGTGGTACCAAGAACAGGTATGACAGTCCGAGTCTCTCGGACGTTCGAGTTCGACGCGCCCGCCGAGGACGTGTGGGCGTTCATCTCGGACGCCGAGAAGCGTGCCGGCGCGATAAGCGTGGTCGACACGTTCGAGGTACACGACGACGGACGAGCGACGTGGCAGGTCGCCCTCCCGATCCCGGTGATCCGGTCGACGATCGCCGTGGAGACCGAGGAGGTCGCGCGCGACCCGCCGAACCGAGTGAAGTTCGTCGGAAAGTCGCGCGCCTTCCGCGTCACCGGCGAACACGAGATCACGGAGACTGACGGCGGATGTCGGCTGGCCAACGAGTTCGTCGTCGACGGGCGTCTCCCCGGCGTCGAGTCGTTCTTCGAGCGAAACTTCGACGCGGAACTCGACAACTTAGAAGACGCGCTCCGCGCGTCGCTCGGATCGTCCGTATGAGGGTCGCGTGCGTGCAACTCGACGTCGAGGGGGGGTCGGTCACGGCCAACGTCGAGCGCGCGCTCGACCGGGTTCGAGCGGCAGCAGCGGCGGGCGCGGACGTCGTCGTCCTCCCGGAGCTGTTCGATGTCGGCTACTTTGCGTTCGACTCGTACGCGCGAGCGGCGGAGAGCGTCGCCGGCGAGCGGCTCTCACAGTTCTCGGCGGCGGCGGCCGACGAAGGCGTCAACGTGCTCGCGGGGACGATAGTCGAGGACCTTTCGGCGTCCGCGGCCGACGGCGTCGACGTCCCGGCGACCGACGGCCTCGCGAACACCGCCGTCCTGTTCGACCGCACCGGCGACCGGCGGCTCGTCTACCGGAAACACCACTTGTTCGGATACGGCTCGGAGGAGACGGACCGCATGGTCCCCGGCGAGTCGACGCCGACGGTCGAGATCGACGGGGTGCGTGTCGGGGTGACCACCTGTTATGACCTCCGTTTCCCGGAGCAGTTCCGAGGGCTGGTCGACGCGGGGATCGACTGCGTGCTCGTGCCGAGCGCGTGGCCGTATCCGCGGGTGGAACACTGGCGAACGCTCGGCCGGGCGCGCGCCATCGAGAACCTGACGTACGTTGCGACGGTGAACGGGAGCGGGACCTTCGGCGAGGACGCGCTGTGCGGCCGAACGACCGTCTACGACCCGTGGGGAACGACGCTGGCGTCCGCGGGCGACGAGCCGACGACGGTGACCGCGGAGATCGACCCGGACCGCGTCGCCGCCGTTCGCGAGGAGTTCCCGGCGCTGCGCGACCGCCGATAGCGGCGGACCGCCCGGATACTCGGCGACGGCTGGGGGCGACGGTCGATCGACGTGGCGGCCGCCGATCGGCTCATTTATACCGGAGAACGCCGTAGGCCAGCGTGCCGAAGTCCGACGCTTTTCTCGTTGGAGTTCGGTGACAAATTCACGCGCCCGTCCCGACCGCTCGGGCGGCGACGCCGCTGACAGCCCGGGGGTCCGCTGTTCGGCCGCCGCCCGCCCGCCTCCCGCCGCCATCTCTCGCCTTTCGCCGACACCCGCCTCCTCTTTCGTCTATACTCTCCCCCTTTCGCTCGTACCGCACCTTCACCGCCCGCCCGGAGCCGCGCTCTCCCTCCGGTCTGTGCCCGATAGTATCAATGCAGATAATAGGGACAGTACATTCTTATATCGGAGTGAGCAGGTGTGAAACGCCGCGGACGAAGCCGGCCGGCCCCATCCCAACGTCGGGCGGGCCGGTCGGACACTCGCTTCCACCGTCCGTCGTCCGCCGGCTTACGGCGTCGGGTCGATCCGCTCCCACACCGTACCCGACCCGTTTCACGGCACCCGATCACGACCCCTGTCATCGACACGCGTGGTGCCGTATCCCCCCACTTTCGGCGCTCGTCCCCCGAGCAGCGGCAAGCGGGTCGGTTCGGACACATCCCGGTCTGATCGCAGCCTCGTTTGCTCCGAGACGGGCGGACGGATGAAACGCAAGGACGAAACCGCAGCGTCGCGAACCGACGCTCGAATGTTCCCCCGCGAGTACCGCGGCGTCGCCTTCGTCGTCGGGCTGTTTCTGGTCGTGCAGGTCGGGGCGCTCGCGCTCGTCCCCGAGTTCGTCGAGAGCGGCTATCAGGCGGTCGAGAACCCGGACGATCCGACGAACAGCCTCGTGTACATTCTCGCGATCCTCGTCATGACGGGGCTGATGCTCGCGGCGTTCCGGTACGACTTCGATCAGGCGATCCGGCTCCTGATCGTCGGCGTCTCAGCGTGGCTCTCGTGGTACGTCTTCTCAGCTCTCCTTCCGCCCGTCGCGGCGGTCGTGCCCGCGCTTGCAGTCGCCGTCGCGCTGCTCGCCTACCCCGAGTGGTACGTGATCGACACCGCGGGGGTGTTGATGGGCGCGGGCGCGGCGGGGCTGTTCGGCATCTCCTTCGGTCTCTTGCCCGCGCTGGTCTTACTCTCGCTGCTCGCGGTCTACGACGCCGTCTCGGTGTACGGGACGGAGCCCATGCTGTCGCTCGCGGAAGGCGTGATGGACCTGAACACCCCCGTCGTACTCGTGATTCCGCTGTCGCTGTCGTACTCGCTTCTGGACGGAGACGAGTCGGGCGGGGGAGACGAAAGCGACGCGGGCGGGACCGACACGGACGACACGAACAGCGATGACGCGGACGGAGACGGGGACGACGCGGCCGCCGAAGACACGGCCGACGACGCGGACGATGTCGCCGATCCCACTCCGATCGAGGACCGCGACGCGTTCTTCATCGGGCTCGGTGACGCCGTGATTCCGACGGTGTTGGTCGCGAGCGCGGCGACGTTTTCGCCGGCCGCGAGCCTCGGTGTGCCGCTCTTAGGGCTCAACCTCCCCGCGTTGTTCGCGATGGTCGGCCAGCTCGCTGGGCTGCTCGTCCTGATGAGCTGGGTGATCAAGGGTCGTCCCCACGCCGGCCTGCCGCTCTTGAACGGTGGTGTGATCGGCGGGTATCTGATCGGATCTGTTGCGGCAGGCGTACCGCTGATCGAAGCCGTCGGCCTCGCCGGATTCCTCTGAACAGGACCGACCATGGGGCGTACGTGCTACAACCGAGCGACGAGTACGCGTGCGAACGCTCAGATGAATAGCTGCGGACGACAGTGAACGTTTTTACTTCTCGGATGATAGCGTGTCGCATGAACTTCGATACGTTCGTTCTTGCGGCCACGACGAACGATCTGACACGAGAGTCGGCCGCACGAGGACTCGCTGACATCGTCGAGTTCCGCATGGACAAGGCGGACGATCCGCTCGAACAGCTCGACGATTACGACGGAGAGTTGCCGCTCCTCGCGACGAACCGAACGCGCTGGTTCGGCGGGCAGGCGGTCGATACGGGCCGGCTCGACCGACTCTCGGCGGCCTCACGCTCGGAGCACGTCGAGGCCGTCGACGTCGAACTGGAGACCGCGCGGGGAACAGAGTGGGTGCTCGACGAGTTCCGCGACAACGGCGTCGACTGTATCGTCTCACATCACACGTTCGAAGACACGCCCGAACGGGAGGTTCTCGACGCGATATTCCGCCAGTGCGGGGAGTACGGCGATATCGCCAAGGTGGCCACGTTCCCGCAAAAACACACCGACGTGCTCCGATTGCTTCGCTCGATTAACGTCGCGACGAAGGAGGGCGTCGACGTGGCCGGAATTTCGATGGGCGAGATTGGGAGCCACTCGCGTGCGGTCGCGCCGATATACGGCTCCAAGCTCGGATACGCGCCACTCGCCGACGACGAGAGCGAGTACGCGCCGGGACAGATACCGCTCGAACGGCTCCGCACGCTGGTCGACGGTCTCACCGAACACAGCGAGATACAGCGGACCGACACGTCTTCAAGCGAGAACCCCGAACGACGACAGCCCGCGGAGCAGTGAAGGGGCGGCTGTACGGCCGGTAATAGAGCGGCGGACGCCGGCGCGTTCGGGCGACGATAGGGGTCTGACGAGCCGTTTCGGGATTCTTATGGTCGTACCGCGCGACCCGCCACTAATGAGTACACGGAGTCTGCGCGGGGGCGGTCTGCGATGAACGGGGACGAAGACGCGGTCAACGCCTACATGATCCGACTCGAACTCGTCGACGAACCGGGAGAGCTCCTTCGGGCGTTACAGCCGATAAGCGAGAAGGGCGGGAATCTGCTGTCTATCTTTCACGAGCGGGGGAACATCACGCCGCGCGGACACATTCCCGTCGAGGTGGACATCGAGGCGACCGCGTCACAGTACGAGGCGATAGTCGAGGTGCTCAAAGAGGAGGGAATAAACGTGATTCAGGCGGGCGCGGAGCGGTACAGCGAGTCGGTCGTCTGTATCCTCTCCGGGCACATCGTCGACACCGACCTGTCCGACACGCTCTCGCGGATTCAGGAGACGTCGAACGCCACCGTGACCGACCTCTCGCTTTCGGCTCCCGAAGGGACGCGGAACACCTCCAGCGCGAAGCTCCGGCTCGCCGTCGAAGAGGGCGAAGTCAGTGAGACGGTCGAGAGCGTCCGCGCGATCGCCGACGAGAAGGATCTGCACCTCATCGAGTCGCTGACCGGGGGTGACGCGTGAGACTCGCGATCGTCGGCGCGGGCGTCGTCGGGCGATCCGTCGCCGAACTCGCGCCCGACCGCGGCCACGACGTCGTCGCGATGGGCGACTCGACGAGCGCGGTCGTCGCCGACGACTCGGGCGAACCGGTCGATGTCGACGCCGCGCTCTCGCGCAAGGCCGAACGGGGGATCGTCGGCGACGCAGACCCCGACGACGTGCTCTCAGCCGACTACGACCCGCTGGTGGAGGCGACGCCGACGACGCTCGGCGACGCCGAGCCCGGATTCTCACATGTCACCGCGGCACTGGAGCGAGACCGGCACGTCGTGCTGGCGAACAAGGGACCGGTCGCGGAGCGGTTCGGCGACCTGCAGGCGGCCGCGGCCGACAGCGCGGGCGAGGTCCGCTTCGAGGCCACCGTCGGCGGCGCAATGCCCGTTCTCTCGACGATTGAAGACCACGGGGCAGCCCACGTCGACGCCGTGCGTGGCGTGCTCAACGGGACCGCGAACTTCGTCCTCTCGCGAATGGCCGCGGAGGGGCTCGACTACGAACACGTGCTCGCGGAGGCCCAAGACCTGGGCGTCGCCGAGGCGGACCCAACCTTCGACGTGGACGGGACCGACGCGGCACTTAAATGCGTCATCCTCGCGAACGTGCTCTCTGTTGGCGCGGCCGACGACCCCACTGACGCCCGCGAGTTCACACTCGACGACGCTGAGGTGGAAGGGATCCGAAACGTCGCCGGGAGCGCGCTCGACCTCGCCGGCGAGGACGGACTAACGGTCCGGCTGATCGGCGAGGTCGCCGACGGTTCGGTCCGGGTCGCGCCGCGGCTGGTGAAGCGCAACTCGCCGCTCGCGGTGTCCGGGACGACGAACGCCGCACAGATCGAGACGGCATCGGCGGGGACGCTCACCGTCTCCGGACGCGGGGCCGGCGGGAAGGAGACCGCGAGCGCGGTGCTGATGGATCTCAACCGGCTCAGCTAGGCGGTCGGCGCTGGGTCGGTCGCCCCGATGATGCGTGGCCAGCACCGCCCTCGAAGCCGATCAGTCGACCCGACCGACGGTGACGTCGAACGGGACGCGCTCGACGCGTTCGTACTCGCCCGCGCGCATGGCGTCCACGACCGCGCGGCCCATCTCCCGCCAGCGCCCGCGGAGGTCGTCGTAGGCTCGTTTTGAGGTCGCCGCCACCAATTCCTCGCGGTGATCCGCGAGCCCCGCACCGGAGGCCTTTCGCGCCGCCGAGGTCAACGCGACGTCCGCGTACGGCGGCGCGGTCCGCTTCTCGTGGACGTACCGGCGAGTTCGAACGTCGCGCAGCCCCGCCTCGACGAACGCGTCGCGGACGCGGTCGCCGAGCGCCACGTCGGTCCCGACGCCGTCGACGTACGCCTCCCTCGCCTCGCGCTCCAGGCGCTCTTCGGCCGGGACGGTCGAAGCGACGGTCACGTCCGCGTTATCGGGTTCGATCGCGGCCACGAGGTCGGAGGACACCCGCGTGAACTCTCCGACCGCCGCCGACGGGTCGGGGAGGTTGATGAGGAGCGCCTGACAGACGGCGAGGTCGACGGTGTCGTCTGCGATCGGAAGCCGCGTGGCGTCGCCGGCGAGGTAGGTGGGGGTCCCGTCGGCCGGCTCGCGGTCGGCCGTCTCGCTTTCGGCCGTCCCGCGAGCGACCGCGAGGAGGTCGCGGTCGGCGTCGACCCCGATCACGGTCGCGTCCGCCGGTGCGTCGGTGGCGAGCACGCGCGTCAACTCGCCGGTGCCGCAGCCGACGTCGAGGACGCGCCGGCGGGCCGGCAACTCGAGATCCGCGAGCGCCTCGCGGCTGTCGTCCCACATCCCGCGGCGGGTGTGTTCGAGGTACTCTGCGGAGAAGCGTCGCACGGGGACGGGTTCGGTCTGTGACCGAATAAGCGTGCGGGAAGGCCGCGGTGAGCACAAAACGCGAAAACACGGACGCGGAAACGCGGACGCAAAAACACAGATCACGGAAACGCGGACGCGGCAACGCGCGCAGTACGCGTATGAAACCGTTCACGAACGGTCTCGGGGACCGCTCAGTCGGTGTCGTCTGTCGTCGGTCCGCCGTCCGCACCGTCGCCGATCCCGGCGAGATCGGCGAGCATGGCCGCGGTGACGCCGGCGCAGTACCCGACGAACGCCCCGCTCACGCCGACGAGCGCGAACGAGACCGTGAGGCCCCCGAGCGGCGCGTCGGCCGCGCCCACGCCGGGAACGCCGAGAACGCTACCGACGAGGACGAGCGCGGCAAACACGACCGCGGGAACTATCCCCACGGCGAGGCAGGCTGGACCGCCACAGCGCGCGTAGGCTCCGGCGGCCGCGATCGGAGCCGGCGCGTAAAAGACGAGCAGGGGAACGAGCCGGTCGACCAGCGCGGCCGCCCCCTGCAGGTCCGCGAGGTCGGCGACTATCGCACTCGCGAGCGCGAGGGCCACGACGGCGGCGAACCCGGCGACCATCGTGACGGCCAGCCGCCGCCGTCGTCCGAGGAGGAGCGCCTCCGTGGTGGTCATACCCACGGTATCGTCACGCAAGATATATAAAACCGCGTCGGACGCGGGGCTGTCGACCCGCTCGGCTTACTCCGCCCGCAGTTCGCGGACGCGGTCGATGTTCCACGCGAAGCTCTTGCCGTCCTCCGTGGGTGTCTCGAGCGCGAGCGGCACGTCAAGCAGGTCCGAGTGGTTGAGGAACCGCTCCATGCCGGCCTCGCCGATCTCGCCTTCACCGATGTGCGCGTGTTCGTCCTTGTGGGTGCCACAGGCGTGTTTCGAGTCGTTGAGGTGGACGTACCGGAGGTGGTCGAGGCCGACCACGTCGTCGAACTCCGCTATCGTTTGATCGACCGCCTCGGGCGTCGAGAGGTCATAGCCCGCGGCGAAGACGTGGGCGGTGTCGAGACAGACGTCGATGTCGGTCTCGGTGCGGTCGATGACACCGGCGAGGTGTTCGAACTCGCCGCCGAGTTTCGTCCCCGCGCCCGCGTCGCTTTCGATCAAGATGGTGACATCGTCTGGCACGTCGATCTCGTCTATCACCGACGCCGCGTTGTCGAGGCCGCCGTCGACGCCAGCACCGGTATGTGCGCCCAGGTGGACGTTGACGTACGGGATACCGAGCGTCGCCGCCGCGTCGACCTCCTTTTGCATCGAGTCGAGCGACTTCTCGCGGAGCCCGTCTTTGGGCGTACAGAGGTTCACGAGGTAGGACGTGTGGATGACCCACGGGCCCGCCAGTTCGCGTTCTGTCCCCGCGCGGAACCGTTCTGCCTCCTCGCCGCCGATGTTCGGATCCTGCCACACCTGCGGCGAGTGGGTGAATATCTGTCCGCAGTTCCCACCGACTTCGATCTGGTTCTCCACGGCGTTGTCCACGCCGCCCGCGATGGAGACGTGCGCGCCGACCTTGAGGCTCATACGGACACCACGCCGCCGTCGGAAAAAGCCCCTTCGGAACCCGGGGCATCAAGCCGACAGTCCGTTCCGACGGGCGAGCCGACAGTCCGTTCAGACGGTCGAGCCGACCGGTCACCTACCCCTCTCCGGGACGCGTCCGAACCCACTCCGAGTCTCGGTACTTCGTCTCGGCGAGTTCCGCGGCCCGTTCCAGTTCCGCTTCCGTCCACGAGCCGTCGCGATCGATGTCGGGAGTCGCTGTCGTCTCGTCGCCCCCCGCCGCCGCGCCGCTACCGGCCGCGTCGTCGATCCCCTCGCTCACCCACGCGGCGAGCGCGTCCGCGACCGCGGCCACGGCCTCGTCACGGTCGGCGTCGGTGAGTTCGTCCATGCCGACGACGCGGTCACGGAACGCCGCGGGCGTCACGGGCGGGTCGGCGAACGCCCCGAGGTGGCGCTCGGCGTCGACCGAGAACGTGAGCGACCCGTGCTGGATCACGGCGTCTCGCTTCCGGTACTGCGCGTTGCCGGCGATCTTTCGCCTCGCGGGCGCGTCGTCACCGGGTGCGCCGGAATCGGACCGTTCGGCCTCCCCCGCCACCACGTCGTGTGCGGGGTGGAGTTCTCGGAGGTAACACGCCGGATGATACAGCTCCGGGGTCGCCTCGTCGACGTAGTCGGCGTCGACGCCGAGCCGCGCGAACGCGTCGAAGATCGGCTCACAAAGCAGGTGATAACAGTCGAGCAGTTCGCCCGGAACGTCGCCCGCCGGAACCGCGATCGAGTAGGCGATATCGCCGTAGGCGTCGTGGTAGATCCCGCCGCCGCCGGTCTGCCGTCTGGTCACGTCTATCCCCTCGCGCTCGCAAAAGGCCCAGTCGACCGTCGCCGGGTCCTGCCGGTAGCCGAGGGTCAGACAACTCGGCTCCCAGCGGTACGTGCGGACCGTCGCGGGGCCGCCCGCGGCGGCCGTCTCGGCCGCGACCTCGTCGAGCGCCATCTGCATCGCTCCCGGTCTTGCCTCCTCGGCGATCAGCCGCCAGTCGACGGCCGGTGCAGTCATATCGACACCGAATCCGTCCGCTCCGATAGCCGTTTCGTTCACCGCGCGCCGCCCGACGCGGAGTGCGGTTTCTCGTCCGCATCTCACCTGTACGCGTCGAACTCCTCGCCAAAGGCGAGGAAGTAGCCGGTCCCGACGACGCCGATCGCGGCCGCGATGGTGAACGCGACCTCGGGGCTCGCGAACTCCCAGAGGTAGCCGCCGAGCGCGGCGCTCGGGATGACGACCGTGTTCCGCAGGAGGTAGTAGGTCCCGGTGACGCGCCCGCCGGAACCGCGCTCCGCGGGCCCGACGATCAGCGCCTTATGCGAGGGGAGCCCCGCGAAGCGGAGGCCGGAGAACGCGAACACGAGGACCATCACCCACGAGAGCGGCAAAAGCGGCGTGAGAACGTCCGGTCCGCCGATGAGCACGAGCGGAAAGAGCGCGTACACGGCGAAGCCGAGCGCGACGATCGGCTTGAGGCCGACGCGCTCTGCGGCCTTCGCCGCCGGGACCATAGAGAGAAGCGCGACCAGCATCTCGACGCCGAGCAGGTAGCCGAAGAAGGCCGCGGGCGAGAGGTCGACGGCGTAGGAGGCGCTGCCCAGCGCGACCGTCGTCTCGAAGCCGACCGCGTAAAACTGCGTGACGACCAAGACGAAGAAGACGTAGACCATTCCGTTCGCGAACCTGACGAGCGTGTCGCCGACCAAGAGCGGACGGAGCGGCGCGGGCATCTCGCGGAGGTCCCGTCTGATCTGCGCGATCCCCGCGAAAGAACCGCCGATCGAGTCATCGTCGGCGTCGTAGAGGACGTGCTGTGCGACCGTCCCGACGACGCCGAAGAGGACGGCGACGGCGAGGACGTACCGGAAGCTCACGGTGAACTCCGGATGGAGTCCGATGAGGACGGCCGCGAGCACCGGGCCGACGAGAAACGCCGTCCGACGGAACGTCTCGGTGCTGGCGAACCCGGCGGCCAGCTGCGAGGGGTCGGTCGCCTGCTTGACCACGGCGAACGTCGCACCCAGCCCGAACGACTTCCACCCCTGTGCGAACAGGAGACCGACGAAGATCCAGATCCACGGCTGGACCGTGACGCCGGCGACCGTCACCGCGCCGAGGGACGGGGCGACGAGCCAGACGCCGAAGCCGAGCGTCGAGATCAATCCGAACAGCGTGAGCGCGTACCGCGACCCGACGCGGTCCGAAAGGGCTCCGCCGGGGTACGGGAACACCGCCGAGATGACGTTGCCGGCGGTGCCGAACAGGCCGACGACGAACCCCGACGCGCCAAGCGCGACCATGTACTCCGGGAGAAATCGATTCGTCATCTGGAATCCGAGGCTGAACGCGAACATCGCCAGCGACAGCACCAAAACGTCCCGTTCGAGCGCGAAGAACCGCCGGAACGCGGCTATCGCCCCCGACTCGTCCCGTTCGTCCGCGGATCGGGTTCGTTTCATAATCTGAGCCACCGAGCGCACAGATACGACGCGGTGCCGTCGCGTACGCCGCGGGGGGTATTGAACGTCCGGGACGGAGACGGCAGAAACGAGGATCGGTCCGATGTGTGCCCGCAGCCCGGCTCTGTTGCAACGCTTCATCGAGATCGGTCGTTTCGAGGAGATTCGAGACAGCGGATTACCCGAGAGATCGCAGGGATTTTCGACGCTATCTACGCCAGATCCAGAATCTCTCGTGGGTTCTCGTAGACGACCCGGCGGATGTCCTCGCGGTCGACGCCGAGACGGAGCAGGTCGAGCATCGTCCGCTTCATCACGAACGGGTCGTTGTCCATCGCGCCGATGAGGTCCGTGTCGACGACGATACGGTCGCTACCGTGTGCGTCGATCGCCGCGGCGATATCGCGGGCGTCTATGCCACGGAGCCACGGTGCGCTTACGCTGTACGCGAGATAACAGCCCGTATTCTCTAACACGAAGTCCCGAACGCTCGGGCCCGCGTGATCGATCACGAGCTGCTCGTCCGGCAGTCCGACTTCGTCGGCGAGCGCGAGGTCTATTTCGACGGCCTCCGTTTTCGGATCGTCCGAGTGTAACACCGGATCCGTGAAGTTGCGATTACCCTCCTCGTAGCTCTGGACGTGTCTCGGGTCGACGTCGCCCTTGCTCGATCCCGGTGTGTGAACGAGCACCGGAAGGCCCGTGTCGCGTGCGACGCGAAACTGCTCGCGGACGACCGCTTTCTGACCGTCCAACGGCCACGACACGGTGTGTTGTGTCGACTCGATCCCCGTTTCCCCGATGGCGATCACTCGGTCGTCCTCGCAGTATTCGGGGAGCACGGAGACGAGTTTCTCGGCGTTCTCGACCCGGGACCACGTGTGAATCCCGACGGCGACGTACTGGTCGTAGAAGTGTCGATGATCGAACGCGGCCGCGCGTCGAAGCGCGTCGTCCCACAGAAACCGAACGTCGTCGGCGCTCACGGGGCGGTACGGTGCCCAGTAGTACCCCGCCGCTATTGCGACCGCCGCCTGTCCGCCGCTCAGATCGAACTTCTCCCGGTCGTTCCACGTCAGCGACTGTGTGTGCTGGTGGATGTCCACCCACGGGATGTCGACCGGACCCGGGGGCGCTCCCGCTTCCGGCGGGTCACCTATCGGCCGTTTCGACGGTCCGCTCATTGGTATCGCCGCTCGGTGCGGTCAGAGCGCCCGAGACTGCCCCGCTCACTCTGGAGGTGTGCCGACGGCGCATCGGGTATCCTCTCGCCGAGACAGGTCGTACGTGCTGGTGGGCGTCGGGCTTCAACCGATGCTCGCTTCTCGTGCCGACCGGAATATGTTGCCATGCGTTAACATGACTATGCCGGCTAACGGGTATAACGTTACTGAAACAGCGGCGC
>Ga0102939_1000618_pt1 | contig 13095 bp, 10 predicted proteins | sample SalPon2_B_H2O_MG_FD_78214 | JGI IMG/M metagenome (GOLD analysis project Ga0102939, IMG submission 78214) | Salt pond water microbial communities from South San Francisco under conditions of wetland restoration - Salt Pond MetaG R2_B_H2O_MG | ecosystem: Environmental > Aquatic > Non-marine Saline... | reverse complement strand
CCGCGAATCGGTCGACGAACCGCCGGGCGATGAAGTAGGTGGGAATCGCGACGAGCGATCCCGCAATGGGCGCCATGATGAGCATGACCTCTTCGGTGCTCCCCATGATCGGCCGAGCGATCCAGACGCTGACCGCCATGAGGTGGTCCCAGAGGGTGCCGAACTGGCCGGCCGACCGGCCGACTGGGAAGCCAGTCCAGACGTCGAAGGGAAGTGTGTTCGGCCAGTTCTCGAGGAGGTAGCTCGTCTCGCGGAAGTGGTACCACGCGTCGTTGCCGCGGAAGTACACTTCTCCGTTCCGTACGAAGTTGCCGTACGACCGGAGGCGCGTCCATAACATGAAGACCACGGCCCCGAGGAGGAGCGGGACGTGGTACCACCGCTGGAGGACGTTGAGGGGCGATCCCTCGTCGTCTCTGACGGCGTTGGTTTGCTCGCTCATTACACGATGTCACTATCAAAACGTCCATAAGACTTGTTATAACTGTCTGGTAGTGGGTTCAGAATCCTTATTGATCCGGGCAGGATATTTGCTGTTAATGAAGGTCTCCGTCGTCGTCTGCACGTACACGATGGAGCGCTACGACGTGTTCACCGAGGCCGTCGAGAGCGCCCTCGCGCAGACGTACGACCCCATCGAGGTCGTGTTGGTGATCGACGGGAATCCCGAGGTGTACGACCACGCAGTTGAGGACTTCGGTAACAGAGAGAGCGTCATTATCTCCGACAACGACGAGAACCAGGGCATCTCCTACAGTCGGACGCGTGGCGCGGAACTGGCGTCCGGAGAAATTGTCGCATTTATCGACGACGACGGCGTAGCCGAGGAGGACTGGATCGTGAAACTGGTCGAGGTGTACGAGAAGACCGACGCGATAGCGGTTGGGGGCGACGTGCGCCCGAACTGGCAGGGCGAACGGCCGGACTTCTTTCCCGAGGAGTTCTACTGGCTCGTCGGCTGCGTTGAGCCCGGGTTCGCCGAAGACGGCGAAGAGGTCAGAAACACCTACGGATCGAATATTTCGTACCGTCGTGAGGAATTTCTGGAGGTGGGCGGGTACGACCCAAATACAGGCCGAAAGGGTGACAAGCACCTGCAAGCTCACGAGGCGCCTGTGGGAATTCGTCTGCTGGAAGGGTTCGGACAGGGGATGGTGTACACCGAAGACGCGATTGTGCATCATACCCTATTCGAGTATCGCGGGGAGTTCCGGTGGCTGCTGTTCCGGTCATTCTGGCAAGGATACTCCAAGCGCGTGATGGACCTCTTATATCCAGAAGCGCCCGATGCCAAAGGAGACTACTTGAACTGGTTGGTAGCTGATCGCGTGCCACGGCGACTGAGAGGGCTGGTGCAGTCGCCGTCGACGGCAGCGGTGCTACAGTTGGGTGCGATTGGAGTGTTTACCGCAGCAGTTGGTTTGGGGTATGTGTACGCGATGCTGACACCGGATTTGGTGAAACAAGCTAACGCGTAGAGTCACGAAGGCTACGTTTGCTACCAAACAAAAACTCATAGTAATAGCCGAAGCCACGAGCCGCAAGCATGGCGACAGAGAGCAAAAAGAACGCCACGCGAGTAAACACTGAGGTCGGAGACCCCTCTTCGCCGTTACCACTTGGGCCCGTTGGGGTCGGAGGTAGCCCGGGTCGACCGTATCGATCTGAGTAATACCGTTGCTTCTGAGTAAAACCGCGGCCTACACGGAAGTTTTTCTTCGTGAGTGATTTGAGCGAAATTCGGGCGGGGTGGAAGACGGTAGCATCTGCAGCGTATCCTTGTGTGTAACCTGCATTAAATACCCGCTCGCCAAACTCTCTGTCCCCGCCTGAGATGAGTCTCGCATCAAACGGCCCGACATCTTCAAAAACATCGCCGCAGACAACCAACGCACAGGTCGGTGCGTAATGCTCTTCGCGAAGGTACTGCTCCACCGGGAACCCGGTCTGGACATTGTACCTAGCAACAAGCGTGTCTTTGGGGAGTGTTAGCTCGACATTGCAGCCAAGGTAGTCAGCGTTTTGTCTCTGCATGGCGTCCAATGCGGTCTCAAGCCAGTCGTTATCAACGGTTTCATCTGCATCAAGAAACATGACAATGTCACTCTCGGTGTGTTCAATGCCTACGTTGCGAGCGGCGTATGAACCCTGAGTTTCGTCTTCGACGAGAAGGTGGATATTTTGATACTCTTCTGTGTAGCTCTGGATTACTTCAGGAGTATTATCGGTCGAACCATTATCGACCACAAAAACAGAAATCTCATGAAATGCTTCCAACGAGCTAACCGATCTTAATGTCTTTTCAATCCCGGCCGGATCATTATAAACTGGAATAACTAACGAAACAGAGTGTGAGGGCATACTGAACTGCTTATTTCAATCTCGTAGTGGAGATAGGTTAAATATATTGAAGCCGCTTCAGATACAGATTCACAGTGTGGTACGTAAAAATAAGATATTTCATCCGCTATTTTACAAACTGTGGGTTCTCTGCTTAGCACAGTGTCAGTATCTCTACGATTAGTACTCTGAGATTTGATCGGCACAATGTCATCCCTCGGCGCGCTATCAACAGGTGAGACAATTGGCTAGACAGGGTAGAGTAGAGTTTGAAGACGAGTCAACTATTCGGTCGCAATCCCCGGGCATTAAAATTGGCTTGGGCGTAAATAGAGGCAACATGGATATTGGTCAGATTCCGGCCCGCTCAGTCCGCAAATTTACCAAAGACGGTGCAAGAGAACTCATCCAAGAAGGCCGCAATGTTCTGATACAAGATTTATTTCTTTACAGAGTTTTATACAAAAATGTTCTTGAAGGAAACATCACGAATCTCACACGAAATGAGATATATGATCTTAATGAATGCCAATTTTTTGAATATTTTGATGAGTCAGTACGATATAAGGGGGCAGCTGGGTTCCGGGGAATGGATCAACCGAAACAGTACGCTGCAGGCGACCGGTTCGTGTGTGAGTTTGACGACGCTACAATCCTTGGACCAGTCGGCCCGGGACTTACTAAGCGGGGAGTTGTGATCGCAGATACGGTGGGTACTCCTCCCCTCACCTCGCGACGAACAGGCGTTTCATTAGCTCAGTCCATAAGCAAAAATGGGATTAAACCAACGCTCAACGCCCTCCAAGGAGAAGCAACTCACACTCATGAGATCGATGTTGCAGCTCACGCGGTTTCACCTTGGAACAATTACTATCACTGGACTGTTGAGTGTCTCCTCCGAGTAAGGTTACTTGAGCAATACGGTGACCGAACGGGAACGTACCCTACTCTTCTTGTTCCGGATAAGCGTCCATCGTGGATTGATGAATCACTTGAGCTGATCAACTATACAGGCAATGTGATGGGCCTCAAACCCGAAATAACAAACGTTGAGACTCTGGTTGTGCCGACATTTCCCGATCCGATCCCACGAGAGTGTACGTGGATTCGTGATCGAATGCAAAAACAGGTTACAGCCGATGACAAACACAGTCCACATGTGTTTGTTGCACGCCAGGATGCAACAGTTCGCCGTATTGCGAACCGTGACGTTGTGCAGCAGGTGTTCGATCGGTATAACATAGACACGTAACTAGGAGAGCTGAGTGTTAGTGAGCAGATCTCGTTATTTAACAACGCCGAGGTTGTCGTAGGCCCGCACGGAGCTGGATTAACAAACATTTTGTATGGCTCAGATTTGTCGGTTATAGAGCTATTTGGCGACAAGACAATGGCAACATTCGATCGTCTTGCCGAACATATGGGTCATGAGTATCACTATTTGCAGTGTGAACAGGAAGGGTTAGATATCCGTGTGGATGCGAAGAAATTAGAAGGGACGTTAGATGACGTAATTAGCGACAAGTAACATATTGAGGTGCAGTTTAGAGATATCCTAGGTTCTCAAGTTGCTTCTCCGCAGATGTTGACTCAGCCGTCGACTCAGGATGGGGAGCATACGGGGTGTATGTCCGTTTATCAGTTGCGGAGGTTTCTACCCAAGGGACTTCCCGCATGCATGAGAGCGGACAACCAATCACGTGGCGATAAAAGCCATACTCTCCGAACGCCTCACCGTGGTCGGCTGTGATCACCACTGTTTCCGCGTCTAGATTCCTCAGCAGCCGTTCAACCTCATCTAAAACAAGTCTGAGATTAGTCAGATACGCAGCCCATGCAGCCTCACGGGTTGTCTCGCTCGACCGGAGAGCATCAAATGGTTGAAACAGTTCCTCACCTGTCGCTAGTGGATAGGGATCATGGGGGTACATGTAGTGCACAATCAACTGTTCAGTTGGTTGTGCGCGGCCAGCAGTAATCGCTCTATCTGTCGTGTATCTCGGATGAACGCGCGAGCCAGCCTCACCGGAGAGCGTCCACTCAGACTCGTCATCGAACCGGGCACGCCATAGCTCTTCTACATATCCAAACATATCCGGATTGACTACATTATACTCTGATGGGCCAAACGGGGCGGCTGCGTGGCCAGTATCACCATCTTCCGCGAGGACACGCTCAGTATACGTGTTGCCAGTTACGTAGGCTGTCTGTTCGATCTCACTCCGATATGTCTCATCAAACGTATGATTCATCCACTCAAATGATGTACTCCCAACAGAGGTTATTGAATCCTCGACCGTCAGGAACTCGTACTCATCTTCAACTTCACGAAGGGCGTCCACACGACAGGCGTCAAGAATAATCAACGCATCCCAATTTCGGTCGTACACGTTCGTTCCCCACGGCCACCGTTTAGTGATGCTCAACAGGAATGCAATATAGATATAGTAGATTGGGCGCAGCAGGCGGGATATTAGCGGCTTGTCGCTATTCCGGAGATTGGAATAGCTCTGTGACATCCACTTTCGGAAACTAATTGTCATTGTCAAGGATAGTCGTCGCAAGTAAATATTAATGTTGGAATTACTACTACACTCCGCCATCGAAGTTTACATATATGTCTCTCTGGACGTACAACCATGGATAAGCCGAATATTCTTCTATTGATCCTCGATAGCGTTCGGGGTAAAAACGTCAGCCACCTCGGGTATCAACGAGAAACGACACCAGAGTTAGACACATTCGCTGAGCGGTCAACAACGTATCTGAATGCACGATCACCAGGCATACACAGTATATCAAGCCACATAAGCATCTTTACCGGTCTTGGAGTTGCTGAACATCAGGCAACATCTCACACTGCGCAGATTGAATCGGGACATACAATTTGGGAGGAACTTTCAAATGAGGGTTACCACACTGGTTTATTTACGCCAAACGCTATTGTCGCGGAATCCTCTAATCTTGCATCGTTTTTCGAGACGGTGGTTGGACCCAAACGTCAAAAGTTGGTATTTCCGGAGGCGCTTGGTCCTGGTCAAGTTGATGGCAACACAAGCTACAAAGAGTATCTCATAGCTGCTGCTCAAAGTGACTCGCCAGTTAGAGCCATTATCAACGGGCTCTATAGAGAATTTGGCCGATCAATTTCAGCACATGATCCTCTACGAGAACACGCTGGCGAATATCTTGATGCGTTCCAGACGTGGCGCGACTCAGCTGATAGACCATGGGCAGCCTGTATTAACCTCATGGACGCGCATTACCCGTATCTCCCCCAAGACCGCTACAATCAATGGGGTGGCACCGCGCTTGAGAAACTGCACCGGGAAGCAATGGGAGGTCCGCTGACAGCGCAATATCTTGGAGACCGTCCGTTTTGGGAGCTTGAGGCCACAGAAAATTTATATGATGATTGTATCAAGCAGGTTGATGATTATGTGGGTCAATTTTTGACAGAACTAGATAATGAGGGAGAGCTTGACGAAACGCTCGTCGTCATCACGAGCGACCACGGGGAGGGATTCGGCGAGTACAGTCTTCTCAACAGTAAAGTGAGATTAATCGACCATAGTTGGGGTATTGGCGAAGAGGTCGCACACGTGCCACTTCTCGTGAAGCCACCAGGGCCGGCATCCAACGAGACAATCACCGAACCGGCGACACTCACACGATTTCCAGCAGTTGTTCGTGAGGCGATCAACGGAAACACCGGGTCGTTTGTACCGGAAGCGGGAGACGCGATCACGAGTTCATATCGGGTTGAGGAACCCGGCAATGAACTCCCGATACCGATCAATGAACGAGAGCCGTATTTTGGACCATGGCACGCTGTGTGCCGAATGCAGAACGAACGGATAGTCGTTGACGCTGTTCGCCGTGAGGATCACGTGCGGTACAGTCCGGTTGTTCGACAAGATACCACCTCCGGAGACCGCGACTACATTGATTCAGTTATAGACAAACTATCAATGGCAAGTATACGCCGAGAAGACAACGCGATTGACGATGAAGTCCAACAACGCCTCCATGAACTTGGATACAAGGCCTAGCTAACTACGACTTGAGAACATCCAGAGCGCACACTCCAGTTTTATTCAAAATTCAAGCAGACAGTAGCGTACATGTCCACCGACGACGCAATGGCCGGGTTCCCGCCACATCACCAGTGATATTAGCATATTTCTGAGTATGAGAGACAATATGAATAAAGACTATAGCGCATGCAGATTCCAATCTTAACTACCAAATGATGGGTTTGTTTAAGTTCTATCTTTCAGATATATTCTTGTGCGGGCCAACTGATCAGGCTCCGTTGTAATCCTTAGCAAGTGATATATAATGTCTCCTCTGCGGTCAGTACAGGCGGCGGACTTACCACCACATGCAGTTACAACTGTACATGAGCGAGGAAAGTGAGTCTAGGTTGGGCAAGAAAGGCACCGAGATAGGAATGGCAATCGGATTGGCAATCGGGGTCGCAGTCGGTTCTGCGACGGAAAACATCGGTCTTTGGCTCGCAATTGGAGTCGCACTTGGTGCCGCGATCGGAACAGGACTGAGCAAGTGGGGATAGAAGGACTAAGTCCTGATTAAGAATACGCAGTCCCCATCAACCGGGTGTTTCAGACGATAATGTGTTTGAACAATAGGATTTCAACAGAGCCACTGATCAGTAAAAATTCGGATTATCTAATAGACATATCTATTCGCTTGTTAAAAGAGCATATGAGCATTCTGTGGCAAGTTGGATACATCGTGACCTCTTCCTCGCCGTAAACGGCGAGGCTTCCCACGGTACCGCACCGCTGAGTTGGGATATTTGCTGGTTGACGACTCGTCGGTATGACGGGCCGATGGCAGGGCCACACTGCCGTTACTCCTATCCCGGCATGGGACTCGGAGTTATCTTGACCGAGACACCACAGCGGTTCGAGAGGGTGTCTCGAACGTTCTAGTTCTCGGAGTCCCGATACTGTGCATTTAGGTGGCGGTGAGACCGCCTCGGTGTGCGTCATACTACAGAGTGACGTTAGTTAAATATCCGTCTTACTGCTGAACGGTGACTGTGTAGGCGTTGTCGGATTCACGCCCGGCGTGAACGCCGGGATTCTCTCCTTGAAGAAAGATAGCCGTCGTCATTGGCCTTACTTACGCTATACTTCCGAAGAGAATCCACATGTTTGGATTTGAATTCCTTCGGTGTTCATCCCCGATCAATCTGAAGAGCTCAACGGCTCTGTCTGGCCTTATTGCAGATTAGGTGTGGGACTGTTATTCGTCGACGTAACAGGATCTCTCTAGAAAGTGGCTCACCTGTACGGAGCGATTGGGAGTGAAAATATCAATTAATCAGACAATCAACAAACTCCTGCGAGGCTAAATTGAGTGCTGAATAAAGAGCGATATTCACCGTCCGAAAGAGGTGACTCGATCGGATCTGTTTAGATCTTCTAACTCGCTCAGGTTATTTCAATAAACTCTCTGATTATCGTGGAGGTGATTTGAGGCGCAATTGTTATTCCAATTGTGGTATAATTATGCCAGTAATGGGCGAATGGGGTGATAAACGTGCGGCTACGCCGACTGTCGGAACAGTGCTAATTGTCGCAATCACGGTTATCCTTGCGGGAGTTATCGGTGTGTTTGCGTTCGGGCTCGTAGATGACCTCGGAGAGAAGCCCACCTTTGCTGCACTTGAATTGACGTTTGAGGAAGAATCTGCATCGGCACCAGATTATGACGAGTTTCGGTGGGAACTCGAACTCACCTATAGAGGGGGTGAAACTGTGGACGGTGACGAAATTGTGGTCTATCTTGATCATGGGAATCAGCGGGTTACTGGAAGACTTGATAAATCGCTAAGAGCAGGTGAAACAGTTCGACTAACAGTAGTTCACAATAATCAAGACGGCAATACAATTCCGGACGATGTTAACTGCACAGATGTCAATGTAGCATGTCGGCTGGCCGGCGATGAGGCCAACTATCCCGACGATGATCAGATCCAACTTCAGATGATACACGAGCCATCTGGGTCAATTCTCTACCGAGAACAGATCAGCATTTCCGGGGAGTATGGGATATTTAACGGGAATCCAAGTGGTATTAACATAACAGATGAAACGCTGACTTTTGCGTAGCTGGTATTGACCGCAATCGAAGTAGAAATGTCACTTACTAAGGATTTCAACAGAGCTCTGAAATCCTGTTTATCAGATATACTCTCAACTGAAACAGCCGGCCGATGAGAATTGCGTATTACTCGCTGTGTTCCGACTAAGGATGACCAGTTTTCGCTTGCAAATTGACGCTGAATAGCGCTCCACGGAATATGGTTGCGATCAAGAAAGGCGATCTGACGGTCAACCACCGCTATGACCGTTGTTCCGCATCTACTGTGAATCCGTCATTCCGCTGTCAACCACAAGTAACTCACCGTTCACGTAGTCCTCTACAGTCTTGCTCGCGAAACCGGGGAAGACACCGAATCACTCGATAGACACATGCTAATTTTGGAATCCCGGTACTATATTCGGGAGTTGATGGACTACACTGAGTACATGAGAACTGCACTAGAGATCATCTAACCAGTACGGAGAAAAAAGGTGGTCTTATACCTCTCTTTTTCACTTATATCTCTATGCGCCTGGGTCAGACATCCCTTATTCACTTCGCGTCGCGGTTTTTAGCTTCTATACTCGGATTCATCTCGACCGTATTCATTGGACGGATACTGGGATCAAGCGGTCTTGGAACGTATTATCTGGTGCTCTCAATGATCGCATGGCTCGGAGTTATTACAAAATTCGGCGTTCCCGGCGCAGTCACAAAACGGGTCAGCGAGGGCGAATCACAGAGCGCACATACGATTGCTGGGATATCAATTAGTACTGGTCTGTTTATCATTGTTGCTGGTTGTGTGCTTATTTTTAGAGACCCAGTGAACAACTATATCGGCTACCCTGCCGCTGAATTTGTCGTATTGTTATTATTTGTTAATATTGCACAGACACTCGTCAACGCTGTATTAAAAGGCCAACAGCTAGTTCATATCTCTGGAATATTCAACCCAATTCGAACCGGCACACGGAGTGTTGTGCAAATTACTGCTTTGTTTGCGGGGCTTGGTATCATTGGGCTATTCGCTGGGTATGCTATTGGGTATGCGCTTGTGGTTGTACTTGGAACATATATTATCGTGCGAAAGCTCGATCAGATCTCAGTCCCCCGTCGAACTCATTTTCAGAGCATCTTCTCGTATGCGAAGTTTTCGTGGATTGGATCTCTCCGCAGCCGAGCGTTCAACTGGGTAGACGTATCTATTCTTGGGTTTTTTGTATCAACATCACTCATCGGGATCTACACAGCAGCATGGAACATTGCGGTATTTCTAATTCTGTTTGGCGGCTCATTGAGCCAGACCTTATTTCCCGAGATGAGTTCACTGTCAGCTGAGAATGCTCAAGAACAGGTCGGTGATTTGTTTGAGACGTCCCTTGCCTTCGCGGGGCTAATTCTCATTCCCGGCCTAGTGGGTGCAACAATTCTTGGTGAACGGCTCCTCCAGGTGTATGGTGATGAGTTCTCCCAAGGTGCAGTCGTTCTTTCCGTACTTATTATTGCAACACTTATTCAGGGATATCAACGACAGTTTACAACGACACTAAACGCAATTGACAGGCCAGATCTATCTTTTCGTGTTAATGCCGTATTCATCATTGGCAATGTGATTTTAAATGTGAGTATCATACCATTCTATGATATCGTCGGTGCAGCCGCTGCAACAGCGGCATCGGTTGCAATAAGCCTCAGCGTAGCCTACATATTACTCTCTTCACAAATTGAGTTTTCTGTGCCAACTCATGAGATTGCCAAACAATGGGTTGCTGCGGGGCTCATGGGAGTAGTGGTGTATATTGGATTGTCACTTGAGGAAACCTACTCACTGATCGGGATCAACATCGTCGCAGTGCTCATCTTAGTCGGACTTGGCACGACAGTGTATTTCACGACGTTGTTCGTGATTTCCGCACGATTTCAGACGACCGTTAAAGATAACATTCTGATGTAAGGTAGTGGCATCAAGATTGTATCAATTTAACGTCGTGTACACTCGAGACTTGTCAGCCAAATTGGATTCGGCCGAGAAACGAATGCAAGGGAAATACCGACTCAAAGTTGTGCACCTCACCGGAACCGCTCAGAGGTCGTTGAAAGAACGCTATGTAGGCTCTGAAACAGTCGATAAGGAGGCCGGCGGGAACCGTGAGGTAGTTCTACCGGTTTGATACAGGGCGTTCAAGCTCACAGTCACACGTCTTCCATGTGTCAACAACGGGTGTACTCTGATACGCAATTGCTATCGTCTCGTCCACCAGTAGTTCCCAGAGAAAAGACGCCAGTTCACCGAGCGAAGCGTGCCAGCCATAGGCGAACAGATCGAACTCCCCAAGCACTGAGTCAACAGATTGACATCCTCCCGGCGCTGAAGCGTGAGGATTCCCACGGCACCACTGGGTTGGGATGGTTACGGCTTGTAGCTACCACATTGGGCGGCTACTGGCTGTGCCAATTAACCGGTACTCCTATTCCGGCATGGGATTCAGAGATACTTGTTGACTGTATCCCGATTCCGACACGGAAGGTATGTCTTCCGCCTGGGATCGGGGAATCCCGATATCGTCCGATTAGATGGGCAGGCAAGCCGCCTCGGCTGCCTATCGGTATGACAGATAGGCACTTAAAAACATCTACCAGAAACATTAAATATCTTTTATGATAGCGTTGTCGGATTCATCCCCCCCTGAAGCACGAGTTTTTCTCCTTGATTCTTCGTAACCGATCTCTGCCTCAATGAGCGTCTCAATAACTCCGTTTCAGTCGTTGAGCTAGCATTCGGCTGGAGACTGATGCGAATATCTACATACACAAGATCGGCTTTCGGCAGACGATTACGGCTAAGTTGTGGTTGGTGAACGAACAAAGAGCCATTGAACTAACGTAGTTTTCAGCACAGAATCAAGCGGCGGGATAGAACGGGTTTTTTCTTTTCGTTTATCCCCCTATCTGCGGACATTGCCTTGTGAGGATGAGTTTGCGGCTCCATGAGGTGCTGCTGAACGTGACTGTCTATGATCTCCACTGGAGTGACCAGCGTCCGCAAGATAGAGTGGTGTCTGTTCAGACGACAAGCTCACGCGTGTTATTTGATGCAGCCTTTCAGCTGTGTTGAGTGTAGATCTTAGGCGGTATTGTCTATCTCATTTGTTGAGCTAGACTATCAGCTCAATCCACAGGTACCGAACCGACGTGGAGCCCTCTGAAGCCAGCAACCACGTCAGATAAAAATTCCGCATGTGGGTCGGCCCGTGAGGGCCGATGATTATCGCTTGTGGAGTACCGCTGCTGCGTTACTCGTTACGCCGCGTAGCGAGGAGCGCAGCCGCGATGAGGGCCACAAGGGCCACAAGGGCGCCGAAGCCGGGTGTGGAGTCGTCGGTGCCGCCGTCGCCACCGTCGTCTCCGTCACCGCCATCGCCACCATCGTCGCCGTCGCCACCGTCACCGCCATCGTCGCCGTCGCCACCGTCATCGCCGTCGCCACCGTCGCCGCCGTCGTCAGCGGCCTCGATGGTCAGCGAGCCGGTCGCTTCGTCGTCAGGCGTCACGACAGCGTGTTCGTAGTCACCAGCTTCGAGGCCAGTCGTGTCGACCGAAACCTCGAACGTGGTGGAATTGCCGCCGGCGAGCGTCACGTCCTCGCTGGCGACCGCTTCGCCGTCAACCGTGAATTCGACGGTCTTCGTGGCCTCTGCGTTGCCAGTGTTCTCGATCGTCGCAGATGCGTCAATCGTGTCACCGGCCGTCACAGTCGCCTCAGCCGGGTTCAGGTCCGAGACCTCGAAGGTCGCGGTCTCCTCAACCTGGTCAACGAGGATCGCGTCGGAGTCAGCAACGGAGCTGCCCGACACGCGGAAGTCAACGGTCGCCTCGTCGCCGACCGATGCACTGTTGAGGTCGAGTTCGGCCTCAAACGTGCCGTCCTCGCTAATGTTGACATCATCTGCAGTCTCAACGAACGACGGGGAGACGCCCTGCGCCGACTGGACGCGAACGCTCACGTCAGAGCCGGGTGCAACGTTGGTCGTTCCGGTAACCGTTGCATCGTCGGTAGCCGTGATCTGGACCTCGTCGTCGTTGTTTTGGTTATCGAACGTCGCAGTACGGTCGGCAAGGTTGAATTCAGTCGATGCCGACTCCGTGTTGTCTTCACCAGCCGGGAAGTACGGGAACGCAGCCGTACCAATGTCACCGTCTGCGCCGCCGAACGGATCGACGCTTGTGTCGTTGAAGTTGAACTGGTTATCTTCGTCAGCCTCGTACTCAATCTCAGCCGTAAAGTCAGTGTCGTCGTCAACCGACTGCGAGAACGCAGAGTCGTCCTCACTCGTGTCGACCACGATGAACATCTGGCTGGAGTCCTCGTCAACAATCACGAGGATTTCGTCTTCATTCGCATTGTCGAGGTCAAGCGACGTCGGGTCCTGGTTGCCCGTCGAATCGTCGGCTTCGACTTCGATGTTCACACCTTCACCCTCGATCTGGTCAAGGGTGTAGAGCGTGCGCGCTTCGAAGCCGTCATCGAGCGCGTCGAACCCGTCAGGGTCAAGTGCAACCATGTGACCGTAGACTCCGCTGGCTTCGGCCTGGATGACAAGCTGGTCATCAAGGGCGATGTCCGAGGACTGACTG
>Ga0102939_1000616_pt1 | contig 13110 bp, 9 predicted proteins | sample SalPon2_B_H2O_MG_FD_78214 | JGI IMG/M metagenome (GOLD analysis project Ga0102939, IMG submission 78214) | Salt pond water microbial communities from South San Francisco under conditions of wetland restoration - Salt Pond MetaG R2_B_H2O_MG | ecosystem: Environmental > Aquatic > Non-marine Saline... | reverse complement strand
CGGTCCGAAGCCGCTCGCTCTGTCCAGGCTGAGCTACGGGTCCAGTGTTATTAATAGAACAGATAGGGAATCTTAAAAAGTATCTCAAGATTCAGATCCTACTTCGTCCTGTGTTCTTTCCAAGTGTAAGCAGTCTCCATCCCATAATTAAACACGAATCCTACACACACTCCTGCGATATTCGCTACAGGATACCATAAACCATAAGCCACACCAGCCTTCAATACAATAACAGAGATCAAAATCCCTCCAGCCCGGACAGCATTAGACTTCAAGAATCTGGTAAGCACTTTCTCTGCGCCTCCAGTATACGTAAATCTATTATTAAGTACAAACATAAGCGCTATTGAGGCCTCTGCACCGAAAATCTTAGCTGCCATCAATGGAGAATTCAGAAACTCGACCAGAACCATTAAAATGACAGTTTCAAGGCCTAAACCTGCGATGCTTGTTGCAGAAAACTTCAATGTTCTCCTAATATCGATAAGAGGTTCAACTGCTTTCTTAAAATCCATTAAATTATAGCCTCTACTTTATCCTTTAAGAATTCTTGGAAGATATGACCTCTCAACGTGTATTTGGATCCTGTTCTTTCTTCCAAACCTTCAAGATAGGACATATCTGCCTTCTCAACGGGCTTACATCTATCTTCATAACCATAGATCCTGAAATATTCCGTCTCCTCAAGCACAGGCGCTGAAGGTTCATAGTAATCATTGTTCTTAAATCTGAGAGCCCTGTAACCTTCATTCAGTCTTTTCTCAGTAACATTTGGTGTAGAAGCAGAATCAGTCGGTATCCCTGCATAATTCATCAAAGGCCAATCCTTTGAATCAGTCATACAACCCCCTAGGTAATCTGAAGACGAAGCGGCCTCATATCTTTCAGGAGATGTAAGATCTACTTGAAGAACCCACAGGCCTCCAAAAACAAGATTTACAGAAAGAAAAGCGATCAATAAGTTCTTGAAGCCTATTTCAGTCCACACCTTCTCTGCAAAGTAAGCAACAGGTAGTACAAGAGCATGTAGATATCTTATAGACCTTAAACTTGCTGTCAGGTAAAAGAACGAAGTCAGGCCTGTAAATGCTGCCATAAATATGTCAGGCCTGTTTAAACCAAGTTTTTCTCTTACCTCTGATTTCACATACCATGCTAGAAGTAAAACTGTTGGCAAGGTCGCCAACATAAAGTTTTCGAGGGCTAGAGGACTTGTTGCCTCTCTAAGTATCACGTTAAGCATAAGGAAGTTAGAGAAACTATATATAGGGTTGCCTGTCATGAAGTAATTGTAAAGTAGCCACGGAACCAAGGTAAGGCCTGCTAAAACTCCTGTTTTGATTATTTTTTTGATATCAAACTGGATAAGAGTCAAGGGAATCAGCAAACCCCAGTTATATCTTGTTAGGAACGCAAGACCGAGCCATAGACCGGATTTAGGCTTCTTAAGATCTGAGAAGAATAGCATAACAAATCCAAGAGAAAGCATCTCGGTACCGGCCATAGTAGAGTAATAGATAGCTGCTGGTGTCAGTGTAAGTATATAGAATGCTTCAAAATCAAGATTATAGGCCTTTGATACTCTATTTGCGGCATATGTGAAAAATATTGAAGAGGTGAGTATGAATGCATACTCTGCTAATCTTCTAGACATTACAAACTGGAACAAACCCATTATAGTAGATGCTACAGGAGGCCTAAGCCACTCCATGTATATTCCATCATGAAAAATGTATTCTCCTATCATAGAATAAACTGTGAAATCCCAGGCCCATCCTCGAGAATGTTGAAATATCATCAAACCTGTAGAAAAGACAAAAGCAACTAAAACCAGAGGTGTAATCTCTTCTTCAATATTCTGTTTCAAAACTTTGATCTTGGACTTGCTTTTCTCGGCTAACTTTTCCATAGTTTCACTCTCAATTCAAATATCTTCTTAAGGAAGTACATAGAATCCTCGAAGACGCTTACTTTAGAATCTGAGGCCTCTTCCCATTCAACAGGAAACTCCTTGATATCTATATTGTTTCTCTGAGCTCTTACAAGCATCTCTGCATCCCAGAACCAGTGATCACTATCTACTTCATCAAAAAGGCCATCAACCTCCTGTGCTCTGAAGCCTTTGAAACCACATTGGTGGTCTTTGACTTCTGACATGAAACTCAACCTCAGCATTTCGTTAAAGAAGATACTAGGTATCTCCCTGAACATTCCTCTCTCGAAACCTGAGGATATTCTTCTTGAACCTATCGCTATAGGATTTTCTTTCAGAAATCCGTGTATATCCTCTAGATGCTTTAGATCGGTCGAAAGGTCTGCATCACTGTAGACAAAAATTTCTGAATCTATATTTTCAAATGCTTTCTCGAATGCAAGGCCTTTACCTAGTCTATCATCGTACTCTAGGTGTTTTACCTCATCGAAGTCTTCTGCTAACCTGTCAGCTTCTTGCTGGGTTCCATCTGTCGAGCCATCTGTGACAAAAACTACCTTGAAATCATCTTCAATATTTTCTCTCAGGAATTCGATAGTTCTAGTGGCTGTATCCTTTATTAAATCAACTTCATTGTAAACCGGATAAACCACTGCAAGCTCCATGCAACGATACGAGAGATAAACTTGTTTAAAACCATATTTTCTCTACTCTATGCAGATTTGACATTTGGAACTTTTCAGATCGCTTGTTTCGCATGGGTTTATTTATTCGAGTATATAGAAGTTGTCAAATGATGAGCCGTCAGATATCTTACTTTTCAATGGAAATAGGTGTAGAACCAGAGATAAAGACCTACAGCGGAGGTTTAGGTGTGCTTGCTGGAGATACTGTCAAGGCAGCAGCAGACCACGACCTAGATTTTACAGCAGTAACACTCCTCTACAGAAAAGGTTTCTTCACACAGGAAATAGAGGAAGGCAGACAGAAACAAAAACCGCAGCAATGGGACTATGAAGACATACTTGACGATACAGGAGAAAAAGTATCAATAACTATCAGAGGCACAGAAGTACAGGCAAAAATTTGGAGCTATAAAGTAGAAGGAGTAAAAGGACAGGCACAAATACTCTTCCTTGATACAGGCCTAGAATCAAACGACCAGAGAGACCAAGAACTTACCTCAAGACTATATATGGGCAGCCAGGAAACAAGACTATGTCAAGAGGCCTTACTCGGTATCGCAGGGGCAAGAGCTCTCGAAAAACTGGGTAAAGAACCTGATTACTACCACATGAACGAAGGTCATTCAGCACTTCTATCAACAGAAGTAACCGATAGAAAGAAAATCTTTACAACTCACACGCCGGTTCCAGCAGGCCATGACACATTTGATGCCGAACTGGTCAAAAAAGTCTTACCGGAACATATAGTGAGTAAAATAGAGTTAGGTCAAGAGCTAAATATGACTGAACTAGCTCTTCAAAACTCCTCATACAACAACGCAGTCTCGGACAGGCACGCAGAAGTCACAAGAGACATGTTCCCAGGATACAGCTTTGATGCCGTAACAAACGGAATACATTCGAGAACCTGGGCCTCAAAACCATTCAAAGACCTCTTCTCAGACAACATCCATCGCTGGCGTCTAGATCCGGCCAGATTGACAAAAATAGCAGGTATAAAAGACAATAAACTATGGGATGCCAAAAAACAGGCAAAAAAAGGCCTGATAAACTATATTCATGAGGAAGAAGGTAAGGAATTAGATGTTGATAAATTCACGATAGGATATGCACGTAGAAGCACATCTTACAAAAGACCTACTCTTATTTTCAAGGATCTAAAGAGACTAGATGCTATAGCTGGAGAATATGGAGGCCTACAGATCATATTCGCCGGAAAAGCACATCCTGATGACACAAGAGGAAAAGAACTCATCAACCAGGTCATAGAGTATTCCAAAATGCTGGAAAATGTAGAACTAGCGTTTATCGAAGATTACGGAATGGAAGAGGCCTTGAAAATGGTTTCTGGAGTTGATCTATGGTTGAACAATCCTGAAAGAGGTAAAGAGGCCTCAGGTACTTCAGGAATGAAGGCTGCTCTCAATGGTACTCCTCAGCTTTCTACTCCCGATGGTTGGTGGCTTGAAGGCCATATAGAAGAGGTTACAGGATGGGTTATAGGCGAGAACTATGTGGAAGGGGAAGATGAAGACGCCATCGACAGCGAATCTATCTACAGAAAACTTGATTCAATTCTTTCAGTTTACCACAATGAGAGAGAAAACTGGATCAAAATTATGAAAAACTGTATAGCATTAAACGCATCACACTTTAACACTGACAGAATGCTTAAAGAGTACCTTGCAAGAGCCTATAACTGAAAAATCGATTTCGGACCTGAAGGGATTTGAACCCTAGACTTCGAGGTATCTCCTTTCGAAAATCACAGATTCGAACAATTCGAATCGTTTTTCTCAGACCTGCTCTATCAAGACCAGGTATTAGGAACCTCGCGCTCTGTCCAGACTGAGCTACAGGCCCTACACCACTAAATAGGTACAGTAACTTTTTATCGAGTACTAAAAACCATTCCCAACAGAGAACAAGTAGTTAAAAATTAAGACAAAATACAAAGGCATGGCAGATAGCTTTGAAGGCCTAACTCTCGTTGATAACCGATCGGATAGCCTAGTTCTCGAACAGGTTGAGGACCGACTTAGATCTGAGATAGATGCCAGAGGCCTAGAAACTTTAGATGAACAAGACGTGGTTTTCCAGGGAACAAACCCATCTCTAAACGACATAGGATCACAACAGGATCTACAACAGTATATAGACAGATGCACAGGGCTTCAACCCGTAAACATTGTTCTTTACGCTTCCGACTCTGAAGCTAGAGGCACCGACACTTTAGTCGAATCTGTAGATACCAGAGTCGATATAGAAGGAGAAATCTTCACAAATGCATACTCCGCACTCGATGATGTTTTAAATATCGAAAAAGCGTCTTTTAATCTGACAGGAGAAGGAAAAAACTCTATAGAGGCCTACAGATCTACTGTTCCCAGCATGAACTTTCTTATAGAGTATGAAGGCGAAGATGCCCTAGCTACTGTAAGTTACAGACAAGGAGGTACTCTGGAGAATATCTGGACGGAAAACGATTCGGCTTTCGAGGAACTTTACCAGAATCTGAGAACTTTAGGCCTAGATTACGAAGGAACAACTGTAGAAGGACAAGAAAATACTGAATGGATTGTAACGGACTATGACTTCCCAAGTGCTGCCGAGAGAAGATAATTATTCTTCATCCAGAGTATCTTCTATCTGATATGTCTGTTCACACTGAGGATAACCCTCACAGCCCCAGAAAAAACCGTAACGACCTTCTTTGATCTTCATGGGCATACCACATTCGGGGCATGCAATTTCCTTGGGAGAACTATCTACATGCTTCTTGCAAACTGGCTGGCCGCTGGAATTCTTCTTGGTAGCGTTCTCACCGCAGAAAACACATTTAGCCATCTTGGTCTCTTGAAACATAGAAGACAAAATAATTCGCAAATTTATAAGCAACAGGATAAAACAAAACCGATCAAAAAATGAAATAAGAAAAATTATCAGGCCTCCGATTTCTTCTCCTTGACATATTCTGCCGCGTTCAAAGCAGCCTGACAACCCTGGCCAGCAGAAATCACAAGCTGCTGAGCTCCAATATCAGCGACATCTCCTGCAGCATAAAGGCCTTCAGTACCCGTCTCCATGTCAGGATTGACTTTGATATAATTGGAATCATTCACTTCTACAAGGTCTGATATACCGGAGTTAGGTACTGTACCTATCTCAACGAAAACTCCCGCCACTTCTAACTCATGAAGTTCACCATCTCGCTCATATCTAAGGCCTTCAACCATATTATCGCCATAGATCTCTTGAGTATCTGCGTTCTCGTGGTGAACAACGTTTTCAGCATCTTTCACCTGTTTTATAGTGATCTCCTCTCCAGAGAATCCTTCGCTTCTGTTAATTATGTGAACTTTGTCTACGATATCGGTCAGATACGCTGCAGCCTCAGTTCCTGCATAACCTGCACCGATAATAGCAACTTCCTCATCCTGGTAAAGAGGGCCATCACAGATCGCACAGTAAGAAACACCTTTACCGGTGAACTCCTCCTCACCTTCAACATTAAGCTTCCTTCTATGTCCTCCAGTAGCGATAATCACAGAATAAGACTTCAAGACTTCACCATCCTCCAGTTCAACCTCAAAGCCTTCATCAATCTCCCTGACATCTTTAGCACGGAGGCCTTTTTTCTCCTCGACATCATAATCCCTCATATGTTCAACGAATCTATCAGCTAGTTCAGGGCCTTCCATGCTTTTGATACCCAAGTAGTTTTCTACTTTATCAGTATTGTTGATCTGTCCTCCATACTCATCTGCAACGACTGTCACGTCGATACCGGCTCTCACCGCATAAATCGCCGCAGACTGAGCAGCAGATGCACCGCCTATAACTATGAGATCTTTCATATTCAAACCAGTAATTCGAGAATTTTTAACTGTATACAAAACCAGATGGTAACCTGGCAGCCAAAAACTTACTTCAAAAACCACTCTAAACGTATGGTTTAAAATAGTAACCAGATACAACTGAATTACAACGAAAAGAAAAAGACCTCATACTGTAAAAGGTCTTGTTCGATTAAGCGGTGTTGGTCCAGCTTGGCTAAGACCCCGGCCTTCCAAGCCGGTGACCCGGGTTCAAATCCCGGACGCCGCATACCAGTTTTCTATTTTTGCGGGATTTCATAGCACCAGAAAATCTTAGATTTTCGCTGGGTTCAAATCCCGGACGCCGCATAACTTCTCGATAAATAGATTTCAAAATAAAAATAACTGGGATATGGAAGAATCAGTGGCTTGTCCATCCTCCGTCTACAGCGATATTCTCTCCTGTCACATATGATGCTTCATCTGATGCTAAAAATGTCGCTACTGAAGCAATCTCTTCTGGATCTGCCATCCTGCCTAAAGGAGTCATATTTTCAATATGGCTCATGAACTCCTCATCTTCCTTTAGATCTGAGGTCATAGGGGTCTCAACGAATCCAGGGCAGATACTGTTTACTCTAACATTTTCAGATGCCAGGTCATCAGCTACAGACCGTGTCAGATTAACTACGCCTCCTTTGGCTGCATTATACGCCGTGGAGCCAACATCTCCGACTAATCCATAAATCGAGGCCATATTGATTATATTGCCTTCTGTCTCCTCAAGATACGGAGCCGCAGCCTTACATCCATAAACAACACCATCCAAGTCTATACTCCTGATCTTCTCGTAATCATCCAGATCCATATCTTTTATACCCTCAACAGATCCTATCCCTGCATTATTCACTAAAATATCTAACTTGCCAAACTCATCAACGGTCTCATCAACAACATCCTGAACCTGCTGTCTATCCGAAACATCACACATTTTAAAAACTGCATCATCAACCTTCTCAGCTAATTCCTCTCCTTTTCCCCTGTTAACATCAGCAATAACCACATCAGCACCTTCCCAGGCAAAACGCTCTACCACAGATTTTCCAATACCTGAAGAACCTCCAGTTACGATAGCAACTTTGTCTTCTAAATCCATAATAAAAACAGTTCAAAACACTCAATAATAAACTTACGGTAAAAAAGCCAGATCGAAAAATCCTCCAAAACAAACACTTAATTCAAAAGTTATCGACCGTAAAACCATTTACATGAGGCCTGAACAATTACAGGAAAAAACACAGAGCTTTATAAAACAGAAAAAACACGAGGCAAAATCAAAAGGTGTTATAGTAGGCCTCAGCGGAGGAATAGACTCAGCAACCACTCTGAAACTGGCGGTAAACGCTCTCGGACCTGAAAATGTCACAGCACTGATAATGCCCGGAAAACCAACAAAAAAAGATAACATGAAAGATGCAATAGAACTTGCAAAAGATCTAGACGTAGGAAAAATCGAGATAACCATAAACTCTACAGTCAAGGCCTTTGAACAAAACATAGACTTTGAACCTTCTAAAGAGACATCAGGAAATATCAGAGCCCGGACAAGAATGGTCTACACCTATGCTTATGCCAACGAGAATAATTTACTGGTTTTAGGAACAGGCAACCGGACAGAATACCTTCTAGGCTACTTCACAAAATACGGAGACGGAGCAACAGACATAGTACCATTAATGGATCTCTACAAAACAGAAGTAAAAGAACTAGCACGACATATAGGCCTTGATGAAAAATTCATACAAAAAGAACCCACAGCAGGCCTATGGGAAGGCCAAACAGATGAAGACGAAATTGGGGCAACCTACGAAGAGATGGATAAAATACTCAAAAAACTGGCAGACCAAGAAAAAACCGTAGAAGAGACCTCTCAAGAACTAGATATTGAAGAGGATAGAATCATAAAACTCGATAAAATGCACCAGGCCTCAAAGCACAAGAGAAAAGGTCCTCAAGGCCTCAAAATATTTGAAGAAAGAAACTAAAATCGTTGAACGCGGTAAGGTTTTAATTCAAAACAACTCCCTTATTGTATACATGGACATATCCAAAATCCAGAAATTAACCATATTTCTTCTGATAATAGGCCTTATCCCCTTTACAGCCTCTGTATCTGACATTGACGTTCTAGTCGTTAATGATGGTCATACTCTAGATCCTAATGCGGAAATTGATTATGGTGATGAGGAGAGGATGTTCGAAGATGTTTACAACAGCTCTCTGAATTCAATAGAAGGAGTAAACGTAGAGTTCAATAGAACATCAGATGATGGGGATGGACCATCGTTGGAGAGAATGAAAAAGTTTGATATGGTTCTATGGTATACCTTAGCAGATTATGGGGGTGCACAGGAGGGATTCAAGACACTCACAGATACAGACAAGGAAAATATCAAGAAGTATCTGGATCAAGGAGGAACATTTTACCTGACAGGACACGCTTTAGATGAAGAAGGCTCATTGAATGGTCCGGATAGCTTCTTCAGAACTGTACTGAACGCAAGATATAGAGATGATGATGCCTCACCAACTTACTGGCGATTCACAGATAATGGCGAGGATGAAGCGGAAAAATGGGCGGATCCTAAACAGGTTTACGATTCCAAACAGAGACAGGTGGATGAGCCATATAAAATGTTTTTCGATAACAACAGCAAAGTTGTACTCAAAGGGGAAAACAATCACCCTATCACAGGTGGCTTAAGCTTTCAGCTCAATACTTCAACGAATCCAGTCACTTCTCTAGGAGTCATAACTGATAACTGTCATCACGAGCAAGATATATTTACACAACTGGATCAATGTGGTTCGGACCATGAAAACCGTGCAGATGATGGGCTAAGACTTGTAAACAATATCGAAGTTGATGGAGGCAGTGATAAACCGGATATAAAATTTGAGAAAGGAAAACACGCTAATGCAGTTGCAGACCAAGATTCTATAACTGTAGAACATAACGAAGCTTTAGATACCAGAACAGTAGCAGGAGTCGCTGTTGAAAGTGGAAAAGATATCCAATTGAAAGATTACAGTCTTGATTCTGAAGATGGTGCCGAAGACGGAATAATAAAGAAACTAGAATCAATTGAAACAAAGGCTTATGATATCTATACTTTCCAGATAGAGAGTAATGAGCAAGGTGAGGCCAATTTTAAGTTCAATGAGAGTACAGGAATCGCTGCTATAACTGTTACAGTCGACAACACTGTAGAAGGACTTCCAGTAACAGATATCTCAGTTAACAATGCTTCCAATGAAATAAGCACATCAGTCGAGAGCCATCAAGGAGACAAAGTAATTGATTTTATAGCTTCTTCAAGCGATGAAATAGGTGATAATTCGTATTTAGGAGAGGACTTAGGCGATGAATCCATGTTCCAGACCTTCAGAAAAGATGGAAAAGAGGGAGAAGTCTCGATGGAATACAGCGGAGCAGAAAACATGACACACATCGTCCTCAACCTCAGAAAAGACAACACAGATGCCGAATACTACGTTGAAACAGATGGTTATACCCCAGGAGATAGTCCTAATACGAAAGGAGACTATCCAGATGAGTATGCACATACATTAGTAAGTTCAAGAGATCAAAACTACAGGACTCTCGTAAACTCAATAGGATTTGAATCCATACAGGGAAAGGAAAACAGAGATCAGATCATGGAAAACACGGTCAGATTTCTTACAGGGCCTGTAACAAATAATACCAAAATCTATTCGGGAGAAGATATACCTGAAAGTGGCGCTGATGAATCACGCTACACTAATAACACATTAAATATAGAAGCAGAAGGAAGAAACCTACAGAATAACCCTCAAGGCCTAGCAAACGCACGCTTTCTGCACTCCGAATTACCTCAAGGCCTAAAACCTACTTTTGAATCTGGATTCGATGAGTCAGATAATGTCAACGAAAAATGGAGCGTATCTGGATACTTTGGGACTCTGACACTCTCAAATAAAGGGGGTGTAAAGAAAGGAAAGAATTCTTTAGCATTTTTAGGGAAGTTTGGTGGTTATGCAAGAGTTGAGATGGATGATTTTATAGATACTTCAAATCATCAGAATTTAAGTTTGGAATTCTATGTTTCAGATGACCCAAAAGGATCCTATGGTTCTCCTGAAGAAAATGAAGGAGAGAATCTAAAAATTGAATATAAAAATGATGGCGGTGGTTGGTCCAATCTTAAGGAGATAGAACCTGATACCGATAATAAAAAAAGATGGCGTAAAATAAAGATTCCTTTCCCAGATGATGCAACTCACAAATTATTTAAGCTTCGAATCACTGCTCAAGGCCTTGATGGAGATTTTGAAGAGTATTATGATGTATGGCTTATAGATGAACTGGAGATTAATCAAGGAATGAGTCTTTCTGATGAAACTGAGGGAGATCAGAAAAAGAGTGCTAAGGCCTCTCTCAATGCTGAAAATGTTTCTGAAAATCTGGGCTCAGAGGATACGGGGATAAATGTGACCTATGGTGTCCAGTTCAAAGATGACTCTAGGCAAGGTTACTGGGGGCCGACTGAGGAGGAATGGATAGTTGTTGATACTGTTGCTCCGAATTCTTTGACTGATGTTGAATTTGAAGAAGATTACACAGATGAAGACATCGTAAATATTACTGTTAAGACAGAGTATTCCAAGAAATATAGAGCAAACCTGACGAGATTTACGTGTAATGGTCTAGATGAAGGAGGATGGTCGGAATGGAAGGTGAGAAATAGTCAGAAAGAGACACAGAAATTCGAGATAGATATCACAGATGAAGATATGGGGTGTAGCGAGTCACAAGGTAACAGGACGATAAGTGTTCAGACAAGAGACTATGCAGGGAACAAGGCTCAGGATATTAGAGAGGACTGGATAGTTTATGATACTGAAAGACCTCAGTTCCAGGGCGCAGAACCTGAAAACAACACTGCAGTCAAATCAACTGATGAAATAAATATTACTGCCTCCGATAATTTTGAAGTTTTCAGTGATGAAACAAAATACAATGCGGGACATGCAAACAATATTTCTTTCATGCCAAATGAAACAGTAGGCCTTAATTTTGAGGAAGAAGGGGTGAACACGCTGGAAGCATGGATATATGATAAGGCCTTAAACCTGAGAGAACTGACACTTAGCTATGATATCGATGACACTCCTCCAGGCATAAATGCAACTCCAGAAAGCAGAAATACTCCTGTTAACAATACTGCTGTGAAACTAGGCGAAAACTTTACAGTTGAGGCCTTTGACAGGAACTTTGATACTTTGACTGCAAACGCAGCAGATAACAATTCATTTACAAACTCTGAAGTAGATTTCGAACCAGAGTGGGCTGAAGGCGGGGTAAGGAATCTTGAGATATGGGCTAACGATTCAGCAGGAAATCAAAGGTTCAAAAATTATAGTTATACTGTTGATGGACAGAAACCAAATCTTGATGAGGTAAGTGTTTCAAATGAGAGCTTTATTCAGAGCGATCAAATACTTAAATTCAACTTCTCGGATTCAACTTCTGGGGTTGATGGTGTCAATACTTCAGAAGATAGGGATTTAACTGTGAACTGGGATCTAGGATTGACTCTTGAATCGGGTGCTGCTGGTGAGAACTTTATTTCTGTCGGTGCTCAGGACGCTGCAGGCAACTTCCTCAGGGAGAATTTCAATTATACGGTGGATGATGAAGCACCTAATGTTTCGACAAATTACTCGAGAGAAGATGATTCGATTGAGGGATGGCTGAATTCTGATATAGAGGTAGAAGTCAACGCTGTAGATAACAGAGAGCTAGATACAATAATTTATGGGTCAAGTACTGAAGGAGATGTTTCCTCTCCAGATGAGACAAGCGAAACAAACACTAGTCTGAAAGTCATGTGTTCAGATGGAAAAGTATGTGAAAAAGTTGTAATCTACAATGCCAATGACTCGGCAGGTAATTACTTCAGAGGCTCATACAAGGAATCTGAAACCATATCTATAGATAAACAAGCACCTGATATCAGTATAGAAACTCCTTCATCAGGCTCAACTCAGTCAGGAACAGTCAATATAGAAGCAGAGATAAATGATCCTGGAATAGGAGTCGAAGATGCAAACTTTACGGTTTACAATAAAAGCGATACATCACAGGTCTTTGAATCAGGAGAACTCAACGAATCTTCAAACTGGAGCTATGAATGGAACTCAGAACAGGAAATAGATCAAACAGAAGATGTAAAACTTGAAGTAGAAGCTGAAGACAAGTTTGAGCAGAAAAATACGAAAGAGCTAGACTTCACTATCGAAAACGAGAGAACTACAGTAACTATAACGAGGCCCGACAGAGAGATAGTAAACGATAACTTTGAATTGTCTGTAGAAGCGAACAGGCCTGGAGACGCTGAAGACCTTAAATGGCACAATTTGACCATAAAAGATGATGGAAGAGACGTTTACAGTGAATCTGAGGAACTCGATGGTGACAATACTCACACCTATGAGAGAAGCTTTGATGCATCAAATCTTGATGGCGATGGAAACTACACACTGAACACAACAGCAGAAAGCGATGAAACCGGAGAGTATGCGACATCAGAGACATGGTTCTACCTAGACACTGAACCTCCTGAGGCCT
>Ga0102939_1000613_pt1 | contig 13137 bp, 10 predicted proteins | sample SalPon2_B_H2O_MG_FD_78214 | JGI IMG/M metagenome (GOLD analysis project Ga0102939, IMG submission 78214) | Salt pond water microbial communities from South San Francisco under conditions of wetland restoration - Salt Pond MetaG R2_B_H2O_MG | ecosystem: Environmental > Aquatic > Non-marine Saline... | reverse complement strand
CTCCGCGGCCGTCGACGCCGACTCCGCCGCGGGGATGCTGTCGCACCTGACGGAACTCGCCGGCGTCGACGTGCCGATCGGATCGGCGTTCTGCCAGTTCATCGACCCCGAACGCTACGTCGTGATCGACGAGCACCAGTGGACCGGGCTCCACGAGGCGGGCGAACTCAAGTCGGAGTACCCGGACCCGCCGACGGTCGCCGACTACGAGCGGTATCTGGACGTCTACCGGTCGGTCGCCGAGCGGTGTGACTGCTCGATGTGGGACCTCTATCGGGCGCTGTGGGTGCTCGGTCAGTAGCGTGGGTGGAAAGACCGCGTCGCGAACGCCGCGCGCGCCTCAGAACAGGCCGCTGATGTTGCCGTCCTCGTCGATGTCCATCCCGGCGGCCGCGGGTTCGGCGGGCAGACCGGGCATATCCAGCACGTCACCCGTCAGCACGACCAGGAAGCCCGCGCCTGCGGAGGGGTACAGCTCGCGGACGTCGAGTTCCCACCCGCTCGGCGCGCCTTTCTTCGAGGCGTCGTCGCTCAGCGAGTGGAAGGTCTTGGAGAGACACACCGGCATATCGTCGAACCCGAGTTCTTCCATCCGCGCGATGTCCTCTTCGGCGCTGCCGACGTAATTGACGCTTTCGGCGCCGTAGACCTCGGTCGCGACCGTCTCGATCTTCTCTTTGATCGACGCCTCGTCGGTGTAGAGGTGGTCGAAGTCGTCCTCGTCGGCCTCGTCGGCCGCCTCGATCACGTGCTCGGCGAGGTCGACGCCGCCCTCGCTGCCCTCGGCGAACACGTTGGATTCGGCGATCCTGACGCCGAGATCATCCCGACAGTGGTCGAGCACGGTCTGGACCTCCTCGTCGGTGTCGTCGGGGAAGCGGTTCAACGCGACCACGACGGGGACGCCGAACTTCTGGAGGTTCGCGACGTGTTTGTCGAGGTTGGCGAAGCCGGCTTCGAGCTCGTCGACGCCGGCCTCTTTGACGGCGTCGAGGTCGGCGGGCCACATTCCCATCCCGTGGTACTTCAGCGCGCGGACGGTCGAGACGAGCACGACCGCGTTCGGGGTCATGTCGCCCAGCCGGCAGACGATGTTCATGAACTTCTCGGCGCCGAGGTCGGAGCCGAACCCGGCCTCAGTGACCAGATAATCGCCCATCCCGAACGCCGTCTTGTCGGCGATCAGGGAGTTGGTGCCGTGAGCGATGTTGGCGAAGGGACCGCCGTGGACGAACGCGGGCGTGCCCTCGATGGTCTGGACCAGGTTCGGCTTGATGGCGTCTTTCAGGAGCATCGTGACCGGCCCCGTGGCGTCGATGTCGTCGACGGTGATCACGTCGCCGTCGGTATTGTAAGCGACGATGATCCGGGCAACGCGTTCTTTCAGGTCGCCGAGGTCTTCGGCCAGACACAGCACCGCCATCAGCTCGGACGCCGCCGTCAGGAGGAAGCGGTCCTCGCGGGGCGTGCCGCCGCTCTCGCCGAGGCCGATGACCATATTCCGGAGCGCGCGGTCGTTCATATCCATCGAGCGCGGCCAGGAGACGTCGTTGACGTCGATGTCGAACTCGTCGCTCTGGGAGATCTTGGCGTCGAGCATCGCCGCGATGAGGTTGTGCGCGGAGGTGAGCGCGTGGAGGTCACCCGTGAAGTGGAGGTTGATGTCCTCCATCGGGAGTACCTGGGAGTACCCACCGCCGGCCGCGCCGCCCTTCACGCCGAAGACCGGGCCGAGCGACGGTTCGCGGATGGCGATCATCGCGTCCTCACCGACGTGGTTGAGAGTCTGGCCGAGCCCGACCGTCGTGACGGTCTTGCCCTCGCCCATCGGGGTCGGGGTCATACCCGTTACGAGAACGAGGTTCCCCTCGTTGTTCTCGGCGTTGTCGCGGAGCCGAGTGACGGCGTCGTGGCTCAGTTTCGCCTTGTGATCGCCGAACAGCTCCAGGTCGTCGCTCCCGATTCCCCAGGAGTCCAGAACGTCGGTGATGTGCTCTTTCTCCGCCGATTTTGCGATTTCGTAGTCTGTCGGGAAACCGCCGTCGTCGTCTGACATTATACCAGCCAGTCCCGCCGGGCCTCACCTAAGGGTATCGGAGTCGCCACTGACATACCAACGCGCCAATACGACGTGTTTCCCCGGACCGGGCCGCGCGCCGCGAGGATCCACGGGCCGGGACAACGCGGGGCTGTCGGTCGGCGTGGGCCAGCGTCACCGCCGGCACGGGGTCCGACCGCGGCCCGTCCCCGATAGCTTAATCAGGTGACCGCCGCCGAATACGGCGTATGGACTACCACGAGGCCGCCGACTATCTCACCTCGTTCCAACAGCGCCGGCCGAAACTCGGGATCGACACGACGGCCCGGATGCTGTCGCATTTCGGCGATCCCCACCTCGACGTCGACTGCGTGCAGATCGCGGGCTCGAACGGGAAAGGAAGCACCGCGCGGATGCTCGACGGCGTTCTCAGAAACGGCGGGGTGAGCGTCGGTCTGTTCACCTCCCCCGGCTTGAACGACTTCAGAGAGCAGCTCCGCGTCGACGGGCGTAAGGTTCCGAAATCGCTTCTGGCGCAGTACGCCGAGGAGATCGGTCCCTGCATCGACCGGCTCCGGGCGGACGACGACGAGCCCACCCACTTCGAGGTGCTGACCGCGGTCGCGCTCCGGCACTTCAGCGAAATGGACGTCGACGTGGCGATTCTCGAGGTCGGGATCGGCGGCCGGTACGACGCCACGAGCGCGGTCGACCCGGTCGCAAGCGCGGTCACGAGCGTCAGCCTCGAACACACCGAACTCCTGGGAGAGACGGTCGAGGAGATCGCCCGCGACAAATCACAGGTCGCCCCGGAGAACGCGCCGCTCGTGACCGGCGCCGACGGCGACGCCCTGGCGGCGATCCGGGACGTTACCGACGTGATCACGGTCGGCTCCAAGGAGGCCCACCCCGACGTCGTCGCGGTCGAAACGGGGATGCGGTCGCCGGTCGAAAACGAGGTATCGATCCGCGGTCCGGGGTGGTCGGTGGACGCCAACCTCCCGCTTTTGGGCGCCCACCAGGCCACCAACGCGGGTGTGGCCGCGGCGCTCGCCCGTCAGGTCGCCGACATCGACCCCGGCGCGATCGCTGCGGGGCTCCGGTCGGTGACGTGGCCGGGCCGATTCGAGATTATGGACACGGAGCCGATGTGTGTGCTCGACGGGTCGCACAACCCCGGCGCGGCGGCGACCATCGCAGATCTGGTCGGCCGGTACGACTACGACGACCTCCACCTCGTCTTCGCGGCGATGTCCGACAAGGACTACGAGCGGATGATCGAGTCATATCCGGACGTCGCGGTGGCGTACGCCACCCGGCCGGATCTCGATCGCGCCGAGGACCCCGAAACGCTGGCCGCAGCCCTCACGGAGCACGCCGGGAGCGTCGAAACCGTCCCGTCGGTGCCGGAGGCCACCGAGCGCGCGATCGCCGCGGCGGGTCCCGACGACTTCGTCCTCGTGACTGGCTCGCTGTACGCCGTCGCGGAAGCGCGGGACCGGTGGACGCGACTGCTCGTGCCCACCGCACGCACCCGGGCTGGGCACACCGGTAACTCGTTCGTCGGCGCCGCATTCGACGCCGATGCGGCCACGGGGACCGGGACCGGCGGAGCGGAACGGCCCGAACGCGAGGGCCCGGTGGGCGGCGACGACGTCGACCGGCGGCTCTTCCGAACGTATCTCCGTCCCGACCAAGCCGAACGGGTGGCCGACCACCTCGCGTCGGTCGGCGGGGAGTGCCACCGGTCGGACGCCGGGAGTCCCGAGAATCTGGTCGCGACAGTCCTGGCAGGAACGACCGCGCAGTTCCGTGAACTCGTGCGGGCGTTGTCGGCCGAGGGACTGGGCCTCCGCCGCGTGGCGACCCAACTGGAGGCGCGGCTCGACCCCGACGACCGGACCGCCGGCGCGGAGCTGGCCCCGATCGTCGACGACGGCACCGCGGTACTGGGGATCCTCAACGTCACTCCCGACAGCTTTCACGACGGCGGACGGTACGAGGCCGTCGAGGCCGCAGTCGACCGCGCGGAAGCGATGCGCGAGGCGGGCGCCGACATCATCGACGTCGGCGGTGAGAGCACCCGTCCGGGGGCAGAGCCCGTCCCGACCGACACCGAGATCGACCGGGTGGTGCCGGTGATCGAGCGGCTCGCCGGCCTCGATGTGCCGATCTCGGTCGACACCCGGAAGGCCGCCGTCGCCGACGCCGCCCTCGAAGCAGGCGCCGACATCGTCAACGACGTCTCCGAGCTCGCGGACCCGGCGATGCCCGCGGTGGTCGCCGACCACGACGCCTCCCTGATCTTGATGCACAGCCACTCCGTCCCGGTCGACCCCGACAGCAACCCGGTGTACGACGACGTGGTCGATGACATCTTAGCGGAACTGACCGAGCAACTCCTCCGCGCCACACGCGCGGGCGTCGACCGCGACCGGATCGTGATCGACCCCGGGTGCGGGTTCGGGAAGACCGCCGCGGAGTCGTACGAACTGATCGACCGCGCCGAGGAGTTCGCGGCGCTCGGGTGTCCGGTCATGATCGGCCACTCCCGGAAGTCGATGTTCGCCGACGTCGACGCCGCGGGCGACGACCGGCTGACGCCGACGCTCGCCGCAACCGCGATCGCGGCCGACAGAGGTGCAGACGTGGTGCGGGTCCACGACGTCGCCGAGAACGTCGCGGCGATCCGCACCGTGATCGATGGTATCGGCCGGGAGTGAGCCGGCTCCGATAGGCTTTCACGCTCCGCGGCGCAACCGGACGACGTGTTCATTCAGACCGCCGCCGCAACGGGACCGGTCACAGCGGCGGTGATCCCGCTTCAGACACTCGAGCCGATCTCCCAACTCGGGTCGTCGGCGCCAGCCCGGGCGATGGTCGCCTTCCTCACGAGCACGATCGTCGGGGGGTTCGTGCTGTACCAGTACGGCAACCGCATCGACGCCGCGGTCGAGGCGTCGACGTCGAACCCGCCGGTGTCGGTGATCTACGGGGTGATGGCGTACGGCCTGGTCGCCTTCTTCGGCGCGTACGGGTTCAGCCAGTTGTCGCGAGTCGAGATCGGAGCGGCGACGGTCGCCGCGATCAGCGGCCTCACGCTTCTCGGCATCCTGCTGTCGCTCGGCGGGGTGGGCTACGCGATCCTGGGGAGCTGGCTCGCCGACGCCGCCGGCTTCGGGGATCCGTTCCTGGGAGTGGTCGCCGCTGGGCTGGTCGGTGCGGTTGCCGTCCTGGCGCTCTCCACGCTTGTCGGGGCGGTCGTGTGGTTCCTGATCGCCGCGGTCGGGCTCGGCGGGCCGGTGCGAAACTGGGTCCACAGGGATAACGCGACGCGACAGGCCAAGGAAGGCTGATAGGGGTCGGGAGCGTACACGGGGCTATGGTCGTGCTCCAGATCCCCTTCGAGATGCTCACCCAACTCGTGACCATCGCGGGGGCGGTGGTGCTCGCGGTGATGCTCGCCGCCTTGGTCGGGTTCGCCTACAAGAGCCTCACCGGTGACGGCATCGAGTGGCCCGACGACGACCCGGACCCTGACGGCGTCCAGCGCCGGGCCGACGGGGACGACGACGACGAGTGGAAGTATTACTGACGGCGAGGTGTGACTCGAAGGCCACGGGATCGTACGGTCGTTCGGTGGAGTTAACGACGGTTGCAGCCTGTGGCGATGAGAACGGGCGAGCGTCCGCTCGCTGCGCACGACTGACGGGGCGGGTCTCGGAGAAGTGAACCGACGCCCGACAGCCGGGCGGTCGGCGAAAACTGAACTGCGGCCGCGGTCGGTTTCAGCTCGGAACGGGATCGACGGAGTGGAGGTCGATCAGTCGCCGCCCTCCGTCTCGCCGCCTCTGATCTCCGTGACCGTCTCGTCGCCGCTGGTGACGACGTCGATCTCGTCTTGCTCGGTGAGGTCCTCGATCCGTTCGGCGAACGCCTCGGATTCGAGGATCTCGTACTCGTTTTTGAGCCCGAGATACACCGTATAACACATCAACACCAGTATGGCCCCGAACGGAAGCCCGGTGGTGATTGCGGCCGTCTGCAGCGCGCTGAGGCCGCCGCCGATGAGCAGGACCGCCGCGACCGCACCCTCGGTGACCGCCCAGAAGATGCGCTGGACCTTCGGCACGTCGTGCTTGCCGCCCGAGGTCAGGTGGTCGATGACCAGCGACCCCGAGTCAGAGGACGTGACGAAGAAGGTGATGACCAGAAGCGTCGCGAGCAGCCCCGACACCGGAGCCAGCGGGAAGTTGCTCAGCATGGCGAACATCGCGATGGTCTGGCCCTCGCTTGCGACAGCCGACGCGATGCCGGCGCCGCCTTCGAGTTCGACGAACAGCGCGGAGCCGCCGAAGACCGAGAGCCAGACGAACGAGAACATCGACGGGAGGATGAGGACCCCGAGGACGAACTCGCGGACGGTCCGGCCCTTCGAGATCCGCGCGATGAACATCCCGACGAACGGCGACCACGCGATCCACCAGCCCCAGTAGAAGATGGTCCACGCACCCATCCAGCCCTGGACGGAGTAGCCGCCGAGCGCGGCGCCACCACCGACGATGCCGGTGAAGAAGCTGAGCTCCAGGAGGTTCCCGAAGTAGGCGCCGAGTCCGCCCGACAGCGTGCCCAGGATGTAGAGGGTCGGACCCACGATGAACAGGAACGCCAGCATCGTGATCATAATGTAGAGGTTGGCGGTACTGAGGCGCTTGACACCGCCGTCGAGTCCGGCAGCGACCGACAGCGTCGCGATGGCGGTGATGCCGGCAATCAGCAGTACCTGTGGGATCGTGCCCGTGGGGACGCTCGCGACCCCGAGCAGGTTGCCGAAGACGTAGTTGAGTCCGGTGTTGACCTGCGCAACGCCGAGACCGAGCGACGTCGCCAGGCCGAACAGCGTCGCGAACACCGTGACCAGGTCGATCAGGTGGCCGGGCCACCCATAGATCCGGTCACCGAGCAGCGGCCAGAAGATCGACCGGAAGGTCAGCGGCAGGCCGCGGTTGAACGAGAAGAACGCCAGCCCGAGGCCGACCAGCCCGTAGATCGCCCACGGGTGGAAGCCCCAGTGGAAGAACGTCTGGGCCATCGCGGCCGACGCCGCGGCCGATGATCCGCCCGCGGCGTCGAACGCCGGCGGAACGACCATGAAGTCCGAAGCCCCGCTTCCGAAGTGCCACATCGGTTCGGCGACGCTGAAGAACATCAGGCCGATCCCCATTCCGGCGCTGAACAGCATCGCCATCCACGAGAAGTCGCTGAACTCCTTTTCAGCCTCGACGCCACCGATCCGGATGGAGCCGTACTTACTGGCTGCGAAGTAGACGATGGTGACGATGAACAGGTTCACCGCGAGGATGTAGAACCATCCGAACGTCGTGTTGACGAAATTGAAGATGTCGCTGTACACTGACGCCGCCGTATCACCCAGCAGGACCGTCGCTGCGACGAACGCAACGATGAGTACCAGGGCGATCGGGAAGACGACCGGATGGACATCGAACCCGAACCGCCGGATGTTTGTGTCGCCCGGTGACCGGTCGGAATCCGGGTGGAACAGTTCTACCTGGAGTCCGTCGGACATCTCGCCGGCCGCGTCGTCGCTATCTGACATACGATACCTCCATTCCGCGTTTCGAGTGTTCGTTCGTGATCATGTGTGCTGCTGCCGCATCGGACGTGTCGATTCGGTTTGGCCCCCCTCGGAGTGGTCCTCTCCCCGTTTCTGGTCGTCGGACTGTGCATCGCTACGGGACTGTGCCCCGCTACCGTGTGGTATGGTTGGCTCACTCCTGAGTGGGATGGTACACTACCTCATAATTTTAGAGTCGCTAAGATATAATAAAGGTTGGGCAGGATATCGTTTTCAGACGCTGAAACTGCCGTTACGCAGCAACTACCCCCGTTGGACAACCACCGGGGAGCAGTTTTGTCATTTCGAACGGACCGAGGTTTCCGACCGTCGGTGGCGTAGCCCGTCAGGATATATACTGGTATGTAGCGTACACAGGCGACATATCGACAGCGGTACACGCCTGCGTGGGATTAAGGTGCATACGGCCCGTACGGACGGATAGTGATTGAATCGTTACTTGTTGTGGTTCAGTGGCTCCGGCAGACCGGGATCCGGATTCTCGCGCCACTGCAGAAGAACCCGGACAACAACGGGTTCCGACTGTCGAGTCCCGAGACCAGCACGACCACCATCGACGGTGACGTTGGGTGGGGTTCCCGGCCGCCCGCGTTGCTCCGATGCGACCGGTGCGACAGCGACGTGATGCAGCGACACCCACACGACGACATCGACTGCCCCCGGTGTGTCGCGGAGCACTCATACGACGAGTTCACCAGCCTCGAACTCCAACACCTCCGATGTCCGGTCTGCGGCGACGAGATGGAACATGGCCGGCGCCACCCGGGTGCGATCGACGTGCCCGAGTGGGCGACGTGTCACTCCTGTCGGTACCACTGGGAGTTCAGACACGACTTTTGACGACAGTATTATACGGAGCCCCATCGCCCACCGACGTATGGTCAACTACCTCGCAACAGGCGCCGCGGCCCTCGCAGTCGCGCTCTTCGGGGCCGCAGTCTTCGCGATGTCGGCGGGGCGGTACGCCGCCGCGGGTGTGAGCTTCCTCACTGCCAGCCTCGTGATCTACTTCCGGGAGAGCCGGCTGGTGTAAGATCGGAGCCCGCTACACTTCGTCGACCTGCTTCCGTTGAGTGATCACCGGCACCGTCGCGGTACGGACCACCCTGTCCATCGTACCGCCGAGGATGCCGCCGATCTTCCCCCGATAGGCCGAACCCATCACGATGGCGTCCATCTCCTCCGCCTCCGCGTAGTCGACGATCTCCTCGCTCGGGGAGCCGGTACGGATCACCGATGAGTACCCGATCCCGTGGTCGGCGGCTCGATCGCCGAGATCGTCGAGAACACCCTCGCCGTACTCGCGGTACTGCTCGCGCATCGTTTCTTCGTCGTCCCGGATCGAAAGCGCACGCGGCGCTCCCGGGAGATCGATGACGTAGATCCCGCATACGTCGGCGTCGAGCGCGGCTGCGAGTTCGAGCCCGTGCGTCGCACCTTTGTTCGCCTCGTCGCTCCCGTCGTAGGGTATGAGTATCGTCTGGTACATCGGCCTGAACCACTCCGACCGACACGACCCACTGTGAAATAAGTTTCCGCGCCGACACTGGGATACGCCGGCCCAGCCGGGTGTTATCGGCAATTTTTCGCTCGGGGCTTCGGTCTCGGAATCCCGACACGTCGTGGGAACAGCCGGGAGAGGCGGGATTCGTATGCGGGCGTCGCGTCGGCGACTCGCCGGAGGCCGCAGCGGATGCGGTCGACGTCCTCGAAGACCTGGAGGTGGTCTGAGATGGTACTCGTCTAGCTCGAGTATGATGACGAGGGCGTCGACGACGTGTCGCTGGAGACGCTGACCCTCGCGCGCGGCGGTCAACGAGGAGTGGCGTCCCCACGACGACCAGATCGGCCAGACCGGCAACAAGATCGCGCCCGAACTCTACATCCCGTGCGGGATCAGCGGCGCCGTCCAGCACATAGTCGGGTGTAAGGGCGCCGAACACATCCTCGCGATCAACACGGATCCCCAAGCGGCGATTATGCAGAAGGCCGACTACGCAATCGTCGCCGACCTCCACGAGACCGCCCCGGCAGTCGTCGAGGAGTTGGAGGCCCGCGGTCACGCGGAGTAGGCGACGAACCCACGGGTGTCGGACTTTTGCAGCGCGGGTCGTCGGGTCCGGTGGCGGACTCTCCGGGCGTCGGGACGTAGTTTTAATTGGGAGTAAAGGCGTCTCGCAGGTGTGAGTAGTATATCGGACGCGGTTCGGATTCTCCACGTCGATGACGACCCGGAGTTTGCAGACCTCGCCGCGGAGTTTCTCGAACGACAGGAGAATGAGTTTGTCGTCGAGACCGCGAGCGACGCCGCCGAGGGTCGAGACCGGCTCGCGGCTGGCGACTTCGACTGCGTCGTGTCCGATTACGAGATGCCCGGTGCGAACGGGATCGAGTTTCTCACCGCCGTCCGCGAGGCGTATCCGAACCTCCCGTTCATCCTCTTTACCGGCAAGGGAAGCGAGGACGTCGCCAGCGACGCCATCTCCGCCGGCGTCACCGACTACCTCCGGAAGAGTTCGGGCACTGACCAGTACGAACTCCTCGCCAACCGGATCACCAACGCCGTGACCCAGGTTCGAGCCGAAACCCGGCTACAGGAGGAGCGCCGGCGTTTCCAAGCCCTCTTCGAGAACCTCTCGCAGGCGGTCGTCGAGGTCGAGTGGGACGGTGAGACGCCGATCGTGAAACACATCAATCCGAGCTTCACGGAGGTGTTCGGATACGATGCCGACGAGGTCGTCGGCGAGTCCCTCGACGAGTACGTCGTTCCCGAGGCGGAACTCGACCAAATCAAGTGGCGTAACGGGCGTATTCGATCCGAAGAAGGTCTCTATTCCGAGGAAGTTGCGCGGTTGACCGCCGGCGGCATCCGCAAGTTCCTCCTGCAGACCGCGACCTACGGCGACGGATCGGGGACGTTCGCGGTGTACACCGACATCACGGAGCGCAAGCGCCGCGAACGCGACGTCGAACGACAGAACACGCGGCTGCGAGCCCTCTTCGAGAACTTCCCGGAACCGACGATGGCGTACACGTATCGGAACGGAGACCCGTACGTGAGCGACGTCAACAGGGCGTTCGCCCAGCGGTTCGAGCGGGACGCGACCGCAGCGACCGGCGAGCGCGTCGACGAGTTCCTCGTTCCCCCGGGGAGGCGCGCGGAGGCGCAGCGCCTCAGCGACCGTGTGAAAGCCGGAGAACTCATCGACGAGGAGGTCCGTAGACGGACTCCCGATGGGGTCGGCGACTTCCGCATCCGGAACATTCCGGTCCCGGACGACGACCATATCGACGGCTACTGCGTCTACGCCGACATTACTGCGTACAAACGCCGCGAACGGGAACTAACCCGGCAAAACGACCTGTTCAGGAAGGCACAAGCGATGGCGGACATCGGGGCCTGGGAGTACGACATCGTCGAGGACGAGTTCATGTGGTCCGAGCAGATGTACGAGATCCACGGGTACTCGAAAGACAGAGAGCCGACCGTCGAAGAGGCGATCGAGAACTACCACCCCGACGACCAGTCGATCATCCGGGACGCACTGACTGGTGCGATCGAGCGCGGGGACCCGTACGACGTGGAAGCGCGGATCCGCACGCCGGCGGGCGAGTGTCGATGGATCCGGGCGCGTGGAGACCCACAGACCGAGGCCGGCTCGAGAGTTCGGGTACGGGGGACAGTCCAGAACGTCACCGAACACAGAGACCGGGAACTGGAGCTCCAGCACGAGCGCGACCGGTACCAGTCGTTGTTCGAGAACAACCCGCTCGTCATCTGGGAGGAGGACTTTTCAGAGGCGGTCGCGTATCTGGACAGCATCGTCTCGGGAGTCGACGACGTCGAGGCGTATCTCCTGCAGAATCCCGAGGAGATCTCCCGGTTGATGGAGCGGGTCGAGATCGTCGACGTCAACGGGAACGCTGTCGAGTACTACGGCGCCGCATCCAAAGAGGAGTTGATGCGCAGCGTCGACGATCTGTTCGGCGATGGGGCGACAGAGGCGCTCGCGGCCGAGTGGGCCGCCATCGCCGACGGGGAGTTGCGGTTCAGAACGGAGGTGACCGGCCGGAAGCTGTCAGGAACGACGTATCGGGAGCTGCTGGACTTGTTCGTGCCGGAGGAAAGCGCCGACGACTACTCCCGCGTGTACGTCATCGGCACCGACATCACCGAACAGAAGCAGCGCGAACGCGAGCTCAAACGGCAGAACGAGCGGCTCGACGCGTTCGCGAGCGTGGTCAGCCACGACCTCCGAAGCCCGTTGAGCGTCGCCGTGGGACGGCTGGAACTGGCCCGCGAGGAGTGCAACAGCGACCATCTCGACGCCGTCAGTGACGCGCACGACCGAATGGAGGCACTCGTCGACGACCTGCTGGAACTGGCCCGGCAGGGCGACCCGGTCGGCGAGACGGAGCCGGTTGACCTCGGCGCCATACTCGAACGCTGCTGGGAGACGGTCGCGACGGCCGACACCTCGCTCCGCGTCGAGACTGACAGATCGATCCACGCGGACACGAGTCGCCTCCGACAGCTACTCGAGAACCTCTACGGGAACGCCGTAGAACATGCCGGTCCGGACGTGACAGTCACCGCTGGGGAGTGTGCGGGCGGCTTCTACGTCGAAGACGACGGGCCGGGGATTCCGGAAGACGAGCGCGGGACCGTGTTCGAGGCGGGGTATACGACGGCCAGGGCGGGTACCGGGTTCGGTCTGAGCATCGTCAAGGAGGTTGCCGAGGCCCACGGGTGGACGATCACTGCGACCGAGGGTGCCGACGGCGGCGCCCGCTTCGAGATCACCGGCGTGGCGTTCGCGGACCGGTAGCCGTCGTCGGCGCGGAGCCCTCGTCGACGGGGCGGTATCGCCCGCAGCGGGACACTCGGGCGAAGCGGTCCGCAGAGGCTACTGCTGGGCCCGCGTCACGTCCGCGACGCTGTAGCCCCGTGCCTCGATGGCGTCGACAATCGACGCCGCGTGTTCGGCGCCGCTGGTCTCGACGGTGAACACCAGGTACGCGTCGCCGACCTCCAGGTTCTCGACCCCGCGGTCGTGGCGGACGTCGAAGATGTTGGCCTCCTGGTCGGCGATGATGCCGGAGATGTCCGCCATCTTCCCGGGCCGGTCGTCGATCCGGACCCGGAGCTGGATCCGCTGTTTCCGCTGGGTCAGCGCGTGGACCAGAACGGTCTGGAGCTGCGTCATATCCAGGTTGCCGCCGCAAAGCAGCGGCATCACGGTCTCGCCCTCGACGTCGAGGTCGTCGCTGAGCAGCGCCGCGACCGACGCCGCGCCGGCGCCTTCGACGACCTGCTTTGCGCGCTCCATAACGAGCAGAATCGCCCGAGCGATCTCGGTGTCCGAAACGGTCACCACCTCGTCGACGTTGGCTTGGATCATCCGGAGCGTCGTCTCCGAGATCCCGCCGGTCGCGATCCCGT
>Ga0102939_1000610_pt1 | contig 13189 bp, 16 predicted proteins | sample SalPon2_B_H2O_MG_FD_78214 | JGI IMG/M metagenome (GOLD analysis project Ga0102939, IMG submission 78214) | Salt pond water microbial communities from South San Francisco under conditions of wetland restoration - Salt Pond MetaG R2_B_H2O_MG | ecosystem: Environmental > Aquatic > Non-marine Saline... | reverse complement strand
CGAACGACCGCTCGCCGACATCGATCATGTCGCCGGTAGCGAGCGGTCCGGGCGTGCCGCCGGTGTCGCGCCCCTCCACGCGCTCGATGGTCGCGTGTGACCGACCGTGAGACCGCTCGAACGCCTCGTCGGTGACGTTTCTATCGGTCTGTCCGGCGTCGTCGCTTCCGTCGTCACGATGGTCGCCGGCGTCGGCCGCTCGGGCATCGAGCGCCTCGGCCCCGACGCCGATAGCGGCTTCTCCGGACTCTATCGCTCGGGCCCAGAAGGCGTCGCCGGGGGCGAACGGCCGCAGTCGCGACGCGAGTTCGGATCGGCTGAGTCGTTGCATACGCCGACTCTCACAGCCAGAGTAGTTGTGCGTGTCGGGTTTCTTCGAACTCCAACACGGCCTCCTCGTCGACGATCCCGGCCTCGACTGCGACGGCGACTGACTCAGTGCCGACGATGTTCGCGACCTGCGCGCGGTGGAGGCCGGCGACGACCGCCTCCGCGTCCACCTCGACGGCGTCGTCGCCGCCGTAGAACTCTTCGCTCACGGTGAGCGTCACCGGGCCGTCCTCGTACGTCTCACCGAGGCAGTCGGGGTCACAGACGGAAACGAGCGTCCCCTTCGGGGTCTCTCGCTCGCGGAGAAGCATTCAGAACCCCTCTGGTCCCTCGCCCTGCAGTTCGCGCTCCGGCTGCTCGTCGCCGCCAGCGTCACTGCGGCCGCCGCGGCCGCGACCGCTCTGTCCGCCAGCGCCGGGGGCACCCCGGCCGCCAGCGCCGCCGCGACCACCCGCGCCGCCCGGCCCCGGTGCCTGTCCGGTCTGTTCGTCGATCAGCTGCTCTTCGGTCTCGCGACGCAGTTCGTCTGCGCGGTCTGCGACCTCCTCCGCCTGCTCGTGGTCGCCCGCCTCCTCCAGCGCGCGGGCCTTCTCCTCTAACACGTCGGCGTTGCGGTAGCCGAGGCGGATCGCGTTGTCGAAACAGCTCACAGCGTCCTCGGCGAGCCCGCGTTCGACGAGCAGGAACCCGCGGTTGTACCACGCCTCCGCGAAGCGCGGGTCGGTCTCGACTGCGCGCTCGGCGTGTTCGAGCGCCTGCTCGCCGCGGCCGGACTCCCAGAGCGCGTACGCGAGGTTGGTCTCGGCGGTCGCGGCGTGCTCGGAGCTGTCGTCGATCCGCAGCGCCTCCTGGTACGCGCCGATCGCCTGGTCGAACTCCTCTAACTCGGCGTGGGCCGCTCCCTTGTTCACCCACGCCTCCTGGGCGTCGAGAGAGTCCTCCTCGGCGAACTGCGCCGCGCGCTCGAACGTCTCCGTCGCCTCCTCGAAGCGGTTGATGCTCATATACGAGAGCCCGACGTCGACGAGCTGTTCGACATCGACCTCGTCGCTCCCGACGTTCCGTCGGTCGAGGATGTCCGTGAGAACCCGCGAATCGACGGGGTCGACCGTGGTTGGGTCGGCGTCAAGCTCCTCCGGGTCGAGGGTAAACTCCTCGTAGTCGGCGTCGACGCCCTGCCCCGCGGAGAACTCGTGGCGGCCGTCGTCGCGTTCGTCGGTCATATGCCCGCATTTGGCGGCCACGACGCGTAAGGGTTGCGTCGGCGACCGACGAACGGGCTGTCGCGTCGGGCTCGCGGCCGAAGACGCGCTCGAAGGCGGTTCAGAACACGCCGGGACCGCCCTCGCCGCCGATCTGTCGCCGGCCGCTGATGACGCTCGGCGTGCCCCCCGTCTGGATGATGTTGAACGCCGTCATCAGGTCGGACCGGGAGATGATCCCGACGAGTTGCCCCTGCGTGTCGATCACGGGGAGCCGACCGACGTCGTGTTGCTGCATCGTCTGGAGGGCGGTCACCGCGTCGGCACCCGGACCGACCGCGACCACGTCCGTCGCCATCACGTCGTCGACGCGGTAGGCGTCGCGCTCGACCTCGCGGATCGAGCGCGCGTCTTCGAGCGTCACCATCCCGACGAGGTCGTCGCCGTGGAGGACGGGGTAGCCGGTGTGACGCTCCTCGAACATCCGGCTCATCAGCTCGGCGACGGAAGTGTCCGGCCGCACCGTGTGGAGGTCCTCGCGGCGGGTCATCACGTCGGCGACGGTGACGTCCTCGAAGGCGGCCCGCAGCGTCGTCTGCTGGGCCTCGCCCGAGGCCGCCATGTAGACGAAGAGGGCCAGCACGATGAGCAGAAGCTGGAACGTGAACAGACCGAAGAGACCCATGAAGAAGGCGAACATCTTGCCGATCGCGGCGGCCCGCTGGGTCGCTTGTGCGTGCGGCTGGCTCCGCGCCAAGAGCGCTCTGAGCACCCGCCCGCCGTCCATCGGGAACGCCGGGAGCATGTTGAACGCCGCGAGGACGACGTTCAACAGCGCGAGGTAGCCGAACACGAACAACACGGCGTTCGCGCCGGCCGGCGCGAGCACGAAGACGCCGTAACAGGCGGCACCGACCGCGACGCTCACGACGGGGCCGGCGACCGCGATCCAGAACTCGTGTTTCCAGTCTTCGGGGAACTCCGCGAAGTTGGCGAGTCCGCCGAGCAGCCACAGCGTGATCGACTCGATCTCGTATCCGTACCGCATCGCGACGATGGAGTGACCGAACTCGTGGAGGAGGACGCCGCCGAACAGCCCGAGCGCGGCCGCGAGTCCGAGCACCCACGGCGTGATCCCTCCCTCGATCGCGCCCGGCGCGATGCCCGCGCCGAGCGCATCGTTCATCACGCCCGCTATCATCCCCACCTGCGAGCCGATGAGGTAGGCGAAAAGCGGCAGCACGATGAGGAACGTCCAGTTGAGCCTGACCGGGATCCCGAGAACGGTCCCGATCTTGATTCCGCGCATGTCGCCGGATTGGACCGGTGGCCGCTTAAACGTCCGGGCGTGGCCGTACGAAGATAGCGTTCCGGAGAGAGCGGTCCGAGACGGCTCTCTGGCGACCGCGTCCCGTCCGCAACGATTTATACGATCGCGCCGCCGAGGACGCGGTATGGGCGAGACTGACACGCCGGTGGTCGACGGGGCGGTGATACAGGGCGCAGACGCGGTCGACGCCGAGACGGTCGACGCCGCGGAGGGGCTGAGAAAGCGCGTCCTTCTCGACGAGTCGGACGGCGCGCCGCACTTCGCGATGCGGCGGTTCGAGCTGGCGGCCGGCGCGTCGGTCCCGCGACACACGAACGAGCTCGAACACGAGCAGTACGTGCTCGCCGGCGAGTACGTCGTCGGAATCGGCGACCGAGAGCACGCGGTGAGTCCCGGAGACGCCCTGCTCATCCCGGCCGGCGTGGAACACTGGTACAGAAACGAGAGCGACGAGCCGGGGTCGTTCATCTGCGTCGTGCCGAACGGTGACGACGCGATCGAACTGGTCGAGTAGCTACTCCAGCGTGCCGACGCGATCGGCGACGTAGCCGAACTGGTCCCGATAGCCGTACGGGGATAACAGCACCGGGTAGAAGGGTTCTGCGGCGCGGAGCGGTTCGCCGTCGGCGGCCGCAAAGCGGTCTCCGGCCTCGACGCGCTCGAAGTTGCGCGCGAACACCTCGTACTCCTCTGCGGCCGGCTTCGGGATGCGGTCGCGCAGGCGGAACACCGCCACGTCCTCGCGTCCGCCGGCGTCGACCACGTCCTCTGCGCCCGGCGCGGGCAGCGCTCCGGTCGCGGCGAGGAACGCCCGCGTCAGCCAGTAGGCGTTGTCGGCGGCGCTCTCGGAGCCCTGAAGCCCCGCCTCGACTTCGATCGTGTGCGGGTGCTCGATGAGCCGGCCCTCGGTGAACGCGTCGGTCTGGATCACTGCGTCGACCGGGAGGTGCGGCGCGGTCGCGCGAGCGACCTCGTCCATCGAGTCGATCACGGCGAACGGCTCGGGGTACGACTGCGTCGAGTGGATCGCGAGCGTGGTACATCCCTCGACCGCGGCGAGCAGATCGGCCGCGAGCCGCTCTTCGTGTTGGTCGGACGCTGAATCGCCCGGGAACACCCTGTTGAGGTCCACGTCGAGGTATCGGACGCCGGCGTCGAGGGCGGGCTCGTTCGCGACGATCAGCCGAACCGGTCGCTCGACGTCGGGGTCGGCGGCGAGGAGTCGTCGGAGCGCGCGGGAACCGCAGGGCTCGTCGCCGTGGATCGCGCCGACGACCGCGACCTCCGGCTCGCCCTCGCCCAGTTCGTAGACGTCCATGGGCGACACACGTCGCCCGCGGGTAAGTGGCGTTCGGATCGCGGCCGGTCCGCGTCCGCGTTTCCGGCTGGCTCAGTGCGTCTCGTCTATCTGAGCCGCGTACTCGTAGTCCGCCGGATACGCCTCGGGCGTGGCACCGTCGAGGGTGATCTTCCATCCGTCGATCGACGCGGGGTCGTCGAGCGCGGCGCGAAGCGCCGAGCGGACCTCGTCGACGCCGACGCCGTAGAAGTCGCCCGGGAGACCGCCGAGGTACTGCAGTGCGGTCTCGAACAGCGACCGCATGCCGGCGTCGTTCTCGAAGTCGGCGCGCTTGTGCGCGCCCGCGGCGACCTGTACCATCCCGTGGAGGAACGCGGACTCCGCGGTGCCGCTCCCGTAGTTGTACCACTCGTCTTCGAAGCAGTCGTGCGCCTCGTGGAACTCACCGGCGTTGTACAGCCGGACGCCGTGCTCCGTCGCCCGCCGGAGCGTGGCGTGCTCCCAGTAGCCGCTCGCGACCCGCGCGTCGTCGGCGTCGCGGTCCGCGTCGGCCGGCGGGAGCGTGTCCCGCTCCGGCGCGTGCCACCCGGTCGGGTTCCCGAGCGGCGGCGCGACGCCGGGATCGCGGGTGTGATCGTCCATGGGGCGACCTCTCGCGCGCAGCGACCTAATCGTTTCGCGGCCGTCGCCGGGAGAGAGGCTTCCCCCGATTGGCGCGACCGCCCCGCTCTTCGGTCGACGACCGTGCCGGGGTCGAGACTGCACTTGGCTTCGAAACGCTGCCGATATCCACCGAACATTTTACGGTCCGAGTTGTACGCCCGCGCATGGAGCCCGCAGACGAGCTGGCATCGCCGAGGGAGACCGAGTCGGTCGGTGTCGGCGAGTCGGCCGGACCTGCGGACCGCACCGGCGACGCCTGCCCCGCCGAACCTGGCGGCCGCGCCGAGGCGATCATCCACGCGCTCGGCGACGGCGCGTACGTGCTCGACGCGGATCGGAACCGCGTGTTCGTCAACGATCGGCTCCGCGAGGTGACGGGGTTCTCGGAGGCGGTTCTCCACGGCACTCACCCAGAGCGGGTCGTCGACGAAGGGTACTGGGACCCGGAGATGGGCGAGCGCTACCGGGACGCGGTCGAGCGCGTGCTCGCCGGCGAAACGGCCGACGAGCGCGTCCAACTCACGACGACGCTCGGGGACGGATCGAGCGTGACGACGGAGACGCGACTCACGCCTATCGAACGCGACGATGAGGTCGTCGGCGTCGTGGGCGTCATCCGAGACATCACCGAACGGGTCGAACACGAGCGGGAACTGGAGCGGCTCAACGACCGGCTCGAACGCCTCGCCGGCTTCCTCTCTCACGACCTTCGAAACCCGCTCGGGATCGCACAGGGGTACCTCGATCTGGCACGTGAGACGGGCGAACTCGACCGACTCGACCCCGCAGACGAGGCGCTCGATCGAATCGAGTCGCTGATCGACGACGCGCTCGTGATGGCCCGCGAACCCGCCGCGATCGACACCGACCCCGTATCGGTCGACATCGGTGATCTCGCGACCGAGTGTTGGGAGTCCGGCGACTTCGGCGAGCCCGCGGAGGCCGCCGAGTTAATCGTCGAGGACGCCGGGCAGGTCCGCGGCGACGAAGACCTCCTCAGGCGGGCGATCGGGAACCTGATCGGGAACGCGCTCGACCACGGCGGCGATGCGCCGACGGTCCGCGTCGGGGTCGACGACCGCGGTATCTACGTCGCCGACGACGGGCCGGGGCTCGACGTGGTCGACGACACGCACGACCAACCCGACGAGCTGACCGAGTTCGGCGTCTCGAACGACGACGGCACCGGAATCGGGCTGGCGATAGTCGAGCGCGTCGCGGCCGCGCACGGCTGGGACCTGGACATCGGCGAGTCGGCGTCCGGCGGCTTCCGGGCGACGGTGATTGGCGTGCAGACCGTGTGAGGCCGCCCGGACCTAACAGGAACATGAAGAGGTAGACGAGCGCCACGCGGTCGCCGTCTTCGAGGGTCGTGTCGAACCCGTTCGCGTTCGCGTTGAACCGACCGTTCACCAAGATTCGAGCGAACGCGATCGTCTGTTCGCCGAGCGGCTTCTTCGTCCACGTGCCTGGAAGCGCCTCGGGCGTGGGTGCTCACCCGCTGTGTGTCGTATCCGCTTCCGTCTCGGCGATGAGCATGTCCTGAAGCCCGGGGTAGTCGTCGAACAGCTCGTCGTCGAACAGCTCGTCGAGGAACGCTCGAAGCGTGTCGCCGGCGAACGCGTATTCGAACTCGCTGCGCCCCAGTTCCGTGCGGACGTGACCGGTACACCGCACCGTCACGGTCGTCTCGCGTATCGCCTCGGGTGCGGCCTCGGCGTCGCTCGCGGCGTCGTCGCCCGCGGCGGTCTCCGGGGACTGTCCGGTCGGGGTCCTACCGTCAAGTTCGGTCGCTCGGCCCCTAAGCGGCTCATCAAACATGTTTGTCCGGTGCGAGCGAGACGAGCGGATGTAGAGCCGGGCAGCACGCGGCTGAGCGAAACCGATGCGTTAAACGGCGATGAGGCCGTCGGGACGACTGCGTGCGAGGGTAGCCAAGCCCGGAAACGGCGGCGGACTCAAGATCCGCTCCTGTAGAGGTCCGTGGGTTCAAATCCCTCCCCTCGCATGAGCGAAGCGGCGCAGACCGCGCCGCGAGCGAATGCAGGAGGGTTTGAATCAGGGAGCGCCTCTGGCGCGACCGTGGTTCAAATCCCTCCCCTCGCATCGCCGGGGTCACTCCCCGTGATGCGGAAGACGCTCTCGGAGCGCTCTTCCCTCGCAAAACTTCATTCGTGAACCAATTCGGCTAGCTACGCTGCCGTCACCGCTCCGCTTCGGTACCGGGCCGACGCCAGCCCGGCAAAGGCGATGACCGCGAACTGGACGCCGACGGAGAGGGCGGATCCGAACCCCTGAACGAACACCACGATGCCTTGTCGTGAGTCGAGAACTGACAACACGACACCGGTGCCGACGAGGGCTGCGACCGCGGCTGCGAGCCCGGAGGCCAGTGCGAGTCGGCTGTCACCCTGCGTGTCGGCTCGCCGCCGCCCGACGCCGAACGCGACGCCGAATAAGAGACCGTACGCGAGCAGGAACAAGAGAAGCCGTCCCCCCGCTGCGTACCACGCGATCGCCTGCGGAGACGATGGACCGATCGACGACGATACCAGAAGCGGAGGGAGTCGCCGGAGGACGCTCGACGCGAGCGCGACGACGGCCGCGACTGCGGGGAGGAGGGCAGCGGTGTTCATCGAGCGGCCGGACGTGCTCGCGCGACCGAAGAATAGCTTTCGACCGCCACAGCGATACCCATTACAGGCCGGAACCGCTAGCCGGAGTATGGCCTCGGAGTCGTGTGACGTCTGCGAGCGGTCCGTCAGGATCGCCGGCGGTATCGGCGACCTGTGGAACTTCGCGTTCGAGTCGACGCAGGGATACACCGTCGAACTCACCGACGGCTCCGAGTTCTTCCTGTGTTTCGACTGCATGGATCGGCTGCCGGAGGACCACGAGCCGACCGCTGAGGACGTGACCGACCTCCGCGAGCGGACCGATCCCGTCGAGGAGGACGGGAACCACTTCTGGCACTGGCGATAGGCGTCGACGGCGGTCGCCGTCCGGCGTCCCGCTACAGCTCTCCTTTCGTGCTCGGCGTGTCGCTCCGTCGCTCGTCGAGCCGGGTGGCGTCGTCGAGCGCGCGCGCGAGCGCCTTGAACAGCGCCTCGACCTCGTGGTGGGCGTTGTCGCCGCACTCGATCTCGGCGTGGAGCGTGAGTCCGGCGTTGTGCGCCAGAGAGAGCGCGAAGTGGTCGGCCATGACGCTCGTGAACTCGCCGATCCGCTCCTGTGAGAACTCGCCCGAGAAGTCGTAGTAGGGCCGCCCCGCGACGTCGACGACGACGCTCGCGACCGCCTCGTCGAGCGGGACCCGCCGGTCGGCGTACCGGCGGATACCGCGTTTGTCGCCGAGCGCCTCGTCGAACGCCTCGCCCAGACAGATCGCCACGTCCTCGACGGTGTGGTGGTCGTCGATGTCGAGGTCGCCGTCACAGGAGACGGTTAAATCGAACAGGCCGTGTTTCGCGAACGATTCGAGCATGTGGTCGTAGAATCCGATCCCGGTCGAGACCTCGCTTTCGCCGTCGCCGTCGATCGCGAGGGTGAGATCGATCGTCGTCTCGGCCGTCTCGCGGGAGACCGCCGCGACGCGGTCGTGCTCGCTCATACCCGACCGTCGGCGGGGACTGTTAAGGGGATTGCGGGTGGCGGGGTGTCGATCGGGGGCGGCCGGGTCGAGAGAAGGGTGACCGACGGTGGATATATCACGGTTCCGAGAGTGGTCTCGGATCGAATGGTTGGACCCGACGCATCGGAGGCGCTCACCGACGTGATCGACGCCGACACTGGGGAGGGCGAACTCGAACGGACGATCGGCCTCGTCGGAGGACTCGCGATCGGGGTCGGGACGATGATCGGCGCGGGTATCTTCGTGTTTCCGGGGCTGGCAGCCGAGAACGCCGGTCCCGCGGCCGCGCTCTCTTTCGCGATCGGCGCGGTCGTCGCGCTGCTCGTGGCGCTGCCGGCGTCGGAACTCGCCACGGCGATGCCGAGGAGCGGCGGCGGGTACTTTTTCATCTCCCGCGGGCTCGGAACCGCGCCCGGGGCAGTGGTCGGGATCGGGCTCTGGCTCGGGCTCGTGTTCGCCTCCGCGTTCTACCTCGTCGGGCTCGGCAGCTACGCCGGACAGGTGTTCTTCGAGGCTGGTATCGCGCTCCCGATCGATCCCGCGGTCCCCCTCGGCGTCGCCTTCGGTGTCGGGCTCACGGGATTGAGTCTCTTCGGGACCGAGAACACCGCCGCGCTGCAGAACGCGATCGTGATCTCGCTTCTGGTCATCCTCACGCTGTTCTTGAGCTACGGCTCCCTCGACGCGCTCGGCGTGTTCGGGGCAGAGCACGTGCCGGAAGGGTTCTTCCCGCCCGGCGGGCTCCTCGCGGTCCTCCAGACGGCGGCGCTCGTGTTCACGTCGTACCTCGGGTTCGCGCAGGTCGCGACCGTCGCGGGCGACATCACGGAGCCGAGCCGGAACCTCCCGCTGGCGATGGTCGGGTCCGTGCTCCTCGTCGGCGTCTTCTACGTCGTCACGATATTCGTCGCCACGAGCGCGTTCGGCAGCGCGCGGCTCGGGCAGTTCGGCGAGACCGCGATGGTCGAGGTCGCCCGGTCGTTCGTCGGGCTTCCCGGAGCGATCGCGATCGCCGTCGCCGGGCTGTTGGCGACGTTCTCCAGCGCGAACGCCTCGATCCTCAGCGCCTCCCGCGCGGTGTACGCGGTGAGCCGCGACGGGATCGTCCCCGAGGCGGCGAGCCGGCTCAACCTCCGATACGGCACCCCGCACGTCGCGCTCGGCCTCGCCGGCGGCCCGATCGTCGTCCTATCAGCGACAGGACAGGTAGAGCTGCTCGCGGAGGTCGCCTCGTTCCTGCACCTCGTGATGTACGGGCTGATCTGCGTCGGACTGATCCAGCTCCGACGGGAGAGTCCGTCGTGGTACGACCCGTCGTTCCGCTGTCCGGCCGGGTTCGCGGTGGCCGGGGTCGGGGCGCTCGCGAGCTTCGCGCTCATCGCGTTCATGCGGCCCGCGTCGATCGGCGTCGGCGTCGGCGTCATGCTCGCGGCGTACGGCTGGTACCGATACTACGCGACCGACGTCGAACTCAAAGGTGACTTTTGACATGACCGTGACACCCACAGAAGGCGGCGGATCGACCGGGACCGACGGATCGACCAGGACCGACGGATCGACCGAGGCCGGAGATCCGTCTCCCGACGGGGGCCAGCCGAGAGCCGAGCGTCCATCGGTGCTCGTTCCGGTGGAGGTGTTAGAGGGTGAATCGCTCCCGAGCGGGACGCCGGAACTGCTCGCGAACGCCCACGTCGTGCTCTGTGGCTATCACGAGATACCCGAACAGACCGCGACAGAACAGGCGCGCGAGCAGTTCGGCGAGACGGGGATGTCGAAGCTCGACGCGTTCGCCGACGCGCTCGCCGCGGCCGGAGCCGATGTCGAGACGCGGCTCGTGTTCACACATGACGAGGAGACGACGATCGACCGGCTCATCTACGAGCACGACTGCCTCGCGGTGTTGGTCCCGAACAGCACGGAGCGCGTGGAGTCGGTGCTCGTCGCGCTCCGCGGCACGGTCGGCGTCGGGCGGAACACGCGGCTCGTCGCCGGGCTGTTCGCCGACGCGGACGTGGATGTGACGCTATATCACGCCCTCAACGAGGGTGAGTCGCCCGAAGACGGCGAGTCGTTCCTGAGTGGAGTGCGGTCAGACCTCGTCGAGCGCGGCGTGGACGCCGACGCGATCGAGACGGTCGTCGAGGACGCTGCCGCGCCGGTCGACGCCATCGCGGACCGGGCGGCGTCACACGACGCGGTCGTGATGGGTGAGACCGACCCCTCTGTCACGACCTTCGTGTTCGGGATGCCCTCGGAACAGGTCGCAGACCGGTTCCTCGGGCCCGTGCTCGTCGTGCAGCGCGCGCGTCCCGAGGAGTGAGCGCCGGAGGTGTGAGACGGAGCGCCAGAAGAGAGATCAGGCCTCGTCCGCGGCCGCCTGCGCCTCTCGTAGCGTGAACGTTCCCTCGTAGAGTGCGGTGCCGACGACGACCGCGGCCGCGCCGGCCTCCCGCAGGGCGACCACGTCCTCGACCGTCGCGACCCCGCCCGAGGCGACGACCGGGACATCGACCGCCCCGACCACGCGCTCGACCGCGGCCCGGTCGATCCCCGCCAGCTGTCCCTCCACGTCGACGTTCGTGAACAGGATCGCGCCCGCGCCGAGATCCGCGTAGCGACTCGCGGCCTCGGCGGGATCGAGACCGGTCCCCTCCGTCCACCCGCTCACGACGACCTCGCCGTCTTTCGCGTCGAGGCTGACGACGACGCTGCCGGGGTGGGTCTCGTCTATCGCGGCGACGATCTCGGGCGACTCCACCGCCGCGGTACCCAAGATGACGCGATCGAGCCCCATATCGAGGAGGTCGCGGGCGTCGTCGGCGGTGCGGATGCCGCCGCCGAGTTGCAGCCCGACACCTGCAGGCACGGCCTCGACGACCGACTCGATCGCGGCCGCGTTGACGCGCTCACCCTCGAACGCGCCGTCGAGGTCGACGAGGTGGAGCGTCTCGGCCCCCGCGTCGATCCAGCGCTCCGCGGCCTCGACGGGGTCGCCGTAGCGTTTGCCTGTGCCGCGCTCGCCGCCGACCAACTGGACGACTTCGCCGTCTTGCACGTCGACCGCGGGGATCACCTCGAACTCGGGAAAGTGAGTCATACGGGAGCGAAGCAGCGGACGGCGATTAAAGCGGTCGGTCTCGGCGGTCACAGTCGTGGGTGCCGCTTCCCGAAGTCCCCCTCGCGAACCGTTCAGATATCGACCGTCATCCCGTCGGTCGCGCACTCGTGGTCGACCTCGTCGAGGCGGTCGAACATCGTGGTGCTCATGTGCGTCAGGATCGTCCGGTCGGCGTCGATCTCGGGTTCGTGTTCGAGGAACGTCGTGTACGTCATGTGGTACGGGATGTCGGCGTCGAAGGCGTACGCCTCACAGATGAAGAGGTCGGCCCCGGCGGCGGCGTCGACGAGGTCGTCGACCCACGCCGTGTCCCCGGAGTACGCGACCGTCGCGCCGTCGACCTCGACCCGGAGGGCGTAGGAGGGGTCGCCGCTCGGGTGGTCGGCGGGATACGGCCGCACGTCGATCGGGCCGACGCTCGTCGCCGCGCCGGGCTCTATCTCCACGAACTCGATGTCGAAGGCCTGATCCACCTCGGAGAGACCGGGGAAGAACACCACCATCGCCTCCGTGACGCGCGACTCAGTTCCGGGCGGGCCGACGATCGCGAGCGGCTCGGTCCGCTCGGAGGCGAACTGCGCGTCGAGAACGAAGAAGGGGATACCGGCGAAGTGGTCGCCGTGGAGGTGCGTGAGGAGGATCGTGCCGATCTCGTTGCGATCTAGGTCGTAACGGTTCATCTCGGAGAGCGCCGACGCCCCGCAGTCGATGAGCAGGCGCGTCGAGCCCGTGTCGACGTGGATGCTAGTCTGGAGCCGACCGCCGGTGCCGAGCGGGTCGCCGGTACCGAGGAATCTGACCGTCGTCTCGTCCATGCCGCCGGAAGACCGCCGGGGTGCAAATAGCTGACTGTCTTCGCGGAACCCGATCGCACGCCGTGGTCGACGGTCCGCGTCGTGGTCGACGATCCGCGTCGTGGTCCCAATCTCCAAATACGTCGCCCGTGAAGGGCTCGTATGGCATCCACTATCGTCCGAGTCGGCGTCGCGCTCCTCGTCGCGGTCGCGCTCGTCGGCGGTGCGGGGTCGGTCGCCGCGCAGTCGAGCGGTCAGTCGGCCGACCAACCGGCGTGGGCCGACGACCTCTTCGACGACATGGAACGTATGCAGCCGCAGTACAACAGCAACATCGGCGAGACAGACATGAGCTTCGCCGAGCGGCAGGTGTACGATCGAATCAGGGGCAACACCGTCAACGTCTACATCGTCGAGACGGATGTCGTGTTCTCCTTCCGGATGACCGGCGACGGGACCATCACCGAACTCGAACAGTCGAGAAACGACGACGCGGACCTCAAGATGCTCATGACACGCGAGACGGCGCAGTCGCTCGCAGACAGTGACAACCCCGTACCGGGGTTCGTCCAGGGCGTTCGGAACGGAGAGCGGACCGACGGAACGGTCGAGGGGATCGTCATCACCGGTGAGGACGGGAAGGTCGTGAAGCAGGTGACGTGGGGTATCATAAACGCCGCCAAAGGCTTCTTCTGATCGCGACGCGGTTGCCCCGGTTGGATCGGAACGAGGCGGACCGCTTTTATAACTACTCGGTGTAATCACTCGGTAATGACCGACGACGCGACGATTGGCGGTCGCGGTTCCCCGAGCGAGAACGG
>Ga0102939_1000609_pt1 | contig 13198 bp, 6 predicted proteins | sample SalPon2_B_H2O_MG_FD_78214 | JGI IMG/M metagenome (GOLD analysis project Ga0102939, IMG submission 78214) | Salt pond water microbial communities from South San Francisco under conditions of wetland restoration - Salt Pond MetaG R2_B_H2O_MG | ecosystem: Environmental > Aquatic > Non-marine Saline... | reverse complement strand
GCGCGACGACTGGGACCTCTTCGTCGGGGTCTTCACCGCCCCGGACCGCGTCAACCACTTCCTGTGGGGCGACTACGAGGACGGCGGGCCGTACCGCGAGGAGCTGCTCTCGTTCCACGCCGCCCTCGACGAGCACATCGGGTCGATCCGCGAGTCGCTCCCCAGCGACGTCACGCTCGTCGTCGGCTCCACGCACGGGTTCCGGCGGCTGCGCCACGACGTCTACTGTAACGAGTGGCTCGAGCGCGAGGGGTGGCTCTCCTACGAGGACGACGACCACGACGCGCTCGCCGACGTCGACGACGAGACCCGCGCCTACTCGTTGGTTCCGGGGCGCTTCTACCTCAACGTCGAGGGGCGCGAACCGAACGGCGCCGTCCCCGAGGACGAGTACGAGGCGACGCGCGCGGAGCTGCGCGAGGCGCTGGAGTCGTGGACCGGTCCCGACGGGAACCCGGTCGCCGACCGCGTCGTCGACCGCGAGACGGTGTTCCGCGGCGACCACGCCGCCATCGCCCCCGACCTCGTCGTCCTCCCCAACGACGGGTTCGACCTCAAGTCCGGGTTCCGTCCCCACGACGGCGTGTTCGACGCCGACGGCCCCCGGACCGGGATGCACGCCTTCGACGACGCCGCGCTGTTCGTCGACCACCCGGACGCGACCGTCGAGGACGCGGACCTCCTCGACGTCGCGCCCACGCTCCTCCGGCTCCTCGACGTCGACTACGGCCGCACGGACTTCGACGGCGCGAGCCTCGTCTGAGCCGGCCGCCCCGCTACCTCCCCTCTCCGCGCCGGGCGACCGAATTGAAGTGAGTCCGCCCCCAGCACCCGGTATGGAGCGCACCCCCGACGGGACCCCCGTCGGCGTCGACGACCCGTACGCGGTCGCCGGCGTCTGCGACCACCTGACCGACGACGGTCGGTGCCGCTTCGCGCTGACCCGGGCGGGCGACGACCCCGCGTTCGCGGCGGAGCGACGCGCCGACGGCTACGACTGTCACGTCGGCCCCGAGGGCGAGTGGGACGCGTGCCCGCACTACCGGTCCACGACCGACGCGAAGTCCTGCGTCCGGTGCGGGCTCGAGAACGTCCGACTGGCGCACGACGAGTCGCGGCCGCTCGTCGAGGAGCACCACCTCTCGTACGGCGGCGACGACGCGCACGAGATCACGGTCGGGCTCTGCCGCTGGTGTCACGCGAAGGTCCACGACTCGATCGCCCGGGTCGACGACGACGCGAGCCCGGACCCCGAGGCGATCGCGGAACGCGAACGGCGCCGCGAGACGGAGCGCTCGGCGTCGGCGTTCGAGACGGCGAGCGAGAACTACGACCCCGAGGACTGAACGCTCCGTCGACCGACGCGACCGTCCGGCGTCGCGCGCCTCAGGCGTCGTCGGCCGGCCGGATCAGGTTCGCCAGCGCGACGAGCAGCCCGAGGAACCACCCGAGCGGCACCGAGATCCCGATCCACATCAGCACGTACCCCAGGCCGGGGAGCCCCCACTGCTGGCCGAACGTCTCGAGGTCGAACGCGCCGCGGAGCGCCTCGTTGATGCCGCCGACCGCGAGGAACGTGTCGAGGATCCACCGCGCGAGCTCGTAGCTCGGCGGGAGGATCAGCTCCTCTAACGTGGGCGTGACGAGGGCGGCGACGACCGGCGGCAGGAACAGCGCCGTCATCGCGAACGGGTACGCGAGCAGGACGCTGACGAACCGCCCGCCGACCTTCGAGAAGCCGGCGGCCAGGGCGGCCGAGACGACCGCCACGACGCTGGCCGCGCCGACCGCGATCACGGCGTCGAACGGCAGTTGGAGGTGCGTGATGACCGTCAGTCCGCCCCAGACGACGGCGGCGACGAGGACCGCGCCGGCGACGCCGATGCGGGTGACCGCCGAGTCGAGCTTCGCCGCGTAGTAGCGCGTCGCGAACCCGACAAGCAACAGCGGGTACGTGACCGCGACGAGGGGCGCGCCCAGCACCGCCCAGAGGTAGTAGCCGACCGACTGGACGGTCGTCTCGGGCTTCCACTTCCCCAAGACCGCGCTCGGGTCGAGCTGTCGCGGGAAGACGACCTCCATCCACGTCTCGTGGAGGCGAATCACGTCCAGGAAGAGCGCTTCCACCAGCCCGGTTTGCCCTCGGCGTTCCATTTGCCTCACGTCGCGCACGCCACGACGTGAACTTTGTGCCTTCGGCTGCGGCGTTCTCGCGACCGATACCCGCGCCGATAGTCTTAAAGAACCGCACACGCCTACCTGAAGGTATGAAACGACGCGGACTGCTCGCGGCACTCGCGGCGTCGACGTCTGTCGCGCTCGCCGGGTGCGCCGGCGAAGACGGGAGCTACGAGTTCGACGCGGCGCCGGCGGAGGTACCGGAGAGCGCGTACGCCGACGGCTACTCCGGCCAGGATCCGGCGTCGTACACCATCGACCGAGAGTTCAACGTCACGGGCGTGAACGCGCGGGTGACGGCGACGACGTGGGTCGCCCGGTACACCAACCAGTCGACCCAGTCGGCGCTGTTCGTGGCGAGTACCCCGAACGCCTCCGTCGCCGGCCAGTCGGTCAACCCGCTCGTCAGGGTCGAGGGCGCGGAGCTCATCCAACGGCTCCTCAACCAGATCAACCAGCAGGACGTCGGCGGCGGGAACGCCGACATCCAGACGGACGACATCGAGTCGCGCGGCGAGGAGACCCGGACGATACTCGGCGAAGAGACGACCGTCTCGGTCTTCGCGACGACGGTCAGCGCGGAAGTCGAGGGCGCGGGCAACTCGAGCGGCTCCGTCGAAGACATCCCCGTCCTCCTGTACATCGCTACCGTCCCGCACACCGCCGCCGACGCGGACAGCGAAGACGTGATCGCGATGGTCGGTATCCACCCCGAACAGGTCGAGCAGTCCGAGCAACTGCTCTCGATGATGGAAGCGGTCGAGCACTGACGGCTCCGGCAATTCCCGTCTCCGCTCTCACTCCGCTCGTCTCCGGTAGCGTTCCGCGCTTTTGAGTTATCAATTGACTGCGTCGCAGCGCAGTCTTGCGATTATTTCTCCAGTCGGAAGCTTTCACGTCCGTAAGCCATTTATAAGCGATCGAACCGAGTGAGAGATCCCGCGGTGTGACAGGAGCCGTTTCGCGGGGCCGGGTCGAGTCCTAATGCCGCCCCGAGAGCGACTGCTCTGGCATCCGTGGGTCGTTCGCTATGATGGGGACGCGATCGCTCGGATGGCTGTCGGTCGGTGTCGTCGTATGCTTCGTGATCGTTGGTGGTGTGCTATTAATCGCTTCAGGAACGCCCGCCGCTTCTGGGGAACTTTGGGATGTTGATAGTGCGAGCGATCTTGAAGTTGGAACTCAGCAACAACAGTCAATTACCAATATTGAAGTACTCCATTCCGATGAACCGGTTAAGATTCATGTCGGAGAAATTGTCGAATCTGGAGCAAAATTAGATCATAATACCTCATCTTATTGGATAGGAAACAAACCGAAGTCGGATTATTCAGACGTATATGTAGAAAGTCCAAACAGCCGGAATGCGACGATTGTTATCTCCCCTTCGGCGATTTCTAGCCCTGGAAGATTTGATCTTCACATTAACAATATTGATACAACAAATATCAGTATGTACAAGCGAAGCGGTTCAGAGATCAATCATTCCTTTTCTTATACCGCTGAACAAGGCGGAGCAAAGTCAATAGTCAAATTTAATTTGTCTACTTCAGCTTCTGTTGAAATTAAACCAAAGCAGTACAACGAGTCTGCCCAGTCTATCCCCTACGATTATTCTAGCGGTACTAACTCAAATTCAAACTACTCAATTACAATTTGGAAGAACAAAACGGGAGAGAGTCTTGGGAGAAAAATCAAAACAATAGAGGCAACTAGTGGGAATATCTCCCTCAGAGACACGGACATTGAGGGTGAGACAGAGCTAATTATTGGACTACACTCCTCATTGAACAAACACGGCCTAGATGCGATTTATTACTTAGACAAAGCAAACGTAAACGTTACCATGCCTGCCAAGCTTGTTGATGGTCCGCTATACTACAGCGAACCTGAGAGTTACAACAAGTCAAACGACACTCTACTATTTGAATTCAATACGAATCTCTCTCATTCACAGGGAAAAATTAACACGAATTTTGCTAGAGGGGGTACAACAACGGTAGATCTTGGTGAAACTGCTGATCACTACCATGTCGATGGAAAATTGCTGTATGTCTATCTAACTGTTGTACCAGACAACAGTAGACTGGGTGTTCTACCAGAAATTGATAATATATCTATCAAAAATATTCGATCAACCACGAGCAATACTCCGTATAACGGTCAAAATGTCACACCAAAGCGTGTAGATGCGATCATCTCAAAAACTGGGAGATCCACGGTGACTCAAGGTTCTAATGTCGGATTCAACCTCCCGGCTCAAAGAGACTATTACCTCTCAAAAGATGCGAGCGATTCTGGAAAATACATAAACGCCTCTGATCCAACCCGCATACGAGAATTAGATACTGATAGTCTGCCGGAGGGGCACTATTCACTGAAATCTAGTTCTGGAAACATTAACTCTACAGTCCAGATTGTTAGTTCAACGCTCTCAGTTGAACTAACTGATACGGTCAGTAAGTCTCACATCCCGGTTAGTATCGCAGCAAATGGGACTGAACGGACTGCTGTTCTCAGTCTCTTAAACTCAAGTACAACTAAAGTGTATCAGAAAGAGCTGCTTCTGGAAAGCACTACGAACACCAGCAGATCCATCCCTGTCTCCCAGCCCGGGAACTATACCGTCAAAGTACGCGACCTAAACACCGGTATCACTGCTACGCAAGATGTTGACGTTGTCAAAAACAGAACTGCCACGATCCGCACAAACTCCCCATATAATCGTCACAGTGGGAGCCAGCTTGATCTATCTCTGAATTCAACATATGACCGCTCACTGGTTAGCCTAAGTGGGTATAACACCTCCACCACGCTCAAACTGAAAACCTCCGATAGGGGCCCGACACCGGTCAGGCTCAACACATACGCGACACCCGAGTCTCCCTCCGAGTTCGTCTCCACCGGATCCGGGGTCAGCGTCGAGTCGGTCGAGGGCGACACCGACCACCTCTCGCCCGGAACGTACGACCTCACGCTGCGGTCGGAGCACGGCACCGCAGTCACCAACGACACTGCGACGGTTACCGTCGAACCCCGCTCGACGGACGACCTCTCCGTGTACACCACGCGGCGCGTCGCCCCAGGCGGTTTCGGGAACGCGAGCGAGGTGCGCGACGCGATCGCCGACGGGACGCTCGCTCCCGCGACGTCCGCCACCGCGAACGACACGGTCGTGTACGCGGTGAACGCGACCGGTCTGACCGGACTCCCGGCGAGCGCGAACGCCTCGCTCGAGCGCGGCGCGGACCTCGCGCGGCTCGACGGCCTCTCGTTCGGCGTCGCACCGACCGACGCGAGTAGCGGTACCGTCGACGCCGCGACCGAGGGGCTCGGGCGAGTGCCGAACGAGTCCGCGGTCCATTTCGACCGTCGCGGTCTGTTCCTCGTCGCCGACGGCGAGCGAGCGTTCGGGACCGAGACGCCGCCCGCGACCGGCCGGTCGTTCGAGGCGACGTTCCGTGTCGACGACGCCCGACTGCGCCGGACCGCCGCGGACGACGACCACCGCGTGACGGCCCCGCTGCGCTACGAGTCGGCCGCTCCGGCCGACGGCGGCGGGAACGCGACGGAAGGCGATACCACGGGGGTCGCCCCGGTTGACGACGCGCCGAACGAGCCGGAAGCACCGAGCGCTTCCGGACCGTCGGGTGGCTCCGGTGGGTCGGGCGGGTCCGGAGCGTCGGGCGAGTCCGGCGCGTCGGGCGGGTCCGAAGGATCGAGTGGACCGACCAGCGGCGGGTCGACCGCCGGCGGCACCCCGGTCGGAGGCTCTGCCGGCTCGGCTTCTGAGGGCAACGACAACGAGTCGAGCGTCCCGTTCGGGACCGACGGATCACCGGGTTCGTCCGCGAACCGCTCGACCGCCGGGCCGGGGGCGAGGATACCGATCGCTCCCGGAGCGTCCGAGCCCCTCCCCACCGTGGGTCCGTCGAAGCCCTTCGGGACCGGTCGGTTCGACCGCGGCGCGAACGGCCCCTCGTCGGTCGGGTCGGGCCCGGTCGAAGACGCGGCGACCGGCGGCGGCGAGCGGGAGGACGACGACCCGACCGCGGCCGACTCGGCGGCGTCGACCGACTCGGCGACAGCGGTCGACTCACCGAGTGAGAGCGACCCCCCTCCCGACGAGACCGCCGCGCGCGATCTCGGGTACGACGAGGCACCGATCCGATCGACCGCGTACGACCTCCCCGGGTTCGGTCCCGTCGCGTCGCTCGCGGGCTTGGCCGCCGCGTCGCTGGTCGCTCGGCGTCGGAGGCGCGGGTCGTAACACGTCGCACCCGTCGCTCGTTCCGGCCGCGCGCCTCCCGAACGGGGCACCGCGGCCCGCCGACCGTCGGTACGCTTTTGCGCGGCCACACCCTTCGACTCGATATGGGCGTGACGATCACACCGCCGAAGGAGCGCGCGTGCGAACTCTGTGGGCGCGAGGAGCGGTGGGACGACGAGGCCGACGGGTGGCGTATCGCGGACGACCCCGGCAACGTCTACTGTATCCACGAGTGGGACATCAACGGGACGTTCGTCCCGCTCGAAGAGTGAATCGGGGCTGAACGTTCTGCCACTTCTCTCGGAAAACGTGAAACGTTCGAGGTTTGTCGCCGCCAGACGAGATGGATCGGTACTCGCTACCGCGTAACTTCTGATCGATCCTGAAGTGTGTGATCTATTCACCACCCGTTATGAATAATTACCTTATATTCCCTAATGTGTGTACGATGGATCCTACCCCTATCAGGGTCATACCTTTAACTGCTCAATTATGAGGGGATGTATGACCAAGTCACGTAGTACCACCCGGGGCGTACGCGACTCGGAGTCCTCGGGTCAGGAGGGGGGACTTGCGGATCCGACGGACGACCGTTCGAACTGCGGCATCGGCGGAGTCGTCGACCTCGACGGCGCGCCGACGCACGAGACCGTCACGGACGCGGTCGCGCTGCTCGAGAACCTCGAACACCGCGGGACGACGGGCGCGGAGGAGAACACGGGCGACGGCGCGGGGATCATGGTCGCGCGACCCGACGAGTTCTTCCGCGAGGTCGTCGATGCCGACCTGCCGGAGGAGTACGCCGTCGGTTCCGTGTTCATGCCGCCGGAACCCGGCGTCCAGGCGGAGATCCACGACGTCATCGCCGAGGTGTGCGCGGTCTACGGGCTCGAAGTGCTCGCGTGGCGGTCCGTACCGACCGACAACTCGGACCTCGGCGCGACGGCGCTCGACTCGGAGCCGGAGGTGTCGCAGGTGTTCGTCGCGCCCGTCGAGGGCGCGGGGCTCGCCCAGCGCTTCACCGAACCGGAGGACCGCTCCGACGACGCCGACCCGGACCTGCTCGGCTTCGACCGCGCGCTGTACGCCGCCCGCCGCGAGATCGAGAACGCGGTGTCGGGCGTCGAGGGCGCCGGCCGCTTCTACGTCTGCTCGCTCGACCGCCAGCGCGTCGTCTACAAGGGGCTGCTGAAGGGGTCGCAGCTCGCCGACTACTACCCGGACCTGACCGACGATCGGTTCGCGAGCCACGTCGCCTTGGTCCACGCGCGATTTTCGACGAACACGCTCGGCGCGTGGCACCTGGCGCACCCGTACCGCAACATCGTCCACAACGGCGAGTTCAACACGATCCGCGGGAACGTCAACTGGATGCGGGCCCGCGAGAACGACCTCGACCACCCGGCGTTCGGAGCCGAGCTCGACACGATCAAGCCGGTGATCGACGACCCGAACCAGTCCGACACCGCGAGCGTCGACAACGCGCTCGAGCTCCTCCTCCAGACCGACCGCGACCTCCCGCACGCGCTCCGGATGCTGATCCCGGAGGCGTTCCGCGGCGACGACCTGATGGACGACGGCCGCGCCGGCTTCTACGACTACCACGCGTCGCTCGTCGAGCCGTGGGACGGGCCGGCCCTCGTCATCGGCTTCGACGGCGAGCAGGTCGCCGGCGTCTTGGACCGCAACGGGCTCCGCCCGTGCCGCTACGAGGTGACGACCGACGACCGCCTCGTCGTCGGCAGCGAGGTGGGCGCGCTCCCGACCGAGCCGGCCGACGTGCGCCGCCGCGGGCGGCTCCAGCCCGGCGAGATCTTCGTCGCCGACCCCGAGGCGGGCCGGATCGTCCCGGACGACGAGGTGTTCGAGGAGCTCACCGACGAGAAGTACGGCGAGTGGGTCGAGGACGGACAGGTCGACCTCGACGAGATCACCGACGAGGACGACGCCGCGATCGGCGTCGGCGGGCGCGGCGACGCGCCCGACGATTCCGAGTCGGTCGACACCGAAGCCGCGGAGGATCCGGACGGCGCGGACGCGGACGAACCGGAACCGGCCGTCCGCGCCCACCAGGCCGCGTTCGGCTACACGACCGACTCGCTGAACCACCTCGTCGAGCCGATGGCGAAAGACGGGAAGGACCCGGTGGGGTCGATGGGCGACGACACGCCGCTGTCCGTGCTCACCGACGTCGACCGTCCCCTCTTCACCTACTTCAAGCAGCTGTTCGCGCAGGTGTCGAACCCGCCGATCGACTACATCCGCGAGGAGCTCGTCACCTCGCTCGAGACCCGGATCGGGAACCAGCGCAACCTGCTCGCGGAGACGCCGGAACACGCCGAGCAGATCGTCTCCGACTCCCCGGTCCTGACGGACGCCGAGACGACCGCGCTCCGCGACCTGCCCGGACCGGGCGAGCGCCGTCCGGGCGACAACGACGCCGTCGGCGACGGTCCCGCGTTCAGCTCCGTGACCGTCAACGTCACCTACGACCGCGACGACTCCCTCGTCGACGCCGTGAACCGCGTCCGCGAGGACGCCGCGGCCGCCATCGAGGACGGGGCCGACGTCGTCGTGCTCTCCGACCGCGCCGTCGGCCCCGACCGACTCGCGGTGCCCAGCCTGCTCGCGACCGGCGCGGTCCACCACCACCTCGTCCGGAGCGGGCTCCGCAACCGCGCCGGCGTCGTCGTCGAGTCCGGCGAGCCCCACGAGGTCCACCACCTCGCGACGCTCGTCGGCTACGGCGCGGACGCGGTCGACCCGTACCTCGCGTACGCCTCCATCGCCGACGTGGTCGCCGGCCCGGACGGGGCCGACGAGGCGGAGGCGCTCGCGGCGTACCGCCACGCGCTGGAGGACGGCCTCCTGAAGACGATGGCGAAGATGGGCATCTCGACGATGGAGTCGTACCAGGGCGCGCAGATCTTCGAGGCGGTCGGGCTCGACTCCGAGTTCGTCGCCGAGTACTTCGAGGGGACCGAGATCCGGACCGAGGGGATCGGGATCGAACAGATCGAAGACGACCTCCGCACCCGGCACGCGATGGCGTTCGGCGCCGACCCGCAGCTGGAGACCATCGGCGAGTACGAGCACCGCTCGTCGGGCGTGAAGCACGGCTGGAACCCGCAGACGGTCGGCACGCTCCAGCAGGCGGTCCGCGGCGGGGACTACGAGCAGTACCGGGAGTTCGCGGAGCTGGTAAACGACCAGACCGAGGAGCTCCAGTCGCTGCGCGGCTTACTCGAGTTCGACTCCGACCGCGACCCGGTCCCGGTCGAGCAGGTCGAGCCGGTCGAATCGATCGTCGAACGCTTCGCGACGGCGTCGATGAGCCTCGGCTCGCTGTCGCCGGAGGCCCACGAGAACAACGCGATCGCCATGAACCGCATCGGCGGGAAGTCGGGAACCGGCGAAGGCGGTGAGCCGCCGGAACGGTTTGGCACCGAAAAGGAGTGTAACATCAAGCAGGTCGCCTCCGGTCGCTTCGGCGTCACCGCCGACTACCTCGCGAACGCCGAAGAGATACAGATCAAGATGGCACAGGGGTCGAAGCCCGGAGAGGGCGGCCACCTCCCCGGCGAGAAAGTAAACGAGATGATCGCGCACGTCCGGTACTCCACGCCGGGCGTCGGGCTCATCTCGCCGCCGCCGCTCCACGACATCTACTCGATCGAGGACCTCAAACAGCTCATTTTCGACCTGAAGGCCGCGAACCCCAGTGCCGGTGTCAACGTAAAGCTCGTCTCGGAGGCGGGTATCGGTACCATCGCCGCCGGTGTCGCGAAGGCGAACGCAGACACCGTTCACATCTCCGGCCACTCCGGGGGTACGGGCGCGTCGCCCAAAACGTCGATCAAGAACGCGGGGCTCCCGTGGGAGCTGGGGCTCGCGGAGGCGAACCAGATGCTCCGCGCGACCGGCCTGCGCGACCGCATCCGGGTGTCGGCCGACGGCGGGCTTCGGACGGGGCGCGATGTCGCGGTCGCGGCGGCGCTCGGCGCCGAAGAGTACGTCTTCGGCACCGCCTCGCTCGTCACCTCCGGCTGCGTCATGGCCCGCCAGTGCCACGAGAACACCTGCCCGGTCGGCGTCGCCACCCAGCGCGATGACCTCCGGCAGCGGTTCCCCGGCCAGCCGGACCACGTCATCAACTACATGACGTTCATCGCACAGGAGCTGCGCGAGATCATGGCCGAGCAGGGGTACACCGAGCTGGAGGAGTTCATCGGTCGGCCCGAGCTCCTCTCCCAGCGCGAGACCGACCACGAGAAGGCGAAACACCTCGACCTCTCCGCGGTCATCGCCGAGCCCGCGGGCGAGTCCCGCACGAAGGTCCGCGAGCAGGCCCACGCCGGCATCGACGACCTGCTCGACTGGGACCTCATCGACGAGGCCGCGCCGGCCATCGAGGACGGCGCGCCGGTCGCGCTCACCCGCGACGTGCGGAACGTCGACCGCGCGGTCGGCGCGACGCTCTCGAACCGCGTCGTCTCCGAACACGGCGGTGAGGGGCTGCCCGACGACACCATCTCCTGCCGGTTCGACGGGGAAGCTGGCCAGAGCTTCGGCGCGTTCCTCGCGTCCGGGATCACGATGGAGCTGTCCGGCGCCGCCAACGACTACGTCGGTAAGGGGCTCTCCGGCGGTCGGATCGTTATCGACACCCCGGCCGAGGCGGCGTACGACCCGACCGAGAACGTCGTCGCCGGTAACGTCTGTCTGTACGGCGCCACGTCCGGAGAGATGTACGTCAACGGCGTCGCCGGCGAGCGGTTCGGCGTCCGCAACTCCGGCGTCCGGGCGGTCGTCGAGGGCGTCGGTGACCACGGCTGCGAGTACATGACCGGCGGCGTCGTCGCCGTCCTCGGCGACACGGGTCGCAACTTCGCGGCCGGCATGTCCGGCGGCATCGCGTACGTGTACGACCCCGACGATCGGTTCGACGACCGCGTGAACCACGAGATGGTCTCCGTCTCCGAGACCCTCGACGAGTCCGACGAGCGCATGCTCCGCCGGCTCGTCGAGAACCACCACGCGTACACCGACAGCGAGCGCGCGGCCGACCTCCTCGACGACTGGGGGGCCGCGCTCGACGACTTCGTCCGCGTCTTCCCCGACGCCTACGCCGACGTCATCGCCGAGGGGATCGGCGACGACGTCCGGGAGGACCCACCCGCGCCAGCCGCCGCCGTGCCGGACGCCGGCACGGACGCGGCCGAACAGGTCTCCGGCGACGATTGATCGGGAAAGCGGCCGGTCCGTCAGTCCAACGACTCCGAGTCGACCTCGCTCTCGGTCGCCCGCTCGACCGCGCGGTCGACGTGGCGCTCGCGGGCGCGCTCGACGAACTCCTCCGGCAGCTCGTCTATCTCGCCGGCCTGAACGCCCCAGAGCTTCGCGTAGAGGCCGTCAGCGGCGAGCAGCTCGTCGTGGCTCCCCCGCTCGACGACCTCGCCGTCCTCCAACACCAAGGCGGTGTCGGCGTCGGTGACCGTCGAGAGCCGGTGCGCGATGACGAACGTGGTGCGGTCGGCCGCGAGGCGGTCGAGCGAGCGCTGGATCAGCATCTCCGTCTCGGTGTCGACCGCCGAGGTCGCCTCGTCGAGGATCAGTATCGCGGGGTCCTGGAGCACGACCCGGGCGATGGCGAGCCGCTGGCGCTGGCCGCCGGAGAGCTTCACGCCGCGCTCGCCGATCCGCGTCTCGTAGCCGTTCGGCAGCGAGTCGATGAACTCGTGGGCCTCCGCGGCCTTCGCGGCCTTGACCACGCGGTCGCGGACCTCGCCCTCGTCGACGTCCGCCTCGTCGATTCGCGTGAACCGTCCGTAGCGGATGTTCTCGGCGATGGTCCCGTCGAACAGCGTGGTGTCCTGCGCCACGTAGCCGACCGACGACCGGAGGCTCTCGACGGTCACGTCGCGGACGTCGTGGCCGTCGACGCGGATCGCGCCGTCGGTGACGTCGTACAGCCGGAGGAGGAGCTTGAGCAGCGTCGACTTCCCCGCGCCGGTCGGCCCGACGAGCGCGACGGTGTCGCCCGGGTCGGCCGAGAAGGAGACGCCGCTGACGACCTCCTCGTCGGCGTCCTCGGGGTCGACGAGCGCGTTCTCGGGGTACGCGAAGGAGACGTCGTCGTACTCGACGGCCCCCGCGACGCCGCCGTGATCGGTCGTGCCGGCGGTCGTGCCGGCGGCGTCGACGCCTCCGCGGTCATCGACCGTGCCGCCGGCGCCGCGGCCGCGCTGGCTCCCGCCGTCGCTCCGCGTCTCGCCGCCGAGTTCGATCGCCTCGTCGTCGTCCTCGATGCGGACCGGGATGTCGCGCAGGCCGAACACGCGCTCGCAGGAGGCCTTCGCGTTCTCGTACTGGTCGATGATGTTCGACACCTCCGCGAGCGGGGCGACGAACTGCTGGGTGAGGAGGACGAACGTGACGAACGTCCCGACCGTCAGCTCCGTCGTGAAGGGGCCCGGCGGGCCGTTCGCGAGCCAGAAGCCGCCGACCGCGAAGGTGGCGGCGAACGCCAGCCCGGCGAGCAGCTCCATGCCGGGGCGGTAGACGTAGTTGAGCCGGAGGATCGACATCGTCCGTCGGAAGTACGAGAAGGAGGCGTCCTCGACGCGCTCGCTCTCGTGGGCCTCCGTGTTGGAGGTCTTCACCAGCTCGCCGCCCGAGAGTGCGTTCTCGAGGGCGGTGTTGAGGTCGCCGACGACCGAGCGCTGCGCGACGTACCGGGGTTCGACGGCG
>Ga0102939_1000604_pt1 | contig 13243 bp, 14 predicted proteins | sample SalPon2_B_H2O_MG_FD_78214 | JGI IMG/M metagenome (GOLD analysis project Ga0102939, IMG submission 78214) | Salt pond water microbial communities from South San Francisco under conditions of wetland restoration - Salt Pond MetaG R2_B_H2O_MG | ecosystem: Environmental > Aquatic > Non-marine Saline... | reverse complement strand
TGAAACGGTGCTCGACTCCATTTTTGTCTTCAGCGTAGACTACTTTTTCACCGGCTTCCTCGGCCACTTTATTTGCTCCGAACCTGGTGTAGACATTATATTTATCTTGAGCTAGTTCAGTAACTTTTTCCGCTATGTCTAGGTCTTCTCTTTGAAGAAGCCTGTCTGACATCTCCAATATAGTAACTTCAACTCCCATTCTATAGTAGAAATGTGCTAATTCCAGAGAAATGTATCCTCCACCAATCATGACAATACTTTCCGGGCATTCATCCAGTTTGAGTGCTTCTTTACTTGTCAAGAAATCTACTTCGTCCAATCCGTCTATTGATGGAATCATCGGTCGTGAACCGGCAGCTATCACAATTTTCTCCGCGGTAATCTCTTCTTCGCCAACTTCAAGCACTTTTTCATCCACGAACTTTGCTTCTTCCGTGTAAAGCGTGTGATTATCAGAGGATTTTAGGCTTCTTTTTATCTTTTCTGATTCTTCTCTAACCTTGTTGTTTACTTCTGATGTAATCGCTGGAAAATTTATATTACTGATTTCTGATTCGATATGGAAGTTTTCAGATTCTTCGATTTCTTCTACTATATCTGCGTGGTGTATCAGCATTTTGCTGGGTATGCATCCGCGGTTGAGGCATGTTCCTCCTAGTCTTCCTGGTTCTACTACTGCAACTTCTTTTCCTCTGGAGGTGTAGGCTGAGGCCACATCCAAGCCTGAACCTGACCCGATTATGATTACATCAAACTCTTTCATATTTATTGTATATGGTTCTCCGTGTTTAATTATGCTTCTTTGTTCTAGGTAAGCTGGTTGATGGAACTTTTTCTGTATTAAATTTTGTTGTTTTATAGTGGTGTATGGAAAATGCGGAGTGGGAAGGCTTTGATTTCTACAATCCTATTAAGGGCCGTAGTTTGAAGCAGGGTAATAACCCTTTGTATGAGTTTGTTGAATGGATGGACGGATCCTTCGGCATTTCGATAGTAGGAGATGATGTAGAAAGGTACAAAGGTTCTGAGCTGGATGATGAAGAAGTTTTAAATATTCTTGAAGAAAATTTAGATTCGAATTCCTCTGAAGATGTAACTATGGAATACTCTGTAAGACCAGATAATGTCCTAATGTATGATATAAAGTATGAAACCGGCGGAAGCGATACAGTAAGAATTCATGGAAATCAAAAGCTTTCAAACCCGTTAAATCAACAAGCCGAAACCTTAAGAAACAATAAAAAAGAGCACCTAGCCATTATCTTAGAAGATATCGCAGAGTCTCAGAGACATAAATAGAAATAAAATCACTCATTCCAATAAAATTGTTATGCCACTTTCTAATCAGGTTTGTGCGGCTTGCAGCGGCGACGCAGAAAAAATGAAGGCAACAGACGCATTACAAAAAATGGATGAAATCCACGACAACTGGCAACTAGAGGACAATCACCATATTAAGAGGCAGTTCAAGTTCGAAAACTTCCAGGAAGCACTAGACTTCGTCAACAAAGTAGGAGAAATTGCTGAAGAACAAGGCCACCACCCTGTAATCAACGACTTCACATGGGGCAGAGCTACAATCAAGTTGTATACACATAAGATTGATGGTTTGCATGAGAATGATTTCATAATGGCAGCTAAGATAGACGAAATTATCGAGAAATAGTTACTCAATCCCTACTAATCCCCCAATAAATCTCATTGTTTACCCTCCTTTTTTCCGTCAAACCTTTGATTTCCATCACTCTCTCGAAAAATTGATGTGAAGACTAAAAACTGTACAATGTAAAAGCTGGAGTATGGAATTCAAAAAGAAATACGCCGACTTCTTCGAAACACTACACCCCGACCACAAGAACGAGCAGCGATTCGTGCCCGCGGTCGGACCAGAAGATGCCAAAGTCATGCTAGTAGGAGAAGCACCAGGAGCTAACGAGGTGGAACAAGGTGAGCCTTTTGTCGGAAGAGCAGGGGAAAAAATGAACGACTTACTCCATGATATCGGAGCTGAAAGAGAACAACTGTATATAACTAACCTAGTTAAAAACCGGCCGCCAGACAACAGAGACCCCAAGAAAAACGAAATAGAAGCCTGGGAACCACTACTAGAACAAGAAATAGAAGAGATCGACCCAGACATAATAATAACACTAGGTAACTTTGCATCAAGAGAAATGCTCAACACCAAAAAAGGCATCAGCCAAATACACGGCAGAATATTCACACGAGAAGGCAGAAAAATCATGCCAGTCTACCATCCAGCAGCTACACTATACGACAGAAGCAAGACTCCCGAATTGGAGAAAGATATGAGAAAAGCACTAGGAAAACAAAACACAGGACAACAAAAACTAGACGAAATGTAAAGTAATTGGTTATCTGATTAACCATTTGATCAAAAGATGATCCAACTGGCTTGAAATTCAACCACTCGAACCAACTTAACAATTCACTTCGGAAAAACTTCCTATGGAAAAATACAAACCCTTAATTGATGACTGGCAGAGTTTCAAAACTCAGTCGGAGAAACATCCTTTGCAGGGTTTGAGGCGGAATTGTTTGAAGGCTCGAAGTGATTTTGAGGATAGACTGTCTGAAAGTTTTGATTTTGAGGAAAGTAGTTGGAACGGTGATGTTTACAGGGTTAGTTCTGAGAAGCCTGGTAAGTCTTTGTTGCATTGGAGGGGTGAGTATTATGTTCAGGAGGAAAGTGCTGCTCTACCAGTCACAATTATGGATCCTCGGCCTGGTGAGAGGGTTTTGGATATGTGTGCTGCTCCTGGCGGTAAAGCTACGCAGATGGCTGCTTTAATGGAGAATAAGGGTTTGGTTGTGGCGAATGATGAGTCAAGTCAGAGAATGAAGAGTCTTCACGCTAATGTGTATAGGACTGGCAGCAGTATTGTTTCGGCTTCTAATTATGATGGCCGGAATATTCCTGAAAGTGAAAGTTTTGACCGGGTTTTGGTTGATGCGCCTTGTAGCGGTGAAGGAGATCGTTACTACAGAAACTTCGAATCTGCTGACAACGGTGAAAGTACAGGGTTGTTTGAACTGCAACAGGATTTGTTGAAGAAGGCTGAGAAACTTGTTAAGGATAACGGCGTTATCGTTTATTCTACTTGCACCATTACTCCCATTGAAAATGAAAAAGTTGTCTCAGAAATTCTTGAAAATACGGATTTAGAGCTTGAAAAAATAGAAACGAATGCTGAACATGTCAGAGGAGTTTCAAACTTTGAAGGAGAAGAATTTGGAGAAGAAATGAGCAAAACTATCCGTGTTTATCCTCATCACTTAGAATCGGGGGTGATCTATGTTGCAAAGTTCGTGAAACCTGATGACTCAAATAATAATGTTGAATCTTCTATCCATTCAAGTCCAGAGAATGAAGCAGAAAGTTATCTACAGGATCGCTTTGGTGTTGATACCTCTGATCTAAATTTGAGACAAGTTAACGGAGACTATTGGCTGACATCACCGAAGCAGTCAACATTGGAGTTCAAGACCGAAGGAGTTCGAGCCATTAGAGTAATGGATATCGGTTTGAAACCTACAACCTACCTCCTACAGCTTCTAGAAGATAGGATAGAGAAAAATGTTGCTGATGTCAGTTATCAGGAACTTGAAATACTGGCTAAAGAAGAAGGATTGATACAGAGAGAGATGAAAGATAAAGGATACATAGCTCTCAAGTTTGAAGGAAGAGTAATTGGCTGCGGCTTCTACATGGACGGCTTGATATCCTCAAGAATACCTAAGGGCAGATTGGAAGAGCTCTTACAATGTGTTTAAGCGTATGGATCATCGCTTCCTGATACTTTGTCGTGCAGTAGGAACATAACATTGATGAGAACTAATATTCCAGCTAGTTGTACGGCTATGACTGTAGGATTTGTTGATATACTGGCTATATCTGCCCTGCTGTACCCTAAATTGGTGTAGGAGACATATCCGAAGTAAATGTAAACTCCTATACTTAACAGGTCAATTATTGTGGAGTGTTCTAATTTCTCGCCGAGTGATTTTCCTCTACTCATATCTTCTTATTAGTATATGTGAGATAAAAAACCCTTCACCGCCTTCTTTTTGGTTTATAAAGTTAAGGTGCATATGGTTTGTTACAGGCGACCATAGAGGAGGGGCAACACCCGTACCCATCCCGAACACGGAAGTAAAGTCCTCCATCGATTTGACCGGTACTGCCTTCGGCGGGACAGTCAAGAAGTTGCCTGACTACTTTTACTTTTACTGTATTAATTTACTCCGATATTCTCCAAATCCTTATCTAATTTAGGAACGGTACTCAGTTCCTTGATATCTTCTAGATTAACCCATTCAAACTTTGAATGTTCTCTAGACAAATCAACATTTTTTTCATTAACTTTAATCAGGACAGGACAAATCTTAGCCTCTGGTTGGTCGATTCTAAAGCTTTCACCAATTCTAATTATTTCTCCTTTTAGACTGGTTTCTTCCTTTAGTTCTCTTAGTGCAGCATCTTCAATAAGTTCATTTTCCTTAATGAAGCCTGATGGAAACTCCCAATAACCTGGAAAAAGGGTTCTTTCATCGGCCCTCTTCATTAAGAGAAACTTCTGTAAACTTGGGTTGTAAGTTACTGCAGCCACCACTTTCTTAGAGTCCATTATTTTAATCCTAGTTTCTCAACTGCTTTATAGCTTCCTGAATTCTGGAAATCTTCGATATCTTCCGGTTGAATCCATTCATGATTGGATAGTTCCCAGTTCAAGTTAACTTTGCCAGATACATGTTTCAGTTTGACAGGTTCGAGACGCCAAAATCCTTTCTCACCTCTGCCGATAAAGTATTCTCCGGTGTCGACAGGTTCAGCCTTTAAACCGGTCTCCTCTCTAAGTTCCCTGACTGCAGCCTCTTCAGGAGTTTCACCTGTTTCGATACCTCCTGAGACAAAGCCCCAGCGTCCAGGACTAGAATTTTCCTCGCTGCGCTTAACAAACAAGAATTCTCCAAGTTTTTCAACAGCAGCTAACGCTACTCTTCCATTAACTATGTCAAGATGCTCTAAAGCAGTAAACTGTCCTAAAGTATTATATTCATCGAAACTGGTTAGATCAATCCATTCAAAATCAGTGTGCTTATTGGAAAGACCTTCAACAGTTATATAACTTTTCTTTTCTTTGGAAACCTCAAAATAAACAGGATTTAACCTAAATTTTCCGTCATCGTCGCTCCTATACGAATCTCCACGCTTGAAGTTCTTCAAATCCTTTTTTTCTAACTTTAAATCGGTTTCTTCATTTATCTCGCGGATAGAAGCCTCTTTCAAACTTTCATCTTCTTCTACTTTTCCGCCCATGAATTCCCAGTTACCATTTTTGGAGCGTTTGCCTATTAAATATTCTGATTCTGACTTCACTACTGTCTGTATGACATCCTGAGCATCATCCATATAGATATGATTATTTGTATATGATGTTTTGAATATAACGGTATATATCGTGGAAATTTACCTATATTCGATGGCAGACCAAATTGATTACATGAATTACTTTTCTGAAGAAGAAATTGAAAGAATGGATATACACCCTGAGTTAGATAGGGTTTCTGCTCCTGATATGAACGGAATTCGCCGTGATTTGGATTTTGGTGCTTATGATAGCCGTGGACCGAATTTTGATTCTGATGACGCATACAGGTTAGGTATTGCTTATGGAGACATGATTCAGGGCATGTATGTTGTGGGCAGAGACCATAGAACTGATTCTAAAGATATTGAAGATGCCTTGATTCAAGGATTAAATGAACAGGGTGTAAAGGTTTTAGATGTGGGCTTAGCACCTACAGATATGGTTTCATACATAGTTCAGTCATCAAGTGCTGATGCAGGAGCTATTGCAACTGCATCACATATGCCGCCGGACTATCACGGAATTAAGCCTTTAAATGCGGAAGGAAGGATATTTGATGGCAGCGAATTAGATATGGCTATGGAAAACTTTCTCGGAAATCAGGTAAGTCGACCAGCATATATTGAAGCAGATAAGGAAAGTTCTGGCGAATTTCACGATGATTATATTGATGCAGTGGTTTCTCGCTACTATGAAATCTTTGAAGAAGACTTGAAAGGAGTCAGTATTGGAGTAGATCCGGGACATGGAATGGCAGCCACAACAGTTCCTGAAGTCCTTGAAAAACTTGGTTTAAACCAGGGTAAGGACTTTTTCCTTGTCAATGATGAATTGGATCCGGAGTTTCCTGATAGAAATCCTGATCCGACAGAAGAAAACCTCCAAGATCTCTCTAACCTTGTGCTTGAACAAGGTCTAGACCTAGGTGTCGCCTTGGATGGAGATGCTGACAGAGTAGTTTACATCAATGAAAAAGGAGAAAAAGTTTCAGGAGATGAATCTCTTGCAATACTTGGTGAAAAATACTTAGAAACTGTGAAAGACAATGCCGCAGCATCAATATCTGCTAACTCTTCAGCACTAGTACAAGAACATATCAACGCAGCTGGAGGTGTAATAGATTACGAACCTGTAGGAGCAGTATTCCCAGCGAAAACATCACTCAAAGATAAATCTCCAAAAACAGTTTTCGGCGGACAACCTAACGGACACTACCTCGATCCCGAATTCACACCTTATGACAGCGGAACACTATTCTCCACAATAATGCCCGGAATAATCAAAGAAAAAAACCAAAAACTCTCAGAACTACAAGAAAAACTCCCAAAATACATCGTCCAAAGAAAAAACATACCCACAGAAAACAAAGAACAACTCGTCAAAGAACTAAACAAAGGACTAGATAAAAACCTTCTAACCGAAAACGGAGTAATCAAAGGCTTAAAAAACGGCCAAGTAATAACAATGAGGCCAAGCGGAACAGAACCTGTCGTGAGACTAACAGTAGAAACACCCAACCCCAACAAAACAATAAAAGACCTCAAAAACGGAAAACAATCAATGGAAATGTTCAAAAACTAAACCAGACAAAAATTTATTTCTAAACACCCAACAAATAGTTATAAAACAACTATGAGGCGATTAAAACTTAGAAGATGGAAAAGACAGTGATAAAAACCTGATAAGAGTTCAGAAGCCGGAGCAGGGATTTGCACCCTGGTAGGCGGCTTTGCAGGCCGCTGCATAACTCCTCTGCCACTCCGGCACCCTAACAACTATATTGTAAATTCGGTGTTGAAGTTTTAAACTGACATGTTCTTCCCAGGAATTCTCTGGGTCAGATCCATACCTTATTTTTAACCTTTCTAACTTCTATATTTGAACATGGGTAGGTTGGGCGGTTTGGGGTCGCCTCTTTCCAAAAATCCTCGTTATGTTGGAGCCATCAACCTGGGAGCGACATTCCTTGAAGGGTCGCTTGTCTCTGGTTGTTGGTTGTTTGACGATCCGTCCTCTGGGATGCAGCAGGTTGTGAACCGGTTCAGGCCCTGACGGGAGCATACCTAAGCAGTCAGTTGCATGTTCAGAGGGTGGCGGATCCGAAACCACACCAAAACAAGTCCTTCAAAGATGTCCACCCCATGGGAACCCACTACTTTATACCTCAATTTACAACACTTTGGAATCAAAAAACAACTGTGATAATGCTTTGATACATGTGTATGGAACTAGTCACGTCTCTGAAGAAAGCTTCAAGGTGATAGATGAAGCGATTGAGGAGCATGATCCAGATGTTATTGCCTTGGAATTGGATCATATCCGTTTGAATTCTCTGCTAGGAGATGATAAGCAGGATTCCGGTTCATTGTTTGCCCATCTAATCAAATACTTCCAGAACCGTGTAGGAGCTAAAACTGGTGTAATGCCTGGAGAAGAAATGAAATACGCTTATGACAAGGCTGTCAAAGATGGTAGGGATGTTGCAATGGTTGATCAGGATATTCGGGTTACTCTTCAGCGTTTGAATGGTGTGCGGAGGAAAGAAAAGGCCAAGGCAGCATTTTCAATGATTTTAGGTTTTCTAGGGTTTGGTGAAAAGTTTGATGTTTCAGAAATTCCTGACGACGAAATGATTTCAGATCTCGTTGAAGAGATGAAAAAAGAATTTCCAGGGCTTTACAGAGTTTTAATGGAGGAAAGAAACCAGTACATAGTTGAGGCTTTGAAAGAAGTTGATCAAAAAAGTGATGGTGATGTTGTTGCTTTTCTGGGCGCGGCGCATGTTGGAAAAGTTGAGGAGATCTTAAGTGAAATCGATAATCAAAGTACAATGGAAACAAAATTCTGAAGGAAACTGGAAAGCAAACCTATTCTTAGCAACAGAGAAAGGCTTCGAGAAAAGAGGATTAGAACCAGGAAGAAAGCTTTCATACGAAATCTCAAATGAGAGAAGATGCACAGGATACGCACCAAGCCCAGGCGAAAGAGCAAAATGCCCAGAATTCAGACAAATAGAAAAAGGCAGTCAATGCCCGGAATGCCGTGGAAAAGACATATACTCAGGATATGTCAGAGGAGAACAAAACGATTTAGACGGAGAATTCTCAGTCTACATGGTACAAATCAGCGGAAAAATCAAGGTAGGAGTAACAAGGAAAGAAAAAATACCGAAAAGATGGATAGAACAAGGAGCAGACTATGCAACACAAATACACTCAGAACTAACATCAAACCAAGCACTTGAAAAAGAAGATGAACTAACAAAAGATAAAGTAACTCAGAGAATAAGAAAGGAGAAAAAGACATCTCCACTGAAAAAACCGGACAAACTCAGAAAAACCCTTAATAAAAGAAACCTAGATACTGAAATTGTAGATGTACAGAACCTCACAGTTTACCCAGGGATAGAAGGCGAGTTTAACCGCGGAGGATTGCTGGAAGGAGAAATACAAAGCGTGAAAGGACAAATTGTCTCAAATGGAAGAGTAGCTATGGCAATGACATCAGGAAAAACTTTAAAACAGCCCAAGCAAAAAGGATTAAACAGTTTTTAGAAAAAATCTCTACCAGAGGCCGAAAAATACTTCTAAAGCCGACTCTACAACACTTTTCACTGTCTTTTTCCTAATATTACCATAGGATTTTTTTCAACCTACCGATCTCATCTATTTGGTAATTGTTATATTTTAGGCAGGTAAAATATGTTACATGACCGATTTTGAGAGAGCTTTAGTAAATTCATTCAACAAGTTCTTCGAGGATGAAGAGATTGAAGGGATCGCTCACAGGAAGAAACAACACCGTTTTTCCAGTCAACTCTGCGATGTATTGGTTGATTCTCCGCATAAAACTTTTTATCTAGCGATTGAAAACAAATCTGTCAAAGTTGACTCAACTAACAAGCTTTATTTCAGCCAGCACTTTTCAAAAAGTGATGGAGGCCACCAAGTTGAAAGAATCAGCAATTTCATCGACAGAAGCGGCAGAAAAGGCTTCCTAGCTGTCGAATTTAAGCGTGGAAGAGGCAAGGCCCGGAAGGCGTATATGGTGCCGTGGGGTAAATTGAGAAATGTTTACGAGAGGGGAGATGCAGGAATGCATCTAGACGAGATAAGAGACTTTCCAGAAATCTTCCGTGACTCAGAAGACTACGACCTCAGAGAAAACATGCTGGAAATGTTCACCTAGTTATTAAATTCAGAGATATTCAATTCTTGAGTATGAGGTCTGGACTAAATCCTACAGTTGAAGACTTTAAAAACCTTTTCTTAGGTAGTTTAGTCGTAGGTGCCGGCTTTGCTGGATTTAAACAGTTCACCTCGATAAAAATGCTGTTCTTATCATTACTTTTCGGTATCTTAACTGTTTCCTTCCGTGAACTAGGTCAGAGGGTTGTCGGTCAATGGATGGACGCCCAAGTAGATTCAAAGCTGTCGCAGAATGGTGCAGCAACCACATTAATAATAGGTATTTTCTCATACTTCTCAACTCTAAGCCTAGTATTCCTAACACCAGTCTACAGTGTTTTCTCAGGTGAAAGCTACGAACACTGGGGTAAAAGTATAGATGCCATCTGGTCGAAGAGAAAGTACTGGATGGCCTCCTCAGGCATCCTGACACTTTTAATAGGTTGGATTGCTGCTTACCTCCTAAATATTAATTTACTCGCGGAAATAATCTCACTCTTCACCTTCTTCCAACTACTACCGCTAGACTCCCACAAAAAAATCTGTGGAAAACTTGATGGAGCCCACATAATCCTATGGAGCGGCTTCACATGGCTAATATTCACAGGACTAACAATTATAGCAATTATTCTATCAGCACTGTGAAACATTTAAACACAGAAAAACGCCATAAACCAATTAATGCCCAAAATAACCGTAGGAAGAGACGACAAAGAAAAAGAAAAACATGGAATAAAAGGCACTGGAATGGTAGGAAAACACTTAGTAGGCGAAAACGAAGAAGCACACCAAGCCAATCCCATATACTTCGATGTAGCAACACCACATGTCATGGGGGTCTTTGGAAAAAGAGGAACAGGTAAAAGCTACTCTTTAGGCACTATAGCAGAAGAGATCCATGATTCTGACATTTCCAATAATCTCTCAACTATTTTAGTTGATCCTATGGGTATATACTGGTCTATGAAACGGCCCAATGACAGAGCTCATGGCCTCCTTGATAAATGGGGTTTAAAACCTAAAGGCTACGAAGTCAAAATCTTCATTCCTGAAGGAAAAACTGAAGAATTCAGAAGCAAGGAAATGTCCTATGATCAAACATTTACATTAAACCCAGCCGAACTGACAGCCGCCGAATGGGCTATGGCCTTTAACATTGAACTAAACTCAAAAACAGGTATACTTCTCGAAAGAGTAATCTCAAAACTCGATGAAAAATTTGGGGACGACTACAGCCTTGAAACCATGGTTAACGCCCTCGATAAATTTGAATTTGATAAAAACACTAAAAGAACTTTGGAGAACAGATTCAGAAACGCTGAAGAATGGGGTATCTTCGGAGAAGAATCCACAATAGACCAATTCATGAACAGAGGAGAAATATCAGTAATCGACATGTCAGTATTTGGAGAAATGAGCAGTGGATGGAGTGTTAGAAGCCTAGTAGTCGGACTCCTCGCAAAAAGAGTACTGAGACAAAGAATGGCAGCAAGAAAACTAGAAGAAATGGACGAAATGGACGGAATAAAAGAAAACGAAATGCCAATCGTATGGATGCTAATAGACGAAGCACACCAATTCATACCCAACAACGGAAGAACACCAGCCACCAAACCACTCCTCCGCTGGGTCAAAATAGGAAGAGAACCAGGAGTCAGCCTAGCACTTTGTACACAACAACCAGCCAAACTCAACGCTAACGCACTAAGCCAATGTGATATAATACTAAGCCACCGGCTCACAGCCAAACAAGACATAGACGCACTAGGAGAAATAATGCAGACATACATGCGCCACGACATCCAACACTACATCGACGCACTCCCAGACAAAACAGGAACAGGACTAATAATGGACGACAACTCCGAAAGAATATTTCCAGTACAAATGCGTCCACGCAAAAGCTGGCACGCCGGAGGAACACCAGATGCATTCGAAGAATAAGTGATGAAAAGTGGATATAACACAGCAACAAACGATAGAAGAAATAATCAAATCATTCATATTGACACCGGTAAAACAACCAGAAATACTTCCTACAGTTCTTCCTCTGATACTAGGAGCAATTGTAATAGAACTCTATTTTGGAAAACATGAAAGAGAAGAACTAGGATGGAATACAGCTGTAGGAAACGCAATAATATGGGTTACAACAGGAGTAACACTTCTTATGACAACTTCTGGACTTAACCAAGGGGAAAAATTTGCGGCATATACGCTCATAGGTCTTGGAATAATTGTCGGCTACATGGACTTCTACCACAAATGGAGTGATCAGATAGCATTCCTCGTCTCATCCTCAGGCATAGTCTATACTCTAGCCTACATCGGAGTAATACTAATTAAAACAAGCACACCAATCAATCAAGCAACCCTAAAAGCATCAGCAATATTCTTCATAGCAACAATGATAAGTTTCAAAATAATCCAGGGAATGGAAACAAGTCAAGACCCTTACAAACTCAACTAAACAACTGTTAAGAAAATTCCCTGCCAAAAGTTTTTTGTGCTAAAGACAGACCAGATAGAAAGCCGAACTTACCAAGAAGTGATAGCCGCATCAAGCAGAGACCAAAACACACTTGTCGTACTACCCACAGGCCTCGGAAAAACAATTATAGCAGTAATGGTCGCCTCACAGAAACTACCAGACGGAAAAACACTTTTCATGGCTCCAACAAAACCACTAGTCCAACAACACAAAAGAGAATTCAAAAAATTCCTCGAAATACCCGAAGAACAGCTACAAGTAATGACAGGCGACACAAGACCTGCCAAAAGAGAAAAACTGTGGAAGGAAAAACAAGCATTCTTTGCCACACCACAAATAGTAGAAAACGACATCATCTCAGGTAAAATACCTTTCGAAGACTTCTCACTGATCATATTCGACGAAGCACATCGAGCCACAGGAAACTACGCATACAACTTCATATCAGAGAAAACAGATTGTCAAAAACTGGCATTGACAGCGTCTCCAGGTGGCGATAAGGAGAAAATAATGGAAGTCGCTGACAACCTTGACATAAACAACTTCGAGATCCGGACAGAAGATGACCCGGATGTAGAGCCATATATAGAGGATAAAGAAGTTGACTGGAAAAGAGTAAGCTTAGACAACCGATTCCAAACAGCAAACAAAAAAATGGAAGACGCAAAAAGAACCCAACTCAAAGAACTGGAAAAAGCTGGACAAATAGACTCAATAAACAATGTACAAAAAACCGATTTACTAAATCTAAGAGGCAAAATAAGCAGTAAACTATCATCAACAGATGATCCAAAACTATACTCAGCCATTAGTCATGTAGCAACCGCATTGAAGATAAGCCAGGCAGAAGAACTTCTACAGACACAGGGAGTAAGCCAAGCACACGACTATATCAGAGGCTTGAAGAATGATGATTCTAAAGCAGCAGGGAGAGCACTAGAAGACCAAGACTTCCAAAAAGCCAAGTCTTTGATCGAATACTTGAAAAAGAAAGGAGAAGAACACCCAAAAATCGACAAAACACGAGAAATACTCAAAGATATCTCCGGAGATGAGAAAGCAATAGTATTCACGGAATACCGGGCGACAGCCGACAAAATAGTAGAAGAACTAACAGAAGAAGGACTCAAACCCGTGAAATTTATCGGGCAACAAGGAGACGACGGAATGAC
>Ga0102939_1000600_pt1 | contig 13294 bp, 23 predicted proteins | sample SalPon2_B_H2O_MG_FD_78214 | JGI IMG/M metagenome (GOLD analysis project Ga0102939, IMG submission 78214) | Salt pond water microbial communities from South San Francisco under conditions of wetland restoration - Salt Pond MetaG R2_B_H2O_MG | ecosystem: Environmental > Aquatic > Non-marine Saline... | reverse complement strand
GAGGACGAGAGCAGACAGCGGACTGATCCGGACGTAACTGGTGCGCTGGTCGAAGAGCTACTCACGACTGGTGTCGTCCGTGAGCCGGTTGGTGACAAATTCGATGATCGGTATCTGGTCCAAAAGAAGATCGATGGGTACGAATGGATGCTCGTTGTGGCCCGAGACGAGGGCGACAGTGACATGGAATGGGCGCTGATTACGATCTTCAGCAACTATCACGGCTCGGTTGGGGTAACGAACAGATACTTCGATCGACTCCGACAGCGACGAGGTGATCGGGCGTGAGCACGCTTGTCACTGGGTCCCGATCGATAGATACGCCCTTGGTTGTGGCCCGAGCGATCACCGACTGCCCCTGGGACGTGCAGCACATAATCCATGGCGATGCGGACGGTGTCGACTCGATGGCCAGCACGTATGCGACTCGAATGCGCATCCAGGAAACATTGAGCCCGATCCCGGACTGGGTATGGGCACAAGTCGGGCCGTCGGCTGGTCCGATGCGAAACGAGTACATGGTCGAGCAGGCGGATCGTGTCGTCGCAATTTGGGACGGTGCATCTGATGGGACGAAGGATGCGATGCAACAGGCAGCGTCGGCCGGGCTACCGATTTACAAGGTCGTCTGTTCGGTTGGCAGCCGGGGCAATGAGTGGACGATTGATCGATCGGAACTGATCGAAGGCGATCAGTCCTCGCTGGGTGATTTTGCACGATGACTGACCTGGTGTCTATTCGGAACGATATCCTTCGGGAAATGTATCAGGAAGCGGAGCCGGGGTTGGATATTGATGATGTGATTGATAATCCGGACGAATACGGGAATGAATGGTTTCTGAATCATTCGCTCGATCGAGGTCGGCAGCGGGAAATATTTGACGAGCATATCGAACAGTATGATCTAACACAGGGTGAAATCACATCGCTTCAGATAGCGACACTGCTTGATTTGGGACCGACGGCTGAATCGGGACAAACTGACAAAAAATAAGCTAACAGAACTCGGGCTTTTAAGTTGTCGGGCACCGTAGGCCGTTGTATGCCTGACACTGAGCACGATGTGGGGACGGATCGGTCTCGATCGGACGACATCCTGCGCCTTTCGCGGGAGCTTGATATTGACTACAACTCGGCGCTGTTGCTCTACGAAGCAGTGCTGGATGGGTAACGAAACAGTTATGTGTTCGGGGGTAATAGCGTGGGTATGGCAAACGATAGTGATCCAGAAATGGTGCGTGCATTCGGTGTTCCGTTCAACAAGTACGATGGTCCGCGTCCGGTGAAGATTCGGGATGAGTTGTTCCTCCAGCTACATATGGCAGCCGGTATTATTCCGATTCTTGGCGTAGTGCCTGGAATGGCACAAGTTGCACTTGGACTACATTGTCGCCATGATAATGACTACGATATTGATAGAACAATTTTTCGATCAGGCGTCTACACATTGGCGATTCAAGCTGTGGCACTGTTGCTCGTTGCACTGATTCGGCTGATGTAGAGTTTGTGTCTGATTTGTAGTCTCTGTGGCAACTGATCGAACACAGAGTCTACATCGATGTGCTTAAGTGGGTTCGGACCAAAGCAGTGGTATGTCGTTCACAATCGATGGCGAGTATAATTCCGCAACGGTGCATGGGCCGAGAGACATGTTCGATGACTCGTGTCTCGAACAGATCGAAACAATGGTTAACGAACCGGCATTTATCGGTGACGATGATATATCGATTATGCCCGATGGACACAAAGGATCTGGTGCTGTAATTGGGTTTACGATGCCTTTGAAAGAGCGCGTGTGTCCGAATACAGTTGGAGTAGATGTGGGATGCGGAATGTACGCTGTCAACTTTGGACAACCAGATATCGATATCGAAGACGATGATGTGCTATCTGAACTCGATAGCAATATTCGAGATCACGTTCCAACCGGGTTTGATGTACACGATGAAACTGACTATCATATCGTGAATGATTTCCCGTGGGGCAAATGTAAACGGAAGCTCAAGGCAATAGATCAGAATATAGGAATATCGTTGCCTGATGCAGATGTGTATGACGAGTATTTCAAAGACATGTGTGATCGCGTCGGTCACGATGTTGTTCGATCTATCAACTCGATTGGGACCCTTGGCGGAGGCAACCATTTCATTGAGTTGGGAACCGATTCGAACGGCGATCTGTGGACTGTCATTCATTCCGGGTCCCGAGGACCTGGGGCTGCAATTGCCCAGTACTGGCAAGACAAAGCAACCGAACATACGTTCGAGCGTCTGTCCACAGTCGAGATACCCGAGTCCGAGGTACAGTACTTCGACGGAGATGCGATCCGAAAGCAGGCCGATGGAACGTTCGTCGCAAGCCCTGGTGAGTTGTCGATTGATCGAGAGTCGATCCTGGCTGACTACGAGGGCGAAGCGATCGATGGGAAATTCGGGCAACTCAAATCGTTCATGAACGCTGGCAAGTCCGATTCGAGCCCGTTCGATTATCTTGCAGGCGATGAAGCTGCTGGCTACATCGTGGACATGATCTTCGCGCAGACGTATGCGTCTGTGTCCCGACAACTGATGGCATCGAGTGTTCAGGAATCGATTGAGTCGATGGTCAAACAATCGCCACTGGTATACGATTCGATCGAGTCCGTGCACAACTACATCGATTTTGAGGATGCGACGATCAGAAAGGGCGCATGCCGAGCACACGAGGATGAGCGGTTGATCGTCCCATTCAATATGTCGTTCGGGACGATCATTGCCAGTGGTCGAGGCAAACCCGACTGGAACAAGTCGTCGGCACACGGCGCTGGCCGTGCGATGGGTAGAACTGAGGCCACAAATCGGTTTGACGACGACCAGTTTGACGAGGAAACCAGCGACGTGTTCATGTCCGAGCGACCGCTGGACGAGATCCCGTCGGCATACAAGGACGCACGTCGGGTTGAATCGGCATTGGCGGATTCTGTTGATGTAGTCGATCGGATTGAACCGGTACTCACGGTGAAAGCACCATGACGGTCGAGTTTACTGACGACGAGCTTGCGGTGGTTGCGACAGCACTCGATCTCCAGGCTGATATGTACTGGGAGGCTGGTGATGATGAACGACAGGCAATTGCAGAGCAAGCCCTCGAAAAAGTGAAATCGGAGCAGGCGTAAGGTCGGGCACAACACTTTTCTGTATCGGGTTGCAAGTAGTGCTGTATGACAGACAAACCACTGCCGAAGTTCCCGAAGATTAAGCGAATCGGGGACGAATCGAATGCCGGTATTTTTGAACAGGGGGATATGGCGATCCATGAGAAGCTGGATGGGGGTAATATGAGAGTAACCCTCGAACACCATCTCGATGAACAATTTCAGACTGATGACCGTGATCTTGTTTTTGGATCACGGAATATCTGTTACAAGAACGACAAAGATATTGATTCGGCCTTCGAACACGCGATCGACTTCGTTCGTGACCAGGCCGACGTGTCGAAACTGAAAGCTATCGAAGGTGACGACGGGCATCTGGCCCTCTATGGTGAGGCCATGCACCCGCACACGCTTGAGTACGACTGGGAGCGCGTGCCGTCGTTCTGTGGATTCGCTATCTTCGATGTGAACGCAAACGCGTTCCTTCATTGGGAGCAAGCACGGGACATTTTCCGGACAATTGGGCTTCCGGTCGTTCCGGTCTATCACTGGGGGCATGCGGATGGCATTCCGGATGCGCTTGATCCAACAACTGAGGACGGAATCGACTGCCCAGACTCGAATTATCGTGACGGACTCCCGGAAGGCGTTGTGATCTGGAACTACTCGACGGGCCAAATCGCAAAGTACCGGACGCCCGAGTTCAAGGAGCGACAGCCGAGTCAATCCGTGACCGATCCGGACGACTACGAGCCGTCTGATGCCGTCGTATTGGCGCGTCAGTATACGACAGAAGCGCGTGTGCTCAAGATGATCCACAAGTACAAGGATCGTGGTGAGACGATCGAGATGGGCATTATGGAGGATCTCTGGCGCTCAGTGTTCGATGATATTATTGAAGAAGAGTACGACGACATTTTCCTCGGGAACTACACGATCAATACGAAGGACTTCCGATCCGAAGTGGCATCCATCACGGCGAACGTGCTCGAACGGTATCTGAGTCGACCTGATGGCTCTGTCCTGAATGAACCGCCCGAATCGGAGGACACAGAATGATCATTACGTGCATATATCTGGCTGGAGCCTGGACTGGCAAGTGGGCGTTCAATCCGTATTGGCTCGGGGCTTGTGTGATTTGTGATACGGCACTGATCGACTCGATCGGTGGCCTTATTGGGGTTGAAACGACACCACTAATCAATATTGAAGCAAACGGCTGATCGGTACCGATACAGTTATATTGGTCCAGCAATAATACGTGTGTATGTCCCAGTACGAAACTGAATTCTGGCGTGATCGGGACGAATACCATGATCTGGCACGTAACTTTGAGCGATCGATCGAGTATAAGTCGCCCGAGTATGTGACAGCACGGCGGTTCTGTGTCTGCCTCGACTACTGTAATCGGTGTGGGTGGGCAGCGACGGCGGTTCAGTATCCGACGTATACTGGGCCTCGGGTCCAAAACTATTAAGTAGCCACATCTCGTAGAATTGGTATGGACGATGCATATGCAATCGGAAACGCCGATCATTTCGATGTGATATCGGGCTTTGGTGTTGTACGAATCGAGTATGATATTGCCCAAGCACAAACCGAAGACTGTATCAAGTACGATATCCCTGATATGGAAAACGATGGACTTCGAACAATTTCTGATGTACAGCTTGGCGATTCAATTTCGATTACAATCGCGGACGATATACTTGACAGGGATGCACTGTATCCTGTGTATGGATTCATTGTTCCGGAACATCTGTTGCCACAGTTTATTCCGCAATATCCGTCGCTGGAAATATACCCTGATTAGCTGTTCGTCGTAACAGTTAACTGTCTTCGGTCACTACACGAAGTATGGCACGACTGTTACAACACGGAATTGCGTTGGGTTCGGGAACACTGGCGACTGTCCTTGGTCGACTGTACATGCTTCACCTTCGGGTCCCAGCCGTGATGGATGTCCGTCCGGAATTAGCTGACGTTGGACTGCAATCGGGGCTGTTTGGTGGGCGAGGCATGATTTATCTGTGGTACCACTACCCGAATGCCATGACTGTTGTCGGATTTGTTACGTGGTTCCTGGCACTCGAAGTTGTGATGCTTCAACAGTACTGATATGGTCTGGAACTATCTGTTGCTGTCTGGATTGTTTGTATTCGTGTACTGGTTTTTCCAGACCGAAGAGCGACTGTATCGGTTCGTATTCATGGCAGCGTTCCTCGTAAACGGGCTCTTGATCCCGATCATCGGGCTCTGGTGGGCAACGTATACGCTCGCCGGGTTGGTCGGGATCATGGCTCTTGTGTGGATCATTGTTGAGTCGTTCATCCGGGAGGTGACGCTGAATGACGCCTGATGACCTGTCCGTGTGCCAACCGACGCAGGACTCGGTTGTGGACCGACTGCCAGAAATCAAGTCGCTTGATGGGCGAATCCGAGATGAAGTGACACGAATATTCACCGAGGAAGTGCCCCCGTACTTCTGGCTCGTGCGCTCGTCCGAGGACTACCACCCGCCTGATGAACGAGGACTGGGCGGGTTGTGGTTGCATACCAAGCGAGTGTATACAGCATACCGGTTCCTCGAACCAACCTACAGAGCGATGAATCGGTTGGGACCGTATCAGGCCACGTGTGCTCGGGCAGCCGTGCTCCTACATGATGCGTTCAAATACGGCCAGCAGCCTGCTGATCGATCGAACGGCGACGATGGTGATGCACCCACGCACGCGTATGCGAACGATCTGTTGGCCCATCTGCCCCAGTACACGGTTACTGATCACGACACAGAAATGGTATCGTTCATCGAGTCGGACACTGCGTTGCCCGACGAAGTGGCCTGGTATGTCGCCTCGCATGGGGGCTCCGGTGACTGGTACGGCCACGATGGCCCGACACCGTCTACTGGGCCGGAGATGATCGTGCACCTGGCCGACGTGTTTGCCACGAATATGGAGCACAAGTTGCCAGTGTACGAGCCGACTGCTGGGCTCGAACGATTGGTTGGGTCCGAACTACCGACTATTAGTGACGATGAGTGGCTTCAGTAATTGAAAATAGAATACGTTGCAAATCGAAAGGTTTAAGTACCTGTGTCCCGTACGATGAAGTGAAGACAGGTTGAACAGGACCGCTACTTCGAGACTCTATGGAAAGTCCACCCGATGGTTCGAATCCATCTGCGCATGAATCGGTAACGATTCCGCTGCAAGCACATGGTTGCGGGTTCAAAACGTATTCGGTCCTGTGGTTGCACCCGTCTTCGTGTCGCGCGAGCCAGGGACTGAGTGCAAGCGTTACTTCGAGCTTTCCGATGCAAACGGAATTCGCTGTACTTATCCGCTTGCACAGTTGTGTTCCTGGTGTCTTTCTCGTTCGAAACAGTTAAGTTACTGTAGTGCCTACAGTCGGTATGGACACGCCGACAATTGTTCGACGGAGTGCCGGGCTTGTTAATGAGTCACTACATCCGGCACTTCGTGAGAACGCATACCAGGAAGCACTCAAGTGCGAACTGTCGTCAACCGGGTGTAAGTTTACCGAGGAAGCAACGATTCCTGTTGAATACGATGGGTTTCCGATTGCTCGGATGCACCCGGATCTTATTGTTGGGGAGCGTGACCGGTATATTCTGGAACTGAAGGTTGGTCGGGATGGAACGGCGCAACTCGATTCGTATCTCCAGTATGCTGAATCAGCCGGGATGGATGACGTTGTTGGGGGATTGATGATTAGCTTTGGTGACGAACTCGATATTGTTGAATTATGAGATCAACCAGGCCAACTGCTCTACTTCGATGGTGTTGGGATCGGGTTCGACCTGACCAGCAGACGATACACGACGAGATCAAATCAGGGACCATCGATCGATCGTCAATTCCGACCGTAGACGAAATTGGGTCTGAATACTGGGACTACGAGTCAGCCGAATCGACCAGATTGTATGAGATCGGGACAGGGATGATACTTGGATCGTGGGACTTTCGGATTGCTGATATTCTTGACTCGTACTGTGGGACGAACCATACTCCAACTGTGAATGAAATCAAGCAGCTTGATCAACTACAAGTAGATATCGAACCGATTCGAAAGACGAATGAGTTTGTCACAGAATTTTATAGCAGGTGTGATCGAAATGCTGTTGCTGATTGTATACAGCAACTGTATGTCGAGCAGTTGGAACAGGAACCGGTGACAAGTTGCTTTCAGACGGTGGAGATGGATGCGTTTACAAGGACAGTAGAAATTGCGGATTACGATACAGTACCGACTGAGTCGCTTGGCGATATACCGGTGTCAATGTCGAGGGATGAGCGGAAAATAGATTGGCAGCAAGAGCGAAATGCTGTGTCTGTAGCAAATGCGCCAGTGCAAGACGAGATCAAACCGTTCGTTGCAGCACGGGCCAGCGATGCGTTGCACACGATTATTGATTCGTGTGACAGTGAGCAGGCCGATGATGCTATTGTCGATACAGTTCTTGATGCTATTGAAACGATTGACAAATCAGGGGGAATACCAGATTGTATCGCAACTGACGAGAGTATCTATCAGGATACGGACTCGATGCCTGTTGATGAGGATGCACAGTATATCTATAATTGTGACGTTGGTATTGATACGCACGATCTGGTCGGCGCTAATTCTGGAGTCAGTGCGATTGTTGCTGATCGAAAACGATTTGGGCTTGAAGTGGTTCGGGATTCGGCCCCGTTTGTTGAGCCCGATCATATTGCCTCACATTCGTACACGATCAACAACTACTACTCGTACGTCACAAAAGAAGCCCCGATGTGCCGATTTATCACGATGTCAGGCTCTGATATAGCAAGTAGTTAATCTTGATTCTCGACACTGTGATCCGAAACGTATAAGTAGCTCGAATACGTACATCGGGCATGGAACAGCCCGAATTTGATTCGATTACGGAGTCGAATCCTGACCCAGTGTCGCGTGCGGATCGGACCCGAACAATGAACGAAGCTGGTGGCGAAGCCTACGAGCCAGTGACGCCCGAACTGGGCCTGGTCAAGCTCGTCATCAATAACCTGATCGAAGAGCAGTACTACGATACGGCCGAAGAATCGTTCACGAAGCTATTCGACCGGTTCGATCGGATGGCCGACGACGACCCCGAGTTCGTCCTGCAACTGGCTGTCTATGCTCGTCACGAGGCGGGCTTGCGGGATGTGGCACAACTGTTGCTCGTGTTGGCAGCCAATGACGAGCGTGTTGTGCAGCCCGATGATTCGGAGTCGTCGTTGATTCGGGACTACACACCGGCCATTATCGATCGGACGGACGAGTTCAACACGGTGCTCTCCTATCAGCTTCGGCTGTTCGGGAAACCGGTGCCAAATGGACTCTCGAAGGGGATCGAGGATGCGCTCCACAAGAAGTATGCGATGATCGAAGTGCAGGACCAGGACGGAACAGTGTTGGGCACGGAGCGAGAGACGTATATCGAGTACGATATCGATCGACACGTCCATGATGAGTGGCAGCCGGGGACGCCGACAACACACGAGGCCGAGGATCTGGCACATATTCGAGCCATCGAGTCCGTCACTGATCCGGACACATTTGTCGGTTCGACCAAGACGGTTGATCACGGCTATGTCCATGACGAGTACACGTTTTCGAAGTATCAACAGCGTGACAAGTCCGTCAGCCTCCATGATGTCCTGAATCTGGTCCGACCGAACGCCCGATCCGATAACAGAGACGAGCTATTCGGTCGGATTGCAAAGGGAGAACTTGATGCGTACCCAGATACGGAGCCGTTGCGTGAGGACCGAACCTGGGAGGCCACTCGGTCTGACGACACTGACGATCGCTCAGAGGCCGAACAGTGGCGCGATCGGCTGGACGACATGGGCATCATGGCTCGGGTTCGAAACCTCCGGAATATGCTTGCTGCCGGACTCGATGGGCAGACGATCTTCGACTACGACAGCGATGCTGGTCGTGTATTCGGGCCTGCATCCGAACGAATCGTCAGCAACTCGAAGCAGTTCCCGTTCCGCTATTATCAGGCCTATAAAGCCTGCTCCGATTCGGGCATCAAACGGCAGATCAGTGCCAGAACAAAGACGTTCGATCTCGGTGGTGACGTAGTCGATCAGTACAGCCACGAGTGGCTTGCGAACGCAATCGACGTGTCTGTCGGGAACATGCCGGACTCGTTCGACAACATGTTTACGGCGATCGATCTGTCGGGATCGATGGACAGTAGTATTGCGAACGATGCGTCGATGGCTCGGGCTGAAATCGCATCCCTGTTCGGAGCGACCTTGCTCCAGCGTGGGTCCGATGCAGGCGTGTTCGGATCCGACTTTGCCCGTGTGACAGCCAATACGAACTCGCTGTCTGTCCTCGAACTAACACAGCGAATCTACGGTGTTGGGGATAACGTTGGCAACAGTACGAACGGACATCTGGCGATTGAGTATCTGACTGAGAACGATCTGTCGTACGATTCGGTCGTCGTCTTCACCGACGAGCAGTTGTGGGACAGTACGTCGTGGCACAACAGTACAAGTCTTAAGGAGGCCTGGGATCAGTACACGGCCTCCGTCAATCCGAATGCGGACCTGTTCGTGATCGATCTGGCAGCCTACGGTGATCTGTCGATGCCCGAGGGCTATCACAATGTGCACCAGATCAGCGGGTGGGGAAGCAACGTGGTTGAATTTGTCGACGCCCAATCGACGGCTGACAATATGGTTCGAACCGTGCAGTCGATCGAACCCGACACGTACTGACTGGTCCGTAATCGAAAGGCTTTTTATCGTATAGCACCCATATGCGTGTATGGGAGCAGGAAAACTCATATTCGGTGGTATCGCACTCATTGTGTTACTGTTACTCGTAGCACTACTCAGCATTGTAGCCGGTGGCGCTGCTGGGTATGCAATCACATACCTGTATAATATCGCATTTGATGCGGGCTTCTCGGTGTTACGAGGCGCACAGATCGGGAGCATCGTTGGTATGCTTGCTGGCTCAAGCGGGGCCGTTTCGGGGGCGAACTAAGATGACGTTGCTCGAAATGGAATGTGAAGACTGTGGCGTCGTAACTGGAACCAGCGAATCAGTTCCGAGCTACTGTGGCAACTGTGGGAGGCCACTGCCATGATTATGTTTGGCGACATCATGGATACGGTCCATGCTGTACAGAGTGATGGCCGATCTGTGTCGGAGATCGTGCTCACTGATGATGCACAGGAACAGATCATTGACGACGACAACTTTGTCGAAGTAAACCGACTCGGATCGGACGAAACAGAAGCTGTTGGCATTACAGTGCATGACTGGAACGTTGAGACTGGACCAGAGAACGCTGTGGTAACTGATAACGGAGATTACTATCGAATATGAACCGAGACATTCTTGACGAACACATTAGCGATATGTCAGTACAGTACGCAACCGAACGAATCGGTGAAGACGTAGAGATCGGGCCGATCGTCCAGCCCCCGGTGCCTCGGGATACAGTCGAGTCGATCGAGACGACAGACGCCGTCAGGTCGCATCTGTACGATATCAGCGACATTGCCCTGGCAATCAACCACGTCGGTGATCCGACACTCGATCAGAGCGTGTATGCTGACGATCGGAAGTACACGATCGAACGGGATACCGTGGCTGAACTGAAGATTACGCAGGGCATTTTGGTCGAGTCGTACAACCGAGAGATGGAACATCTGTGCGATCGGCTCGGTGTCAAATACGACGCGGATGCGATGCAACGGATTCGAGACGCGCTTGACTACGAGATCGAGGTGTCGGTCGAAGAGGAATGGACCGACCTCGATGCTGATTCGGCATAGGGCGTAATCCTTTTATACAAGCCCCACATACTGGTGGGTGATGACAGACGAACCTGACTATTCGTGGCTTACCGAGTTGCAAGATCGTGTTGGTGAATGGTCGGCCGAAAACTTCGGGACCGAACAACCGTCGACGTACCCACTGATCGGGGCTGGCGAAGAGATCGGCGAACTGACAACGTCGGTGCTCAAGCAAGCACAGGGTATCGATGACAGCGACAAATACGCTGATCGGGTTGGACCTGATGCCGAGCGCGATGCGATCGGGGATATCGTGATCTACCTACTCGATGCTGCCTACCGATCACCGGCCCCGACTGGCATTGCCAGTGAGATCGAGTACTGGAACAGCCAACGCGAGGGGTTGTTCGAGCACTACGATGATCCGGTTGGCATCATTCGACAGCTATATATCGAATACGGGGAACTTAATGTGTGTGCGATCGATACGCACATTGAGGGTGACGACAGGGATCACTTGACGGCTGATCTCGCCAGCGTCATTATGGTCTGCGAGCGGTTTGCCAGGATCAGAGGCTACGAGTTCAAACAATGCGTGCTGGACGCCTGGAACGAGGTGTCTGATCGGAACTGGGATAGCCAACTCGAATCGCATGGTCGATAAAACCAAGTATAACCGACAAGTGAAGGGCGACCATGCGGAGCTACGCGTGCAGTCGCTATTGAAACGGTATGGATGGCACGTGCTCGTCCCGCATAGTGAGGCCAATAAGTACGATGTCGTGGCCGAGCGTGATGGGGAATTCGTTCGGATTCAAGTAAAATCGTCGGTGTATGATGGCACGAGTGTGACGTTCCGGTGTTACTCGTCAAATACGGACAAGTCAGGGAACAACCGAGTTGACTATACGTCGAACGACATCGATGGCTTTGCGGTGTATAATGCAGCAACCGATGCAGCCTTTTGGGTCCCGATTGCAGAAGCGAATGCCGATAAAATGGCGATCAATATGGACTGTGAATCGGCGGTCAATCCAGCTAACGAGTACGACTTTGCTGACCGATTCGCTGTTATCTAATCGGAAGACTTTTAGTATTCCCGAACAGATAGTTCGGTATGCGCTTACAACGAACGGTGACGGCGACTGAAGCCGAAGTTGAATCGTATGCGAGACTTACACGCGACTTTAATCCAGTCCATCTCAGCGACGAGTACGTCGCCAAAGACAAGACCTTTGTCGACACGAACATTGTGCATGGTGCGTTGATAACCGGCTGGTTCTCGTCGCTCCTGTACTCGCTCGGCGATAGTCACGATATCAACGGGGAAGTAATTTTGCGACAGATGAACACTGATTTTCACCATCCGTTGCCCGTCGGTCAGTCGGCAACGATCGAGTTAGTATTACCGTATGAGTCGATGCCTGACGATGGTGTCGAAACAGTGACGGCAATTCTTCAGTGCAACGCTGATGATGGGTCGCTGTATGCGTCCGGAACGGCGACTGTCACGATCGATCAGGGAGTTGATCCGTCAGTATGAGTGGGCAACCGTATGACGACGTTGACTGGAGCCTGAATTATCGTGCACACCAGGACGAGTATGTGATCGGACGTGGTGAGTTCGGTGTACTCAAATACCAGCCCTACAAGTCTGAGATACTCCCGAACTGGCAATACAAGAACGCCGAGGTTGCGGAGGCATCGGCCGAAGCTATCTGGGAACAATTCGAGGCCTATCTCGATGCTGGGGACTTTCCGGGCGCTGATATGGCCCGCAAGTACCTCCAGATGGGCTTCACACGGGCCATGCGCTATGCGAAGTATCCGGGAGGCAAGAAGTACGACAAATACGGAAACGAGCGTGAACAACAAACGTGGGCCGATCCAGAGAAACGAGAGGCAGCCGTGATCTACAAGGAATACTGGGATCGGGCTCGGGAGCATCCGGCCTATATCAGACAGAAAGACGCCCACGAGTCCGACAGAACATCGGTGCAGACTGGGCTTGAATCAGTAACAGCGGACTGAATCGTATCGAAACCTTTTTACGTTGGTCTCCCGTATGCAATAGTGACGCTATGCCAACCAGAACTGAACAGCGGGTGATACGGTCGCAGTTGGAGGATGTCGCACACGATCGGGACGTAGAAATACTGGCAGCAAAGGCTTACGGGTCCCGATCGACGGGGCTCGAAGATGCTGGCTCGGACTACGATGTAATGTTCATCTATCTGAGCCCGCCGACGACGTACATGAGCGATAGCCAGTCCGATACGATCCGGGACACAGTGTCTCCGTCAGACAACGATCTTGGTACTGAAATCGAGTTGCACGGATGGAACTTGCAGAAGTACATCGGGTC
>Ga0102939_1000595_pt1 | contig 13331 bp, 14 predicted proteins | sample SalPon2_B_H2O_MG_FD_78214 | JGI IMG/M metagenome (GOLD analysis project Ga0102939, IMG submission 78214) | Salt pond water microbial communities from South San Francisco under conditions of wetland restoration - Salt Pond MetaG R2_B_H2O_MG | ecosystem: Environmental > Aquatic > Non-marine Saline... | reverse complement strand
GACCAGACGGACTTGAATGATCGGGCCAAAGCGGCGGCTTTTATCGGCACCTTGCAGGCAGGTTACACCGACTTTCACTATCTCCGTGATGTGTGGAAAGAGACCACCGAGAAGGATGCTCTCATTGGTGTGGGCATGACTGGTATCGCCTCGGGTGCCGTGCTTGACCTTGATTTGGAAGAGGCTAGTAACGCTGTGCTTGAAGAGAACAAGCGTGTGGCTGGTATCCTTGGGGTCAACGAGGCAGCGCGTACCACTACGATTAAGCCATCAGGCACTAGCAGCCTTGTGCTTGGTAGTAGCAGTGGCATCCACGCTTGGCACAATGACTTCTATATTCGCCGTATGCGGGTAGGCAAGAACGAAGCTATCTATAGCTACCTTGCAAAAAACCATCCTGAGTTAGTCGAGGATGAGTTCTTCCGGCCAGACGATCAGGCAGTGATTGAGATTCCGCAGAAGGCACCAGAGGGTGCTATTCTACGGCATGAGTCACCGTTTGAACTGCTTGATCGTACCAGCCGCTTTAACCGTGAGTGGGTCAGGAGTGGTCACCGTGATGGCCAGAACAGCCATAACGTCTCTGTCACTGTTTCTGTGCAGGAGCATGAGTGGGACGCTGTTGGTGAGTGGATGTGGAAGAACCGCAACCATTTCAATGGCATCAGCGTGCTGCCGTACATGGGTGGCACTTACAAGCAAGCACCGTTTGAGGACATTACTCAGCAGCAGTACGAAATGATGGAATCTGCCCTTACCTCGATTGACTTGACACAAGTACGGGAAGAAGAGGATAATACTGACTTGACTGGTGAGTTGGCCTGCGCTGGCGGGAATTGCGAGGTGACTTAGCCTGCCCGAGCAGACTTCCGTATATTAACGAAAAGTAATACTATAAACTTGCGTATAGTGAAAGTATTTCACATATTAGTAGCTATACGCAGATTATTTCAATACGTTTCAGGAGATTTGCAATGAAGATTATTGACAAAGGCGGACGCTCAGAGGGCGTCTTTAGATGCTACTGGCTGCGCCTGTTCAGCTTTGGAAAGGATGAGGCCGAGCGTGCCTTGTTTAGCTTTGAGCGCACGACTGACAGGGTGCCGCTTTTCTGCGTCAGGGTGCAGCTAGGCGGCGACTGTTTCGCAGAGTTCACTGTTCACCTTTTTCACAATAGCTTTAACTTCACTATTTGGAGCGTATAGATGGACGCAGTTTTGATTGACAGCATGGGCAATGATTTGACTACCGTGAACGCAGCCCGTGTCAGTTTCGCCAAGCGTAAGACAGAGTTTGAAGAGAAGGACGGTCGGCTTATTCGCTACCTTGCGAAGCATAAGCACTGGACACCCTTCGCCCATATCATGCTACAGTTTCGTATCACGGCCCCAATCTTCGTGGCTAGGCAGTGGTACAGGCACACGGTTGGGTTTGCTAGGAACGAAGAGTCACGGCGCTACATTCGCAATGATCCTTCTGTGTTTTACCCCAGTGCATGGCGTAGTAAGCCAGAAGGTAGTATTAAGCAAGGCAGTGCTGGCGAGCATGAGTACAGCGATAAATGGATGAGCGACTATCACGACTCTGTTAGTGAGGCTGTCCACACTTATAAAACGATGATTGAAGATGGTGTAGCCCCTGAGCAGGCTAGGATGATCTTGCCTCAAGGTGTCGAGACAAGCTGGGTTGAAACTGCCAGCCTGTATGCGTACGCTAGGCTTTGCAACGAGCGTATGCAGCCTGATGCACAGGTAGAGATACGCGACCTTGCTGAGAAAGTCTATGACCAATGCCGAGAAGTGGCACCTGTTAGCTGGAAGGAGTTAGTTTATGTCTAAACACACACCGAGGGCGTGGAAACTAGACCCTGACCCAGTCACTTACAACGCGGATAAAGATGAAGAGCTATATATTGTTGATGGCCCTGACTGGGGCTTTATCGTAGCAACGGATTTACGTCTTGGTGACGCTAGACTGATCGCCGCTGCGCCTGAGATGCTGGAGGTGCTAGAGGCAATCCTAGATACAGGGCTGCCTCGTAACCGAGAAAAAGCGGAACAAGTTATCGCCAAAGCAATAGGGGAAACGGAATGAGTAACATTCACACAGACGACACTTTTATGTACGAGAACAAGTTAGTGGGTGGTGCTGAAGGCGGTGAGGACGTAGACCCGCTTGTGTGGCGCATCACCTATCAGTCTGGCCCACCTGTAAGCCGTAGGGCGGCTGCTGATGCACTGCGTGGAATTGATCCTGATGTGCTTAACGAGCAAGCTGCTGAAAAGCAGGAGCATCTTAATAAAATGACGCGCAATGCAGAAGAACTAGGGCTCTATGATGACTGTGTAGACTGGACACAGGCACCCGATTGGGCTACTGCTTGGGCGATGGATGACGATGGAGCCGCTTATTGGTTTAAATATGAGCCGACTATATACGAAGATAAATATGGAGCAGGGTGGGGTGATGACGTCCAGGGGACGGTGGAAGAAGCGCCAGACTTCGGTTTCCCAGCAAGCCAGTTCCGGAACTCCCTTTGTACTCGGTCTGTTGATGAGAAGGATGAGACGACATTGGCAGAGCAAATGGGAGATGACGACTACACTATGAATGGGGATTTTAAGCGAGCCCTCATGGATGCGTTCGACAAGATTGACAATGTACACAGCCCTAGCCACTATCGCTATGGCAACATTGAGTGCATTGAAGCTATTGAGGAAGCACTGACAGAGGAAGAGATGCGAGGTTACTTCAAGGGTAACTGCATTAAGTATCTCTGGCGTGAGCGGCACAAGAACGGCGCAGAGGACTTGCAGAAAGCATACTATTATCTAGGCCGTTTGATTGACAATCTGGAGGATTGACTGTGGTTACAGATAATTTGATTGAGCATATCAAGAAGCACGAAGGGTTCAAGTCTAAGCCCTACAAGGACACCAAGGGCAAGTGGACTGTCGGCTATGGCCGCAATCTTGACGACAACCCGCTGACTCCTGATGAGTGCGTGGCACTGTTTCAAGCCACTGTCTTTAACGATGATAGTGCTAGAGATGAGTTTTTTGAATCACTGCTTGCCACAGATGTGCAGCAGCACACAGAAGAAATGCTAACTGAAATCTCATGGGTGGGCAGTTCGCCTAGCAATGTTCAGTTAGTGCTGTCTGATATGGCTTACAACATCGGGGTGCCTACGCTCAAGCAGTTTGTCGGCATGCTCCACGCCCTGCGTAACAAGGACTACACAGTAGCAGCGTATGAGTTGCTAGATTCTGCCTACGCAGAGGACGTTAAATACAGGGCGTCAGGCAACGCCAAGATCATTGCTGGGGGTAGGTACCAAGAGGCTGTCAAAATGCTCGCAGACAGCAATCTGAGCCGTTACAGGCGTATCAAAGAATATCTCTAGGCATAAAAAAGCCAGCGACGAGGCTGGCCAATCAGTTCTTATTGTCAGCCCGGTTTATCCGGGCTTGTTTTTATTGTACTCTTTCATTACCTTTTCTGCGCTACGACCCCCGATATAGCCGCCGAGTCCGATCTGCAACAGACTCCACATCTGGTCAGGAATCGACAGCCGCAGCCCTGCGTCAAAGAACATATCAACGTAAGGGGCAATGATGTAGTTGTTAGCAACGATGACTACGAACACTAGCATCGTGATGGGTCGCCATGCAGAAGTGATCCAATGCTCTGACTTAGCCTCGGCTACTACTACATCCCTAGCAACCTGCTGTGCTGTCTGTTCATGTTCCAGCATAGCCATACGCAGTTCTTGTGCAGCTTCAGCAGCCTTGTCTTTGTCTTCAAAGAACCTGCCCAGCACATTATCTACGGCTTTACCTAGCCCTGCCCCTAATAGCTTCTGAATCATAGCCTCACCTATCTACCTTTTTACCAAGCGTATCAATTACCTGGCGGAGCATTGACTTGACTTCGTTCATATCTTCTCTGTAATCATCACGACGCACATAGGTCTCCGAGGCGTGGCGCTCTAGCTCTGCCATGTCAGACTGTAGCCGTTTAATACTGTCCCACATCACGCGCATAAACCAGCCTACTAAGACAAGCACAAAGCCCATAACGATGTTGATAATTAGAGCTGGTTCCATTGCTTCACCCTTTGTTGTCGAACAGTCGGTCAAGGACTGCGTGTTTCTGTTCTTCTGTGTACTCAGGCCACTTCAGGATTTCGTCGATAGTCCTGTCACAGCCCTTACATTCAAAGTTTTCATCTAGTTCGCACACATCTACGCAAGGCGAGAGACCGTCTTCTTTTTCCATAGGTGGGCTCACAAAACCGTTAGTCAACTTTATCTTACCTAGCATTTTATACTGAAGCTAACCAGTCATCTGCTGTATTCTTAGCAAACTGACGGAAAGCCTGATAATCTTCGTACTCTGCCCCGCCATTATTAATGGCAGCAATCTCTTCTGAAATTGTGTACTGAGTAGCGATAATCGCCTCAATAACTTCGCTCCTAGAAGCTGTCTTCTTTACTACAGCTTCTTCACAAGACCAGCCGCCTGTACTACCCTCAATCTCTGGGTCAGGGGTAGTCTCTTCGTACCCCCAATGGATACGCAGCTTTGGGCCTACAATCTGAAACTTCTCTAGCTTGTCATTTGATGTTACTCGCATCTTTGCAACTCCTTAACGGCTTCTTTGCTATTCTCTACAGTGTACCAAGCATCTTTAGTCACGTTCTTGTACCAATATGTCTTTGCTTGTATGTTTTTGCACCATCCCCAATAAGAGCCCATTCCATTTGCTATTTGATAGTCTGTCATTTGCTCAGGACTTCTGATGATGCTGTTCTTCTTGTTTTTTATGCCTTTGGCTATTGTCTTTCTAAGCAGCGTTTTGCCAGAATCGAAAACAAACCCTACAAAGTCCAGCCCTCTATCGTCTACAGGAAAGACTTGCCAATCAGGCTTTATAGACAAGTTAAACTCTTTCCCTAGCTTGTCAAATATTTGCTTTCTGTATTCGTGGGCCTTGTGGGAACTGTTTGTTAGCAAAACAATGTCATCGCAGTACCTAAAATATCCGTAGGGTTGAAGTTCTTGTTTTACCCACCAATCAAAGTCGTTTAAGTAGATGTTGCCTAAATATTGACTTGTGTAGTTGCCTATTGGCGCACCTTGGTTGCTGTCAATAATATCATCTATCAACCACAAGGTATCTTTGCACTTAATCTTTTTCCGCATCTTTTGCTTGAGTATGTTATTATCCATACTCGGATAATACTTGTGTATATCAAACTTCAGTGCGTACAAACCCGGAGTGCCTTTAACCTTCTTTTCCACTCTTTTCCTAGCATCGTGGGTGCCTCTTCCCACTATGGACTGAAAGGTATCCCTAATAAAGCTGCCTTTCCAGAAAGGCTCGCAGACTTGCACAAGTGCATGTTGAACTATTCTGTCAGGAAAGTAAGGCAGCTTATGTATTAGCCTCATTTTCCTACCATCCCAGTGATCCATTACTTCGTATTCGCTGGTAGTAAAAGTTTTGTTCTTCAACTCTTCTTGTACCCAGCGGATGTAGTATTCTGGATCAGAGTCAACCATCTGTACTTCACGGTACCAAGCCTTGCCCCTTTTTGCTTGTTTATGAGCGTGCATTAGGTTATCGAAGTCCGTGATTGTCTCCCAAAGATTTCCGTATCTTTTCATATTGATCCGTCCCGCCAAGCGTTTCGACTTATCTAGAATAATCTACTAGGCTCTTATGGCATCATATTTCACCAAGGGGTGAGGGGCCTGTACCTCTATTTTACTAGCGACGGTCAAACGTCCACCATTATTACGATTATCATTAGATGAGTCATTATTCAGATTCCATAAGAATGCTCCTGCATCAGTGCCTTGATTAGCATTCCCACTGAAATGTGTGACTCGGTGGTGGCACAGCGCCCCCTCAAGAAAAGCGGAGTAGCATCGCAGCTCCGCAGTCCAAGATTCTTTTTTTGTTAGTAAGCCAAACGCCCACCACCACCACTACGAAGATCACTAGATGAGCCATCAGCCAGAAACCACAAGAAAGCCCCCGCATCAGCGCCCTGACTAGCAAGCCCACCGAAAAGCGCGACCCGGTTTCCACTATTCTGAAAGTAATCATCTGTAAGGAATGTGCTAGATGATCCGCCTACAGAGTCGGGAAGGAAGGCTCCGCCAACATCTTTAATATCTGTTACAAAACCATTGCTTGAAGGCATTGCATCACTAAGCTGATCGTAATTGGTTGAAGTGTCATCAGCAAAGTCAGTGTCATTATTGCTTACAAAAGGGACTCTATCAAGGATATTAAACCCATCAACAAAATCAGCACAGTTACCATAGAAGTTCTCAATGCCGCGATAAGACATATAAGCTGTGCCGGGTTTTGCGCCAGCCGAGGGCTGTGAACCGTCAGTTGATGCATTACCAAACCCGTTAGACGCACCAGCAATAGTGTGAGGTGAATCGTTCTGGTCTGAACTAGACCCGGTGTAACTTCCGTTAGTATTGCCGTCACCAAGGTTGGCCTGTGAGTTAAAATCACCGTACTCAACAAGGTAGAGCATTTGCACAGCAGAGGTAAGCCAGAAGTCCTGCTGTCTCCAGCCAGCGCCACGGTTAGCAGCTAGGGCACGGAATTCGTCACGCTCTAGTGCCACCATAGGGTAGATGCCAGACACAGAAGCCAGCTTATCGTTAGCAAGGTCTACGTTTCCGATGTTTTCATCTAGGTTAAGACCAGCGATATAAGCATCAGCAGAATCATCGTACACACAGGAATCATAAGCACCCATGTAACGGTGATCGACAACCTCTCCGTTCTTGATAAACGCAGGGTGAAGCTGATAGCCAGAAAGAGGGAGGTCAGACACTCGCCAATTACGAACGTCACCTTCAAACTCCTGCCTGAAGTAGAATTTGGGGATTTCTACCATGACCATACCATCAGTGCCGTCAAGCACTGCTGATGTACCGTCTTCTTTTAGCGTGGAGTCGTTAGCGTCAAGGTAGTAGTTAACCGTTCCGTCATCTAGAAGAAGGCATCGGCGCATGTTTTCATGGACGCGGGTTACACCAGAGCTAAAATTGTACTCTCTTGAATAGGTATCTGCTGAAGAATCCCAACTTAGGTCACCACCAATAATGGACTCAAGATCAAATTCTCTGGCTAGAGGGAAACCGCCCTCAGTAGTACCATCATGGACTACAACCGTGTTCTTATCGGTGTCTACCGTAATCTCAGCCTCAGCACCCGTAAAGGTATCGTGCTGTGAAGTGGTGCCTCTGCGTAGCTTTAGTTCTGTTGCCATTATCTATACCCTCTTAAACAATAGTTCCGCAATCTACAGTGCCGTCAATAGTGACATCACCTGTAACGTCTTGTGTGCCAGTAAAAGTGTTTCCGCCTGACAGAGCAGCTTTCTCTGAATCTAGTTCGCCTACAGCAGCTTGCAAATCGGTTGCTGTCAGACTAGATGTGCTGTTGTCATAACTGATTAGGTTGGCCCCTGCCGGGTCTCCATCAATAGCATCTGATACATTGGTTACATCAGATGAAATACCCGCTACTGTCGTAACATCCGATGAAATACCTGATACTGTTGTCACATCTGAAGAGATTCCAGATACCACAGTGACATCACTTGATACACCAGCAACCGTAGATACGTCAGTGTCAATTCCTGATACAGTTGTTACATCAGCAGAAACACCAGATACCGTCTCAATATCAGAGCGGATGTTGAACAAGGTAATGATGTATCCGTCTGGAGTACCCACCACGCCTGTAGTAGCTGAGGTGATCGTGCCCAAGTCATAGTCAAATCCAGCGCCAGCCAGATCAGAAGCAATAACATCTACTGCATCAGATGACTGCGATACATCAATAACTTCTCCACTAACCCCTGACACTGTAGTAATTTCATCAGTAATTGGAGAGAGGTTACCAAGTTCAGTTGTGTAGTCAGCAAGGATATTTACGTCTGTAGAAGCACCTGCAACTGTATTAATGTTGTCAATAATACCAGACACACTGGTAACATTATCTATATCATTAGATACAGTCTGCACATCTGCAATGTTGTTGCCCACAGTCTCTACTTCAAAGGCAATCGGCCCAAGGGCATTGATATTGTCTTGTTCAGTGCTAGTAGGTTTTAGGTTAGACCAACTATCCTCAGATGCGTCATATACTCTAGTGATGATGTTTGTTGTGTTGTAGTACAGCGCACCATCAATCAGAGCATTGCCGTCATTGTCCACTGTAGGGTCAGAAGCCTTAGCCCCTAAGTACCTATCGTCAAAGTTATCTAACGCAGCCTCTGCGGCAGCTTGGGCAGCCTCAGCAGCAGCTTGTGCTTGCGTTGCCGCAGTTAGCGCTTCCCCGATGTCACCTTGGGTAGCAATCACTGACCCATCTGGGAGTGTGCCTTCTTTTGGGCCTCTAAAAATTGTCATTAGTCTTCCTCTGTCATTTTATTGTGCAGGGCGGGCAGACCGATCTGGCAGCGTTCCAATTCTTCCGCGAGGACGCTGGTCAGTCTCTTCTTCCGCAGCCGTGTCAGCCGCACTAGGCAGGTAGGCATTTATCCTTTTGGCTAAAGCATCTTTCTTTTTAGGCGATGCTGTTGGTGCTGTAAGGAGATCCCTATATAGTTTAGGGTCAGTGTGGGCATCAATAAGAATTTCTTCTGCCTTATCCTTAGTTAAAAACCTGAACACTTTTTGAAGTGCAGTTGATCCTCGGCTAGCAGCCTGGATACTAGATCCTGCATTTCCACCACCGATAACAGCGCCTGCCCGTGCACCAGCTATGGCTGCAACATTGTCAAGAAAGAAATTTTGGAAGTCCCCAACAATAGTGCCCCCGCTTCCTTGACCTAGCTCGGGGTTGCCCCTCCTGTTGGCTCTAGAAATTGCTCTACCAATCTCTTCTGCTCTTTTTATCTCTTCATCACTTAATCCTAGTGCTTTTGCAGCAGAACGAGTTCTTTCAACCTCGTTAATAATTTTAGGGCCGTTAATGATCGCTTCACCAGTCTCTTCATCAAGCCTTCCTGTCTTAGCAGTTTCAAAAACAGATTCAACATAAGAAGATTTCAGCCCTTCCAAAGCCTCTGGGTCTTGTTGAACCTTCCTTCTGATTCTGGCTGCTTCTAGAGCAGGCTTCCTTGATTTAAGCACATCTCGCATAGCCTCATTGACAGGCTTATCTAAAAACAATGACAGGCTGGCCTTTTTGGGGTCTTTGACCAGTTTTTCAACAGATTGCTTTCTTCTCAGAAGCTGCTCTGACCTTTGCCCAGACGATGCTGTTTCTCTCAGCTCATCTTGTAAGCCGGGAATTGTGTCAAGAACGCTTCTGTATTTATTAAAAAAAGCGTTTGACTTGCTTTTATTGATCCTTCCATCTGGAGTTACAGAAGTCACTGCATACTGATTTCTAAGAAAGTCAGCAACATTTTCACGGGACTCTGGTACCGCATTAAACACTTGTTCCACGTTAGTAGTGGGCGTCCCACCTCTAAGAATAAAGTCAATACTGTCTTGTGGGTTCACCGCAGAAGCGCCACTACGTTCAAATCCTAGTAGCTTGCCAACTCGGCCTTGCATGAACCTTTGATTCAAATCTCTTGAATACGAAATAGCAGAGTCTAGGGCTTCGGATTGTCCGACTGCACCTTGCATGTCTTGCAAAAGGTTTTCTTGAAGACCCGTCAGCAGCCTGATTTTGTTTCTGTTAGGAGCATCTTTTGCTTTTTCCGAACGGATGTTCTGCAAAACTCTTGATCTAAAATCTTGAAGATACCTAACCGTAGGAGTCTCGTCAGTGTTAACAAGATCCTCTACATAACTAGGGATGTCTTCGGGATCAGCAGCCGCTGATCTTTTTGCCTTTTCTCCTTCAAAATACCTAGCTGTGTTTTGAAAATCAGCAATGCCGTCAGTGTCCACATTGTTCCAAAGCTGCCTTTCAGTGGCCCTAGCGCTATCATACGCGGTGCCTACGGTCTCATCAAAAGCCGATTGAATTTGCCTAGAATTAGGATCTTGCCCTAGCTGTGCTAGTCGAACAGCATAAGCCTCTCCGGCCTTTGCGGACTCAACTTCTAAAGAACCTAGTAGATAGTCTCTTCTGTTCTCTAAAATCTCTCTGACGCGCTCTTGTCCGCTGACAGATCCAATTTGCCGAGACTCTTGAACAAGATCATCTACAGCAGATTGCAGTTCATCTGAGATTTGCTGTTCAACTTCAGGGTACTTTCTCCTGACAGCAGATTCTAGGTCAATAAGATTTTCTTCACCAGTTGCCCTAGCGGGAGTGAGGCCACTTCCTGCTTGCTCATCAAGATTTCTAGCGGCCCTTGCTGGGTCTGCTACTCTGCTTTGCAGTCTTCTAGCTGCCCTCTGCCTGCCCCGTTCTCCTGTAAGGGGGCTGGTTACAAATCTCGCCGCTCTGCTTGAAAGCTGTCCTACAACAGAAAAATTACTAAGGAACCCCGGCGCGAAACCGCCTAGTAGTAAACCCACAGCTTCAGCCGCTTCATTATCAGGTACAACTTTGTTAGCAAACTCAGCGCCTGCCGCTGCTGTAGTAGCAGAGGTGGCTTCAAGAGCAGTTGTTGATCCGGGACGGGCAGCAGCTTGTCTAGCGCCCTGAGTGATAGCTCCAACTTTGTTAGTCGTTTCTGAAGCGGAGCGGCTAATAATTGCACTAGCTGATTTTGCACCTTTGCCTAAACGCAGAAAGCTAGCCGTTGGCAGGGCGGCAGCGCCGAGTTCAAAAGCGACTCTCTCGCTTAACCCCTCTGTCTCTTCTCCGGGCCTCAAAGTTATTCCAAGATTAGATCCTAGTTCTAAAAGATCCTCGGTACCTCCAATCTGCTTATATTCTCCCAAACCAACCCTGTCCAGCGCAAAGTTGACGATATCAGTAGGCATACCTAGGAGCGTCGCTGCACCAGTAGTGGCAGATTGCCCTAGCCTGTTAGCTCTTTGCAAGGCTGAAGGCGTTGCGCTTGGATCAGGTGCTTGGCCTCGCCTAGCCGCAGTCTGCCCCTGACCTTGCATATCAGCAGGCACTAAGCCCCTTGCAGTCCTAACCATTTCAGGCTGGCTCTGCTGCTGATTCTCTTCAGGGGCATCCCTTCTTTCAGAAAGTGTTCCAATCCTAGCCATGCTTAATTACTCATCAAAGATGTAAATTTTGTCGCCTTCGGAATTTGTCGCCGGCTTCCCATCAACAATAATGGGGTAGGCATTAAGGTCATAATCGTAAGATCCGAGACTAGAACCTTGCGGCAACGACTTATCGCTGACAGCGCCTTGTAGAATATCTTCTGCTTGATCTGGTGCAAGGGAAGGGGGCTGAGTCGGTTCTCCAGTTTGAAGGGCGCGTGGGTCGACAAGCCGAAGCATTTTGTCAACGCCGTTCACGCGCTTCTGAATTTCTTTTCTTAGGCTTGGATTAATGCTTTCGTCATTAATGTCTCTAATATCAGCCTCCCTCTGTCTAAGAAGATCACTGGTAAGCTGTTTCAACTGAGTCCTTGCTCTTGTTGGACTTTCCAGCGGCCCAAGGCTTGGAAGATTCTGTTCAATCCTTTCCTGTTCAACTACAGGTGGTCTGCCTGAGATAGAAAGCGCTGAAATAAGCTGTTGCCTAGCGCTTCTTAGCTGTGTCCTGTCCTCAGTTGTATCTGCAAAAGCAAAGTCATCAGAAACCTGACCGGCAGTCCTAGAGAGGCCTTCCTGAAGCCACGGTACAAGACCCACTTTTAGCGGCTCACCTACCAAGCCTTGGGCTTGCTCATCTCTCCTTTCTCTCCTAGCTTGACCGCCGCTAGTTCCACCAACATCCTCCCTTGCCTGACCTTCAACGGGCTCGCCCTGTTGGTCAGTAGCTACAGTCTCCGTTCCTCTGTTAGGGTTGTATCCTCGTGGAAGTTGGTCTGGAACTGGTCCGCCTGTAATGTTAACAAGTTCAGTCTGTTTTGTAAACGGGTTAGGAATAACTTGAATATTATTATTAGCTAGATCAGTAGCAGTCCTTTCGTCAAAACCTTCTCCCATGTAGTATTCTTTTTCTAGTTCCCTCTGTGATTGTTTCTGACTGCTGCCACCAGTTCTAAAGAATTCCCTGTATTCATCAGTACCGGGCTCTAGCCCTGCCTGTTGTGCTCTGAGGCTAAGGTTTCTAAAGTCAGCCGGGAGTTCTTTCTGCTCAGGCATCATCTGCCTAATCTGCAACTGAGTCCGAATGGCCAACTCTGGCTGGTTTAGTTCTTGGAATCTCCTAGAAACAACTTCACCGAACTCAGAAGGGTTGCTCATGGGATCCAGTCCTTGTTCTGCCACTTCCTGCTGCACCTGACGAATGGCTTCTGCACGTTGCACTTCCTGCGGCTTGTCTACAAGCCCTGCCCCCTCAGCAGCAGCACGACCACCCATACCTAGCAGCCCACCAAAAGACGCACCTAGGCGGGCATAGGGGTTCTGTCCTGCGCCAGAGATAGCGTCAGTCAGTAGTTTTGAGCGGCGCTGACCTCGGCTCATTGGCTGACTAAATACACCGCCGCCCAATAGTCCACCAGACTGAGTATTACTAGATTGTCCTAGTAAATTTCCTAAATTGAACAATCGTTCTGCCATGTCTATCTACCTATCAAAATGGGAGGAAGCTGAAGAATCCATTATTTCTTCTAACCGACGGAGGAGGCGCTGCGGAACCACCTTCAGCAATAGTTCTGCTAGCGATGTCTCCCCCGCCTTGGCTAAAACCCCCGAAAGCTGTGGCCCCCGCACCCACTAGACTGCTAAAGAAGTTAGCCTGATTGGCTTCAGCTTGTTGCTTGAGTCCGGCAGTACCTTCCTGAGCCTGCAACTCACTCTGGCCAAACTGGCCGCCAAGTTGTGCAAGACCCAGAGGTGCCTGACCAAGCCCAAGTGCTGCCTGTAGCTGCTGCAAGGCTTGACTTTGGCCCTGCTGCTGTAGGTTAGCCTGAAACTGCTGCCTAGCAAGATCCTGCTGTGCGCCTTGTCCAAGGGCACCAATACCTAGCTGCTGATTCTGTAGCGCCTGACTAAGAAGCCCTTGTCCCTGCTGGAAAGCCTGCTGCTGTTGCTGTTGTGCACCTTGCAGAAGCGCCTGAGTTTGGCCCTCTCGGGTGGCTTCCTGCTGTAGAGCGCCGGTAGTGCTGCCCAGCAGACCTTGATTGTAGAGACGGGATTCCTGAGAAAGCCTTTGCCTCTCTAGTTCCGGCCCAAACACACGCTGCTGGTACTCAAGAGCAGATTGAGGGTCACTAGCAATATCTAGCTGGTTTTGCGCCCTG
>Ga0102939_1000587_pt1 | contig 13413 bp, 12 predicted proteins | sample SalPon2_B_H2O_MG_FD_78214 | JGI IMG/M metagenome (GOLD analysis project Ga0102939, IMG submission 78214) | Salt pond water microbial communities from South San Francisco under conditions of wetland restoration - Salt Pond MetaG R2_B_H2O_MG | ecosystem: Environmental > Aquatic > Non-marine Saline... | reverse complement strand
GTATGATGGGCCACTACACCACCCGGGCTCCCTGCATTACTGGGTAACCGGGTTCGAACCTTAAGGCTTTCCAAAGGACGGTGCCCCGGTGCGTTTTCACATGGCGGTCCGCCGGCCGTCAGTTTTCGAGGGTCACTCCGGCTTGAGTCCCTCGCCCTGGACGCGCATGACGGCCTCGCCGTCCGGGAGGTTCGGCGCGTCGACGAGTTTGACGATCCGCTTGTCCGCCTTCGATTTCTTCAGATACATCCGGAAAGTGGATTTGTGACCCAGAATGTTGCCGCCGATGGGTTTGGTCGGGTCGCCGAAAAAGGAGTCGGGGTTCGACTGGACCTGGTTCGTGACGACGGTGGCGGCGTTATAGAGGTTCCCGACACGGTCGATGTCGTGGAGGTGTTTGTTGAGTTTCTGCTGGCGGTCGGCGAGTTCGCCGCGGCCAACGTATTCGGCCCGGAAGTGGGCGGTCAGCGAATCGACACAGACCAACCGGACCGGATACTCATCGTCTTCGTGTTCGGCGGCGATTTCCTGGGCCTTCTCGGCGAGTAGGATCTGGTGGTTGGAATTGAACGCCTTGGCGACGTGAATCTTGTCGAGGAACGCCTCGACGAGTTCCTCCATCGCTTCCTCGTCGTCGGAGGTGCCGTCGATCTCGCGGTCCTCCATCGCGGCCTCGATGGCCTCGTCTGGAAGGCCACGAACCATCTCGTCGATCCGTTCGGGACGGAACGTATCCTCGCTATCGACGAAGATACAGCGGCCGTGTAGCCCGCCGACGTCGGTCGGAAGCTGAACGTTCACCGCGAGTTGGTGGGTGACCTGGGATTTACCGGCGCCGAACTCGCCGTAGACTTCGGTGATCGATTGGGTCTCGACGCCGCCGCCGAGCATGTCGTCGATCTCGGGGATGAGCCATTCGAGCTTGCCGATCTGCTCGCGGCGTTCGAGGACGTCCGCTCCGGTTTCAAAACCGCCGATGTCGGCAGCCCCTCGGGCGGCCTGGATGATGTCGTTCGCGTTCGACTCACCGATGTCGGCGGTGTTCGAGAGTTCACCGGGGCTGGCGACGGCGATGCTCTGATACGAATCGTAACCGTTGTCGCGGAGCTTGTCAGCGGTTGCAGGGCCGACGCCCGGCAGTTCCTCGAGGTCTTCTGCGCTTGCTGCCATATCCGTCTTTGCGTCCGCCCGGTACATAAAGTCTCGTTAACAGCTTACTGAAAGTAAAACCTGAGGACGTGGCGGGGACACGAAATCGGCTCGGCCGAAGTTTTAGAAGGAAAGAGCGATCGGCAGGGGCTCAACCCCACGGATGAGCATCGCCTTCCGGCCACATCGGATACCAGTAGGCGGTGTCGTCTTCAGTGTTCAGTTCGGCGTCGAGATTGCTCTCGAGTTTGAATTCGATCGCCTGGTCGCGGTCCCGATCACCGACGGGGACGAAGGGGTAGTACGCGCCGCGCCGGAACGAGTAGATCCAGTAGGCGGTCGTACTCTCGCGCTCGAAGGCGAAAAGCGCCGCGAGAAGCCGGGAGCCGAACCCCTCCTCGATGAGCGTGTCGGCGGCGAAGTGGACGCTCGTAACGAGATCCTCGAAGTCCCGATCCCGAAGAACGATCCAGTGATACCCGTGGCTGTCCTCGATAAACGACGCCGTCGTCCCCGTCTCTTCGCGACCGAGTTCGAGAACCGCTTCGACTTCGCGCCGCGCGTCCCGAAAGGCCGTGCTGTCGACGTTTGCAAAGCAAAGCGCCGCCTCGCCGGTCGGGGCGAAGTCCAGGTCGGCCTCCATGGTCAGATATGCCGTCGACATCCCGAAGAGGTCCTCCGGATCCGCGTCGCGGGCTGCGTCCGTCTCCGCGCTCAGTCCGAGCACCTGTCGGATCGTCTCGAAAACGCCCATTGTGCGTATCCGGAACGTGGTACCCAAAGACGTTATCCTCACCGATCGAGTCGCGACGCAACTGGAACGGAAACGGAGACACCGACGCGACAAGTTATATACCAAGACGCGGCCAGCGACGGTATGCGCTGAGCGATCGCCGGTGATCCGCCGAGGCGGGAGGGTGCCGAGAGCACCGCAGCGGGACACGGATCACTGATCGGACTGTTCCGCCTGTTCGCCAAGTTCAATACCGTATCTGGAGAGCAGCGCCTCGAAATCGGCTTCATCGAGTGTCGGAACATCGTGCTCCGCGGCAGCCTCGCGTTTGTTCCGGCCGGGGGCGTCGCCGGCGACGAGGTAATCGGTGTTACTCGACACGCTGGAGGTGGCCGATCCACCGTGGCGTTCGATCAGTTCCTGGACCTGGTCGCGGGTCATCGTCTCGAGCGAACCGGTGAAAACGAACGTTAACCCCTCGAGAGTTTCTCCGGCCGTCTCGACCGGTTGGGGATCGACATCCTGTTCACGGAGTGCAGCGATGACATCGCGGTTCCGTTCGCTCTCGAAGAACTCACGGATTTCGGCTGCGGTCTTCGGTCCGATCCCGTCGACGGACCGGAGATCATCCTCGGAGGCCTCAAGAACTGCTTCGAACGTTCCGAAGTGGTGAGCGAGATCTCTGGCCGTGGTTTCGCCGACGCCCGGAACGCCAAGCGCGGACAGAAAGTCCGAAAGCGGCGGTTCTTTGGTTGCTTCCAGTTCCGAGAGCAAGTTCGCCGCGCTTGTTTCACCCCAGCCGTCGAGGTCGGCGAGCTCCGACGCTGAAAGCGCGTACAGATCCGGAAGTGCGTCGATGAGCCCGGTGTCGATCAATTGATCGACCGCTTTCTCGCCCAGTCCCTCGATATCGAGGCCGGACCGGGACGCATAGTGTTGGATCGCCCGGCGGAGTTGTGCTGGACAGGCGATACCACCGGTACAGAACGCGATCGGTCCGTCCCGTTCGATCGGGCTATCGCAGACTGGACACCGGTCAGGGAGTTCGAACGACCCCTCGTTGGCGTTGTCGACGACTTCCTCGACGTACGGGATCACGTCGCCGGCGCGCTTGATACGGACGGTGTCACCGACGGCGATACCGAGTTCGTCGATCTGTTCGGGGTTATGAAGCGTCGCGCGCGACACTTCGACGCCCGACACTTCGACCGGATCGAGCAATGCGACCGGCGTTATCCGGCCAGTGCGGCCGATCTGGACGACGATATCGCGAATAATCGTCTCTTCGGTTCGAGCCGGGAACTTGTAGGCGAAGGCCCAGCGTGGCGCGCGCGAAGTCGATCCGAGGACCTCGCAGGCGTCCGTCCGATCGAGTTTGATAACGACACCATCGATCTCGTAGTTGAGATCGCCCCTCCGGTCAAGCATTCGCTCCCGAAACGCGATCGCGCCGTCGATATCGTCGGTTCGCTCGGTGTGGTCGTCGATTCGGAACCCCCACCGGTCGACGGCATGGTGTTCTTCGAGCCGCGTCTCGAAACCGCGTCCCCCGTCGTCAAGGATGTCGAAGACGAAACAGTTTAGAGGTCGTTCAGCCGTCACTGACGGATCGAGTTGCCGAAGGGTGCCGGCAGCGGCGTTCCGCGGATTGGCGAACGGGTCCTCGCCGCGCTCAACCCGATCACGGTTGTATGCCTGGAAAGCGTCTTTCGGCATGAAGACCTCTCCACGAACCGCGAGAGAGGACGGAAAGTCCCCGCGTAGCTCCAGCGGGACCGACCGGATCGTCCGGACGTTTTCCGTCACGTCATCGCCGCGCTCGCCGTCGCCGCGGGTGACAGCCCGCTGCAGGACGCCGTCCTCATAGACGAGTTCGATAGAGAGACCGTCGAATTTGGGTTCACAGAGATACTGGATCGGACCGTCGTAGTCCGCGTCAGCCAGCCGGGTACGGACGCGGGTATCGAAATCACGAACGTCCGCTTCCGTCCCCGACGAATCGATCGAGAGCATCGGGCTGACGTGTTCGACGGTCGCCAACTCGTCGACTGGCTCGCCGCCGACACGCTGCGTGGGGCTGGTTTCGGATGGGAGCGCAAACGCGTCCTCCAGCGTTTCGAGACGGTCGAAGAGCCGATCGTACGTCCGATCGGAGATGACGGGATCGGCCCGCTGATAGTACCGATCGTCGTGGTATCGGATCGCCTCGCGCAGGAGTTCCGTCTGTCTTTTCGCTTCGGCTTCATCGAGTTGCTCGACCGGCGTAAACTCCGACGGCGGGTCCCGAACGTACGGGTTGTCCTGCGGTTCGTCCATTAACGGGGGATTCGAGAGGGTCCGTCAAAAATCGGACGCGTCGCACCGACGGTATCGAGCGACGGGACGATCTCAGAGTCCGGCCACGTCTTCGATCGCGTCCGTCAGAGTCCGGACGCTTTCGACCGTGTGTTCGCCCATGTGGCCGATCCGGAACGTCTCTTCGCCGATGTCGCCGTATCCGTTCGAGAACACCATGTCGTACTCCTCTGAGACAGTCCCGATGGTTTCAGCGACATCGATACCCTGAGTGTTCTCGATGCAGGCGACGGTCTGAGACTCATAGCCCGTTTCGGGGAACATCTCGAAATGCTCGCGGGCCCACTCGCGGGTGTACTCGGCCATCTCTTCGTGGCGCTTCGATCTGGCTTCGTGGCCTTCTTCGAGCATACGCTTCATCTGCTTACGATAGGCCAACATGATCGGGATCGCCGGCGTCGAGTGCGTCTGGCCTTTCCGATCGTAGTAATCGAGCGTTCGCTGGAAGCCGCCGTACCACGAGGCCGATCCTTTCTCGATCTCGCGCTCGTAGGCGTCGTCACTGACGGCACAGATCGCGAGGCCGGGCGGCATGGCGAACGCTTTCTGGGAGGAGGCGAAGATGACATCGATGTCGTGTTTGTCGATGTCGACGTAGTCGCCACCGAGCGAGGAGACCGCGTCGACGACGAAATAAGTGTCCGGATACTCGGCGACGACGTCGCCGATCTCCTCGATCGGGTTCCGAACGCCGGTCGAACTCTCGTTCTTTACGCAGGCCACGACGTCGTAGTGCTTGTCGCTCGTCTCGAGGGCCTCGCGGACGTCCCCGGGCTTGACCGCCTGTCCCCACTCGTACTCGAGTCTGTCGACGTCCTTGCCCAGTCGCTCGGCGACGTTGGCGTGCCGTTCGCTGAAACTCCCGCAGGTCGCGACGAGGATGTTCTCGTCGACGAGGTTGAGCGTCGACGCTTCCCAGAACTCCGTTCCCGACGCTGTAAGGATGATAACGTCGTTATCGGTGCCGAGAAACGCCTTCGTGTCCTCGACGATGGTCGTGTACAGGTCGGTCATCCGGTCCATCCGGTGGCCGAACATCGGCTCGGCCATCGCCTCGATCACGTCTTCGGGAACCTCGGTCGGGCCGGGGATATACAGCGTCTTGTTGGGGTACTCGTCCTTGTATTCGCGTTTTTTCGTCACGGAAACCACCGAATACGTGTATCATCGGCGGGGTAACGCATGGTAGTTTTGATACGGTTCCCGTAGGCGAATGGCGACGATGGGTCGAACCGACGGCGTCCAGCAGTCAGTCACCCTCACCGAACGACGCGGTCGGCTCCGGAGTGATCCCGAGCAACACGGGGAGCGCGACGACCGCAATGGCGATCTCGAGGCCACCCGCGACGACGAACGCAACAAAGTAGCTGTATCGGGTTGCAAGCCAGCCGCCGACGATGATCCCGCCGAGGAATCCGAGGCTCCCGAAGATGTTGAATCCGCCCATCGCGGCACCGCGCTCGGCCGAATCGACCAGATCGGTGACGAGCGCCATCGTGGCAGGCGCGACGAGGGCGCCGAGCATACCGACGACAGCCATTCCGACGGCGGCCGTCGTGACGGTCGGGGCGAATCCGACCGCCAGAATAGCGACCCCGAACCCGGTCGATCCGGCGACGATCGGGATGACACGTCCGATCCGATCTGAGAGCGTACCGAGCGGATACTGCAGCAGCGCGAAGGGAACGAAAAAACATGCGAGCAAGAGCCCGATCCCGGCGGGGTCAAGGTCGAACGAGTCTCGGAAGTAGAACGTGCCGATGAGCCCGAAGAAGCCAGCGGCGAACCGATCGGCGAAACCGAACGCGAACGGAACAGCGAGCGCGGGCGTCGAGCGGAAGCTATCGAGCCCATCGAGGAAGTTCCGGCTCCGATCCGGCGTCCGGTCGGGTAGCGTCGATATCACCACTGCTACGACCGAGAGCAGCGCCGCCGAGACGAGGATCGGCGCAAGCGGACCGAAAGCGTACAACGCGCCACCGACGGGCGCCCCGAGGGCAGCCCCGGCCCCGATCGCGATCCCGGCCGCACCCATGTTGCGGCCGTGGCCGCCGTCGAGATCCATGAGCATCGTGATCGAAAGCGAGAACGCGCCGATCGTGAACGCCCCTTCGAGGAATCGGAGGGCGAGCGCGGTTCGAAAACCGCCGAGACCGAAGAGTACGAGCCCAGCCAGGGCCAGATACGCGACGGTACCACCGAGCGCTCCGAGAACGATAAACGGTATGCGACGCCCGGACCGATCGGAGACCGCCCCCCAGACGGCCGAAAAGAGAACGAAGGCCAGAAGCTGGACGGCCAGAAACGCGGTGCCGGCGTCGATCGTCGGCTCGCCACCGAGCGCCGCGACGAGTCGGTCGACGCCGGGATAGACCAACAGCTGGGTAAAGAGGACCGCGAAGACGACCGACGAAAGACGCAGGCGCTCGCTTCGGCTCACACCGACGGTACGGGACGGGACCGACTTAAATCGGCGAGAAGTGTCGGCGCTCGGTAGCGGCGTCGATCAGCCGTCGCCCCAGACGTCCGAAAGGGGATGATCCTCGATCGATCGGGTCTCCGAGCCGCGGTTCGGTCGGTTGCGCGACGCTGAATCGCTCTCCGCGCCGCCAGCGCGGCCCGGATCGAACGCTGGCAGGTCCGGACGTTCGAGTCGATCCACCTGTCGCTCGAACCACGGCGGCATGTCGCTTCGAGCGCGGCCGAAGAGATCCAACAGCGAACTGTCGGCGAGATACGTCGCGCCGTGATCTTCGGGGGCGCGGACGACCCGCCCGCAGGCCTGAATCACCGTCCGGAGTGCCGTCCGATAGTACCAGTTCCACTGGCCGTCCTCGAGTCGCCTTGCGACCCGCGAGTCGTTCGTGTTCGGATACGGCGCCTTACACAGCACCTGCCACCGGCAGAGATCGCCGGCGAGATCGAGCGCCTCCTCCATCTTCACGGAGACGAACACGTCGGGGTCGTCGCTCCGTTTCCATCCCGAGAGCGCGGCGTCCCTGTTGTCGCTGTCGTGGCCCCGAACCCGGCCGGAGACGCCGAACTCGTCGAGCAGTTCCCGGAGCCGATCGGCGATCGCGTACGAGTGGGCGTGAATCAGCCCCTTCTCGTCGTCGTGTTTTGCCATCAGTCGGACGATCGTTCGGGCCACCTTCGGCAGCGTCTCCTCGCGATGCTCGTAGGTCATTTTCCCCTGTGTCACGTCGTATAGCGGTCGGTTCTCGACCGGAAACGTATGGGGAACATCGACCAGCGCGACGGTGGCCGGATCGAGGCCCGCACCGCGGCAGAAGGCCTCTTTGTCGAGAATGGTCGCCGACAACAGTGCGAACCGCTCGCCGCGATCCCAGACGGTGTGGTGCAGATAGCGCGCCGGATCGAGCGGCTTGATCGAGACGGCCCCGCCGCGGGGATCCTCGCGGGTCCCCTGCTCCGATTGGTCGGCGACCCAAACGGTCGGGCTGTCCTCGTCCCTGAGATCCTCGAGAAACCAGGTCAGATCCCGTGACAGTTCGGCGAGCCGGTCGCGCTCTTCGGCCTCGGCTTCAGTGAGTTCCACACGCCCCCGGAGTTCCTCTTGGCGCCGGCTACAGGTGTCGAGGAGCCGTTCAGCGTACGGTTCGACATCGGCGAGAGACCCGATATCGGGCGGCCGGCACGAATCCCAGACCGGCACCGACGACGGCGAAAGTTCGATCGTCGCGTACATCTCGGCCCACTCGGCCAGACCGTGGGCCTCGTCGACGACGACGACGTCGCGCTCGCCGAAGACCTCGCTACCGGCTGTCTGCATGAAGTACGCAAGTGTCATCGCCGCGATCGGCTGATTCGACGCGATCGCCCGGTCCGAAAAGTACGGACATCGGTGTTTGACCGGGCAGTCGAACCCGCGCTCGCGCGAACACGGCGCTCGGTTGACCGGCGTCGAGGTCTCGCCCGGCAGAATACACGTGTAGTTCGGTTTGCCACGAATGACGCTCAGATCGTCGAGTAGTTCGTCGCCGGCGACGTCGTCGAGTTGGGAAACCTGTGGCGTGGTGTAGTACGCGCTGGTCGGGCGACTCGGAGCCCCCTCGCCGTCCCGGCGCGCACAGCCGGCGATCGCGCGCGCTAGGAGGGACTTGCCGCTTCCGGTCGGGGCGCGGACGAGAACGACCTCGTTGCCGGCCTCGAAGGCGGCCCGGATATCCCGGAGGGCCTGTTGCTGTGCGCCGCGAAACGACGGAGCGGGAAACTCTTCGACGATGCGCGTCGGATCCACAGCCGATGGAAGGACGGCGCGGTTCTAAAGTGACCGGTTCGGATCGCCCCGACCCGCGGTCGCTTCGATCGCCCGCGGTTTTCCCCCGAATAGTTCCGTCGTCAGGGGGAGCACAGGTCGCTCCGATCGAACCGGCGTTATTCCTCCAGCGCCAGCGACGCCAAAAGCGCCTCCAGTTGGATCTGCTCGTTCGCGCCGGCCGTGATCCGGTAGTCCGCTTCCCCGATCCGCTCCATCAGTTGGACCGCCTCGCGCTCGTCGAGATCGAACTCCCAGACCGACCGGTGCATCTGATCGATGACGTCGCCGCCGGCGATCCCGACGTCCTACAAAAGCGAGTCGAGTTGGGCGCGCGCGGCCGTGAAGTCGCCGTCAAGCGCTTCGGTCACCATCTCGCGGATCTCCTCGGGCCGGGCAGTCGAAGTGATCGTATAGACCGCCTCCTCGTCGACGGTGCCACCCATCACGGCGGCGGCCTGCAGCCCGTTTATCGCTTTCCGCATGTCCCCGTCGGCGGCGTACACCAGCGCGTCCATCCCCTCGTCAGTGATCTCGATCCCCTCGGCTTCAGCGATCGCCTCGATCTGCTCGGCGACAGCCTCGTCGCCCAGCGGCGAGAACCGAAAGACCGCACAGCGCGACTGGATCGGGTCGATGATCTGCGAGGAGTAGTTACACGAGAGGACGAACCGGGTGTTGTCGGAGAACTGTTCCATCGTCCGCCGGAGCGCTGACTGAGCCGCATCAGTAAGCGCGTCCGCCTCATCAAGGAAGATGATCCGGTGATCGTAGCCGCCGAAGGACGCGCGAGCGAAGCTCTTGATCCGATCGCGGACCACGTCGATCCCGCGCTGGTCGGAGGCGTTGAGTTCGAGAAAGTTCTCTTGCCAGTCGTCGCCGTAGATCTCCTTCGCGATGGCGATCGCTGATGTCGTCTTGCCTGTACCGGCCGGGCCGGCGAACAGAAGGTGCGGCAGGTCTTGCTGGTTTATGTAGTTCCGAAGCCGTTCGGTGATGTCGTCGTGACCGACGACTTCGTCGAGTGACTGCGGCCGGTATTTCTCGATCCAGATCTCCCGCCCGCGGTCCTCTGCGGCGGCCTCACTCATAGGTGGAGATGGCTCCCGGCGGGCATAAAGTTCCCGAGACGGAGAGCGAAGGGAGCGCGTCGATCCGGCGAACCGAGCGGCACGCTGAAAACGCTCCGGACCCCTACTCGGAGCATGGACGTGACGTGTGAGGTCGTCGGCGGAGAAACCCACGAGATCGAGGTGGCCGCCGACGCGACATACGGCGACGTGCTCGAGGCGGTTGGGTTTTCGAGCCACGAGGCGTCAGTACTCGTCGACGACAGCCCCGTTCCCGAGGATCGGTCCGTCGATACCGACTCGGTTCGGGTTATTCGATTGATCAAGGGCGGATGACGACGATCCGACCGGCAGTCCCGGGCGAGTACGTCACGGTCCGGTCGATCCTCGAGGCCGCGCTGCTGGAGGTCGAAGCGGGACTCCTCCGTCGATCGTCCGTCCTCGCCGCGGCCGAGGACGGCCGGATACTCGGCACGATCGTGCTTCGCAGCGCCGAGATCGAGGCGATCGCGGTCCGGCCGGGACGCCGCGGGCAGGGGATCGGTTCGATGCTGGTTCGTCGGGCGGCCGATCGTCGGCCGCGGCTGTCGGCCGGGTTCGATCCGGCGCTTCGGCCGTTCTATGCGTCGCTCGGCTTCGAGGTCGTCTGTGACGACGGTCGGTGTCGGGGCGTCCGCCGATCGGTCAGGGACGCCGTCGAAAGGGCGTGATTGTGCGTCCGAAGGCCCCACTGTCGTTCGACGTCCGCACCAGATTACTTTTCGGCGCTCTGTCGGAAACCCCGGACATGAGTACGACCACCACGACGAGTGCGGATGGCCTCTTTGCTGCACCGTCGAACCCGATCGGGTATGTCGCGATACTGGCCGCACTCGTCACTGGCGTGTTACACTTGCTGGCGGCGATGAACGCCATTCAGTTCAGTCAACTGCTCGGGATTCTGTTTGTGCTGAACGGACTCGGGTTTATCCTCGGGTTGGGGCTGTATCTGACCCGGTTGTGGCGGCGCTCGCTGTTTCTCGTCGCCGCGGTCTACGCCGTGATAACGATCCTCGCGCTCTTCGTGTTTCAGGGATGGAGTCTCGAAGCGTTCTACATGGGCGGAAGCCTCAACCCGATCGCCGTCGTCTCGAAAGCCGCCGAGGCCGTCCTCGCCATCTCGGCGGTCTATCTGTACGTCGGTTCGGAAGCGTGAACGCCGGATGGGTGTCCGAGAGTCACTGGAGCGGATCGGCGCGTGACCCGTCCCACTGGACCCGACGCTCGTGGTGTAATTTATCCAGGTGCGCCCGGACGGTTTGGCCGGCGAGATCACGGACACCGTCGAGGTCCTTTTCGTAGGCGACGTCGAGGATATCCGCGACAGTACGGTTGCCCGCCTCCACGGCCGAAAGCACCCGGCGCTCGCGATCGAGGCGGTGACGGAGCAGCCGTTCACAGGTCGACCGGGGCGCATCGATCACTGAGCCGTGGGCGGGAAACAGTCGATCCGGATCCATCGCCCGGATCCGCCGAAGCGAGGTGAGATACGCACGCAGATCGCCCTCCGGTGCGCCGACGGCGACGCTGCCCGAATCGACGGCCAGATCGCCGACCAAAACGCAATCGTCGAACTCGAACGCGACGTGTTCGACGGTGTGGCCTGGCGTCTCGTGGACGGTCACGTATCCCTCGTCGACTGGGATCGTCGTTCCCTCGCGGAAGGTTCGATCAGGTTCGATTCCGGTCGCGTCGGCGAAGGACGCACCTCGCCCGTACCGACACCACACCGTCGCGTTCGCCTCCGTTGCGTACTCGGCGACTCGGCCGACGTGGTCCGGATGGTGGTGGGTGACGGCGACGTGGCCAACGCGGTCGAGGTCGGTATCAAGCCGGTCGTCAGCTGCAGCGGGATCGACGAGCAGGGCGTCGTCGTCGCCGATGACGTAGGCGGCGGTCCGGCCGCCCGGCGCTCGCGTCGGGACCTCAAGCGGTATCCGTTCGATTCGCATACCCGGACATCGATCGGGGAGCCGTTAACAGTACAGGACGCATCGGCAACCGGGGACCACCGAACGGCTTAAACGGACGACTGGCGTACCTCCGATCGGCAGAGGAAGCCCGGTTCCCGTGGGTCGGTGGTATCCACCGGACCCATGAGGAAAGTCCCCCCACCCTCCGGGCAGGTGACCGGGCGCAAGCCCGGGGCGGGAGACCGCCGGCGCTGGAACAGAAACGAGACCACCCGCCCCGACCGATGAGACGCGTTCGGCCGTCGAAACGGCCGGCGGCGTTCGCGGGGTGACCCGCGAGCGGGCGAACCGACCCGCAAGGGGAGGGAGTTAACCCGTCGAGGGCTGAGCGGTCGGCGGCGTCTTCGGACGCCCACGACCGCCACATGCGAGCGGCATCGGCCGCGAGCCGACGGGCGGGAACGGATGGAACGGCGAACCCTCACCGGTGCAAGCCCGTCGCTACTGGTAGCCCGGAGACGCGGCGGGCGCTCAGCCGAATGCCGGGACGAACAGAAGGGGGCTTACTCTCCTCAGCCGCTTTCGACCGACGAGCGACGGCGCCGAGAGGATCGACAAGCGATCGCTTCTACCGGAGTTCGCTACGGACCGCCTCGGGCGTCGCGACTTCGCCGCCGGCCGCCTCGATCCGTGCTCTGGCGCGTTCGACCCACTCGACGTTGCTCAGATCGGTCCCGAGTGAGGCGTCTTCGATGCCGACGCGGACGTGGCCGCCGTGTTCGACCGCCTGCTCGATCAGCGGCGTGACGTCGACACCCAGCCCGGAGATCATCCAGGGAACGTCGCCCGCCTCGTCGTCGAGCAGCCGGCGAAGACTGTCGAGTGCGTACTTTTCCGGCGGATAATTGAACGTGTAGTCGTCGGTGAACATGAACCGATAGATCGGCGTGCCGATTTCCGGATACTGGTCGGCGAGTGCGGCCCCGAGACGAACGAATCCGGGCTCGTAGATCGCGTACGACGGCGAGGAGCCGTACCGTTCGGCCACTTCGAGCCCCCGACGGACGTGCGTCTCGGGATTGCGATAGATGTCGCCGGGCTCGTCGGCCGCGACGGCGTCGTAGGTGGTGAAATTGATGCTACCCGGATCGATGACAGACCACTCGAGTAGCCCTCGCTCGCCGAGCACCTCGTGGTGGGCGTATCGTTCCTCGGCGGAGCCCGTCCCCTCGCCCACCAGCCCCAGTGGCGGGACAGTCGGGTAGACGACCGCGTCGGTCTCCTCGCGGATCCCCTCGATGATCCGCGCGTAGACGTCGGGGTCGTCGTTCTGTTCGTCCGCTTCGGGGTCGAACGCGTGAACGTGGACGATCGCGGCGCCGGCTTCGACGCACGCGACGCCCTGTTCGATACACTCCGCGACCGTCGTCGGCGATCCGGGTTGTCGTTCGCTCCCCCAGGGACCGTTTATCGCCGCCTCGATCCACGTCGACATACCTCACGATAACGCCACAGGGGTATCAAACTGGCTACGGTTCGGCGTCGAAGCCGTCCTCGAATCGGAACACGCCGTTGCGCTGGACGGTTTCGCCGTCGACTTCGATCCGGGAGTCCTCCGAGACGTCGGTGATCATGTCGACGTGGATCGCCGACTCGTTGCCGGATTCGCCGTCGGGGAGCGTGGCGTCGTAGGCCCGCCCGAGCGCCAGATGGACGGTGTCGCCCATCTTCTCGTCGAAGAGGATGTTGTCGGTGACGCGATCGATGCCACGGTTCATCCCGATGCCGAGTTCGCCAAGCCGCCCGGCACCGTCGTCGGTATCGAGGACGCTCTCGACGATGTCCGCCCCCTGTTCAGCGGCGAAATCGACGACC
>Ga0102939_1000584_pt1 | contig 13432 bp, 8 predicted proteins | sample SalPon2_B_H2O_MG_FD_78214 | JGI IMG/M metagenome (GOLD analysis project Ga0102939, IMG submission 78214) | Salt pond water microbial communities from South San Francisco under conditions of wetland restoration - Salt Pond MetaG R2_B_H2O_MG | ecosystem: Environmental > Aquatic > Non-marine Saline... | reverse complement strand
TTGGTAGAGTTTGTTGGATTCTCTGTCCCAGTAAACGAAAAGCTTCCGCCTGAAGAACTAGTTGAAGTGCTCCCGGAACTTGAGCTTGAACCACCATCATCTTCATCGTCTGAAGATGGTTTAAAAACATCGAATGAGAATTGTACTTTTCTTGTTCCTCCAAGGTCATCTTTGACTGAAAGATTTACGTTAATTGTTCCTTTGGATGAGAATGTTCTTGTGAATGACTTATTTACTGTTCCAAACCCATCACTAAACTCCCAAGTGTAATTTGTTACATGTCCATCTGGATCAAATGATTTTGAAGCATTGAATACTCCTTTCTTACCCACCTCGAGTCGGTTTGGAGCTTCATAATTTATTTGTGGTGGTTTGTTCTCGTAGATATCGTCTAAAGTATCATTAGTTGAATTACGGTAATCATACTCGGTATCATTATAGGTAATTTTGCCGTTTTTGACTGTATTATTGTAAATTGTAGCGTTTGAAATAGTCACGTTCTCTAACTGTGAGTTAGAAACGTTGCTGTTGTCTGAAACATTGGAGTTTAGTAGAGTTGAGTTGGTTAAAGTGGAATTATCAGCATCTGAATTATCTAGAGATGAGTTTTCAACTTCTGAATCTTTCAGTACCGAATTATTCAATGTTGACTTCTTGGTTATCTTACTGTTTTCTGCAGTAGAGTTCAAAATACTGGAATTATTGACAGAAGAATTATTTAGCCATGAGTTCTCGATCTTAGAGGAGTTATGAATGTGGCTTTCAATAACGGTCGAATTATCTACAGAGGAATCATTTGAGATATTTGAAAATGATATCTCAGACCTGTGTACTGATGAATTTAAGACTACGGAGTTTGCTAGACTTGATTGATTCATTATTTTGCTCCGTTCAACTGTTGAATTAGTAACATTAGAGTCTTGGATAATCGAATATTCTGTAATATTTGAATTTAAGGACTTTGACTTGTTTATTATGGAGTTATTTATTCTTGAGTTAGTAATATTTCCTCCTAAGGTTGTTACGTTTTCTAGAGATGATAGATCAATAAAGCTGTCTTCACAGGTAACCTCTTCAAGTTCGCTGTCTATTATATCACAGTTAGTTACGCTGGAAGCATTTACAGACGAATTATATACATAGGAATCTTCAATACTCGAGTAAGAGATATTAGATTTGTTAAGTGTAGAGTTTACGATTCCTGAAATATCTTGGTAATTTCCATCAGTTTTCAAGGTTCCATTAATTCTAGTATCTTCAAGTGAGCTAGAGGGAATGACCTCAAGTCCAAATACTAAAGAGTTATGGTTTCCTCTACCATCAGATACGTTTACTTCAATATCATAGACTCCGGGGTCTAGAGTTGTAGTGTTCTTTAGCCACCCAGTACTGTTAATCTCAAAACCACTCATTTCCAAAGAATTCCAAATTAAAGTTGTACCAGGAACATCATCTTCACTAGTAACATTGTATTCCAAGCTTTCTCCAACATCAAGCGTCTGATTGTCAAAATTTAGTTTAGGAGCGACCAAATCCTTTACCGTTAACGTGAGTGCTTGGCTCGATGCAGTGTGATTTTCATCTCCTGAATACTCTGCTGAAATGTTGTAAATTCCTAGACTATCCAATAGTATATCTTGGGAGAAACTCTCAGTATATACACCTTTATTAAGCCCTGTAAGATTACCTTTAATAGCAAAATTACTTTCTTTATCTAGAAAGGCCTTTATATCAGCCGTTTCCCCGTATCCATACGTTGAATTCTCTTCACTACCGTTAAACTCTAGAGATATATTTGATTCATATTTTTCAATAGTCTGGAAGAATGTGATAGACTTAGATGTGTAATTGTTGTTTCCTGAGTAAACAGCGGTATAGTTGTACAAACTTGCTGAAAGTTTTTTCTGATAATTAATCTCTTGACCTGTCTGTGATCCAATTTGTGTTCCATTTCTGTACAGGACAAAATTATTTTGACTGCTTTCTGTGATATTAATCTTTGAAGCGACATTTGTTTTCTCTCCATATTTAATGCTGGAGTTCGAGTTCTTTGAATCATTTAATGTCAGATCAATTCCTGTAAATCCTTTTTTTACATCCATATTTTGACTTCCTATCTCTGAATCAGTCCAATTTGCTCCACCTGAAGTATTCAAATTATAGGAGTAGCTTCCTGCTGGCAATTTATCTTCGAAAGTGAAGTTCCCTGTAGCATTTTTAACGAGTTCTCCATCCCTAAAGAGTGTGTAGAATACATCCGAGTCTCCTTCATTTGACTGATTGAACTTAAGATTCACCTCATTAGGATAGTATACATTTGAACCTTTGAGACTGCCTTGAGGGCTACCTTTTTCTGTTACTGAGACTGTTTGGGTATAGGTATCTGTCGCACCATCATTATCTGTAATCTTCAAAGTAACATCATAGTCTCCGTAATTTGAGTAACTATAGGAGGATGTCTCGCCAATTGATTCATAGTTGCCATCGTTGTCCCAATCCCATTCATAACTTGAAATAGTACCGTCTTGATCGCTACTGGAAGAAGCATCAAAAGTAATGCTCTCATCTTTATCTGGACTATTCGGACTGAAACTGAAAGATGCAGAAGGATCTCTGTTCTGAACATTCACAGTTAGAGAATCACTAGCTGTTGCTCCGTCATCATCGGTCACAGTAACACTCACGGTGTAACTTCCATCATCCCCCCAGCTATTAGATACACTACTACCTGAGCCACCTATGTTCCAACCGTAATCATTGATGCTTCCATCCTGATCACTTGCAGAAGCAGTAAAAGTAACTGACTCACCAGTTAAAGGATTAGATTCGTCCTTCGATAAAGAAACACTTGGATCACGATTATCCACAGTAATAGTACTAGAAGTCGTATCTGTACCTCCATTACCGTCAGAAACCCTCAATCCTATTGTATAACTCCCATCATCTGATTTGGAAACACTTGGAGAAACACCTGTTGCATCATCATAGTTTCCATCATTATCAGTATCCCACTTATAACTCGAAGAATCGCTATCAGGATCACTAGAACCGCTCGCATCTAGGCCAAAATCATTATATGTATTAACAGGCGAATCACTGCTAAAAGAAGCAGTTGGAACGCCGTTAACATCTAAGGTTGACTGTGAAGTTCTAATCTCAGTTCCTCTACAGGAAGAGTCTACGGGTTCTGTGCTCCCTTTAACTGTATAAGAACCTGGATCATATGGAGTCCAACTAAAAATATTACTCTGACTACTTCCAAAATCAATCGATTTTTCAACAGTTGAGTCCTCTACAATATTGCCGTTAATGTCTTCAACGACTACTCTTAGATCAGTATCAACTTCATAGTACGAATCGATAGAAGGCGGAACATAATCAATAGGGCCTTCGTTTGTAAATGCAGAATCTCCTTGAACCTCTAAACTCATGGCATTGCCTTCTTGACCGGTTGAAGGGAAATTGGTGTCTATCAGAGAATAACAGTTTTTGTCATAATATGGGTAAACATTGATATCCCAAGTTCCTGTTTCTCCTCCATCAATAGGGAGATGATACTCATATGGCTTGTAACTGTCTTTATAGAAATAAAATCCATAATATCCAGAATTATCAGTATTCAAGGTCTTAGTAACAGTATTGCCATTACTAGTAACATCTAATATCTCTGAATCAGGAGTGCTGTAGCTACTGCTTTGGAATTCAAAGCCTAGCGCTGATACACCATCAATTTCTGTAGAATCATCCTTAACCCAATCGCCGTTCTCATCATAATAGCCCTCATACGCATAGAAGTTAACGTCTACTGAGGAAGATGTTGCCATAGGAGATACAACTACAATCAGAGCAACAAGAATCAGAGACTTCCTTTTTCTTATCATTATGGTTTACCTCCACCAGGCCCTCCTCCTCCAGGAGGACCTCCGCCCCCGTTATCGTTATCATTATCATCACTTCCACTTGTTGATCTTGGGGTGTTTCTTCTCATGACTTGCTCTGCGTCCTCAGGATCGTCTCCATATCCTCTTGGTATTTCTTTTTTTTCCTCTATTTCTTCAGTTATATTACGTATAACCTCTTCATTTAGATCATCATCTTTCAAGGCGTCGTAGAAACCAACTGATACGTCAGACATCCCGTTTTCTAGGTAGAGGTCCGTGAACTTGTTGACTGCAGCAAGGTTCTCTATTTTTCTTGGACTCCAAGTTATACTTCTTCTTTCAGGATTATCTCCATCTGTGAGTTCTCTAGTCAATTCAAGCGTTAGCTCTGAATCAACTTCCTTATGTGCTATATTGAAGTGGGCTAGTTCTCTAAGTGCTTCATCTCTGCTGTTAACTTGTTCTGATCCTTTCTCCCAGTCAGATTTTTCTTCGTTTCCGTATTGATTAAGTATTAGTTCAAATTCGTTTTCCAGCAAGTCGTTGAATGTTTCTTGTTCTATACTTACTGTATATTCTTCCCCTGTTATTCTGGACTCTCTTGTGAAGCTTACTGGAGTACCTTTAGTTTCAGAATAAGTATGCTCGTTCAGTCCAGCTATTAATTCATTTCCTTCTACTGGGTCAATACCTAGATCCATGTACTTATGGTTCCCTACACCGTCTTCAGCCCATTCATTACTTATTGGGTTACTTGGTAGCTCTCTATCTCCTTCAGATCTCTCTGCCAGGAAACTTATTTCTCGACTTGTTAACTCCTTATCTAGTGAAGCTTGAAGCATTCTGGTATTATCAACAAGTTCCGAACCAGTATTTTGTCCCGTTGTTCTTTCTCTGTATTCTTCTCCAACTGAGAATGCTTTTTCAAATTTTTCAAAGTCTTCAAGATTTGAGAGAAGTGTTTGAGTATAAGACTCACTGCTTCGACCCAATGCAGTTACTTTTTCCTGTATTGCTTCTTCTGCGGTTTCATTTGAAACAGATTCATTAAATTCAACGCTGGTCTTATTTCCGGTATCTGAGACGTTAAATGTGGTATTTTCCTCTCCGACACTTGTTATATTTAATCCTTCAGAGTCTAAACCTTCTAGCTCTGTCTGATTTCCTGTAAAGTTATTTCCAGTTTCTACAGTTCTTTCTCCTGCTTTGTTATCTAGTTCTCTGGCTGATGCATAGATATCTATTACTCTATCGAAACTAAGGATTGCTCCTTCATATCCTGTTTCTGAACCTTGAGTTAATTCATTGTAGCTTGTCTCGTTGTTGAGCTCTGTGTTGGCTATCTCACCTAAGCCTCTATTCTCTGTAGAACTATTGTCGAAAGTCATGTTATCTGACGAAGTTTCCTCTTCTGTTCTGAACTCACTGTCATACCAAGAATCCAGCTGCTCCAAATCCTCTAGAACTCCGGAATTCTGGTTTCTTAATTGGTTTACGGCCCCTGTTATTTCTTCTTCCCTACCTTTGACCACAAAAGTTCCATTTTCTTCGTATATTTCTGTATTTTCAACTTCATCTTCTATGTATTGAATTATGTCTTCTTGATTGTGTAAATTGTCGTTTAAACTAGAATCATATAGTATTTGCCTTTCATCAGCTAGATTATTTCCTAGATAACTGTTGAGAAGATCTTCTCCAGTATACTCTATCAAATCTTCCTTTGGCGTTTCTGTACTGTTTCCGGAACTTTGATTTTGTGGCTCATCTCCAGAACATCCTGCGAGTATTCCTGTTGCTGTCGCTGCCGTAGCTGTTTTAAGAAGCGTTCTTCTATCTAAATCATATTCTTCTCCGTTTTTGCTTGTGATGTTAATCCACCTCTTTCGCCCTCTAAAAAGTAAGATGTTATGTATATGTGACAAATTCTATAGGTATGTATGTGATATAACCCTTATATACATAATTGGGTTGGAAAATACAACTTCTTCAACAAGAGAAAAAATTTTATGGGGGCGGCATGATTTGAACATGCAACCTTCCGCTATCTCCAAGGATAGGGTTAATCATCAAGCCAGTTCTTGCGAATTGACTCTCATTCCTCCAGTAAAGTATTCTGGAGGCGGACGCTCTCCCAGGTTGAGCTACACCCCCTGTGTCTTAACAGGGTAAAAACTAACTCGGGCGCTAGATTTAAATGAGTTCAAAAACCGTGGAACGAATAAGTTCTTGCGGAATTGCGGAAGGCTCTGGGCTGGTTTAAATGGGGTAGCGTGCCCATGTTTTGTTACAGAGTATCGTGGGGTAGGGGAGGTTCTAAATTTTTTATGCAGAAGAGATCTTTGAAAAATAGACAAGAGCTTGGTGCAGTACCTTTCGTTGAAGAAGGGATAACTAGACTTAAATCAGATTCATCTATTTTCCCTTTACTTATTGGAGAGTATCTTTCAGTCGGCAAATCGGAGGCGTTATGGGTTGATTCAGGTAACACGTCTTCAACTTATGCAATGGCTTCTTCAGGAGGGGAAGAAGTCTTGGATAGAGTCACGGTTGCAAGAGCTTTTACCTGTTTCCAACACTTCCATATCTGCAACAGATTAGAGGAGTTCCTAACCTCTGAAACCAGGTACATTATTTTACCTAATATTGACCAGCAGTACAGAGAAGGAGTTTCAGAAAAAGAGAGGAATGATCTTTTCCAAGAATTAGTATCAAAATTAAAGTCTATAAAGTCTGAGAGACCGGAGATAAAGATAATATACAGTTTCCAAGTTGATGATGGTTCTCAGATGAACCTTGATCTTTTCTCAGTTACAGATAACGTGTTGGAGGTTGAGAAGACAGAACACGGGCTTAGGGAAAACGGCAAAGTTAGAGAAAAGTTTTACACCGAATCTGGTTTTCTGCAGACTACTGTTCCTTACTGGACCAGAAAGAGAAGAGAGGGTTTGGAGGTGGAGAGTTATCGGAAGAACAAACTCAACATATAGAAACCATCTTGACAGTTTTATAGAACGTTTCAGACCATTCAGGAAGGGTTTGCGGCGTGAGAAAAAGGATTATTTGGATTCTCTATGGGAAAAGGCTCACAGGTATGCTTCTGCAGGTGCCTACATGAATCCATCTAATCCCGGTCTGCCTGCAATGATTTCAATTATGATAGGTCTCCAAGAAGACATTTCTGATCTTGAGGAAAGGATTGAACGTGTTGAAGAAATGGTGGAGAGTTAATGGTCTTCAAAGTTGATTTTTTCAATGGAAAAGCAGTTTTATGGAGTAAAAACAGTTCTGGAGAGGTAGAAAAGGAAGTAGATAAGGAGTACTGTCCTCGTATATATGTTGAAGGCCCGAAATCCGACTTATTCAAAATGAGGCATTGGATTGCAGGGAAAAACTCTGTGGTTGCCACTTGTTTTGAGGAATGGTTTACTGATCTAGGTGCCAACTCCAAAGATGACGTACTAAGGATAGATCTGAAATCAAATGAAGAAATAATGGATCTAATCCATGAATTAAATCATAATTTCAGGAGAGGAAAGTTCCGTTTCTACCACATCTCGTTGAGCCCGCAGTTCCGATACTGCCTGCAAAACAAGATTAATCCGAGACCTGATGAGAGTCTTGACAAGGCTAAGATTTCACTTCCAAGGAAGAATCTTGCAAACAAGAATCTTGATGGCTTAGAGATGAATGAAGAAATTTTTCACGGCTCGAATACAGAAGTACTGAGGAAATTTATAGAAGAGTTTACACAGGTTGATCCTGATCTATTGATGGTTAATCGTGGACAGGTGCTTGAACTGGTTCAATCTGAACTTGAGAAAAAGGAGCTTGGCAGTCTTGGAAGACTAAAATATTTTCAGCAACTTGCAGGAGAAAACACGATAATGACTTATGGGAAAACTGTTCATTCCTCTGCAAGATACAACGTTCCAGGAAGGATAATCGTGGACAAATCTAACAGCTTTATGCTCGGTGAGACAACAATTGAAGGGCTCTGGGACTTAGTAGATAGGAGCTGGAAACCATTACAAGAACTGGCATGGGGAAGTATTGGAAATCTTTTGACTGCGATAGAGATACGGAAAGCATACCATGAAAAAAGCGTTTTGACACCGTGGAAGAACTGGGAGGGAGAGACACCGAAAAAAGCCTCAACACTACACAAAGCCGACAGAGGAGGATTCATATTCAACCCAGAACCTGAGGTACACGAAGACGTACACGAAGTGGATTTTGCCTCGATGTATCCCAACATCATGATAACCAGGAACATAAGCCCGGAAACTGTGAACTGCAGTTGCTGCACTAACTCAGAGGTTCCGGAACTCGACTTTACAATATGTCAGAAAAATACAGGTTTCATACCTGAAGTACTGGACCCCTTAGTCACCGACAGAAGAGACTATAAGAACGAAAGAGACGCAGGTATACAGGATTCTGAACGAGAAAGATATGTTAACGGGGCGATAGATGCGATCAAATGGTTGCTGGTCACGTGCTTCGGATACATGGGACACGCACACGCAAGTTACGGAGCTATAGAATGCCACCAAGCCATAAACGCCTACGCAAGGCAGATAATGAGAGAATCCAAAGAAATATTCGAGGAAAATGGATGGCGGGTAAAACACGGTATAATAGACAGCATATGGGTCTCTAAAGCAGAAGAAAACCCTACAGACCTGGATAAAGTATGCCAGGAGGTATCAAACCATGTAGGTATAGACCTAGAGCATGAACATGATTTTGAATGGGTTGGATTTGTTCCAAGAGCAGGACAAGAAGCAAACATAGGGACTTTGAACCGTTACTTCGGTAAAAAACAAAGCGGAGGCTTCAAGAAAGCAGGTATAGAGACTGAACAGTCCAGCACCTGCAAGTTCATACAGGAGGCACAAAAAGAAATGATCCGGAAGTTTGACAAAAACCAAGACTCTAAGAAAGTGATGGAACTGGTTAAAGAAAAATGTAGAGAACTTGAAAACAATGAAGTAAAGTTTGAAGACCTTGTTATTCATACAAAAACAACTAAACGCCTCGAAAACTACAGCGTCAATAATAGAACGGTTGCAGTATTGAAGAAGGCAAGATATCACGGCATTGAATACAAGCCCGGTCAAGAAATCAGTTACGTGGTACGAGACGATTCAACAAAAGGGATGAACAGAGTCAACCTAGAGTTCGAAGAAGGTAGATACGATCCAGAGTTCTACAAAACACAGCTCGTAAGAGCAGCTGAGAGCATATTATCTCCAGAAGGAATCAACAGAGAAGACATAAAAAGTGAAGTATATGGGAAAAACATTAGTCTAAAGAACTTCTAAAATACTCCAGAAACCGAACTATTCTAACAGTAAGCAGATCCAATAAAAGTCAGAGAAATTTTAACTAAGTACTATGGTAAGGCATCTCTCACTTGGGAACGGTTCTCTACTAGTTAACATGGATGATTCCCTCAGGTTGAGAGATCTCTATTTTCCGTATGCAGGTCAAGAGAACCATGTTCAAGGATCTCCACATAGGATCGGAGTAATGGGAGATGGATTTTCATGGCTTAAAAACTGGGAAACCAGTCCAAACTACATGAAAGACACCATACTGGGTAAATCTAAGGCATTTAACAGGACGGAAGGACTGGAGCTGACTTTCAGAGATACTGTTGAATGTGAGAAAAACGTTTTTCTAAGAGAAATAGAGGTTAAAAATACAGAAGATTACAGTAGGGAAGTTGAGATTTTCTTTCATCAGGATTTTGACCTTTATGGAAATATCATGGCTGATACTTGCTTCTACCACCCTGATGAAAGCGGAATAATCCACTATAAAAAGAAAAGATACATAATGGCAGAGGTCAGGAAGGAAGAAGATCGATGTGGGGGCCTAAACCAGTATGGAATCTACAGGGATTTCCCTGAAGAAGATATCAGCACAGGTAATTTAAATCAAAACTCCATAGCACAGGGAAACGTACAGTCGGTGACCAGCGTTAAGGTTGATTTGGAACCAGAATCGACAGAGAAAATATATTACTGGATAAATACAGGTAAAGATCTGAATGAAGTAATTGAATTGAATAATGAGGTTGATAAACGTATAGGAGAGTTCTTCCATCAGACCGAGATGTGTTGGAAAGGTTTTGTAGGAAGAATTGACTCCAACTTAGAAAACCTAGATGAACATATAACCGAACAGTTCAAGCGTTCAATTCTTGTTGTAAGAGGTCAGACAAACAACAATGGAGCTATAACTGCGGCTAATGATTCTACTAATCTTGAGTTCAATCAAGATAAATACGGTTACATGTGGCCAAGAGATGGAGCCTTAGTTGCAGAAGTCATGTCCAATGCAGGTTTCTCCGATTTGATCAGACCTTTCTTCGACTTTGCAGAAGAAGTAATTCATCAAGACGGATACATGATGCACAAATACAACCCTGATAAGAGTCTTGGAAGTTCATGGCACTCTTGGATAGATGAAAACGGAGATAAAAGACTTCCAATACAGGAAGATGAAACAGCACTTGTAATACGGGCTTTGAAAAGGTTTTACGAAAATACAGAAGATGAAAAACTTCTGAAAGAAAAATGGAGTGGTTTAGTTAAACCTGCAGCAGATTTCATGTATGAATACTTCAACGAGGAAAAACACCTGCCTAAACCAAGCTACGATCTCTGGGAGGAAAAACACTATGTCTCCACATTTACAGTTGCTTCTGTATATATTGGCTTGAAGGCTTCAGCTGAGATAGCAGACGAGATAGGGAAAAATGGTGAAAAATACCTGGAAAGAGCCAAAGAAATCAAAGATAAAGGACTAGAAAATCTGAGATCTGAAGAAACCAAGAGATACGTGAGAGGTTTGGAAAACGGTGAGAAACTTGATGAGGTGTCCACTCCGCTCTACTTCTTGGAGAAATTCGGATTGGTCGAAAAAGACGATGAGTACTTTGAGAACACTATGAACGCAGTCAGATACGATCTATCACCTGAAACTGGTATCGGCGGTATAGCACGGTACAAAGGAGACTACTACCACAACGTAACCGACGACTTTGATCAGGTACCAGGCAATCCTTGGATAATCTGTACTTTATGGGTTGCACAGCATCTTATTGACACGGCAGATACTATTGAAGAACTTGAAAAAGCTAAAGAGTACATACATTGGACTTGTGAAAACTCATTGGAGACAGGACTATTGCCTGAGCAGGTAAATCCTTATAATGGCGAAGGTAAAAGTGTTGCACCCTTGACTTGGAGCCACACAACGTTTATTCAGACAGTTCTAAATTATTCTGAGAAATTGGAAGAACTAAAGACACACTAAATTAAAGTATTTTAGTTTCTCCAGGTTATCAGACCTAGTATAACTAGAGATGCTGTTTCAAGCCCTCTTAGTATAAGTCCTTGTTGTGCAACTGTATCTGCATACAGACCCATCATTGTCCAGTTGAAGTAAAAAGCCAGCACATTTTCAACTAGTAGGATTGATGCAAATACAAGTAAACCTAGTGAGAACTGTGATTTAAGCGTTTGATAGTTTTTGGCGTAGACATACATCAGAGAGACGAGTATGCCGATATTGATTCCTGAAAAAATTATCGAGGTTTCTGTTATCATATTGGTCTACTTACCTCCGTCCTGTTTATCTATCTTTTCCCAGATTGTGTCGAAAACCTCTATTTCTTGATCAAGTTTTTCAGATAAACTGTACATTTTGCCGTAGTCTTCTTCTCCTGCCTCTACCAATCCGTTGTCCTCAAGTTTTCTGAGGTGGTAAGTAACTGTTTTGTAGTCTAGATCAAGGTTTTCTGAGAGCTGGTTAGGGTTGAACGGTCTTTGACGGAGCTCATTTATTATCCGAGCTCTAGTCTCTCCTCCCCTGGTACCTCCGATTATATGCCAGAGAAGTGATTTCATGTCTCTGCCGAAACCCATACATGTCTTGTAAATCCGCAAGAATAAAAACCAAATCAGGCATTCAAGCATTGTTTGTGGGATGAATTTGGGAGAGTTTCTGGAATTAGTTAAAAACCCTTCAGATAGTTAAACTTGTCTAGTTATGAGAGAACTTTTAGAAGAAAATAAAGCAGTTGCTGCAACCGTCCTAGTGGTTGTAGTAGGTGGAATCGCATTCGCCTCAACCCAGACAGATGTCGTAAACTCCTTGATAGGAGACTCAAGCGACACACGAGGAGATGCAATGCAGGCTCAAGGCGACGCTATGGAAGCTCATGGAGACGCAATGGAAGCAGAAGGAGACATGGACTCAACTGACTCAACTGACTCAATGAACGACTCTATGGATAGTGAAGAAGATGCTATGGAGTCAGAGGGATCAATGGATTCAGAAGATGAAATGATGGATTCAAATGAATCAATGAACGATTCAATGGAGTAGTGATCAAAAGAATGGCAGGCGAACCCACAATCCTTTTCTCTTTCTTTGCAGGAATTCTCTCATTTCTATCACCGTGCATGCTACCAGTAATACCAGCATTTATCGCACATATGGCAGGCACCAATCTAGAAGATGATTTCAACCGGAAAAAAGTATTCATAACTGCATTAATGTTTGTAATAGGGTTCTCAATAGTTTTCGGGATAATAGGGGTTGCACTAAACTCTTTCCTAGAATCAGCAAGCACACAAATACTACATTACCTGTCAATATTCGCTGGTGCACTGGTAATTATGTTTGGTGCGCATCTGACAGGAATCATAAGCGTGCCTAAACTAGAGAAAGAACACAAGATAGGATTAGAAGACAAACTTGGTTCTGGATACCTTTCATCACTCCTACTTGGAGGAGCATTCGCAGTAGGATGGACACCATGCGTAGGACCTATACTTGGAAGCGTGTTTGCATTGGCATCAGCAAGCCCAGGATCAGCATTCCTGATGCTCACCGCATACTCAATAGGATTAGGAACACCTTTCCTACTTATCGGAGCATTCCCAACTAGATTCAGAGAATACATACTCCAAAAACAAGGCACAGTAGCAAAAGTCAGAACAGTATTCGGCTACATAATGATCCTGATGGGAGTACTGATTGCAACACAAAATCTCTCACTACTAGCCAACTTCGGAATACTCAACGAGGTACTACTCTAAACAATGGACATAGAAATTGACAAACCATACCAGTTCGCAGTAGTAGCAGTAATACTGATCGGTGCAGTAGGTTTTAGCCTGGTAAACACGCCTGAAGGAGTGAACGTGGAAGGTATAGAAACCTTAAATGAGACAGAAGCAGTGGAAATGAAACAAGAAGAATACAATAGAGCCAAGCCATTGACAAACCCTACAGGTTACATCAACGCTGAAAATGTTTCAATTGAAGAAAACATCAGAGAGAAAGTAATTCTCTTAGATATGTGGACATACAGCTGTATAAACTGTCAGAGAACATTTCCTTATCTTAAGGAGTGGCATAGAAAATACGAAGACGACGGACTACTTGTAATAGGTAACCACGCACCAGAGTTTGACTTCGAAAAGAAACGCTCCAACGTCGAGGACGCTGTTGAAAAATACAATATAACCTAT
>Ga0102939_1000581_pt1 | contig 13480 bp, 24 predicted proteins | sample SalPon2_B_H2O_MG_FD_78214 | JGI IMG/M metagenome (GOLD analysis project Ga0102939, IMG submission 78214) | Salt pond water microbial communities from South San Francisco under conditions of wetland restoration - Salt Pond MetaG R2_B_H2O_MG | ecosystem: Environmental > Aquatic > Non-marine Saline... | reverse complement strand
GAGATACCAGTCGAACCCGAAATCTCGCCAGTCCCCGTACCAATTCCAGTACCAGAAGCGACACCGCCCGCTATCTGTGAGAGTTCCATATCCCCGACGCCGACGCCGGTTCCGCTACCGAGGAACTTTCGGATACGGAGTAGGTCGCTCGTTGTCGGCGTCGTGATTTGACCGTCAGCGTCGAAATTGCGACTACGGATTAGGTCTATGTCGCCAGTACCGACGCCAGTACCGGACGCTGTAAATCCAACACTTTGTAGAAGGTCAGCCGTCCCGGTTCCAGTTCCTACACCAGAAGCGACGACGCCGACGCTCCGAATCAAATCGACAGAGCCAGTGCCAGTACCCGTACCGTCACCACCGAAGCGACGAGAGCGAATCATGTCGTCGTCGCCAGTACCGACGCCGAGTCCGTCACCGTCGTAAGCAGTGATTCGACTCAAAGCGCCCGTACCGGAACCTGTCGCCTGACCGGTCGCACTGGCGCTGGCTGACAGCAATAGGTCAGCAGAACCAGTACCGACACCAATACCTTCAGCGGCGAAGATTCGCTTGAGTATCGCACTACCAGTACCGACACCGTTTCCGTCGGCGTCCATACTCGCTGTTTGCGAAAGAGAGGCTGTACCAGTTCCAACGCCCGACCCTGAAGCGACCCCGCCGCGAATTGCGTCAAGGTCAGCCGTTCCTGTGCCAGTACCCGTACCAGAACCAGCAAAGTCTTGACTGGCGATTAAGCCCGCGTCACCTGTGCCAGTACCCGTACCAGCACTGTCGAACGAACGCGCTCGAAGAACGTCGCCGCTTCCCGTTCCACTGGCACTTCCTGAAGCGACAAGTCCGTCCGACTCACTCAAGTCACCTGTACCACTCCCGACTCCCTGACCCGAAGCCGTAATTTCGACAATAATTACGTCTGACTGGAATGTCAGTTCGGCTTCATTGAACTCGGGTGAGAAATCAGTATTAGTGGTAGACAGATTGACCTCTGTCCAGTAATCGTAAGTAGTAACGTCGTCGCCAGCAAGATTTGTCAGTTCAACAGTGTTAACGCCGTCAGAGACAGTTACAGTCTCTTGATTGTCGGCACTCCCGTTGCCGCTTGTATCCTCGTAGATAGTAACGTCCGCCGACTCGCCATTGAGAGTTACGTCAGTAGTGAGAGAAACAGCCATTTCACTACAGTTTCTTGTCAGTAGTTACGGCGAGTTGACCTTTACCAGTCCATGTTAACACCATGCTTGAGACTCCGTTTCATACGTTTGAGGGGCTATGCTGTCGATTATGACTGGGCTACGTCAGTCCAGACTGAACGACAGGTCGCCAGTACGGAAGACAGCCTCGTCACCGGAGTCAATCGCCTTGCTGGTGTTCAGTGCGTAGTTGGCGAGACAGTTTTCACCAGCCGCGCCCTTGGTGTCGTCCCACAGACTGACGTGGGAAATCGTACCCCAGTTGTTCGTGGCTTCACCGAACGAAATCTCACTGGCGTTCTGGAAATCGTTGGGATTCGGAGTGTCCCAACCAGAACCAGCAGTGACAGAGACGCGGGCGTAGTCGCCAGAGCCAACTTCGGTGGAACCGTCAGGGGTTTCGCCGGGGTCAGCCGTGTGAAGGCCAACGTAAATCGGGTCGGGTGCTGTATCTGGTGCAACGCCTTGGCTCATCCAGTCGCGGAACTCGCCTTCGGTATAGTTGGTCAGGTCGCTCATATTATGGATATTGTGACACCGGCTCTTTAATGTTCGGTGAAGGCCCTTCTACAGATTGAATCTGACTAAAGAGTCAGGCCCTCGAACTCGGGGATATTTTTCTGTTCTACCTTGACCACACCATTTTCCAGATTGACCCATATCTCGCTGAACTCGGTTATCTCGAACTCGTTGTGACACGTTCCACACGCGTAGCCACCACGGTAGGGAAGACCAACAGTGTGGTCACACGCCGTTGGGTCTGATTCAGCGGCCTCTTCGTCGCGGAGCATAGCAAACGCGCTCTCGGCCATTTCAGACAGCGTGAGTTTGACACCAGCAATCGTGTACCGATACGAGTCAGTTGATTTATCCATAAAAGAGAGAATCAGCGGTATTTGCGGAACCCGTCAACCCACGACGTTTCGCCTACGTTAACGCGTCCGTTCTCCATTTCGACCACCGTATCAACTTTCGACCGAAGCAACGCGTAGTAGTCTTCATTGTAGCGCGTCCCCCGCTCGGGTTCCAACCAATCAACGAAATCGTCATAGCCGAGTTGGTCAGCCACGTCGGCTATACCTTCCGCGTTCATCATGTTCACCGCGCCGGTGTCCCGAATCAGCCATAGTTTGAGGTAGAAATCATCTACCTCGTCGGGAACTTCCACGTCGTCTACCGGAGTCATACATACTTCGAGCGCTTTGTGTTCCTCGGGGTTGTCAGGGTTCATGGTTCGTAGCCCCCACGCCACTCGAATAGGTGTCCGCACCTATCACAGTAGACGCCGGTCGGGTTTCCCATTTTCCAGTCCGCTACCTCGTAGGCGATAGGGCCACACTCGCCCTCGCAATCGCCTTCCGTCCTGTCGATAGATTCAGTTTGGCTCATTATTCGGTCGCCACGAAGGCTTCTTCCTGACCCTCGGGAGCGTGGCCTTCCGAGGTGTACTGGACATACGCGTCCGGCACTTCGTTCTTCAGCGATTCTACCTGATTCATCGGAACCCAGCCGTTGACGCCGAGCATGGTTCCGATTTCGTCCGCGTCGTGTCGCTCGAATGCGGCGACGATTTCTTGTTCTTCCATCGTATCTCTCCGTACTAACAGTAGTACCCCTACTGGCTTAAGTCTTTCCCGTATAGGGAATGGATACACAGAAACCGCTACTGAAGGCTGAAAAATGGAAAATTATCGGACGACTACTTCGTCCGCTTCGTAGGCGTACTGACCACCGCTTTCGAGGTGGCGAGTCACCTTGACCGAAATCCCGCTCTTCGAGACAACCACTTCGGCGTCTCGCTCGTTGCTGTCGAACCGGAGTTCGTAGTCACCGACCTGTGTGACTACGCCTGTGTCCGTGTGAGTGCTGTCGGAGAACCCACGCGACCCACTCGTCTCGGCGCTCACTGTAACCTCGTCACCGACCGACACAGCGTCTTTCACGTTCCTGTACGACAGTCCAAAGCCGCTGAATGTTTGGCTCATAAAGACCCGCCGAGGGGGATTGAACCCTCGAAGCCGCCTACCGGCACGGGTGAACGCGAGACGATTGGTTTCCGCCGCAAATACCCCGACGCGAGTCATTACCTCGAATCGTTGGGTGGGTGGGCGTGTGGCGATTGTTTCGGCCACGTCTCGTTCGGGTATCCGCGCCCGAACCACTTCGACGCTGGCCCGGTGGCAAGACGCGCTGTCGTCAGCCGGGTAATTCACGTCGAGAGGCCCGTATCGAACAGGCCCGTCTCGCTGAAAGACTGTCAGGGAATCGAACCCTGTCGGGACACTGTGTCCGTCGCCCCATAGCACAGCCCGCGACGATTGCCCCGATTCTGTCGGGAACCTCGGGTCGTCGCAACCCACGGCGCTTCCAGCCGCCTTGGTCGCCCCCATTGGGTAGGCGAGAGGTGGTGAAACTGTCCAATTCGCAAACCCCCGCCGGGTGTGACACCGGGTACAGTCGGGGGAAGTTCGCGTCAGGCGTCTACCTCTTCCGGGTAGACTTTGGGGTTCACCTGACGGAACCGGAGCGTGTGTACGCGGGGGCGCTCCCCGCGTATATTATAGTAGGCACCCCGTGACTATAAGTCTTTCCCTATATCGGAATGACTGTCTAATCTTGCTGGTAGCCGAACTCTACAAGGAACTCACGCATTGTCCGGTCAGTGTTCGGGAGTCCAGCGTAGAAGATAGCGGCGTACACGTCCAGTTTCCTCGGGTCGGGGGTGAACTCTCGTCCCAACTGGGTCTGTAGGTCAGCAACTTCGTATAGCACCATACGGTTTATGTACGCGGTGACGGCCTTCCGATTCTCCTTCCCGTCCTGTAGCACACGCGGCGTTCCAGCCAGTGCTTCCTCAATAGGGCTATCAGGAATCTCGTCGGTGTCACCCTGACCGCCGAGCGGGTCGTCCATTTCTTCGTCGGGGCCAGTTTCAAGGTCTTCCAAGTCACCGTCGAAATCGGGTTCGACCGGCCCGTCGCTCATGCTACCACTCGCGGCTTCTGGTATTCGATGTTCAGGTCGCCCGCCATGATTGCTTGAGCGAGGTAGTGATACTTTTCCAGCACCTCGGGTTCGTAGTCGTACAGGTCACGCGTCTCGTCAGACTCCGAGAACTCGAAGAGCGTCATTTGCTCTTCCATAGCCTGTTCGTATGGCCCTCTGTCTTTGAAGACGTGGGGGAACAGTGGTATGTCGTCGTTGTTCTGGAAGTAGCCCACGTTGTCTTGGTGTATGGACTTGTTGTAGTCTACCTGTGTCGCTACGATAGCGTTGATATTGAACTCAAGGTCTATCCCCGCGTCAGCGAGCGCGGGCTGTGTGCGGTTGAATAGGTACTCTTGCGCGGTCTTCACGTCCGTCCGCCCCTTCCGGTTCGGGAAGACGGGAACTATGACGTTCTGTGTCGCTATCAGCGCGTTGCGTTCCTTGAGTCCTTTCCGACCTTCACAGTCGATAAAGAGAACGTCGTAGTAGTCGGGGATATTCGCCTTGACGAGCGCCTGTCGGAAGACCGTCCACTCGTTCGGAACGGCTTCTCGGGCCAGCACCTTGTCGAAATCAGACCACTGGAACGACGAGGGAATCAGGTCGAACGGAAGTTCGTCGTGGCGGTCTTTCGAGAGTATCACGTCGTTCAGGTCGCCGTCAAAAACTGCTTCGAGGGCATTCGCCCGGTCATTCGACAGGTACTCCGTCATGCCAATATAGTCGGTGAGCGACTGTCTCTGTGGGTCTATGTCCCACACTAAAACATCGTGACCGGCTTTTTCGAGAGCGTGCGCGGTGTTCATCGTGACAGTGGATTTACCGCCACCACCGCTTTGCGTCCACATGGTTACAGTTCGCACCATACAGCGCTTATAATTCTATGAGATAATAAAAGTTAGTCAGACGAACGGCGGACTCGCGGGTTTACTCGTAGGCTTACGAGTAAGTAAACCCGTCAGCCCGACGTGTTGTTACCCTCTTCGACAGTCACGCTACCACCGTCAGGGACACACGTCGTTTCAGTGGTTCCGTCCGGGTATTCGACTACGATATTGAACGCGCAATCGGACTCGCTCTCGTCACTGGTGTCGCCAGCGTTGTCGCTCTGATTACCCGTAGTGGGCTGTTCTCCGGCGAGGAACGCGTTGACCTGACCGGTCGTCTCTACCAGCGCTGTCTCTTCCGTGTCCGCGTTGAAGAACCCGACAAGGGTAATCCGAGACGATGAATCCGGTACAATCCGAACTTGCCAGTAGAGTTGGCCGTCCACAACTACTGGGATAGGTTCGACCGCGTTCATGTCGTCACCAAGCCGAGAGACGCGTTCAGTCGCCATTACAGAGTCCACGGCCTTCCGCGCCCCACGCTGGGTGGAATCTCCTTCGTACTCTCTCACGGCCATGTCGCCGGTCTGTGCGTCGATTGTCCATACTTCAAGGACTCCGTTCGCGTTGCCCCACGGTTCAGTAGCAACGAAATACTGAATCCCGTCGTCTTCCGTGGGAACAGTAAACGGCTGATTGTTCCCCTGACCGGGAACGCCCGGAACCTCAATCTGGTCTTCGTGGCTGAACCACGTATTGACGATTCCGTTTCTGTAGGCCATAGATTCAACCCTGAAGCGGGCGAGCGAGTACGGGTAGTAGTTCTGTTCCTCTCCGAGAACGTCGGAGTTCTGTGCCTCTTCGGGCGACAGGTCAGTGATAGTTCCGTCCTGTTCGACTGTCTTCACACCGCCGAACTCCGGTACAGCGTAGAACTGGGGAATCGGCGTCAGGCGGAACTCCCAGTTGTGTTCGACATACGGAACCGCGATAGTGGACTGACCGTCGTGGGGAACGACGAAGGGGTCGCGGTAATCCGCACCGTAGTCGTGCTGTGCGAGTTGCCAGTCGTATGCGTCAGTCAGCGCGACACCCTGACCGTAGCGGAAAGACTGGTCGTCCTGAACGGTAATGTCCTTCGACATGGACGACTGGTTGACGTAGACCGCTCCGCGCTGTTGAAGCGTGAACGAGTTTACCATACCATCAGGTGAGAGCGCGTAAGACCAGTGCGGCGTTCCATTGATGTACGTAATATCACCGCCTTCGAGTTCGTACTGTGGATATTGTAGGCTATTCGTCGCCCAGTTTCGAGAGACGGCTTCGGGTGCGATACGCGAACGATTCTGGTCACTGTTGGGGAGTTCTTCGAGAGTTTCAGCGTTGTGTTCCACCTCATTCGCCATATGTTCTTGAGCGTACATTCCGCTAACCATTGGCCCCACGAAGAGGAAGCCAACAACAGCGAAGACAAGGAAGAACCCGGCGACGTATCCCCAGCCGGAACTCATGTCTTTCAGTACCCCTATCACGACAGCGGCCAGTACACCGACGATAAGCCACTGAAGCCCGCCGGGGTTCTTGAGCGCCAAGTCGTACACCATTGGTTGCCACCACGGATACCAGAAGGCGAAGCCACCGACGAAGAACAGCGCAACGCCAGCGAGAGCCGCGTAGACTCCGTAGTCTCTCCCGAGTAGTGCATACGTACACGCGGCCATGCCGACAAGGCCGAGTACGAGCGGGAGAATGCTTCCCGTCAATGTCGTGGGGAGAACGACGCCGAGTACCGTCGCCGCCATAGTGACAGCGGCGGTCGTCTCCCCCGTCAGTTCAGTATCGTTTGCCATTTTGAATGCGTTTAAAGAGTCATGCTATAGTTTAATAAAGTTATTGGAAGAAGAGAGTTACCGACGAACCGTGACGAGAATCTTCGTGTAGTCGTGTTCCGATACCTTCGTGAACGGTATCTTACAGGACGGACACACGTCTTCGACCGCTCGTTTGAGTCGTTGTCCCTGTGGATTCGTGACTCCGGTATCTGTCAGTGTCACCGCTGAATCCGCACAGGCACAAACGTAGGCTTTCTGTGTGTACGACCAACTGGTGTCGATTTCCATTAGGGATACTGTGGCCGAGGTTGCTCCGTCCCACAGACCATGCACTCCGCTCGCTCTTCGTCTCGAAGCGTATCCCAGTCACACAGACACTCTCCCTCGGTACAGTTGGGATTCACACACGTCATAGCCATGTACGTCGGCCCGACCGAACGCCGACCCATACCAGCGTCAAGGAACTCTCGAACATCTATATCGTCACGGTCAGCCTGAAGCCCCCGACCGAGAGAGCCAGCGTCAGGTGAGTCAGGCCAAATGTGATAGTCCAGTAGTTGCGCGGCGTCGTACCGCTCTTGGTGTCGCTTCGTTGGGTCGTGGGCCACAGCGTCCAGATAGGCCACAGTGTCGTCAGCGTGAAGAGCGGTGTGAGCGCGGATACTGAACGCGTCACAAAACTCCCCACAGTCCTGACGAAAGCCAGTGGTGTAACTGTTGGCGGCGTCCTGTGAGTCGTGCTGTTCGTAGCCTTCGACGTTGGGGTCAGTGTAGTACCGCTGTCCCGGCCACCAGCGCTCTGACCACTCGCTGTAGTGGTCTAAATCGACACGGACGCACTCGGCTACAGTCGTTCCTTCTACGATTCCTCGTAAGTGCCAGTGTAGTGTGAGTCGGCTCATTTCTCGTCCCAATATAGGGAATGAACTGTCTTAAGTCTGTTCCCTACCGCTTAATAAGTACCCGTATTTGAGTCTCGAAATTGAACATTTCACCATAGTCAGTCGAACGTCGAACTGTTGCTTGACAACTTGAGCGTCTACACGCAACAGTCAGTTCCTCTTCCTCGAAATCCATAACTGGCAACCACGCGGAATCATTATTACATTCTGGACAGGGGATTCCGGGTGCTATCTGTTGATGAATCGGGTATCCCGCGTAGATTTTCATTTGACGACGAGTAGTTCGTAGGTTCCTTCGGAGAAAGCCCCAGCACCGTTCTTCTCTCGAACATACCCATCTTTGTCGATTCGCGCTTCTATCGTCTCGCCCGTGCGGGAGTTGACGACCCACACTGGCTCTTCCTCGGCTGTTAATAAGGCCATTATGCTAACTGGAAGTTGTTCACAATCTCGTCGCCGTTCTTCCAGTGTCCGATAGCGTGAGCGACGTGTGGGCTTTTCTGTGGCTGGTCTTCTTTGAACGTGTTCGTCTTGCTCTTCTCGTAGGTTGACCGCTGGAACTTGAACAGTTCCTTCTTGTCCTTGTCGTACATGAACAGGTACTCCACATCATCGTCAATCTTGTCCAGAAGGCCAACGGACGTGGAGTAGGAGTCCTGATAGTGGTGCATGACCTTCCAGAGTACGGCCACGCGACCACCCCGAAGCGTGGTTGCGTAGGAACCGACAGTCTTCCCACCGTACTGAATCCGGTCGCCGTAGTTGAAGATTGGTTCGCTCATTCCGTTTCGAGATAGGGGATGAACTGTAATAAATGCTTCCCCGATACTTACCAATTAGTCCGCCGCGACCGCTTTCGTCGCCCCACGGCGTCGGCCTGTCCCGGCGAGACTGTCGGCTTTCCGATTTCTCTCGCGTGGTATCCACTTCACCTGAAACTCGTATTCGACAATCAGTGAGAGTTCGTGCGCCCGCTTCTCCCACTTCGCGGATTGAGGGTCAGATAGTTTGTTCGCAACAGCCTGACAGTCGGTGTAGAAATACACCGGCATTTCAGCCTCAAAGTGTTGCTGAACCACTTTTGCGGCTTCTCGAATCGCCATGTACTCGCCGTCCATTGAGGTGTAGTCCCCTTTCTCAAAGGTGGCGTTCTCATGAGTTTGATTGTTGTTGCGTATGACATATCCAAGCCCGACGACGTTCCCCTTACACGACGCGTCGGTGTGGATTATCACTCTTTACCACCGAAGCAAGAACCGGTTGGGTGTGAATCCATCCACCTAATTCTTCGTCAGTAGCCCTAATAATGACTCCGGGCGTGGCAATCTTCAACACACGCTATTTTCGCACGACGACGCGGGGGAACGTCCCGAACGAAACCGAATTACAGCCGAGACAGCGACCTTCGCGGCCCCGTGGATTGCTCATACCGTCGCCCTTCCCACAGTTCAGACACCGAGTCTCTTGATAGATTTTGATACCGGGTTCCCACCAATCAGGCATATCATTCATACACGAACCACCACCCGGAGTCGCGTAACAACGACACCCTCGAACTCTCTATTACAATGGACGCACGCCTGACCCTGAATCATTGTCTCGTAGTAGACGCCTTTGTCACCACATTTCGGACAGACAAGAAAAATGTCGTCCTCGTCAAACGATTTTCCCGCAACCCACTGAATATCCAGCATAGTCAGCGCGTGATTTTCAGCGACACTTCGAGTGGCTGTTCGTCGCACACGGTAGTCTGACGACAACTTCCACAGGACACGGTGACAGTCCCGTTCGAGTTCTCCGTGGCTATGCTGGCTTGCTCTTCGCGGCACTGTGGACACTGGAACACCTCGCTCTTCGCAAACCGAATTTTGAGCGCTCCGTGCTGTTCCCAGCGCTCCCACTCTTCGTCGTCCAGCCCTTCGACCAGATATACGTCAGGCCGGTCAGCCGACAGTTGGCGTTGATTCTCGCCGGTGGAATACACCTCTTCCCACTTCTCGCACTTGTACTCAATGCCGTTGTCACCCAGCAAGACGAACTTCTTTGTCTGTTGACCGTAGCGCTGGGCTGACTGAACGACGCCTTCGTGTTCGACCTTGTTACCGGACTGCTGGCTGGTGTAGACGATTTGTACGCGCTCACCTTCCCGAACATCCGATACTTCGATATGTTCAAGTTCTTGTTGCTCGGCGCTCATTCGCGCTCACTCCGGCTGACAACGTTGTATGCCTGATTCTCTTCGGGAACCAGTTCGTTCACGCACGGCGTACACATATACGTCTCGTAGGTTCCGGGCTGGCTGGACGCGACCTGACGCTGACGCGTAATCCAGCGAGCGGGTGCTATGTCCGTGGACTGTCGCGGGCCGGTCATGTAGAACCGCACAATAACCTCGCCGCATTCGTCGCACAGAATTTCCTTCGTCACCTGCTGACTGTAAGAGAGCGAGCGGTCGCGCTCGGGTTTGTTGATAGGCATTTGATTTACCTCGTACTCTATAGTAGCGTCTCTACGGTCTTAAGTCTTCCCCGTATGGGGAATGGGTGTGTCAGTTAGTCACCAGCGAGAAAGGGCGAAAATCGCTGGCTCATACTGATTAGTGCCACCGTCACCCTGACGCCCTTGACCTTCAGGTGAGAGGGCTGACACGGACACACCGTAGCCGTGTGTTGTTTAAGCGGAGTCTTAAACTGTCGGAAGATAGCGTTCTTTCATAGATTCTGGTAGTCGATGTTCTCGAACTGGATTTCAGCCCGGCCACCAACTGATAGGGGTATTAGAATTTCGTTCTCATAGTGTATATCCGCTTGTCCGCACTTTGTGACGTGTGCGGTAATCCCACGAACCGACACATATGTTAGAAGTTTCTCGCTGTATATGAATCAAGGTGCTGTGGACATAGCCAATTTCCGTCGAACTTCTGTTCCGCCGTCGTCGCACAGTCACCGACCGTACAGACCTTCTTTTCTCGGTAAACGCGAACCCGGAAATAGCCGCCCTTGTCACTCACGCTGAAATGGTTGCGTGGCTCAATCTTTCCGACGTACTCTTCCACATCTTCGAGAATGGATAAGTTCACCTCGCCACCCACTGATAGGGGTATTGAAACAGGCGACAGTTCCGTTCGATTGACCTTCTCGGTACGTAACGTCTCTTCGCGGCTATCACCAACGAAGGCATACTCGGCGGGCATATTATAACTTTATTATGCCACCACTTCAGCCTTTCCGAAAAGAGGGGCGAGTTAGAAGTTTGCTCCCCACTCAAGACTCGCACCGTTGAATGTGGAAGCGTCTATGGGGATAACACCCAAAACGGCTATCTCACCACTCGAAAGGGCAAATTCAGGAAGCACCCCTTGCACTGTCGAAGTGCTTTGATTTCCAGAACCGCTGACATATTTTATCATTTCAATTTCGCCTATATCGGTAAAGTCTTCAGCGTCATTATCAGCCAAAATAGCGTATTCACTTCCTGCTGGACTGATTTCAGGAGATTCACTATTCGGTGCTTCAAATGATTCTGTGCCGTCAAGAGTAGCGTTTGTTGAAAGGAAAACGTAAAAAGAGTCGTCCATTTCAACGCGGAAATCTACAGGTTCAGTGTTGACATTCTCCCAACCAGTCCGAACCTGAATCGAAATTACGGGAACAGGTGTAGCGGCTGTAACTGCTCCCAGCGCTGAACCAAGCACCGTTCCGTCTCGCCCAGTTCCGCTAAACCGAATCAGTTGTTCTCCGTTTCCACCTTTGTAGTGAGCGGCGTTGATGTATCCAGTAAGATTCGTTCCCTCTGTCCCCATTTCCCAACGAAGGTCAGACTCCGACCACATTGGCTCACCAATTTGAGTGAACGAATGAAGAGTGACAGTCTTGAGTTTGCCGTCACTGGTCTTTATACCGATATTTATGTCCACCCCACCGTGATTGTAAAACGTATGGTCAATCCGACAGAAGCACCCACGGTGGAATAGATTCCCTTTCGACAAGTCTTCAGAATCGAATACTGAAAGGTCGTCGCCATTCCACTGGTCACGGGGGATTACTACGTCACTGACACCAGAAACACCAGAGCGGAACCACACGTATTCTTGGTGTCCTGCTTGGTCAGCACCCCCGGCGTCACCTTCACCAGCAGAAAAGTATTTGTAACCAATGCCAACGCCATTATCGTCAGCGTCAGCCGTGTCTATTCGGTCGGTGTAACCAGTCCACCAATCGTCGCCAGCACCAGATTGGGCTGTTCCTTCAACACGAGCGGCCCCACCTGCAAGAGCGGGAGTCCCAACAATGTACTCTCCGGTTTGGTCAGATTGTATTGTTTCACCAGCCGGAACTTGAGCCTCGGGGCCAACACGCGAAACCCCGCCCGTGAAAGTCCACCACTTCGTTGTGATACCTTCTGACTCGGGAATTGCCGAAATTTTGTGTTTCCATTGCGTTCGGAGTTCTTCGGTCTTCAACGAGTCGAAAACATCCGTCCGCTTTTCCATTACCTCTTCGAGCGTTTCGGCTGTGCCGAGTTCGTATCCGTCACTCATTCTTTAATCACAACGAGAGATTCGAGTTGTTCGTCGTACTGGATAGTCCGCTTTAGCGTACCGCTGGTGTCTTTGTAGCCGGTTGAAGCGAGAGTTGGTTCGGGGTCACGATTGAGCGAAGTGACCGAATCGTCGCTTCCATCTACCTCGGCTATCAGAATCGACGTGGACGTGCTGGGTGACTCACTGGGGAGGGCTTCGTACCGAAGGTCGTCTGTGGGTTCGTCGTAAACCACGTACAGATACGTGATTCCCGACACGTCTTCCAGCGCTATCGTCTCTGTACCGTCGAAAAACGTATTCCATGCCTCTGACCCGTCGTAGATTCGCGCATAACCACCAGTCACGTCGAACTGGTCGTTGCCGAAATCAGGCGTAATGCTGAAATCCAGCGCGAAGGCTTCCGAGTCGTCAACGCTTTCCACGTAAGAGGGTGGTGTACGTTTGACAGAAACGGAGTCGCCGGTGAAGGCTTCTCCCGATACAGGATAGTCTGTCATTATCCCTACTGGGAGTTCGAGGGCTAAATAACCTCGCTGATATGCGTACCAGAGAAATGCTCCGTCGGGGATTTGAACCCCGGTCGGTTGCTCGAAAGGCAACCATGATTGGCCCCTACACCAACGGAGCGAAAGTTGGGAGAGGTGCGGTTCCCATTGTCCCGCCGAGACTTGAACTCGGGTCACTGGCTCTCTTCCGTGCCGGAATGAACCGTACACGCCCAAAGGCCAGTAGGATTGGCCGAACTACCCTACGGGACTGAAACGTGTGACACGCGCCCCGGTTATGGGGTTGGGAGCGTCGGGGCGCGTCCCAACCTTCTCACCATAATCTTATAAAACTACGGGTGTCGAAAAGAGAATTGGATTCAATAGGTGAAGGCGTCAGTATGACCCTCGTACTTGTTCAGCAAATCGTCGTCTTCAAAGTCGTCCAGCACTTCCGCCGCCGTATCCTGTGCTTCGCTGACCTGCTTTCCAGTATCGCCGGGTTCGTAGTGCTTCGTCGTGACTCGAATGAACCCGCCGATATTGATTTTAACAGTTTCGTGCTTCGTTTTCATAGTTCGTCCATCGTATTTGCCAGCGATTGACCCATGCTATCACGCGCTTTCTTCCCCGAGTGTTCGTACTCGAAGCGGACGTATCCACCAATTGCGATTTCCTCTTTGTACGTGTAGGTCATTCGTAGAACTTGT
>Ga0102939_1000574_pt1 | contig 13571 bp, 17 predicted proteins | sample SalPon2_B_H2O_MG_FD_78214 | JGI IMG/M metagenome (GOLD analysis project Ga0102939, IMG submission 78214) | Salt pond water microbial communities from South San Francisco under conditions of wetland restoration - Salt Pond MetaG R2_B_H2O_MG | ecosystem: Environmental > Aquatic > Non-marine Saline... | reverse complement strand
GACCCGCGGCCGGCTGACCTGTTCGACACACTCACCACACGGACGACGAGCCACGAACTGTTCGACGGGCGCCCGCTCGAAGACACGACGCGGGAACTGCTGGAAACAGTGGATACAGCGAAGGACGTCACACTTCAGGTCGTCGACGACCCGGTATCGAAAACCACCGTCGCCGAGCTACAGGCCGAGGCCGACCGACGGCAGATGAACGACCCTGCCTACCGGCAAGAGCTCGGTCACTGGGTCGGTATCGGCGCCCTCGGGAGTTCGTGGCTTCTGGCCCGCATCGAGCAGGCCGTTGTCACCCACCTCGATATCGGCGACAGAGAGGCCGCCAAGAACTCAAAGCTCGTCCAGAGCGCCCCGGCAATCGCCGTCTTGTCGACCGATTCGGACGACCCTATCGCACAGGTCACGACTGGACAGACCTTCGAACGGATTGCACTGCTTGCCCGCAGTGAGGGTGTCGCCGTCCATCCGATGAGCCAGACGCTCGAACGGCCGGCGTTGCGGACGCAACTGGGTGACCTACTCGACACACCAGGGGTACCACAACACCTCTTTCGACTGGGCTACGCCGACGAGAAGTCCGAGCACACACCACGCTGGCCGCTCGACACCGTCCTCGCCGACGGCTGATTCGCCCTGCCGTTCTTGGGCGTCAACAGGTATGTCGCTCCTCGACGAACGAGTTGTCTGAGCAATCGAAGTGACCGTATCGAACCGCCCCCTGCTCGCCGCCGCGGAACGGTCGATTCCATGCGAACGGCGGGCCGACGGAGCAACGTCCACGGACTCGTCGAGGTCGACGTGACCGAGGCGCGACGCCGTATCGAGGCCATCGAAGCGGAGACCGGTGAGTCCCTCTCGCTCACTGTCTCTCTCGGGCCCTCGAAGACCGTCCCGATATCAACGCGTATCGGGACTGGCATAGTCGCCGCCACGTCTTCGACGCCGTCGACGTGAACATCTTTGTCGAGACGACGGTCCGTGGCGGGCGGCTGGGCGTCCCCCACGTAGTGCGCCGAGCAAACGAGCGCTCCGTCCGGTCGATTCACGACGAGATCCGAGCGGCACAGACGGCTAGTGACCCGACGGACCTCTCCCCGGTGGCCGAGTTGGCGTTTCGACTCCCCGGGTTCGTCCGGCGACTCCTCTGGCGGCTGCTCCAGTGGTTTCCCGAGCGCTGGAAAGCCATAGCCGGAACCGTCGCCGTCACCTCCGTCGGGATGTTCGGCGAGGGCGGTGGGTGGGTAATCAGCCCGACGAACTACACGCTACAGCTGACTGTCGGTGGTATCAGCGAGAAACCGAGGGCCGTCGACGGGGAGCCGAGGACCCGAGAACTGCTCGCTCTCACGGTTACGGTTGACCACGACGTGGTTGACGGTGCAGCAGCGACGCGATTCGTCGGGCGGATCCAGGGAACGTGCTGCCGCTGAGCAAGACTCATCATGCAGCTTTTGATCGGGAGTTGTTCACAATCGCCTCGGAGTACCGGCTTCAGGTGTCTCCGAGCTTCGAGACCGAGAGTGAGGTATTGCAGCGGACGATTGTGGAGCGTGACGGAGAGCAGTTGGCGATTCCTGATGATGGCGTTGAGACGGCGCATCTGCGGGAGTATAATGAGGGGGTGGCGTGGTTTGGTGAGTGACAGAGGCCCATCGTGACTATTCTACAAAAAGGGATACGAGCCGTAGGGAATGAGAAGGACTGATTCAGCAACTCAAGACATATCTTTGGATTACACTAAGAGTATATATAGTTACTCCCACCCGTAGGTCGATTCGTATTCGGCGTGCACATCGAGGATGCGCCGAGCACTCTCAGGCGGGTTCTTCCTGCGCAGTTGTTTGTATGTTTCCACTTCTTCTCGGACGGCTTCGCGTGTCACGTCGGCATCCGCCATCAGGATCTCCACCCATACACGAGTCTCCTTGACTGTAAGCGAGTGCCCAGTTGCGATGATGCAGTCGTATGCGGCTCGGACATCGTCCGTATTGCTGAACACTCTTTGCAGTTCAGCGATAGCAGAATACGGGAGTTCGTCTCCCTCATACTCCCGGTCAGGAAACATCTCGTAAACACCCTCTGAACGCTCGATTTGAAGCACGCTTGCACCCTCAACATCAATATTCTCAGCGATTTCCTCGCAGGAGAGGCCGGACTTGACCCGAACCCTGCGGAAGATCCGTCCCCACTCCCACTTCTGCGTGATGCCCGTGTAATCGTCTTTGATTTCCTGAATTTTCTTGGCTAGTTGCTCGAATGAAATTTCTGCTGTGTCGTCGAACGGAGGGTCAGGAATTTCTGGACCCGTGACCTGTCGAGTCGCTAAAGTTCGGTGGTGAGTACAGCGCAGTTGCTGTGGTCTGACATCCGTGACACTACAATTGACAACGAGTGCTTCGTCTGGAGCCCCTTCGATACAAACACGCCGCCCGTCGACGAGACTCGTTTTACCGCTTCGTAGTCCACCGAAGGTCAACCGGTCACCGCTGTTGATGGAATCAAAGCCGGACAGTTTCCGATGCGCCTCGATGAAGCGCACTGCCGGACCAAGGTCCTCAGTACTGGGAGTCATAAGCGGTCGATCGCGAAACTGGTGGAAGTATTCGTAGCCATGAACTGAGTCATCGTTCGCGGTGACGACCCGATGATCGTCTCCGAGGCTCAACCAGCCAGAATCGAAACCCCAGTGACAGCGCCGGCACAGTAGCAACCCATTCGTCTCCTTATCTGGGCCTCCGTGCTGGGCTGGATGAATGTGTGCTGCTTCGGTTTCGGGGTGTCCGAACGGAGATTCGTACCGTTGGCGACATATTGCACAACAGTGCGAGTAGAGGTCCCGAAGGTTCTGTTTCGTATCGGAGGAGAACGCCTCTGAATACCTGCTAACTGTCCAGTCTCCAGCCATATGCCAAATCAAGAGCCTGACGGTTGATAGAATGCTCGAGGACATTCCAGATCGAACTACAGATTACGTGAGCGAATAGTGACGATCCACACCCAAGTGAATATCACATCGCCAGACCCTATCGCCCAGTCCATATTGAAATCTAACTACTCTCTCAGCTATCGCGCCCCGATTTTTTAGGTGCGCCCGCGACGGGTGCGGGCGCACAAGTGCCCGTCATCGATTATGCCACGAATACGATTGCAGCGAAGAGCCGTTGTACTGTCTAGAGAGCGAGTCGGTGGACGGTCCACACCCGAAACGGAGGGGTTGTGATGGGGGACCACACTTGTCCGGAATGTGGGCGCGAGCTTAAATCACAAAACGGCGCGAACTCCACCATCGTCACACCCACAGAGTGTCGCCTGTGACGACGAAATGTGAAAGCTGCGGCGAGCAGTTCGACCAGAGCGGGCAGGAAAAATATTGCTCAGACGAGTGTCTGCGTGCAGGCAGATTACAAGGAGCCAAAGCGCAAACACAATGTGCGAGCTGCGGTGAGAGTTTCGAGTACTACCCATCCAGACGTACTGGAAAGTACTGCTCACCATGCTATGCAGACGATGACAAAGAGACCGTCACGCGGTTAACGGAAACAGCGAATCCCCGATGGAACGGCGGAAAGAGAGTCTGCCAGTGCGCAGTGTGCGGAACACGAGTTGAGCGCTATCCCAGCCAGATCGGCGAGACTGTTCTCTGTAGCAAAGCCTGTCACAGTGCGTGGCTCTCAGACGAATTCAGTGGCGAGGGGCATCCGAATGGGAGAGTGGTGGAAACGAGGACTACGGCAAAGGTTGGCGAGCGGTTCGACAGCAGGCACTTGAACGAGATGGGCACCAGTGCGTCGTCTGCGGACGGACAGACGAAGAGCTGGGCAGGAATCCAGACGTCCATCACATCACACCGGTAAAGTGGTTTATCGCCTCAGACGACCACAATCACGAAGATGCGCACTACCTGGAGAACGTCATCTCGCTTTGTATCAGCTGTCATCGAAAGGCCGAGTTTGGCAAGATAGAGCCAGAGTCTCTCAGGTCGTTGATCGAGGAGCTATAGACCGGCTAGAAGAGATAGTGAACTATCGAGATTCTCTCTAAGACGCTGGTTCGTCGATTTAGACGACCACGAGCGCCGGGATTCGGCCTTCCCGATAGCGTAACTTCGCTGTGTCGAGCCTAACACCGACAAGCGGAAGCCTACGAGATATGAGGGGGGCACTTCGCTCATCGGGAGTGAGGGGAATGTAGTGGATTACCCACTCACGTAGAAATTCCGTTGAAAATCTGTTGAAAGAAAAGTCCGGGTGCGGGAATTGAACCCACGTCTCAGCCACCACAAGGCTGAAGGATACCACTACCCCAACCCGGACACGCTGGCTGAAGCATTCTTAGGTATCCCGCTGGCACAGAAATACGTTACGAATCGGGGCTTCCTGTGGTGTGAGCCGTCATCGCATACGAATCCTCGCGCCAACACCGGCCCTTCGCCGTTCTCCTTGCGGACGGGCGCTGTCTGAGTCCGAGAGAACGGTGCCTGAGAAGCGACTCACTCTTCGACGGCGAAGCCGTCGCTCTCAGCTCGTTGCGGTGTCGAGATGCCAGCCCGGGTCGGTGCCCGTCCGGTCGATGTGGTCGGCCCGACAGGCGGGACAGTAGTCCGGGGTCCGCGATTCGTTCAGGGGGACGTAGGCCGCGCCGTTGCACTCCGTACACGCCTCGGGGACGATGGTCGTACAGTCCACACAGAGGTTGAAGTCGTCGACTGTGAGGTCACGCAGGGGTTCGAGATGTTTGTCCAAGTAGTACTCGTCGATGACCGCCTGACAGTTCTGGCACGGTTGCATGACGATTCGTATTGCTACATGGTACCGCACGACAAGTAGCTGTCGGCAGTCCCGATTTTCGCCGTCACGGTCGAGCCGCACCGCCCGACGTCCCGCGTCACGGCCGCTCCCGCGCTAGGGACGGGTCAGGACGCCAAATCCCAGTATCGCTGCGATGGCGATAAGGACGCCGAAGCCAGGGCCGTCAGCGCCGGTCGTGGTGCGGGCGTCGTCGGGTCGGTCGGTCGCGTCCGAGTCAGTGGGTTGCGTGTCAGTCGGTGAGCCGGTCGACGGTGTCGCGTCCGACTCCGTGGGCTGTGTCGCACCCCCGTCGGTCGGCACCGAGGGCCCAGTAGCAGTCGTCTCCATATCTTTCAGCAGGGATATCCCACGATTATAGCCACCGCCTGAACAATGTTTCAGCCGTGAAACTGCCGAGCGGACAGGGACGTCCAAGCGTCACGTTAGCACGACGACCGCGTCTCGCGAACGGGCCGACGCCCGCTGGCTACTCGGGTTTCGGATACGCGCGTTCACCGTCTCGAATTGCCCGGATAACGTGTTCCCGTTCGTCTTCGCTCATCGATTGCCACGAGGTGATTTCAGCGATGGTCCGTCCACAGCCGACACAGAGCCCGCTATCGAGGGTACAGACGTTCGTACAGGGACTGTCCACCATCAACGCTCAATAGCAGGTGGGTCTACCTATAGATTTGGGGGCGGCCGACCGCGACCGGACAGCGGGAACTGCGAGACGACCGGCCGAGAAAGCTCGGTCGCTGTGTCCGCGCCTCAGTCGGCGCGTGAGTCGGCACCACTTTGCGAGTGCGGACGAGTCTGGCATCTTGCTCACGAATATACTACAGATAAGCGAGATGAACTGTACGGTAGGTCGCCACCGGCGGTCGACAACCTGGGCTTTCCCATTGTCGCCGAGTGAACGGTCGCGAAAGCCGATAGCGTACGATATAAATAACAATATTGACACTAGCTGCACTACTTCTTGTATGTCTAGCAACACAGCACACAGCCCGACAGTATCGCGGCTGCTCGTCATCGCGCTGGCGGTGGCCGTCCTCGGGAGCGTGGTGGTCGCCAGTGTCGGCGTCGCGGCGGCACAAGAAGACGAAGCCGAGACCGAAATCCGGGTCGTCCACGCTGTCCCCGACGCGCCGGCAGTCGACGTCTACGTCGACGACGAACTGGTCTTCGCGGATATCGACTTTGGCGAGGAAAGCGACTACGAAGCCGCAGCGACGGGCACACAGACGGTCACGGTAACGCCGGCAAACGACTCCGAGACGGTGGTGTTCGAAGAGGAAGTCGACATCGAAGGGCAAGCGACCGTCGCAGTCGGCGGTGAACTCGCCGAGGAAGATATCGTCGCTCTCGCGTCCGCCGACGATGCAGAGCCGGCGGACAACGAATCTGCGGTCCGACTCGCCCACCTCGCACCCGACGCGCCCGCGGTCGACGTGACTGTCGCCGAAACCGGCGACGTCCTCTTCGACGCCGTCGAGTTCGGCAACGCCACCGACTACGAGACGGTGCCAGCCGGCGAGTACACCCTCGAGGTCCGGAACGCGACGGACGACGACGACGGTGACGTCGTCGGGACGGTCGACGTGACTGTCGAGGAGGGTGACGCCTACACCGCGGTCGCCACGGGCTATCTCGACACCGAGGAGGCGCCTGTCGACGAACCGTTCACCGTCGAGATATACGAAGACCAGACGGCCGAGGAGTCCGAGTAGCACAGCCGCTCGCGGACACCCTTTTTGAACTCGCCGACCGCAGGACACCGGTACGCGCTTACCGCGCCGCTGCCGTCGACCGTCAGACGCGAGCCGCCTACGTGGAGTCAGTACGTATAAGAACACGGGCGAGCAGGCCACCGAAAGCGTCGAGGTGGCGCTGGAGATGGGGTATCGCCACATCGACACCGCGAGTATGTACGACAACGAGGCCGCGGTCGGGGCCGGTATCGAGGCGTCGTCGGTGCCTCGCGAGGAGGTCGTCGTCGCGACGAAGCTCTGGTACGACGACCTCGCCGGTGACGACGTCGTCCCGGCCGCAAAGCGGTGTCTCGACCGGCTGGGGCTGGCGTACGTCGACCTCCTCTACGTCCACTGGCCGGCGGGGAGCTACGACGCCGAAGCGACGATGGCGGCGTTCAACGCGCTCCACGACGAGGGGCTCGTCGAGAGCGTCGCGGTGAGCAACTTCACTCCCGAACAGGTGGCGACGGCGCAGGACTACTCCGACGCGCCTATCGTCGCGAATCAGGTCGAACTCCACCCACTGTTCCAGCAAGACGAGCTACGTGACTACTGCACACAGACAGACGTGGCCGCCGTCGCCTACGCGCCCATCGCTCGCGGAGAGGTGTTCGACGTACCGGAACTGACCGACATCGCCGAGAAACACGACGTGAGTGAGACACAGGTCTCGCTCGCGTGGCTTCGACAGCGCGGCGTCGCGGTGATTCCGAAAGCGACCAGCGAGCCCCACATTCGCTCGAACTGGGAGAGCCAGCGGCTCACTCTCGATGACGCGGACCTCGCGACTATCGACGGGCTCGATTACGACCAGCGGCTCATCGACCCCTCTTTCGCCCCGTGGTGAGCGAGCGCGGGCCGAGCGGTCGTCAGTGCAGAACTCGCTCGACGTCCAGCGGGGTAGCGCGCCGGACGACGGCTTCGACCGGGTCGACGGACCCGGCTAAGTTGTCCGAGTCGCCGTCGAGGACGGTCAGGGCAGCGCGTCGGCCGGGCGCGACGACACCGCAGTTGCGGCCGGCGATTTCGGCTCCAGCAGTCGTCGCCATCCGTAGGACTTCCCGGGCGCTCACCTCGAAATGCGTCGCGGTGTAGGCCATCTCGCGGAACATGTTCGGGGGGTTCAACATCACGTTGTCCGTCCCGAGGGCGACTGTCGTGTGGTCGAGCAAGTCGCGTATCGGCGGGCGGCCGACCTCGAGGATGGCGTTGGCCCGCGGGCAGGCCACGATGGGGACCGACTGCGCCGTGACCCGGTCGAGGTGTTCGGCATCGGCGTGGACCATGTGAACAAGCAGGTCCGGCTTCAAGTCGAGCGCGGGGTGGATGTCGGTGGCGTTCGGCTCACCGGCGTGGATGGCAAAAGGAACACCGCGCTCCGCTGTCGCCGCCCGCTCGGCGGTGAAGTCGGCGTCGGTCGCCCCGGAGGCCCCGTAGCCGTCGGCCACCTCGAGGACGGCAAGGTCGTCGCTCCCGAAGATGAACGGGTCGAGAGCGAGCGGCGCCGCCGCCTCGCGCAACAGCCGTGCGCCCTCGACCCCGAACTCCCGGAAGTCCAGACACGCGGTTGTGCCGGTCTGCTGCATGTATCTGAGTGTCCGGCGCATCGCGGTCACGAGTTCGTCCCGGTCGGCCGCTTTCAGCCGGCGGTGTTTCAGGCTCTCGGGCGGGACCACCGCATCGTCGAGCGACAACCCGACGGCCGCATCTTTGGCGACGCTGTCACCGAGGTGGGTGTGCGCGTTGACGAAGGCCGGGAGGACGATATCTGTCGAGTCGGTCTCGGTCTCTTCGACAGCGACGATGTGGCCGTCCTCGACGACGACGCGCCCGCGAACCGGCTCGAACGACTCTCCGACGAGGACGGTCCCCGTTATTTCCTCCATACTGGGCTTCCGGGACGACGAAGAATAGTGGTTGCTACACGCGACAGGTACAGAGAGTGTCTCTCTAGACGACAGTTACTGTGTCGCTGACAGCGCACCGGCGCTCCTGTTCGGGTCGACGACGGGGCGGACGGAGACGCCGAGAGCGTCGGTCGCGGGGCCCGGGCGGCCGACCTCGATGACGAGACAGCGCCGTCGCGGAGGCGAACGGTAAGGCGGGGTATCCGAACCGCCGGCGTGGTTTCGGCTGCTCCCGCTTGCGGCCACCACGCAGTGGATTGTGACGCTGTATTCGCTGTCGTGGATGGCGACCGTGCCTCTCTGCGCTCGCACGAAGATTTATAACATTTAATAACCAATTTTACGACTGTGGGTGACATGTATGACCACACCACACGAACGGACGGACGGTGCGTCGTGCAATTCCCCTGACCAGTGCCTCCCGGCGTCGGTCGGCACTGCCGAGCACTGTCTCTGTGGCCTCGTCGGCCTTCTCTGTACGGGGGTAGTGCTCGCGCTGTACTATCCGATGTTAGTAACTGTCACACAGCCGCTGTACGTGCTCTCGTCGACGGCACTCATCGCTATCATCACGACACTTTGGCTCCTGACGTGGCTCGGCGCCGAGTGTGTCTGGGAGTGGCGAACCGCGAGAGCACTGACGGAGCCGTAACCAGCCCCGGGCGACCGGTCCCGGAGCCAACACCAAGGGTATGACCCCGCCGGCCGACGAACCCACATGCCCAGTGAGAAAGCGAAGATGCTCTCGGGCGAACTGTACGACCCTTTGGACGCCGAACTCGTCGCTGAACGCGAACGCGCCAGAGAGTTGGTTCGCCGCTACAACCGGACCGGCCCGACGGACCGGGAGCGTCGGACGCTGATTCTGCGCGAACTGTTCGGGTCACTGGGGACGAACCCGGCCGTCGAACCGCCGTTTCGGTGTGATTACGGTGAGCAGATTAGTGTCGGTCGCGACTTCTTTGCGAACTTCGGGTGTGTCTTCCTCGACGTGTGTGCGATAGACGTTGGCGACCGCTGTCTCCTCGGCCCGTCGGTCCACATCTACACGGCGACGCATCCGCTGGACGCGGCCACCCGAGCCGAGGGGAGAGAGTACGGCGAGGCCGTGACCGTTGGCGACGACGTGTGGATAGGTGGCCAGGCGGTCCTGAATCCGGGCGTCACTGTCGGCGACCGCTCGGTCATCGCTTCGGGGGCCGTCGTCACGCAAGACGTACCGGCCGACGTGGTAGTCGGCGGCAATCCCGCGGAAGTGGTGCGGACGCTCGACTGACGATAAATACGTCTCTCGACGGCGGCAACGTCACGGCGACCCGACTGGCGCACGTTCGGCGGCCGCTCACATCGAACCTCTGTCGAGTAACGCAGCTCTGAGTAACAGGCTCATGCTATGGCCTGCAATGTCATGGTATCGGTGGCGGCGTTCGCATTCTCCATATCGACGACGAGCCGGACTTTGCCGACGTGACTGCAGTCTCTCTCGAACGGGCGGACGACCGATTCACCGTCGACACAGCGACCAGCGCCGCCGACGGGCTGGACCGACTCACGAACGACGTCGACATCGGGCATTCGACGGACTCCGATGGCACCGGCTTCGGGGTGAATATCGTCACCGAAGTCGTCGAAGCCCACCGGTGGGACGTCTGTGTGACCGAGGGTCGAGCGGGTGGCGCGTGCTTCGAGTCCGCTGAGCGCTACGTGCGTTGTCGGATAGCCGCTCCCGTCGTCGCACGGGCTGTCCACAGTTCGAAGCCGGCTCTGTCTCCGACGAGCAACACCGTCCGAAGCCACAAAGGTTCTAACTGGTCCCACACGAGAGACCGCCCGTGAACCTCCTCCCGTGGCTGCTCGATTGGCCCCCCAAGCGACGCACCATCGTCGCGTTCCTCCTCGTCACCGCAGTCAGTGTCGGTACGCTCCTCGTCTTTGCCCCGCTCACCGACCAACTCCGAACCGAGAACGTCACCGTCGAGACGGCAGACCTCACGGTCCGACTGAACGACGAGTAATCGCTGCCCGAGGGCGAGGGCGTCCAGACCTGCTTCGCCAGCGGGACGCCGGGTGAGCGACTGGGCGACGCCGCGACTGTCACCGTGGGTATGGCTCACACCGAGGAAACGACGAGCGGCGACATCGAGCGCACTGGTGGCACGTTCGACGTGTTCTGGCTGCTCGACGACGACGAGACGCTGTCGGCCGGCGACACCGCGACGCTCCGGGTTCGGGTCCGGGGCGACGGGGAGCCGCTCGCTACGGCGACTCAGCCGGTCGTCGTCGACGCGGACTCCCGGCACTACGACTACTGAGTCGGCGGAGACACACGCGAACAGATGAGCGATATCCTGCGGCGGACACCCGAGGCCGCCATGGTGGGTCCGCTCCCGTGACCGCCGACCGGAGTCAGTCGTCGGCGGGCGACATCGCGGCCGTGTCGAGTTCGCGCCACATGTCCTGATAGTCGTAGTCGGTGTCAAGCGCAGTGTTGAGGCGGTTGTAAGAGGCGAAGTCGCTGACGAGGTGGGTCAACTGGACGATGCCCTTGTCACCGAGGCCGGCCTCGCGTAGCGCCTCGACATCCGCGTCGGTGACGGCGTGAGGGTCGTCGTTGACCGTCAGGGCGTACTCGACGATGGCTTCGAGGCGGTCGTCGTCGAGGACGGCGGTTCCGTTCTCGGCGAAGGACTGGACGTACTCGGTGTCGGCGTCGAGGCCGTAGTCGAGGATGGTACAGAACGCGCCGGTGCAGTACCCACAGCCGTTGGCGGTCGAGACGGCGATGCCGACGTGTTGAATCTCGGGCATCGACAGCTCGCCGTGTTCCCACAGCGCCGCCGTCGACTGGAGCTTCGGCTGCATGTACTCGGGGAAGTTCAGTTCGAGATAGAAGTGGTTGGGCACCGACCCCTCCATCCCCGTGACCCACGCGAATATCTCTTCGACGGCGGGGTCCGGGGCCTCGGGGTCGACTAGTGGTACTCGGGCCATTTAGGCCATCTCCGGCATCTCGAAGTCGAAGAGCTGCTCGCGGATGTGTGCTGGAGCGTCGGCTTTCCCCCACGTGATGAGCTTGCCGACCAGTTCGGGGTCGGCAAAGTCGACGTGTCTGGCCCCCTCGTCGCCCCAGTCGTAGACGTGTTTGGGGAGCCACTCGGCCTGTCGTAACTCCGCGAACATCGTCTCGGCCGCGGCGTCGGCCGTGATATCCCCGGCGGTGTAGGCGTCTAAGGCGTTGGCCATCTCGGCGTACATCGCGTCCTTTTGGGCGACGAAGGGCGCGCCCTCGCCGGGCCGGGTCTCGGTCAGCAACCCGTCGAAGGCGGCGGTGTCGCCCGAGGCGAAGTAGTTGAAGCAGTGGCGTTGGATGTAGATGTCGTGGAACAGAATCTGGGCGAGCCACATCTGCGTCCACGCGTTCCACACATCGAAATCGCCCATCGCCTTGTAGGCGTTGCTGATGACGAAGTCGGCCCCCGTAATCTGCTTGTGGTGGAGTTTCTCCAGCGCCTCGAAGCGCTCGGCCGAGAAGTCTTCGTCCGCGAAAGCGTCGAGGAGGAGGTCCGTACCGAGGAAGACGGACTCGAAGGTGTTGATGAGGCCGTTCGAGTACAGGGGGTCGACGAAGCCGTAGGTGTTGTTCGTCAGGTAGTGGCGGTGGCCCGCCGACTGGGTCGAGGTCCGCTGGAGGCGGTCGGTACGAACCCACGGCCGTACCGCCTCGGCCGAGTCGAGATGGCGCTCGATGTCCGGGAACTGGGCGACGATGCTGTCGAACTCGGCTTTCGCGTCCAGCGAGTCGTCGACCGGATATTTTTGCCGGTCGAGCATCAGCCCGACGCTGGCTTTCGTCGCCTCGGAGCGCTCGCAGTTGTCGAAGGGGATGACCCACATCCAGCCGCCGTCGAAGACGTGGTGCAGCGTGCCGTCGTGCAGGCGCTTGGACTGGTCGGGATGGCCCGTCTCGTCCAGCAGGTCGTCGAACGGCTCCAGTCCTTCGACGTGAGTGAAGATGGCCCGCGAGTCGGTGTCGAGTTCGGGCGTACCTTCCCGGTAGCCGCGCTGTTCGGCCAGCACCGAACTCCCGCCCGTGGCGTCGACGTAGAACGCCGCTTCGGTCGTGCCGCGGTCGGTATGGACGGTCACGCCGTCGTCTGCGATATCTACGTCGGTAATCGCCGTCTCGTCGACGTAGTCGACGCCGTACGTTTCGGCCGTCTGGACGAGGTAGTGGTCGATGTGCTCCCGCAGGAAGTGGCTCTCGCTGTAGAACGGGAGGTGTGGCGGAATCAGTTGGTGACCGTGGTCGTCGCTGAACGACTGGCCGTCCTCGTGGTACGTGAAGCCGATGGAGTGTTTAATGCCGCACGAGGGCGTGATGTTGTCGACGATTTTGTTCGCGTCGCTCAGATACTGAATCTCCGGGATGTCGTGGTACTCACCGACGATCCACATCCACATCGAACTCTGGGGCAACAGCGCCTCCCCGATGGCAAACCGGGGGTGGGAGCCACCCTCTATCATCAACACGTCGAGGTCGTCGTTCGCGAGAATCGTCGCCGTGGTCGAAGCCGATAGCCCCGACCCGCCGATGACAACGTCGTAGGAACGGTTCATGGTTTTTCAATCGTGGTTCGTGGCTTAATCTTTGGGGCTAGTACACTATTTCTGTCATACTATATTTTGATACTTTGGAAGCGGAAACAGGACACACTCTAAAATAAGAAATGCTGCTTGAAGGACTTCAAACACTCATATTGGCCACTTTCTCTGGTCAGACTATCTGCGTGATGTCTGTTCTACCAGTGACGCATTGTTTCAGAAGTGAAACACCGTACAGCCGGTGAAACGCGGTCGCTCGGAGTGTCGCCGAGACGAGCGTATCTAGCGGCGGACCCACCGGCTGTGGACGCCGCCGAGACACGTCCCAGTGCGAGCCGGGCGGACGGTAACAGATAGACGCGGCGCTGGTCGGACTCCGACTCGTTGCTCCGGGCCGCTGTCGTTAGGCGTCCGCCGGGTCGAAGGTGTCTGCCTCGCGCTTGTAGCGCTGATAGAGCGTCTCGGCCCACTCGCGGGCGTCGGGGTCGGTCGTCGTCAGGGCGACG
>Ga0102939_1000570_pt1 | contig 13604 bp, 14 predicted proteins | sample SalPon2_B_H2O_MG_FD_78214 | JGI IMG/M metagenome (GOLD analysis project Ga0102939, IMG submission 78214) | Salt pond water microbial communities from South San Francisco under conditions of wetland restoration - Salt Pond MetaG R2_B_H2O_MG | ecosystem: Environmental > Aquatic > Non-marine Saline... | reverse complement strand
CATATTGAGAAGATGCAGGAAGTAAAAGAAACAATAAGCGAATTGGAAGATGAAGTAGAGGAGTTAAAGAATGAGAGAGACGAGTTACGTTTGAAGATTGGTAATATTGTCCATGATTCTGTTCCTCAGGGCGAAGATGAGGATGATAATGTTCCTATTAAGCACTGGGAACCAGAAAAAGGCAAAAATAGTGATGGAGAGTTGGCAGCTGATCTCTTGGAAGACTCTAATCTTCTTGAGACCGAGAAAGCTGCTGAGATTTCAGGTGAACGTGCTTACTACCTGAAGAATGGTTTAGTTAAATTGAACCAAGCCCTGATTAATTATGGTTTAGATAAGTTGCAGGAGAAAGGGTTTACTCCTATGCAGACTCCTTATGTATTGAATCGGGAGGCTATGGAAGGTGCTGCAGAGCTTGAGGACTTCCACGAGCAGCTTTACAAACTGGATAGACATGAAAGATACTTGATTGCTACCTCGGAGCAGACTTTGGCTGCTTACCACTTTGATGATATTTTGCAGCCTCAGAATCTTCCTAAGAAGTACGGAGGTTACTCAACCAACTTTAGACGTGAAGCCGGCAAGCACGGACAAGAAACCCGTGGTATTTGGAGGCTTCACCAGTTTGAGAAGATTGAGCAATTCATTTTCTGCGAACCAGAAGAGACATGGGATCTTCACGAAGAGTTGAGAGAAAATGCTGAAGAAATGATGCAAGACCTGAACCTGCCTTACCGTGTAGTAAATGTATGCACCGGAGACTTGGGAGATACTCCAGCTAAAAAGTATGATATAGAGGCTTGGAGACCACCATTGGACGAGTATGGCGAGGTTGTTTCATGTAGTAACTGTACAGAGTACCAGGGAACCAAGTTAAAGGCTAGAATCAGGTACTCTGATGGAAATGAGCCTGTCCACACCTTGAACTCGACACTGGTTGCAACTCAGAGAATTATGACTATTATCATTGAGAACAATCAGACTGAGAAAGGTATCAAGGTGCCTGAAGTCTTGCAGGATTACATGGGCGGTCAGGAGTACATTGAAGTTAAAGAAGACTAAAGATAGAGTTTCTTTAATTTCTATTTTCTTTTCTTGATTTAACGGTTTTCAGGAACTGAGTTGCTATCATCGTTTTAAGTTATTGCGTCTATTTCTTGGTTAGTCATGGAGACCACAGTGATGGTCGGTGAAAAACCGAAGGTTACCAGCAAGATTGCGAACGCCCTTGGAGACTACAGTACAAAGGAGAACCGGGGTGTGAAGAACTACATAATTGAAACAGATGAGAGACGTATTATTATTGCACCGGCTGTCGGACATATCTTCAACTTGGATCAGGTCAGCGAGGGCTGGGACTACCCTGTATTCGACGTTGAGTGGAAACCAACATTTGAGACTGATGATTCTGCTGACTACATGAAGAAATACTACAACAACTTGAAGGACCAGCTCAAAAAAGCTGATACCTACATTAATGCCTGCGACTTCGACCTAGAAGGAAGCGTCATCGGAGCCAACGTAATAAAACAGATTACAGACGCACCTGATGAAAAGATTGAAAGAATGAAGTTCTCAACTCTGACACAGGGAGACCTACAAGATGCTTTCGACGACTTAGAAGATTTCGATCGTGGGATGACATCAGCAGGTATAACACGGCACATTCTGGATTACTATTACGGTGTCAATGTTTCGAGAGCGTTGATGCAGGCAGTGCGGGAAAATGATCGTTACAAGACTCTTTCAACGGGACGTGTACAGGGACCTGCCCTGAAGGTTTTAGCTGACAAGGAAAGAAGTATCATGGAGTTTGAGCCTGATCCTTACTGGGAGATATTCCTTCACCACAGCGAATTTGATGCAAAGTTCCTGGAACCCGATGCAGATAGAGAGAAAGAGGATCGTGTCTGGGAGGAGGAAAAAGCTGAAGAAATATTTACAACAGTTAAAGGGGAAAAGAAAGCCCAAGTATCAAACATTAAAATAAATAATTACAGCCATAATCCACCGATACCTTTTAACCTGACAGGCTTGCAGAAAGAGGCTTCTTCACAGTTTAATATCGCTCCTAAGAAGACGCAGTCAATCGCTCAATCTCTTTACGAAGATGGTTTGATCTCCTATCCACGTACAGAAAGTCAAAAGTTACCTCCATCTCTCGGATACAAAAGCCTTCTTAACAAGCTTAAGGGACAGGATAAGTATGAAGATCTTGCGGAAAAAGTTTTGAAAAAAGATAAGTCAGACGATTTATTCCCAAGACAGGGAAAGAAGGAGGATGACGCACACCCTGCTATCTACCCAACAGGTTCGTTCCCTTCAGGTCTTTCAAAGATGGAAGGAAAAGTCTATGATCTTATCGTCAAAAGGTTCTTTGCAGTGTTCGGAGATGCTGCAAAACGCCAGTCACTGACCATGACACTCGATGTCTTAGGTCACAAGTTCAGCGCCAAATCAAAAGTCACAAAGGAGAGAAACTGGTTCAACCTGTATGATCCTTACGTGAACGTTGAGGAAGCAGAGCTTCCAGGTGTGGAAGAAGGCGAAACACTAGATGTAGAAGGTTTCGATCTCGAAGAGAAGGAAACTAAGCCTCCTAGACGTTACAGCCAGTCAAGGATTGTCTCAGAACTTGAGAAAAAGAATCTTGGTACAAAGGCGACGCGTGCAGCCACAATTGATCGTTTATATGATAGAAACTATATTGACAGTTCTCCGATTGAAGTTACTGATCTCGGATTGGCAATAGTGAATACGTTGGAAGATCATGCACCTGACTTGTTGAGTGAGAAGCTTACAAGAGAATTTGAGGAACAGATGGATGCGATACAGAACGATGAGGAAACATCTGAGGATGTGGTTCAAAAGGCTCGTGAAGGACTTGAAGAAACCTTGACCAATTTCAAAGAAAAGGAGAAAGAAATAGGAGCCGAGCTTGTAGAGACAATTGACCAGGAACGTAAAAGAAGACGTCAACTCGGAGACTGTCTTGAATGTGATGATGGGACTTTGAGAATGATTAAAAGTGATGGCAGCAGGTTTGTAGGTTGCTCAAACTACCCAGATTGTGAAAACAGCTTCCCACTTCCAAACAACGGCGATATTAACAGTATGGAGGAAGTCTGTGAAGAATGTGGCAATCCTAAAATCTATGTTTCTAGGAGTAGCGGTAATGATTACAGTATGTGCATCTACCCAGACTGCCCTACAAAAGATGACTGGTAAAGTCTAATTTTCTTTTGAATTCGGTATCATCTCTCGTTCAAGATCGATTGCTGTATCTATAAGCAGCCTTCCCAGCTGTCTACCTCTTTCAGCAGGCATGCCTTTCTCCTCAAATCTTTCAGCAAACTGTTCCATAACTGCTTCCTCTCTGTCCTCATCTTTAACATCCATATCGTTTTTCTGCTTGTATTCAATTACTTTGAGGACTTCCTCCATTCTTTCATCAACTTTGTCCACTATTTCATCGTTTATACTGTCTATATTCTGACGGGCTTCTTCAAGTAAATCAGTCATACAAAAGTCAATCAAATAACCAGTCTTTTGACATTTTTTGAACCTAAGCCCAAGAACATATTTTCAAGAATAGAATAAAGGAAAGAAATGAGAGATTAGTCTGAAGCTTCAGGAGTTCTTTCTTTTTCAGCAGCTTCGAATCCTTCGACATCCACTCCAAATTCCTGCAAAGCTTCTATAGTGTCTTCACTTTCGAAGGCTCTTTCTGAGTCATAGTGATCTCCGACACCATTGTTGAACCCTACATTAGCTCCAAATGCCTGTCTGTGGTTATATTCAGTTGCTCTTACTGCTTCGGACTCTCCAACTATATCCATTATACCATCTGGCTCGTGATAAATAACTATAGCAGATTTGTCACGCATCTCGACTTCATAGACATTGTCTTCAATCTCTTCAAAGTCTTGATGATCCTCAAAATATTGAGGGTTGTCAAAGGTAAAGGATTTAGAGTATCCTTCTCTGTTCATTCTTGTCACCTCTCGGAATCTTTTTTGAAAAGGTTTTGAGCGTGCAGCGTACCGTTGTAGTTTGTTTTTTTAGTTTCATAGTGGTTTAAACACCTAGAAAAAATATTAATTGCTTTTTACAGCACCAGCACAAACACCGCTACAGCTGCATCTAGAAGAGTTGCTGTAGAGGTAGTTTCAAAAGAAAAGATTCTCTCAAACAAATTGTCGTAGAACGCGTCCACCTTGTGAAAGCTCAGCAATTGAATGCACAAAACATTCACCCTTCGCTTGAGCTATTTCCGGACGCATACCTATGAGTGACTGATTGGAATTTAAAAATTTAGCGGACTTCGTTGGAGAGGAACTCTATAACTTTGTCAGTCCTTTCCTGTGCCCCTTCAAGATCAAACTCATCGCCAAGTTCCTCAAATTTCTCTGCAAATTCCTCTTCATCTCCTACAATTTCCTTGATATCCTCAGCTGATTCAATGAAGTTATCTCTAATCTTCTCGTTCTCAGGGTTCTCAGACTGGATGCTGCCATATAGCCCAGGCTGTTGATTAAGCATTCGTGCAGTCAAATCTGTAAGCAACTGGTGGATAGGTGTTGAGTACTCATCAGTTTCTTCACCACCCAAATCTGACTTTCTAATTACATCTGCCATAACAAGCTCTGAGAAATGCATCAAACCCTGTACAATACTCATTGCTTTATCGTGGCTTTCAGGATCAGTAACATGTATATCTCCGCCATTTTCAATCCAGAACTCCTCCATTTCAGTCCATTTCTTGCCTTTCTCAGGAGTTAAAACTATTTTCTGACCTTCTATACTGTTACTTGGTGCATACATTGGATGCATACCAAGAACCTCGTTTGAGTAATCTTTCATCGCTTGTACAGGCTTCTTCTTGACACTAGTTACATCACAAAACAATGCATCATCAGATACATGAGGACCAATCTCATGAATAACATCAACAGTTACAGAGATAGGTACAGAAACTATCACAACATCAGCATCTTTCACAGCATCTTTCTGCTCCATAGGAGTCCAAGACTCGCCTTCAGCTTCTTGCTTGGCTCTCTCAATATTTCTACCAGTTATAATTATTTGGTTGTTATCTTCCAAGTTTCTAGCCAAGTGTTTACCGAATTTACCAGTTCCTCCTATTATGGCTATTTTTTGATCTATCATTTATTCTTAGGTTTGTCTTTCAGTCTAAAAAGTGTTTTCAGAAACCCCTGAGCTTTTCAGTTTCAAAAACAATCATTATTATATGGCAGAATTAATTGAAGACGAAAAACTTGAAGAAGAGTTGGAAAACCTGAGTATCTGGGGTCTTGAAATGGGAAAGCTGGCAACGCGTGCAGAGTTCGATAATTATAGAGATGCTGTTTTCTTCGCAAATTCTGTGTTCTCAATTGCTGAGGAGGAGTTCCATCACCCGGAAGTAAGAGTAGAGTATGGGGCTGTAGAGATCGATTTATGGAGTCATGAAGAAGAAGGAATAACGCAGAAAGACATTGAAGTTGCAAAAAGGATTGAGGAGAAACTTGTAGAAACTGATTGGGATTAATTATTAACCAATAATTTCATACTTCTTCTTCCAACAACTCATTCCAAGGTGCTTCAGTATTCTTTTGTGCTGTAAAAGGCACATGAGCATTTGATTTAGGTCCTTCTGTCAACCTTTCATCCTCAGTGTAATTTTGAACTGATTCTTGATCTCTAAGCATTGTAAGCTGTTTAATTCTAGTTTGATCTTTCATTAAAGGCGAAACTTTGTATCTGCCTGCAAAACCTTTCTTCTTTAGATCTCTTACAAACATTTCAACATTATCTTCTTTGAGGTCTTCAAACTCTCTAGAGACATTCCTGGCTACATCTCCTGATGTACCTATATTTTCGTGCATGTAGTCTAGGACATGCTCTACAGCTTCAAAATTTGGTTCTAGTCCTCCAGAATTCATTAATGCCTGTGCTTCTCGACTATAATCTTCTCCTTGATAGTCTGTTCTAAAGTCATTAAATAGTTCTATGTCCTTCTTTACGGCATTTTTTAAGGAATCATAGTCCTGGTATGTTGATTCCAACTCAACTGCAAACTCCATAGTTTGTTATTCTTGAGTAACACTTAAATTATCAGTCTTATTCTCTAAGCAGCCTTGAGATGAAATACCTACTTCAGTCTCTCAAATGCTCTCTCAATCTCTTCCTTCGTTGTAGATCCAAAGCAAATCCTCACATTTTCACCGCTCTCTGGTCCCATCGGTTCACCAGGAACCATGGCTACGCCTTCATCTATCATATTCATGCAGAAATCCCAAGAATCCTTTCCTACATCAGGGAAAGCGTAGATAGCTCCTTCTGGAGCCACAAAATCCCAGCCAAGATCATTCATCTTCTCAACCAAGACATCTCTCCTTTCATGGTAGGCTTCTCTCATCTCTTCAACATGAGAATCATTTTCAAGCGCTTCAATAGCCGCATACTGTGATATTCTTGGAGGACATGCAGTTGATGCCCTAGACACTTTTGCATACTGCTCTATATTCTCTTCTTCATCAATTAGCCATCCGATCCTCCACCCAGTCATCGCATGGTTTTTGGACACAGATCCAATAATTGCTGAATCACAAGCATAAGCTGCAGGCGAATAATGTTTCCTGCCGTAGGTCAGCCTGTGGTAAACTTCATCAGATATTAGAAAAGTATCATTTTCATCTGCGAACTCTCCGATTTCTCGTGCCTGTTCCTCAGTTAAAACATAACCTGTGGGATTTCCAGGCGTATTAACTACAAGTAAATCAGCTTCCTTAATCTCTTCCTTTGCTTCTTGTCTCAGGTTTCTGTCTTCATCCCAGTATTGAACCTGGGTCCACTGATTTTCTGAGACCTCACTTATCATCTTGTAAGGACCCCAGCAAGGATCATTAAACACCGCTTTATCGTTTTCACCTAGCCGAGCAGCAAATATAGCATATAGCGCACCCATACCACCAGTTGTAACCATTACATGTTCTTTCTCTAACTTTTTCCCATCTTCTCCAAAACCTATCTTATCGTTTTCTTCTTCAACTATAGCTTTTCTTAGATCTTCAAGCCCTAGCATTGGACTATAGCCTTGCTTGTTTTCTAGTGATTCTTTTGCAGCATCCTTAACATGTTCGGGCGTATCAAAACTGGGCTGACCGATATCAAACCTGATAACATCATCTTTATTCGAGGCTTTTTCCGATATTTTTCTTATTGAAAGATCTATATTTTCTATACGTTCTCTCATCTTTTTCACACCCTATTTAGATCTTTTAGCCTCTTTATATTCTCCTAGGTTTTTAATTTCTCCATAAGTTTCAAGAGCAGTTACAGCTTTTTCAAGTTTTTCACCGGCTGCTTGTGCCTCAACGTAGAAATAGTATTCTCCTAATCTTTCTTTTGTTGGTCTTGACTGTATATGAGTCAAGTTTATTTCATGACCGGAAAAGCAAGAAAGCATCGCATGAAGAATACCAGGTCGGTCTTCTTCAGGCTCAAGTATTAATGAACTTTTTTCTTTATTTTCAAATTCGCCATTTAGAACCAGAAACCTGGTGACATTAGTGTCTCTATCCTGAACAGATGTTCTAAGAATATTTTTATCGTTTATCTCGGCTGCAATCTCTGAGGCTAGTGCTGCTTCACCCGGTTCTAGCTCTTCTACTGCATCGGCAGTTGAATTGGACTCGACTTCCTGCCAACCGTTTTCAGATACTATTTCTTGACATTGAGCTAATGCCTGAGGATGAGATACAACTTTCTCAATATCTTCGATATCTTCTTCGTTGGAGATGAGTGCGTGTTCAATAGGAAGAACCACTTCTCCTGTTATCTTTTCTTCCTGCTCTCTGAGAAGATCAATAGTATCGTTTACTCCACCACCTAAAGAATTTTCTATAGGTACTAATTTTACGTTTACTTCTGATTCAAATACCTGTCTTATAGTTGAGCAAAACTCTGGTTCAAGATTCTGAAAGTATTTTTCTGCTGCTTGATGAGTATATGTTCCTTCCGGACCTAGAAGAGCTACTTTAGTCAAATTATTCACCTATCAAGAACATCTTTTTGTATATCTACTGCGGTTTCAATTAATACTTCTGCCAGTTCTTCTCCACGACCTTCGGGCAAATTCTTTTTCTCAAATAAATCTTCAAACTGTTCCTTAACTTCTTCTTCACGTTCAGGATCTCTTATGTCAATGTTTTCTCTTTCCTTTTGATCCATGACCTTCAGGACAGCATCCATTCTCTCCCTAACGTCATTCACAATTTTCTTATTTGCTTCATCTATTTCCTCACGAGCATCTTCAAGAGCCATAAACGCATATGCGGTTACAATTCTTTAGAGTTTATGGTGAAAATAATTAGAAAAGCCCGGATTCATCATCTTCTTCCAGACCACTGTCAGTTATCTTGAAACCAACTTTTTCTCCATCCGCTATAGACCTATGCTTTGCTATCTCAGCAATTCTCTGACCATCACTGTTTTGTGAGAGTTGTACAAGACACTTTGACCAGTATTTTGGCACATCACGACCTACAAGCTCTAAGTCATCTTTTTCAAAACTAGTGTAAACCTGATTAGTGACTACTACAGGGATATCTTGTTTTCTGGCTATACCTGATAGTTTTGAGAGCTGTCCAGATAATTCATTGTTTATTTCAGAAGCATTATCGCCATTAACCTTCAAACGATAAAGTGAAACCATTGAATCCACTATTACAATGTCTATATCATCTTTAACTTCTTCAAGAGATTCTATTGCTTCTTCCTGTTCTTCAAATGTTGTAGCATCCTTGAGTAATATTTGATCGAGTTTTTCTTCAGAAGCAATTTGCATGAATCTTTCTGCTGAGAAGCTGGCTTCTGTATCTATGTAAGCTGCTTTTCCTCCATTCATTGTTACTTCTGCCGCGATCTGTATACAGACGTTTGTTTTTCCTGAACCAGATTCACCGTAGAAATTTGAGATAACACCTTTCTCTATTCCGCCTCCTAAAAGACTGTCTAGAGGTTTGCAGCCTGTTGATACACGGTTTACTTCCACAGGTAGGATATCTTTCCAACTCTTTTATCGGTGTTTAGTTCGATCCAACTAGAACATCTTCACACCTATTTTTAATCAGGGATCAGAAAGATCGTTTTATGAAGAAGCGACATGTTATCTTTGGCGCTGTCTTCGTGGCAATATTTGGTATCGGTATGCTTAACGTAATGTCAGATGGTCGACTTGGGCACGCGATTCAGTCACAGTTTCCTTGGCACATAGGTTCTGCAGAGGCACCGAGTATCGAAGTCGAAAACCTGAGCGTTGAGCAGGGTGAGATCGGAGAAGTTGAAGCTGTAGTCAGAAATACTGATATGGTTTCATATGCTAATTATGAACTTTCTGAGGGTCAGAGACGGCTTGATCTGGATGCCAAGCCTTATCCAGGGCCAAGTTTCGTAAAGCAGTCTCTTCCTCCTTACTGGAACTACGATCACGTTGAAAAGAAGGTTGTGGTTAACATGGAGTTCAATATTTCAGAGAATACAGATCCAGGAGTTTACGACTACGGTATTGAGGCCTGGAACGGTGATTATCCAGAGCAGAAGCCTGTGATGAGGAACTTCACGGTACAGGTCCTGGGCTCTTCAGAGGATTGAAACAGGTTTTTTGTTTACGTAAACAAAAATCCATATAAGTGTTGCATATAAACAAGTTCTTACAATGCCCGAAGAAAAAGCAGCCCTAATAACATACAACACTGAGAGAAAGAACTTCGACTCAGTATATGAGAGAAACAAGTTCTACAGAGGGCTCTTCGGATATAAACAGACCGTCAGAAAAAATGGGAAAGAGTACGAGTACGAGAAAGACGGGTTAATGGACGAAATCCCACACCTCAGAATAGATGACTCAGTATTCATCACACCCAAAAAGTGCGTAAGCAGGGTAGAAGAATACTTTGAGGAATGGGGGGAAAAGGTTTCTAAGCACATTTTCACGGTTATAATCGAGGACTCAAACATGATAGAGAAGATTAAAGACAAAGATAAAGACCCAGAACTTGGAGAAGGTGAAAACAAATAATGACAGACGACGAAACTGTAAAGCTGCGTGTAGGAGAAGTACCTCCAAACGCACAACAGGACATCGGCAAAGGCATCGTAAGAATCGACAGCAAAATCATGGAAGAACTAAACGTCCGCGAAGGAGAAGCAGTAATACTCGAAGGAGAGCGAGAAACAGTGGGACGTGTAGCACGCTCCTACCCAGCAGACAAAGGACTCGGCATCGCAAGGATGGACGGTTACATGCGTAAAAACGCAGGCACCAGTCTAGGAGAAAACATCTCCGTTAGAAAGGCAGAAATGGAAGAAGCAGATGAAATAACACTTGCACCAGCTGAAGAAGGAGTTATGATGCAGGTATCTAACCCTAACATATTCAAGAAAGGATTAGCTGGTAGAGCAATAATGCAAGGCGATATTGTCGTGCCTGGCGGCGATAAAGGAGGAAGAAAGAAAGGAATGTTTGACGACATGCCTTTCGACTTCGACATGGACAAGTTTGCAATGGGATTCGGCGGCGAAACCAAGCTCATGGTAGTTAAGACTAAACCTAAGGGAGCAGTACAAATCACAAAGAACACAGAAATCAAGATGAAGAAACAAGCTGTGGAAGATGCAGGACAGAAACGTGTAAGCGTACCAGACGTAACCTACGAGGATATAGGAGGACTTGACGAGGAAGTTCAAAAAGTCAGAGAAATGATAGAGCTACCTCTAAAACACCCTGAAGTCTTCCAGCAACTAGGAATCGACGCACCAAGCGGAGTCCTACTACAAGGACCGCCAGGAACAGGAAAAACCCTGTTAGCCAAAGCAGTAGCCAACGAATCCAACGCAACATTCCTCTCAATTGACGGACCAGAAATCATGTCCAAATACTACGGAGAATCAGAAAAACAGCTGAGGGAAAAATTTGAGGAAGCACGAGACGATGCACCAGCAATCATCTTCATTGATGAAATTGACGCAATCGCACCGAAGAGAAATGAAACAGGCGGAGAAGTTGAAAGAAGAGTAGTAGCACAACTGCTTTCAGAGATGGATGGACTAGAAGCACGTGAAAACGTGATAGTTATTGCAGCAACAAACCGTGCAGACTCAATAGATCCAGCACTCAGAAGAGGAGGAAGATTTGACCGAGAAATTGAAATCGGCGTGCCTAACAGAGACGGCAGAAAGGAGGTACTCCAAATCCACACGAGAAACATGCCTTTAGCAGACGACGTAGACCTAAACGAACTAGCAGACAAGACACACGGATACGTAGGTGCGGACTTGGAGGCTATGTGTAAAGAAGCCGCGATGTACGTACTTAGAGACATACTACCAGAAATAGACCTAGATGAAGAAATACCTAGCGAAGTCTTAGAAGACCTAATTGTGGATAGAGAGGCGATGATTGAAGGAATGCGTACAGTTGAACCTTCACAGATGCGTGAAGTCATGGTCGAACTACCTAAAGTCACGTGGGACGAGATCGGGGGGCTTGAAGAGACCAAAGACAGGCTTCAAGAAATGGTGGAATGGCCGCAAGAATACCCTCAAGAGTTCGAAAACATGGGTATAGACGTTCCAAAAGGAATCCTGTTATACGGGCTGCCAGGAACAGGAAAAACACTCCTAGCCAAAGCAGTAGCAAACGAATCTGACTCCAATTTCATCTCAGTCAAGGGACCAGAACTACTCTCCAAATACGTAGGAGAGTCAGAGTCTGCGGTCCGTGAAGTCTTCAAAAAAGCAAGACAAGTCGCACCATGCGTACTATTCATAGACGAAATAGACTCCATCGCACCACGTAGAGGAAGCAGAAGCAGTGACTCAGGAGTAGGTGACAGAGTAGTAAACCAACTACTGACGGAACTCGACGGAATCGAAAGCCTTGAAGGAGTTACAGTCATTGCAGCAACAAACCGTCCGGATATGATCGATCCAGCAATAATGAGACCTGGAAGAATAGACAGAAACGTAGAAGTGGAGGTACCAGATCTTGAAGGAAGAAAGAAGATCTTTGAAGTTCATACACGTAAAATGCCATTAGCAGATGATGTTGACCTAGATGAACTCGCAGAACTAAGTGAAGAATATGTAGGTTCAGATATAGAGTCCATCTGTAGAGAAGCAGGAATGAACGCGTTGAGAAATGATAGAGATGCTAAGACAGCGACTATGAAAGACTTCAAAGACGCAATTGAAGAAGTAAGACCAACTGCAACAGAAGATAATCTTGAACGCTACAACCGTATGATGCAGAGAATGCAAGATATAGAAGAAACAGAGGACACTCCAGACTACTTCGCCTGATCACTTCAGGCACACCTCTTTCTTTATTAATTAATATAAGTAAGTTGTTGTCATGCCAGAAGAAGATTCTGAAGAGGGAGAACCTGAAGAGGCTCCTGAAACTGAAGAACAAAAAGATACTAGTTCATCAGAAGAAAAGGAAGAAACGATGAATAACGAAGATAAACATAAATCAGAAGAGAATAATAAATCCAGCACACCAGGAACTGTACAATTATCTGTTAGATCTCTTATTATCGGTGTTTTTGTCTTAGGACTTGCTTTAGGGTTTTCAGGCGGAGTATTGACTTCATCAGGAACTTCACTTCTTGAAGCTCCTGGAGACACAGTACAGCCGCCAGAAAACAATAATGACGGCCAGCAAGAAACAGAGACAATCAATATGAACGAAATAGAGATGGAAGGAGAACCTGTACTAGGGCAAGAGGATGCTCCTGTTACAATGGTTGTTTATGAGGATTTTGAGTGTCCTTTCTGCAAGAGATTTGAGGAAGGAGCAATACCTCAGATAAAGTCAAACTACGTGGACTCTGGCCAGGTGAAGATTGTCTGGAAGGACAGACCTTTAGGAATGCATCCGTGGGCGGACCCAGCGGCAGCAGCAATGGAATGCGTTTACCGTGAAGCTGGAAACGATGTGTTTTGGGCGGTAAAGAACAAAGTATTCGCTAACCAAGACTCTGTAGAGACATCTAATGTAGAATCACAGATCAAGTCTTGGGCTGCAGAAGAAGGAGCATCTGAAAGCGCAATCCAAAGTTGTATAGACAACGACAACCCTATGGAAGAAGTCAATGCAGACTCTTCAGAAGGACAGGAACTCGGAGCAAGTGGAACACCAACAGCATTCATTAACGGACAAAAGCTTGTTGGAGCCCAGCCTTACAGCAGCTTTGAACCAGTTATTGAAAGCGCTCTAAGTTAAACTTCCTAAATTTTTCTTTTTTCGTTTAATTCCTTGTCGTTATTTTCTTCCCTTCTTCAGTTAAAATTACAGTGTGCTCTGCCTGAACCACTTTACCGCCATTGTATTCATTGAGTACTGGATAAGAATGGACAATATCACTTTGAACCAGTTTCTTCATTGCCATTTTCTCCCTCGCACCGAAATCATCAAACCATCGAGTGGTAAAAGGTAATCCATTGAATTCCTTGATCTGTGACATTAGTTTACGTTCAGTCTTGCCTCTGACACTTGTATCTCTTTCAATTTTGTAGATATTTCCATCTGCACCGTT
>Ga0102939_1000564_pt1 | contig 13640 bp, 14 predicted proteins | sample SalPon2_B_H2O_MG_FD_78214 | JGI IMG/M metagenome (GOLD analysis project Ga0102939, IMG submission 78214) | Salt pond water microbial communities from South San Francisco under conditions of wetland restoration - Salt Pond MetaG R2_B_H2O_MG | ecosystem: Environmental > Aquatic > Non-marine Saline... | reverse complement strand
GGTTTTCAGGGATGTGAAACGGATGATGTATCCTATGGTGCCGGTTATGTTCGGACTAGTCTGGATGCTAGGGCTTGGAGGCTATCTCGGCGCCAACCTAACAATTATCTCAATGGTCTCAGCAGCCATGATAATGGGGTTAGGAATCGACTTCGGAATCCATGTCACGAAAAAATACTTCAACACGGTGAGAGGTGCTGAAGGACTCAGCGAAACAATGGTAGAACTATCAAGAGGACTACTTGGCGGATCAACAACTACAGGAGTAGGATTCCTTGCTTTACTTGCAGCTAACCTGACAGGTATGCATGCACTTGGCATATTCCTATTCACAGGCATTATATCAGCGTATATCGGTGCAGTATTCCTGCTTCCAACCCTGATAATCCTACTAGACGGAACAGAAGCAGTATCACAGAGGTAAAATTATACTATGAAAACTACAACAACACAATCAAAGGTACTTAAATTCGCTTTAATTCTTTCAATCCTTACAATCACAGCTGCGACAGGTTCAGCAGCTCCAAAACTTGACGCAGTAAGCTTTGATCCAGGCTTCATCACAGCAGGAGACAGAGTCAACATATCAGCAAACATGCACGAAACCAACTACCCAGACAAAAACTGGGACGAAGACAAAAAACTAAAAGTCGTCCTCAAACCAGACAACAGGTTAACCAGAGAATATGTTACAATAGAGGACGACAGAGATGAATCAATCGGATTCCTGTATCCGGATGGAGTCTGGAACCAGCGCTACCAGGTCAAAGTTGATTCCGGAGCACCAACAGGAATGTACGACTTCGAGCTTCATGTACAGTACTTGGAAGACGGTGATCCTGTGAAGATTCAAAATGAGGAAGGAAGCTACAACTTCACAGTTATTAGAGACTTCTCCATGCCTGTAGACAATGAGGGAGTGGATCTTACAGGAAATGTTGAGGGAACTGATCCAAAGACTCCGCGTCCAGGCGACAGCTACACAGACATGCAACTCTCATTCACCAACACAGGCAACAAACCAATCGAAGAAATCACATTAAAACCTGAAACACCGGAAATGGTTGAAACGGCTTACTCTCAGGATGAAAAATTCTTTGTAGATAGGCTTAATGAAGGAAGTAAAGCTTCAAGAACATTATCCTTAGACCTTGATGAAGACCTCGAAGAAGGACTCCACTGGATAAACATGAGCGCAACCTATGAAGACACTTCCAGCAACACATACACAGAACAAATCGAACTACCGCTCAGAGTTGAAGGAAAACCAGACCTAGAAATAGTTAACAGCAGTACTGAGATGAAGGCAGGAGAAACCAAACAACTCAGAGTCAATATAGAAAACACTGGAGAACAGGATGCAGAATCAGTAACAGCCCGATTAATCGCTGAGAGAAGCCAACCATTCACACTCGAAGACCGTTCAAACTACATCGGAGAAATCGAATCAGGAGAAACAAGCCAAGCAGTACTAGACATTACAGCAGATAGAAACGCAGACCTCAAAACACACCAGTTAAAAATCCAAATACGATCAAACGGCGACAGCGAAGAAGGAGACCAATCAGTCTACACATTCACAGAACAAGCACAAGTTGAATTGACAGAGAGAACTCAATCCAATCTCATCTTTATCGGATTAATTGCTGCACTAATAGTAACCGTTGTAGGGGTCTACAGATACGGTTTAAAATCAAAAAAGACAGAAAATGAGAAGGATGAAGGGTGAAGAGACAGATGAATAAACAAGAATTCGTTAGAAGATTGGCGGGAACAGTAATTATAACAGGGTTCCTACTCGGATGGTTTGCAAACGATCTCTTTTACTTGATAGATCTTTTCGCGGGTTTAAACCTGTTACAAAGCAGTTTCACAGGATTTTGCCCGCCAGAAAAAATCTATGATGAATATTTGGCAAACTAAACCTTTTTTTCTTTAATTAATTCTGTTATTTAAAGCAATTCTTTTCCTGAATCTCTCCATTCAGTGACTCCTTCATCCAGGCTAAAAGCCTGAAAACCATCTCTTTGAAGCAAGGCTGCGAATTTTCTAGATTTTCTGCCTCCTGGGCAGACCAGTAGTATTTTCTGGTTTTTTGGGAATGGTTTGCCTGTTTCTATCAGTTCTTTGAGTTTTTCTTCCGGTATGTTGATTGAGCCTGGTATGTGTGCCATTTGATATGCAGGATTGGAGCGTGAATCCACAATAACAGGACTATATTCTTCTATCCATTCTTCTGCATCACTCACTGATATTTCTGGGACTTCTTCAAGTTCGTCTTCTGTCAGTGTTTCTGTTCCTTCTCTTTCTTCTCCTCCAAAGATTTCTGGTTTTCGCTCTTTGATGTAAGAGCGGTAGTGTTCGAATCGATCGCACGCGAAAAATACAGCAGTCTTCTGCTCTTCGAGTTCCTGATCAATTTCTGAAAGTTTTCGTTTCAGTGCGATAAAGTTTGCTCCTGTTGTCGGACCAGCTAGTACTCCACAGTTTCTGATAAGTGTTAGCATTCCTTCCAGTGCATCTTTTGAATCAACTACTGATCTATCAGAATAAAGCTCTTTTTCGTATAGACCTACTTCCCACATTTCGTTTGCAGTTCTGATTCCTGGTATGAAGTCGTCTTGTGATGATACTATGCCTGTTACTTCAAGATCTTGATTTCCTTCCTTGAGTTTCTGTGCTGTTCCTTTTGTACTGCCTGTTGTGCCGAGTCCGCCGAAAAGGTAGTCAACTTTGCCAAGGTCGTCCAGTATTTCTTGCCCTGTCTGTTCTCTATGAACCTTTGTGTTTTTCTCGTTGGTATATTGTCCTGTACGGAAGTATTTGTCACCTTCTCGATTCATTAAACGGTCTAAATGAGTTAATGGATCGTCTGGGTCGTTTGGATCAGGGCATTCGCTTTTTCCTGGAAGCTCTTCTATCTCCGTTCCCATCGTGATTAGGATGTCTTTGACTTCGTCTACTTTGATGCGGTTGGTGATTGTTTTGAAGTCTAGGTTGTTTGCTCCTGCGATTCCCTGTATTGCTTTAGCAGTGTTTCCGCTTGAGGACTCCAAAAGAGTCTGATTCTTTTCTTTAATTTCTTCTATGTCTTCTCTTATTAGTTCCCAGGCGACACGATCTTTAATTGAGCCAAAAGGACTTTGGTATTCGAGTTTGATATAGACATCGATGTTTTCAAGCCCTGTAACCTCTTCATCAATTTTCAGCAGAGGGGTGTCACCTATCAACTCTGTTATTGAATCAACTTTCATTCGGACGCACCCTCCTGAGGTTCGCGTGCTTGAACAGCTTTAAGATCTGTAAGCTGTGTCTCCATGCCTGTGTATATTTCATCTTTCTTCCACTTGTTGTCGCCGTAAACCGCTATTTTGTCGGCTGTATCATGCTGGATAGTCCTCGATTCTCCGAAGTCCATATGGTATGCTGCCGTGTTCACAAAGACCACAAGGTCGCCTTCTTCAGGTTTCTTGTCGAGAAATGTTTTGTGTTTGTAAATAAAGTCCGATTCCAGGCATAGGTTGCCCACGAAAAAGACTCCGTCTTCCAGGTCTTCTCTGTCTTTGTCTCTGTGGATTATGTATGGGTCTATCATTAGTTCCCAGTTTTGGGGGTTTATATTGGATTTGTTCATGTCTAGTCCGAGTAGTTTTTCTCCGCAGGCGTCTTCTTTCAAGAAGTTTACTTTGCCGATTGTTATTCCTGCTAAGTCGAGTAATGCTCTTCCTGGTTCGATGTAAAGAGTTATCATGTAGTCTCTGAGCAGGTCTCTGAAGGTTCTTTCGTATCCTGGTATTTCTCTAGAAAGTAGTTGGTCAAGGTAGTCTTCTTTGGCTGTTTCGTTGTAGTAGCTGTATAGATCTGTTGAACCTTTCACGCTTTGATTTTCTGAACGCAGTCCGAAGCTGTGGCTGTTCCAAGTTATTCCTTCTCTTTTGCCTGCTACTGATTCTTGTATTGCTTCAAGGTATTCGCTCCATTCTTCTCCGCTCTCCAAGTAGTTTACTTTCATTCCGCCTCCTATATCCAGCACTTTAGTTTGGAAGCCTTCTGAGTGGAACTCCTTCACAAGGTCAAAGATGTTCTGAAGTGCGATAGCTTTCTTTCTCATATTCGCCGTGTCTAAGTGGAATGCAAAGCCCTGAAAATTAATTGAATTGTATTCGTTGAGTGTGTGGATTATTTCCTGTTTTTTATCAACAGGTATTCCGAACCTTGAGTGTTTTTGTATCGCTTTCCTGTCCCTTGGAACAAAGTTATTTAGTCGAATCAAGATATCGGTTTCTTTTTCGAATTTTCGGCTGTATTCTTCGACTTTTCTGAGTTCCTCAAAGCTATCGATATGCAGTAAGCATCCGTGGTGAACTGCCAGGCGGATAAATTCTCTGTTTTTCGGACCTGTAGCAAGTATCTCCTCTCCCTTGAAACCCTTCGATAATGCGTTTTTGAGTTCGTTTTCAGATGCCACATCTATACCAATATCTTCCTTCCTGCCTTGAGCTATCAGAGATTCTGATTTGTTGGCTTTATGAGCGAAGAATATTTTTCCTTCGATTCCGTGTTTATCGAAGACATCTCTGAAGGCTTGAATATTTTTTGAGAAGTTTTCTGGCAGCATTATGTTCAGTGGAGAATCGAAACCATCACTGAGCTCTTTCAAAGTTTCTTCATCTTGAACAATTTTGTCTACTATTTCGTTGGTTTTAGGAGTTAGTTTAAGCATTATACTTCACTCCAGGAGAACTCTTGGTCTATCTGGGTTTTGACATCTCCACAGGCATCCTTAATATACTGCTTCTCTGAGACCTTGAGGTGTATTTCTTTCAGTTTCTCCAGCCGTTCATCAGGCTCTACTTTGCGGTTCTTAGTTGTTTCTGCTATCTTCTGGAAAACCTGTTTTTCGTCAGCGTTCAGAAGTTCTAAACCTATGGGGTTGTGTTGTTGCCTTGCCATCTTGATTTCGGATTTTCTCGGCAGGTAGCCGATTATTTCTGAGTCGATGTTTTCTTCTAGGTATTCTCTGTCGTGTTTGCAGTCCACTTTGTTGCCAACCACAGCTACATTTTCGAATACTTTTGCTTCCTGTGAAAGTTCTTTGTATTGTTCGTAGACTTTGACTCCTTCAGGTGTCGGCTCAACAACGAGAACTATCAAGTCGAACTGGGTGTGGAGTGTATTGGCGAATGCGTCTGTTCCTGCAACCATATCGGATACTAGCCATTCATCTTCTTCCAGTTTTAGGTGTGATAGAATGTTTTCAAAAGATGTCAGTGAGGTGTGGTAGCAGCTTGCTCCGATTCCTTCTTTCTCGTATGTTCCAATATGCATAAACCAGTTGTCGCCGTACTCAGTCGTCAAATCACTGAGAATTATGCTTTCTTCCTCCAGTTTAACAAAGTTTGAACCCTTGCCAGGCGGAGTGCTTTTCACAACATTTGACTGATCTTCAATCTGAGGGTTATCGCCTTTGACATACTCTCTGACTTTCTTCGAGTTCTCTTCTTTCGATACTGCAAGCTCGTCTTTGAATTTTGCATCCATCAGTTCTGCGAGATGTTGGTTGATGTCTGCATCTACCGCCAAGAACCGCTTTTCCTGTTTTTTCAGGTAGTCTATGAATAGTGCTGCGAGTGTGGATTTCCCGCTTCCGCCTTTTCCTACAAATGCTGTTCTCATACTATCGCCTCTGCTGTTTCATACCAGTCGTTGGCTCTGTCCTGCATTCCTGCAGATTCGTAGGTTTCAACGATGTGATGAACAGTTTCTAGAACCTCTCTTCGGCTTGTGTAGTCTGCAGCCTGTTTCGCCATAGAAGTGAACCATTGATGGTAGTCTTCAGCGTCTGTCTTTGATTCAAGTTCCTGGACCGTCTGTGTATCGAAGCTTTGTAGTCCTTCTTTGAAGCTTTCTACCGCCATTTGGTATGTGTTTTCACAGAGTTCTGCTGTTTGTCCGGCTTCCAGTACTTCTGCTCCGTGAACTGCCTGGATTAGTGGTTGGTCTTTCGCTACTTGGACTGCGTTGAGTCTTTGCTCAACATATTTTTCGGTCGCTTGTTCTAGTAGTTGGTCTTCTTCCCAGATTTCGTTTACTTCCTGTGCTACTTTGTATGCTCCGTCAGTAGCTTCGAATGACTCTGGAACTTCGCCACGGCGTTCATACATACTTCTGACATCTTCCTGTCTTGCCTGCTCAAGGTTTTCTTCCGCAAGGGATACGGCAGCTGACCTTGAAACTCCAGGAGCTAAAACCTGGTTCTGTTCTGGTTCAACAGTTGAAAGATCATCTTTGATTTCATCATATACTTCATCATCGTCTTCAATAACCGTGACTCCTGGCTTAGAACCTTCACCATCTACTTCTCTTAATCTGACTTCGCCGTCAACAAGGTCGAATACATTTCCTTCAGGAGTGAATCCTTTGCAACGAACTCCATAGCCTGCTACTGCGTCTTGAACTTGGTCTATAAAATCTTGTTCACTAAGGTCCCTATCAACGCTTACAGAGTATCTTTCGCCGTGTTGATGGATATGTCCATGGTCATGGCTGTCTTCGTGTCCATCTTCGTGTTCGTGGTCGCATCCACAGTCATCTCCGTGGAAACTATTCATTCCCATTCCAGAGAAAATATCTATGTGTGATGTAAGTAACGAGGAATACCAGTCCATTCTTTCAGAGCTGATGGTCTGCCAGTCTACCTCGCCAATACTGTAAACTGGCTTGTCAGGAGCTATGCTTTGAATATATTCATTTGCTTGTTCTATTTTGTCTTCGTTTCCTTCTGTGAATGTGTATATTACTGCGTTGGATGAGTTGATTGGTCTGGCTAGTTCGTCCATTGCCTTGTTTGATTCTAGTCGGTCAAGTGGTAGGAGCATTAAGTGGTTTTGAAGGTCTACGCCTTCGAGTTCTGAGACATTTCCTGCTGCTTCCCAAGGATCTGCGAAACCCGTAGGTTCGACAAGTAGATGGTCTGAGTCTCTGATTGTATTCCAGTTTTCTTCCAGTGTTTTCTCAAGATCTCCCTGTCCGTCACAGCCGATACATACATCAGGTATACCTGATTTGGATTCGTCTTCCACGCTGTATTTGTCGGTGTCTACCATCGCTCCGATGTCGTTTGCGATTACATAAGGTTCGTCTCCTTGCTCCAGCATTCCTTCGACAAGCTGGTCGCCTAAAGTAGTTTTTCCCGCTCCGAGTCGCCCTGTCAGTATAGTTGCGTCAACAGATTCATCTTGCGTTCTTTCCATCATATCTTTGTTAAAGAATCTTAAGTTTTTTAATAATATAAGTTAAGCTAAAAGTATAATCTTAATATTTGATGACAAATCTGAAACAAGAAAATATCAAAGCCAACCATCGATTCTACGAGGCAGAACAAAATGCAAGACACAGAACAAATACAGAAGGTAGAAATCAGAAAACTTAATCCACACGAAGAAGTAATTGAAGAAAGACTGAAGAAAGTTCTAACATCTCTTAAAGTCGAAAAAAGACTGAAAGAGCCGATAATAGTCGATGAAGAAACCAAAGTAATTCTTGATGGGCATCACCGGGTCAAGGCCTTTGAAATACTTGGACTTAGAGAGATTCCTTGCAGACTCGTTGATTACAGTTCAGAGGAAATAACTGTCGAACCACATCAGAACGGTAATGTATCGAAGAAAGAGGTTATAGAGAAAGGCCTAAGTGATGAGCTTTTCCCGCCGAAGACATCTAAACACGTTCTATGAGATCTTTGAGTAGATGAGAAGATTGCTATAAAATAGATAAAATGAAAATGAAACTTATTTTAGAACTCTTGGTGAATCCAGTACTCTTCAACTTTGTTTAGGTTGATCCAGTGTGCGCCTTCTCCTCCTTCAACTTTGGCGATTGGTTCTTCCTTGAATTCAACATTGTGTAGGTGGAGTTCTCTTTCCTGACCTGAGTCTGTGAGGATCATGAGTTCTCCTGTTTCTTGCAACTTTTCTTTGATTCTTTGATACATCGGTAAATCATTACTGGTTATTAACTTTTAATAAGATGTGTAATAAGTCCCCACAAACAATATGGTTTAGATATGGTTCTGTAATAGGCTTTTCTGTTGAGGCTGACTTTCCATTATAATTCTTTCTGCGGCTCTGCGAGCTCCTGCGATGTTTCCTGCAAATGGACCTACTGTTCCTTCTGCCAATTTGCCAGATACCTGTAGCCGAGAATCTTCGCCATTTTCTTTTTTCCATCTGAGATTGCTATCATTCAGAAAAGGCATACCGAGGTCTTCAGTCGTAGCAAGGTTCAGGTTCTCCGCAGTATCCTCTACAAAAGGATGGTTGTAGATAGATTCAAATCCTGTAGCAAGTATAACCTGGGCATCGTCAATCCTCCTATCTTTCTCTGTCTCCAAGTCCAGGGTTTGTCCGTCATATTCGAGGTCTGATATTTCATCGTGCCAGATTCTCAGGTTTCCTTCATCCAGACAGTTTTTCAGGTCGTCCCAGACATAGCTGGGCATCGAACCATCATAACGTTCTTCCTGGACTCTCTGATGTCTTTCTTCTGTTTCTAGACTGTGAAGTTCATCTTCTATATGATTCCAGTTGATCCATTTAGGGTCGGCTTCGACAAGCTCCAGTTCTATAGGGCTTCTTGACATCATAGTTACACCGCCTTCACATTCTCTACTTAGAAGACCTGATAATTGCCCTGCAGTTATAGAGCCTCCTATAATCACGGTTTCGCCATCATAGCGTTGAGCATCCTCACTACTAAAGTTGCTATCAAAAATGTGGGACACAGGAGCAGCATCCGATACCTGTTCAACAAAATCAGGATAGTTAGGTCTTCCCTCTCCAATAGACAAGACACCGCAATCAGTAGTATAGATACCGTCAGAAGTCTCAAGCACGAGAGCCTCATCACTATGTAAATCTGTTACATAATCTTCGATGAGTGATTCTTCCAAGCCGTTTGATTCTACTACATAATCCAAGTGGTCAAGAAAAAGCTCCGCAGACGGTCGCAAAGGATTACTGCCGTCCGAAATAAGCTCATCTTTCCTGTTTCTGGCTTCTGCATAGCTTTTCAAATCAAAAGGGTCTCGAGCTGTGTGATGAACTTCTGGAGACCTAAGATAATCCGTTCCTGAATCGGAGGTTCTCTGGTCGAAGACCTCTCCATAACCTTCGGGGTCAAAAATCACTAATTCGCTTGTATCAAGACCTGCGTCATTAATCAATTTGTTAGCTATATGCGTTCCGTGGATTCCGCCGCCAATTATAGCATATTCAAAATCACTCATACTTGTTAAGAAAAACTATAATTTTTAATATATTTTATTTAGATATATCAATAATTCTAATAAAATGATGGAGAGATTAACAATTCTTAATAAATTTGCTAGAGAAATATAACAATATGAGTGTTGTAAGCGTATCACTGAACGAAACACTGCTTGAAGATATTGACGATTTTATGGAAGAGCAAGGCTTCTCAGGTAGAAGCGAGGTTATGAGAACAGCAGTCAGAGCATTACTTAGAGACAGGAAGGAAATATCAGATCTTGAAGGAACAGTAGACGCTGTAGTAATAGTAACTCATGAGGACGAAGATTCAGGAGAAATCGACAATATACAACATGACTACCAAGACACTATTACCACACAACTCCACAACCATATGGACGAACACAAATGCCTGGAAGTCTTTATGCTACAAGGAGAAGCAGAAAAAGTCAAAGAACTATACAACAAATTCCAAGCCTCAAATAAAGTAGAACAAGCAAAAATAATTGTTCCATAAAAAATAGGAACGAAACCAAGTTTAAACTAACTCAACTCCAACCTTACTATATGAAAGACCATATAATCGACTCTGAGAAAGCCGACAAGCTTGAGGATGAAAACCGGTACAGGATACTCTCACAGGAAGAACTCTACGCAGAAACCGCAGAAGGAACTGTTGTAGATATTGGTTCTGGTACAGGATTTTTTACAGATCATATCGCTGAGAAAGCGGAAAAAGTCTATGCTGTTGACTTCCAGAAAGGTATGCATGAATACTACACTGACAAAGGAGTATCAGATAATGTTGAGTTAGTTCATTCAAAGGCGTCAGAGATAGATATCGTGGCAGATCAGATAATATCAATCCTCTCACTACATGAAATCAACCTAGAAAAAAGCTTGAAAAAATTCCATGAGGTACTTCCTGAAGATGGTGAACTGGTTATCTGGGACTGGAGCGCCAACGCACTAACTGAGGACATACCGCCGAGAGATAAAATGTATACTGCTGGAGAGGCTTCAAACAAAGTTTCTGAAAAGTTCAAAGTTGTTTTAGCTGAGGAAAGAAGGAATACCTTCAAAATAAGAGCAAGGAAATAATTGGGCTTTCTATAGAGAGTTCAGTGACTGGTCCATCCACCGTCTACAGGTAGATTTACTCCTGTAATGTATGAGGCATCTTCTGAGGCAAGGAAAGCTGCTACTCCTGAGATCTCACTGGGTTCAGCCACTCGTTTCATTGGCGTCTGACTGATCACATGGCTTTTGAACTCCTCTTCTTCCAGTGCTTTCTCTGTCATTGCGGTCTTAACGAATCCCGGACAGATAGAGTTTACTCGGACATTATCTTCTGCAAGGTCATTCGCGACTGAACGTGTTAAATTTACCACTCCTCCTTTTGCTGTGTTGTATGCTGTGGCTCCTGCATCACCTAGCAAGCCGTATATTGAGGCAGTATTGATTATACATCCTTCTGTCTCCTTCAAGTGTGGTGCTGCAAACTTACATCCATAAACAACTCCATCAAGGTCTATAGATCTTAAAGACTGGTAGTTTTCAATTTCCATATCTTCTATACTTGCCTTTGAGCCGATACCAGCGTTGTTGACCATTATATCAAGTCTTCCAAACTCTTCAACAGCATAATCCACTAAATCCTTAACTTGGTCCGGATCAGAGACATCACACTCCACAAAATCACAGTCCAATTCCTCTGCAACTTCTTCGCCGGAGATATCGCCGATTACAACTTCTAGTCCTTCTTCTTTGAATCTTTTTGCCATAGCTTTCCCAATACCAGAGCCTCCTCCGGTAACTACCGCCACTTCACCATCAATATTCATAGATAGGTATGGGTTTCTCTCAGTAATTAAACTTAACTAATACTCTAGTGGTGCTCTAGGAGTTTTGCAGCACTAATTACAATCTCAAGCTCTAATAAGAATTCATGCCTGATCAAGAATTTTTTAGTGAAATTGATTCCTGAAATGTATCAGCGGAGAAATAAGATTCGAGATATTGATGCTGCTCAAAGAAGACTCCATGAGCGTAGGAAAAATAACAGAAGAACCGGATATTGGCCAGAAACTGGGTTCAAACCGCCTGAAAAAGATGTATAACTGTGGGATTGTAGAAAAAGAAAGAGATGGAAAAAAGATTATCTACAGTATCGCCTCAGACTCCATAAACGAACTTGTAGAAAATGCAAGTGATGTCTCTGGGGAAGTATGTTAGTAAACAAAGAGAGATTCTTGAGGGTTTATTCCTATCTCTGTGAGTTGGATGATTTATATTCGATGAGCTTTCAAGAGTTTTTATGAAGAAGTTGTTTGCTGGTATTTTGATGGTGTTTTCTGTAGGTATTGTTTCTGCTCAGCCCGTTACTGAAATCCAGGTTCAGGATCATAGTCCGTCTATAGCGGAGCCAGGCGATACTGTTGAGGTGAGTGTGGTTGTGGCGAATAATGGTGACTCTGAAGCAAGTTATCAGTCTTTAGATGTTGAAACTGTTGATGGTGTAAGTTATAGAGGCACTACATCCAACTATAAAGATGGTTTCTCGCTTTGTGGTGGTTGTCAGACTATTGGGACAATCTACTTGAAAGTAAGTAAGGATTCTTCTAGTGGAACCTACCCTGTTGATCTCAATCTGGAAAACGCTGATTCTACCGGAGTAGTAGAGAAAACTGTTTTAGAGGTTGACGGCAGACCTGAACTGGTCTTGAAAGGTAATGGTTCTGTAATGCAGGGAGAAAGTTCAGAAATTGATCTTGAACTGGAGAATACCGGTAAAGACTCAGCTAGCCAGGTTACAGCTTCTTTAAGTCATCCTTTGATAAGTTTTCAGCCATCGAAAATAGACTTTGGAAGCATTAAAACCGGAGAATCAATAGAAAGTACTGTAGAAATAAATACTGATGAAAATCTTGAGTCCGGTCCTGAAACTCTTCCTGTAACTCTTTCATACACTGACGAGGGCAGGATTATAGAAAATACTTCTGTACCAGTTAATTTGTTGAAGGATGTAGAGTTAGTGGTTTCTCAGATTGAATCGGACGGGGTTGTTGGTTCGGAGTCGAGAGTAATGATTGAACTTGAGAATACAGGTGAATCCAAAGCAGAAGGAATACAATCAATAATTGAATGCGAAGACAGCAATGTACCCGACTCTGAAAGCTTTGTAGGATCTCTTGATTCAGATGAAAGTGTTCCAACAGTGTACCATGTAGTGCCCGAAAGAGAAAATGTGGAATGCACATTAACTACTAGCTATACAGGTGAAATTGAAAAGAAGCTTGAGGAGAGTTTTGAGATATCTGCAGAAAAGAAGAGTCCTGTTTTACCTGGTTTAACTGTTTTACTGGTTTTGACGGTTTCAGTGCTTTATTGGAGGAGAAGATCTAAAGAGGATTGATATCCTTTGAAGTTGAACAAGGCTAAGTTTGTAGCTAAACTGGCACTTAGAGATATCAGGGAGGACAGAAAGATTTCTGTTATAGTTGTTTTAATGTTGAGTTTTTCTTTCCTGAACCTAGTGTTTTTTCCAGGTTTCATAAACGGTTTAAGCCATACTTTCACAGAGGGTATAATTGAAGGTCAGACCGGTCACTTAGCGATTGAGGCAGAGAATGGGAGAATTGAGAACGCTGATGCAGTTGTACAGAAAATCTCCCGTCTTGAAGGAGTTGAAAATGTTGAGAAGGTTCTTGAAACCCGTGTAAACGCAGGTTATAACGGCGAATCCACCAGCGTGGTCCTGAAAGGTACTTCAGCGCACGACTTTGAGGGCTATACATCTAAGATGAGGACAGGAGAATTCTTGAAAGAAGATAATTCTGAAGTGGTTGCAGGAAGATTTTTGACGGAAGACCAGTCCATCAGCAGCGTTGAAGGTATAGAGATAGAACAGGGCAGGATACTCCGAATATCTGGAAGCAATTTTTCCCGAGAATTGAAAGTGAAAGGGATTATAGGTACAGAGGGAGGTATCGGAGGTATGTCACGACAGATCTACATGAACTATGATGACATGGAAGAAATAACCGGCACAGATGACGAGGCTGATACAGTAAAGGTTATATTAGATGATAGAGAGAATGTTGACAGTTTCAAAGACAAGTTACAGGAGTATAATACGGTTGGAGAAATCAAGACTTGGGATGAGCAATCCAATCTTGCCGATGCCATCAACTCGACATTTACTATTGTAATCAATATCCTGTCAATCGTTGGTTTGATTGTGGCGCTTGCAGCTATAGGTGTTGTCATCTTCATTAATGCCAGTAAAAGAGTCAGGGAAATGGGTATAGTAAGGGCTATAGGCGCCAGAAAAACACGTGTAATACAGATATTTGTACTTGAAGCACTTAT
>Ga0102939_1000562_pt1 | contig 13662 bp, 10 predicted proteins | sample SalPon2_B_H2O_MG_FD_78214 | JGI IMG/M metagenome (GOLD analysis project Ga0102939, IMG submission 78214) | Salt pond water microbial communities from South San Francisco under conditions of wetland restoration - Salt Pond MetaG R2_B_H2O_MG | ecosystem: Environmental > Aquatic > Non-marine Saline... | reverse complement strand
CCTCAGTGAGGACGATCTCAACCGCTTGCTCACGGAAACTGATGACGAGAAGGTGAGCAAGCGGCTCATCTTCGTCAAACGACTCTACAAAGGTGCAACACTCGAAGATGCAGCTGACGATGTCGGGATGTCTCAGTCAACAGGGAGCCGCTGGGCAAAGCTCTGGAACAAGGGAGGTCTTGGACTCCTCGCTCCGAGCTTCGGGGGCGGTAGTGATTCGACAAACTTCTGGGTGAACTGATTCACTCAATCGATGCGAGAAAACTATTCTGACTGATGTATGTCTAATTAAGCACCCACTTCTTCTGTGAACTACTATAAGCCGCAGGTATTCTCCTCGATTCTGTATAAGAAAATACTACAGGGTATTTTTCGGGTTATCCGATTATGATATTTCCCCACATTTCCCTCCAAAGTCATTTAATTCTGATTTTGACTCATCAAAAGATCATATTTTTGAATAAGTTTCCGGGAGAAGCCCTGAAAAAGAAAAATATATTCTCTCTATACAATAACTGATCACGATGTTATCATTTCGGTAATACGAAATTATGACTATATTCTCATAGATTATTAGACAATGTAGCTGATTGGTCCCTTGTTCGTCGTCAGACTCGCGTATTTGAGGCGTGTCTGCGGAACTGATATAACTTCGAATATGTAAATATAATAATATCACGCTTCATGTGGCGAGGAATTATTTTTGCAATTGTAATTGCACTTGGGGGAGCGGTTCTACTTGGATGGGCACCCTCTCCAACATCAACAGGAGCCGCATCACTCACGACCGATCAGAGAAACACCGATTTTGACGTAACGGTAACGACACAAGGGCGGTGTGGTCCAACATGTCTCAACGTCGCGACAGTAGTAACAAACCAACAGACAACACAAGCAACAGATATAGAAATCACAGCTCGAGTGTTCCCTGGATACGTGGAATCAGCAAGCAGCGCCACAACAACAGCAGTCTATCGAACAGAAGAACAAGTTGGGACACTCGCCCCAGGAGAGCGAAAAAGTATTGACCGGTCCGTTCGGTGGGGTAGTGCAGAGGCTTTGTCGGTCAAAGACCAGGGTGGACGCGTGACTATTCTCATTGAAATCCAATCCACAGATACAGAAGTGATCTTCCGCGAGCATTATGATCTTATATGACAAATACGAAACATGAGTGGTAACGAATCTTATCATAAGTACACGTTCACCCATCGTGCATCAGAATAATCACGAACTGAATGTGTCTGACCCTTTCGACGTAATGAGAATACTATCTCTTTATGTTTTATATTTCACTTTCGCACTCGCACTCGCACTCGCACTCGCACTCGCACTGCCACTTCTACTGAGATACCCAGTTACACATTAGCGATCCTTTCACCTAGAGGTGCACAAAATATTATAAATAAGTGATACAACGACGCAATATCTCGTCGTCATGCGATTATCTAATATATTAATGATAAGTCATAATTGTATTAATCCTTCTTTTGAATCATCAATACGCATTATCTCTAAGATTATATCAATAACTATTAGTAAATAACAACGGATATACCTTCACAAAACCAATATGATATATCGCATCTTATATACGCCGAGGAGCCCTTGCCCTGTTCATCACAGGAGGTGTCTGGTGGATAACTGAGACAGACGCATTTAGCTCTGCGGAGACAAGCCGATCAGCCACTGTCGGCGCCAGCTCCGATGACGTTGCACTCCTCGGAATCGGGGGTATTGATTCACGAACGGCGTTTAATGAACCCCACGCGATTACACTTACAAATCAGACTCAAACCCCAGTCGAGGTGACTATTGAGAGCCGGAATGGTCGGTTCAACTTCAGCACATCTCAAATTAATTTAGCATCTGGGGAGAACAGAGAGATTTCTGTTTCCACCACCAGCACTGAGACCGGCGAAGTTTCAGACTTTCTCCGATTCGTTGCGACGTCGCTTGAGTACGGAACGAATATTGAGGCAACTCGACGACTCACGCTGAAGTCCGAGTCTGCTGGAGCTGACAGAGGGCTCCTCATCTATGCGGTCAAGACTTCACAGTCGAATGGCGATATCAGAGTGTACAATCCAGCCACCGATACAGTCAGTAACCCGCCACAGAGTCGCCCTGCATCTGCTCTTGGAGACACAGCAGATATCGTCGGCGACAGTGCGGTCGACATTCCGTACCTCACTAAGCAAGGCAAAAATCGAGTGTATGCTACAACTGTAGGGGAGAGTTCGGACACACAAATCCCGAAGCAAAACAGTGCTAAACCAAAAATTGACCCGAATAAGCCAACACGGATCGCAGTTGGTGAGTGGCAACCAGCAGATCTGTCGGGGAAACTTATTCTTGCCGAGAGTAATCAAGGAAACATTGCGGGGATTGATGCGGACGGAAACGCTGAGGTGATCGCCAGACCCGGAAACGGCTGTAGTGCTGTCATGGGTGTTGCTGATGTTGACGACGATGGGAGCGATGAGATAATCTTCTTTGATGGGTCTCAAGAAATCCGCTATCTCAATCAAGACGGCAGTACAGAAAAAGTCCCAACCGGAGGCGTGGGAAGTAATAACGGGAGTGGAATTGGTCCGCCTGCAGACTTTGACGGTGATGGCGTTCCACGAGTTCCATTCATCGACGGCAGTCAAAACCCGACTCTCATCACGAGTGATGGGGTAAAAACACGGCTGAACAGGAATGGTGTCGCAAAAAAAGCCGGCGTTGCACCTGTCGATATTGACGCCGATGGTGATCTCGAATTGTTGTTCTTTGGTAATGATGAAGGGAAGATACAATATGTCGATGATGTTCTGGGGTCCAATACGATTGAGACACTCAAAGTAGAGGGGAGCACGGTCTCGCCTGAGGAAAAAATTGGCTTAGGATTCGGCAGACAGCCATAGATCGCTCCTATGGGACCGTCTGGCGGTGTACTATTGTCCTATTGTTGTTCTATTGTTATGTGTTGAATTTCGCTCTCAATTGAATATTTGACACACGTGAGCACACATAATACATGCCTCATCTCCTTTCATGAGTATAGATACTGGTTGAGGATGCCGAACCTGTATACATGCATTCTGCCCTCAAGTACTGAATTCTTCCAGACTGGAGTAAGTCATCCATATGACAGTGCAATATAGAAAGATCCCGTTAGATTCACTGATTACTCTTTAATTACTTAATCACACAAGATTAAGAGAAAACGCTCATCTGTAGAAACGAATACCCGACGAATCTACCTCTTGGTTTCGTGAATAACAGCGTCGTTTCGTGCCGAGTAGTCCGGTTAGGACCGCAAGTACCGGGTTCTACAGATGAGCGAGAGAAAATATCATGAGTAGCAGAGAGCTCAGAAGAGATATTACATATGGATCCAATTGAACTTGGGTCATAGAAAAAATGATGATCCCTGACAGATTGATTGAATTGACGCTTTCGTAAGTGCGAGTTCACACATCAAGAGTGAATTCCGCCGTGTGCTCTGTTGCTGTTTTTTCTTTTTCATTCACAGTTTTCACTGCAATCGTGTATGACTCTGTGTCATCAATCGAGAGAGTTGGTGGAACATACAGTGTCGCCGGGGTCAACTCGTATCGATATGATCCGATTTCTGTTGTTCCTGTCCCATCTGGCGTGATCTCTTTCGTGAGGAGTTCATCTCCGTCCTCATCTACAATCGAGAGTCGAATTGCGATAATCGGACGGTTATCATCCTCAACCACGAGTGAATCAACGCCAAGACATTGATCTTCATGCTCAAAAAATGGGGTCCCGAGTTCGACAATACGTGGGTTGCGCCGAATGCGAGTGAGGACTGTCTGCCATGGAACAACCCGATAGCCACCGACAGATCCGAGAATCCCGATCAGTGACAGCATCCCTGGAATAAGCACCTGCTGTGGGTCGACGTCTTGAGGAATAAGAGTCTCTTCAGGTGGTATCACAACCGTCTCAACAGACGATGCCTCGGCACCATACTCATCCTCGACACGCAGTTGAACTGTGTACTGGGTTTCTTGGGTTGAATATGCAACTGTCTTCCCGGTCTTAATTGTCCCGTCAGGGAACTCCCATCGCACCGATGAGTTTCCGATCTCATTGGAGATGTCTGCGGTGAGTGTGTTTCGATCCTCATCAGTTTCCGTTTGTGTCTGTGTCTGTGTTTGAGTGGTGGTCACGTTCTCAATCGTGGGAACATCGTTGACGACGATTGTTTGAGTCGTGGTATCTGACTGCCCGAGACTGTTTGTCACTGTCAGTTCAGCCTCGTAGATTCCTGGCTCACTGAATTCCATCCGAATATCCCTGCCAGTCTTTGTTGATCCATCCGGGAGCGTCCATGTGTATTGGACATCAGGGTCAGCGAAAATCGCAAACGGAGAGAATCCGGGTGTTTCCGCTTGAGCTACTACTGAGTCTCCCTGTGTCGTGACATCAGTCTCCAATACCTGCCATCCGTCATCAGTGAAGTGCCCAATCACGGCGTCGTCGGGGTCGATCTCTCCGAGTGTCGATTGGTCTGTTCTCAGTGTGACCGTCGCCTCACTACTGTCTTGAATCGATTGGGGATCAATATCGACTGCTGCTGTCACTTGCTGTGATGGCGAGACAGCCTCAGTGGTCCCGAGCGTTGAACGGGTGCTATCAAGCGTGACCTCTTCATCAGTCGTCGTGAGAACGTCAGTCTCAGCCGCTTCGAATCGAGTTGTGTCACTGTCTCCGGCTGTGGGGGTGGGAGTGGGGGATGTAGTCCTCTCAGTGCCGATCACGGCAGTTGGCTGAGTCTGCCCTTCTGGGAGTGATTCTTCTGAAATGCGCTCGACATCGACATCGGCGCCAGTCTGCTGTGATGATTGATCTTGCTCGCCGGAGGCAGTCTCAGCATCGACATCAACCTCAACCTCAACGTCACCCTCTGAGTCTGGTTGTTGCTCTTCGGGAGCAGTTGCTGGTTCTTCTGGTTGCTCTTCAGGCGCTGGTGACTCTGGTTGCTGTTGCTCTTGCTCTTGAGACTCATCTGAGTCCGAGTCTGAGTCTGAATCCGAATCCGAATCCGAATCTGAGTCTGGCGTCTGGTCAGGAATTCGTGTCTGAATCGTAATTGTGGTTTCGAGTGTCTCGCCAACATCCACATCGAGTGTATTAATCTCAATTCCCATCGTCTCAGACTCGCCGGGCGTGAGTGTGAGATTTCTGCCAGTCGCTCCAACGCCGGTGTCAGGCTCACGGAATGTGATGTCTTCCCCCACCGTGAGGTGGGGATCCTGTTGTTCAACGGTGACAGTGACGTTTCCAGCGTTAGTGTTGTCTGTGTGGGTAATAACGAGTAGCTCTTGAAACTCGGTGATTGCATTTGCATTCACACCCGGATTCGCCATCTCAATCGAGACGTTTGTGTTTCCGTCTGGGGTCTGTGTCGTCGTGATGTACTGGTCGGCTCCAGAAGCCGGTTCAACTGTGATCTCTGGAGCCTCTTCGGGGAAGAGTTCATCCTCAACGACACCTGGGGTGCCAACAATCGCTCCTGGAATCACAACGAACGCTGCACATATGACTACGAGTATCGGGCTTACCGAGTTAATTTTCATAATTTCCCCTGTTATCCTGTCTGTCTGATATGGACGTTTGCAGTCGCAGTGATCGTCGAACTCGGTGCTCCAGTTTCACTTCCAGAAAGAGATGCAGATACAGACTTGTCAGCAACGACCCCGACAACACGCTCTTCACCCGGCTCAAGCGTCACGGTGACATCAGAACCGCTCAACCGCTCACCAGTCTCAGCATCACGATATTGTAGACCTGCAGATCCAGTGTTTGCATCCGTCTCTGCCTTCGTGTCGACATTCGTGCCCTCATCTGTGATCCAGACGGTCACCGTCTGTGTGTCAGTGTTCGTGATTGTGAACACCGGCTGGGATGGATTCGGTCGTGTCGGGATCGCTTGTGGTGGCGCGATGTCGACACGTGTGATTGCCCCATCGCGCAATGTGTTCTGGGCAGTGAGTGCCCCAGGGGTATCCTCAGCAGGTTCAATCATCACTGCTTGTGGATTCCCCTCCGTAGTGGGGGCGGGCGTTGATGCTGCTGATGCTGAAGCTGCTCCACTGGGACGAGGACTCGAAGCGTCTAATGCCGAGACCAATCCACTTGAGGCGATGATCGCGGCGATGACGACTGCGAGTGCGAGCGTCTTGACTAATCGGGGTGTCATTGGCGGAAATATGATCAGTTATTTGAGTATTCAGACCGCATCGAGGCTCACAAAACTGAGCTCGGGCTGAGCTGTCAGTGGCGATGGCAACTGCGAGTGCGAGCGTCTTGACTACTCAGGGTGTCATCTGTCGGGATATATTGTCATTTGTTTGACTATTCAGACCGAGGAGGATCTAACAAACAGAGATTAGGCTGAATCGTCAGCGATTATCGATGCTTAATTTTTTCGTGTTATGTATTCTCGGCACTTTCGCTTCCGGTTGTAGTGGAGCCCTCGCCTATCGATGCAGAGGATTCCTCGTCATTTACCGCAAGGATTGTCGTCTCATTTAGTATTGGATCATTATCAGAATTAAGATCGACACTCGCATCACTCTCTATTTCGATCGCCATACTGACTGTGACCGTCTGACCAGGGTTGATATTGACAGCTATCCCCGAGTCGGTAGGTGATTCTCCGACGCTGTCTGGACTGCGTGACTCAGAGATGACGATATCTGAATTGTCTTGACTGCCCTTGTCATCCACAAGCGCATTAAATTCAGTAATTCTCTCATCGATAGTAACGGCTTCTGTGTTAGTGCCAGTGGTGTTAACTTGCCCACTGGATCCGACCTTTCTATCATCAATATAGAATGTCGTATTGATATTATCATTATCTTCCTGTGCTCCACCTTCTGTGTTTATCCAGACATCTACGTCTTCTTCGCCATTATTCGTAATATTGAATATGTTTTCGGCTGTCGTTGTCGAGTTGGTGTTCAATCCATTAGCCTCACCATCATTGCCTTCTAGTACAATTTCAAACGCTTGATTACTCGTGTCAGATTGCTGGATGAATGAGCTATTCGCCGGATCCTCAGCCGGTTGGATCGCGAGGAGTGCATTCGCGTCGCCAGCAACATCGACATCAGCTGTACGTTCTGCTTCAACAGTTGTGAACGCGCCCGTGGCCGCGAGACCGCCGACAGCCGTGAAGACCATCAAGAGCGCGAGTAGTTTTCCTTTTGGAATCATAATTGAATTTCTGTGGTTATGATGTGATTTCCCCCCGATCAGAGGGGTTCTCACTTACATACACACAAACACCCTTCCCCCTTTGTTATCCCCCTCTACTAAATCAGTAGGAGATAATAACGTCACCCCGGAACTCAGATAGGTGACGCTAAATTGCCCCGGCAATTCGAGTAGGAGATGCTAAACTCACCCTGAAAATATGATAGGCGACGCTAAATAATCTCAAAAATCGAGTTAGTCTTGTGTAAAATAACCGTTAGACCCGCCTAATATGGCGAATATAGTGAATCCAGGATGATTGTGCACACTATTCAGTGATATGCATACAATCTCAATTCGATGAAATACTTGGGACCCCTACTCTCGGTCGGGAATGATTCCTCCGACATCGATCGTCTCGGATATGTGACCTCGCGCGAGTCTTTCATTGGAGAGCACTCAACACTCGGAATCGCGAGCGCAATCGTTGATCGAATAGACTGTCTATTCAATTCTCATCGGTCGTGGGTTCACCCGCAAATCTAATTTAACTCATATATACTCTCACCACGGTGATCACTCTGAGAGTTTCGAGCAGCCAGATGGACCGCAGTCGAATCATCTATCGATCTCAATAGCTCCCTGAGATGAGGAGAATGGTGGATTTCTTGATGCTATGACCGAGAGCAAAACGACTGTCATCAGATTCTCATGTGTTCCTTACTGATGGTACGTAGCGATATAGCTATATGATGATATAGCACTCCGTCGACCGACTGGCCAACGGTGATGATCAGAAGCGTTATTATGTCTATTCAACCGGGTGCAAGATAGATTATTGATATCGACATTGCTGAACGGGTCATTCTCGCTGCGACTGTTTCGGGCGAGAGCGAGTCAATGCCGGTGTCAGGTGATTATATAAAACATATTTATACATCGTTTTGTCTGTGATTTACCCCAAAAACCGGGTACGGGTTGTGTGCGTAACCACGCAGGCGACGATAACAAACAACGTCGAATCGAAAAGATGAATCGCACGATATTATCTGGTTCATCTGCATTCATGAATATAGATATAAACATACGATAGATTTCATGATATACTGACGCTCTACGGAATTGCGAATTGTGGGAGAGATATATACCCTGAAAGCAACGTAATTGATTTATTCACTCGTATTGAACATGTAAGCAACAAGTCAAATAATGGGTAAGTACACGCGCCGTGCTGCGTTAGGAGCAATAGCTGGCGGAATTGTGCTATTCATTAGTGATACGGCTGGATTTTCAAGTATCGAAGGCGACCGAACTGCTGATACGCAACTAAGTGATGATGGATCAGCGATTATCAAATTAACCGGCGCTGTGTTCGACACGAATTCAGATCGACCCACTGAGCCAGCAGAAATCACGATTACGAACAACAGTGAAGTCCCATTTGATACGACCAGCGAAATTACAATCACAAGCCAAAATAAGAAGTTCCGCTTCCGAGAGAAGAATACTGGAAGTGCAGCACAGACGCAACTGACTCAAAACGACTTAATTGACGCTACTGAACAATTTAATCCAGGTGATAGTTTCAATATCGAGATTTTAACAGCATCTGACGAAACTGGCAGTGTTACTGATAATTTACAGGCAGAACTCCGTGCTCTGTCTGAGAGCCTTACAGCCGACCTATCGCGTCAGATATCGCTGCAATTCAAAGCAACCGGGCAGTTGGTCTATGCAAGTGATCAAAATACCCTCAAAGTGCTTGATACTGTACAAAATAATATTACGAATCCAGCAGAATCAAGCAATATTGACTCAGTCGGATCAATTGTCGCCGATCTCACTGGCGACGGGAATGCTGATATTGCATACATCCGGAATAAACGATTGGAATTAACACAGATATCTGTTGACAGAGATAATAATATTACGACCGTATTTGGTCCAGGTAAACGTAAAGATAAAGATGAAGACGAAGGCGAAGAGGAAGATGAAGAGGAAGATGAAGACGAAAATGAAGACGAAAATGGAAGCAATGGTAACGGTAACAACACCGCCAATAGTCCGGTTGATCCAAATACTGACGGAACACGTGTCGCAGCCGGTGATCTTGATTCCTGGCCAGATGAAAGGGTAGACGACAGCGACAGCGGTAGGGTGAAAAGAAAATACTCGGTATCGGGTAGTGTTGCATTGTTTGCTGACACGGGAAGAAACAAGATCTTTGCAGCACAGCCAAGCACAGCAACAAAAGATACAGCAGTAGAGGTACTTATTGATACCTCAAATATCGGTGGTGCTGCTGGTGTTGCAGGACTTGAAGATATTGATAATGACGGGTTAGCTGAACTTGTGTATCTGAATAGTTCTCAACAATTGAATTTCATCAAGCAGATCGACACAACCAAATTTACGTCTCCAAGTGAGTGGGTGAATACTCAGAGCAATTATTCAAAGGTGCTAACAAAATATAAAGATAGTAATAATAGCTCAAAATTCGGAAAGACTGTTGGTGAAAATAATAATATCGCGTTCGGAAAGGCAACGCTTGGAAATGCAAGTGTTGGGTCAAATGCTAATGTTGGCGTGAGCGCAGTTGGAGAGTTCAGCGCCGGTGATAACAAGCAGATTCCATTTGTAGATGGGTCAAATGAACTTGCAGTGATTAATCATAAAAACGAAAAAACAAATCTTACGATGAATACATCTGCAATTAAAAAAGCCGCCATCGCGCCTGTTGACATCGATGATGATGGTATTACTGAACTTTTCTTCATTGGAGACCCGAATAAAGATGCACTCCCAGATGTTGATACAGAAGGTGTTAATCTAAACAATGGCGGAAATAGCGGACCGATATTCTATGTTAGCAATCCGGCTGGAATAATTGATAATGGCGAGAGTGCCGATATCGAGTTACTACAAGTTCCACCTGATCAGTATTCAAGAGACGAAGTAATTGGAGATAACAAATCAGACACTCCTGGGTACATCGTCCCCGACATTAGTATTGGTCTAAATGCTGGGACAGTAATCTAAGTATTGTTGAATTTTTATTGTATTGATACTCGCAGCAAATAATCAATTAATGAATTGCCTCAGAGTCAACTCACAAGACGTCCTGTTTCTATGATGCATCTTGCAGACTCGGGTATATACATAATATGATTGATAATATTGATAACATATCTGATCCGGCTTGTTTTCCCCGGCTGACCCAGATATAGGTCATACAGTTACACTGCTTCGTTTGAGATATTGTGAGTTGCTCATTTGTGTCACCGAGTGTCGGCTTTATTCACGGGGTCAGATCAAGCCCTGTAACCAACTCAGGGTAGACATAGACTTCTCGTCTAGCTTATAAAGATCATATACAGAAAAGCGCCTAACCTTATGCCATGAGTAACTCTCTTAAGAAATCAGTCGACTGATTTCTTAATTTTCAATCCAGCCTCTGATTGATCAGGATCTGCAATGGCGAGTATCGTGATTCGATTTAATACCGCTTGATTAGAGTCGGGATCAATCCCATCGATTTCGACGGCAATGCTAATATGAACACTCTGACCTGGAGTAATACTAATCCCAATTCCCTCTGTTCCGGGAGTGTCACCAGAGATTCCTGGTTCCGAGATGACGTAGTCCTGATCTGGATCGATAAATGCGTCAAAGGTAGTGATTCGTCCGTCAATACTGACACCGCTATCATCTATTTCATCTATTTCAGTCACATTCGCATTTTGAGAACTGTCAGTATCGATATCATCAATATAGAATGTCGTATTAACATTATCTGACTCGTTTTGTAAACCGCCCTGTGTTGCTATCCACACTGTTACTGTTGATTCCCCGTTATTTGTAATGTTGAAGATATTCGCCGCGGTTGTTGTTGCGTTTGTATTTAATTGCGCATTGTTTCTTCCACTCACATCAATCGCAAAAGTGCTATCGGCAGTGTCAGACTGCTGAATAAACGCACTTTCATCTGGGTCAACTGCCGGTTGAATTCCTAACAATGCATTAGCGTCCCCGGCGACATCCACATCTGCGGTTCGCTCAGCCTCAACTGTACTGAATGCCCCTGTTGCGGTCACTCCAATTGCTCCACCGAAGAGCAGCAAAACAGCCACTACTCTAAGGAGTGATACCATGGTGAAGTCTTGTTAAAGTAAGAACTCTGGGTATATCATCTTATTGACTCAACGTTATGAGGGATATCTTCACAGGAGAAGTCGAGTTGACATCCTCCCGGCGCTGAAGTGCGAGGCTTTCTCCTTGTACCTCCGTAAGTAACAACTCAAAATTCGTTGGTTTGATGTTGATTGGACTGTCATTATATATACGAATAACCCTGATGATGATAGCCGACGCTGCCGAACAACAAAACAGTGTAAAGGCGTTATCGACGGATGAGGCATATGATATTCTTTCTGATCAGCGCCGGCGATACGCCATTCATCATCTTAAGCAATTAGACACGGCAGTAAGCGTTCAGGACCTTGCTGAACAGGTAGCCGCATGGGAGAATGAAAAACCGATTGAACAATTAAATTCACAGGAGCGAAAACGAGTCTATATTTCGTTATACCAATCACATCTTTCAACACTTGATGATGAGGGGATTGTTGAATACGATGAAGAAAACGGAATGGTTAGTCTCACCGACGCTGCCGATGATTTAAATATCTATTTTGAGGTTGTGGCGGGCGATGATATTCCATGGAGTATATTCTACATTGGTCTGACGGTCGCTTTTAGCGCACTTGTCGGACTTACATACACTGGATTCGGTGTTCTCCAGCGAAGTCAACTTATTATTGTGACAGTTGGAATGCTTGTTTCCTATACTACTGCGGGAGTTGTCCAAACAATTCAACGGAAACGAATGGAATTAGGTGATTCTGGACCACCACCAGAATTGCAGTGAGTATTTTTCATTTGATCGGGTGATGTTATCGTCTCCGAGTATCACAGATCATTTTATGACTGGTTTACTCTGAGAATCGGGTCACGTCTCAATGACGGTATCAAATATTGGTCGAAGTGTGTTGACTGTGCGGTCTCCATCTGATGGTGTCAGTAAATAGGTTGTCTCAATATCTGCAGATTGGAGACGTCGACTGAGTGTATATAAAAACTGGAATACTTTCTGTGGGCTAAGATACTGCAGGAACGCCTGAAGCGTATGGACGCTGCAGACTGTATTTTGACCTGGGTTCTGCCAGTTATCAAGTACCTGTGTAATGAGAATACCAAGTCGGGAAAGATCAGTTTGATCGGATATCTGGTGCGTTTCAATTGATTCATCCATCCCATCACCAGAGAGTTCTGCAATTGACATGTCTCCAGGAACACTTGCTCCGACTTTGATAATGATAATCTCACCACCGTCCCAGCTAGGATGTTCCTGACACGCACGGAGTATATCGACCGTCTCACCTGCTGGAACAAGTAATAACAGATTCTGTGGGTGCTGTGTTTCCAGGATATGATTAAATCCGGCATTCCATGTTTGTGAGTTGTCCTCTCCAAGCAGAAGCGCTTGTGACCCATCAGAGACGGTGCTACTATCACTCTGAATACTCTCAGCGGACGTATTGTCCGTCAGTGATGACGATTGCTGTGACTGTGACTGCGGGGTAACCGGATAGTCGGTCTGATCAGTATTCACAGACGTATTTTTGTTCTGGTTACTATCAGTGATGATTTCTTCAGGGATGTCTGTTTGATCGATATTCACAGAGCTGTTTTTATTTTGATTACTAGGTGTGTTCGCCTCATCTGGTGAATCTGAACCAGAGGGCTGGTTCCATATACGATCCGAGTCACGCTGAGATCTGTCAGTTGCAGGCTCAATTGAGTGCTGATCTGAACCCGTGGATACGGCAGAATCAGACATATCATCAGAAGTTTTCAGACGATCATCGCTCGATGACTCAGTTTTGACACTGTCGGAGTCAGCATCAGTTGTATCCGTAATTGTCGCATCGGACCAGACGCGAGTAGAGCGGGAGTTGTTCGTTATGTGCTCTTCTGCATCTGGCGTGGTTGTATGTGTATCAGTATCGGTATCGCTAGCGAAATCTGAAGTTGAGTCTACGTCCGCAGTTGTCTCGTCGTCTGAGAGGGCATCATCATCGTCGTTAGTATCAGTATCTGCTGATTCATCTGTATCTATATCATCGGGAGATTCAAACTTAGCAAACCGGGATCGGACGGCGGGGCTCGTCTCTGCTTCATCATCCATGTCATCTTCCTCGGTCATGAGAAGAGAACAAATACCGAGTGACATACCGTTTGTACACTATGCGGTTGATATCTAATAATCATCAATTAGCTCAGTCCGTTTTCATCCGTTTCTTCATCTAGAAATGGACTAAAATCTTCTGACTCATCAGCTGAGAGATTCCGTGGGGCACCGGTAAGGACATCTGAGGTGAATGG
>Ga0102939_1000559_pt1 | contig 13688 bp, 13 predicted proteins | sample SalPon2_B_H2O_MG_FD_78214 | JGI IMG/M metagenome (GOLD analysis project Ga0102939, IMG submission 78214) | Salt pond water microbial communities from South San Francisco under conditions of wetland restoration - Salt Pond MetaG R2_B_H2O_MG | ecosystem: Environmental > Aquatic > Non-marine Saline... | reverse complement strand
CGACAGAAAGTATCTCCGAGTTCACCGAGTCTCTCGGTGAATAGGAGTAACGGCTGGTTGGCACAGCCATCGACGTTCCTGTTTGACAAGGAAACTGGCGCATTCGCGCCTCAAGAACGGGTCACATTGTAAACCACAATATCCCACCCCAGCGGCGCGGTGCCGTGGGAATCCTCGCGCTTCAGCGCGGGGAGGATGTCAACATATAAGTTATAACTCAATCACTGAGGGAACAAGCCATGAAAAACGTGATGACGGTGAATACGAATACACTCAGTACCCGTCAAAACGTTAAGCTATTGATTCAGGAGGTACATGCTAGTGGTAATGCCGTGCTTGACCTGTCCAACGTTGAATTCATGACACGGTCCGTGGCGGATGAACTTCGGTATTTCGAAGATCAAGACGAGATTGAACTCCAGGGTCTTCATGGTCCCGTCAAAAAGATGTATCAGGTGGTGTGTGGCTCGAAATTGACCGATTAAACGTTCGGATCACTTGGGTTCGGGCATCCTCCGCAGCGTCCAGAATGATATCGTCAATGATCCGTTGCCACATTCGAATCGTCGATTCGAAGCAGAAATGACTACAGAGACCACTTCCATCTACCGCCAGCCGTACCGACGCAGAGGATTCTCAGTTGCCTTCCAACCATCGTGAGGTGAGTCGTCTTGTTCTCAAGCGAAATGAGCGCCGCGTTGATACGCTCTGAGGGTAGAGTTGAATTCTCTGATGGCTGACATAGTGGGCGTTCTGCGTGGTCTGGAAGCGGCCCCGACGTTGCGACGCCAGGCACCAGAACGTTGACAAGTGTGACAGCAACAGAATGTGAAAGATATCAGCAGATCCAGTAGTGAAGATAGCGGTGGTTGTGCTACTTGTTGTCAATTCGTGTGCGGCCATCTTCTTCATATCGTCAGAGTCTGATCGTCAGTTTGTGATTATAATCTTAATATAGTGTTAATTCGGAACCTTCATATTTCTGTATGCACGGATGGTATCTAGACCCATGTCAAAGGGTTCCAATCATAGATCAAAAAGGCAGGTCGGGAGTGATGATAAATCACTCTCGGAGGCGCTACAAAGCACTAATAACCGTCGTTAGTTTCTCCAGGCGCTTGGTGTGGTAGGAACTGCCGGCTTGGCAGGCTGTTCAGGTCAACAATCTAGCGGCGGAACCGGAGGAGGAACAACAGAAGACAGTGCAGAAGCTGATTCTAATGACGGGGACGGCGATAGCAGTGAATCCACGTTCCGGATGAATGCTGTCCAGCGGTTCGGGACTATTGATCCGGCCAAAGGGACAGATTATACCCAGACGATGGCGTTGCTTAATATGTACGACGGGCTTGTCTTCCCCAACGCCGACGGTGATCTTGTTCCACACCTTGCGACGGATTGGTCGGTGTCCGATGACAACCTAACCTATACATTCCAAATCCGAGAGGACGCAACGTTCCACAGCGGCAATTCAGTCAGAGCTGAGGACGTGAAATTCACCGTTGAGCGGTTCTTCGATATAAACCAGGGGTATGCATCGCTTCTCTCCGGGGTGCTTGATAAGGAGAACGTCACTGCTGTTGACGAGCACACGGTTGAATTCACGCTGAACCGTGTTCACTCTCCATTCCTTGCGACGCTTGTACTCCTGTTTATTGTCGACAAGCGAGAGGTTCTCAACAACACCTCCGATGGCGAGTTTGGTGATCGTGGTGACTACGGACAGGAGTATCTAAACAACAATGACGCAGGGTCAGGCGCCTACACACTCGATTCCTTTGAGCGGCAATCCTCAATCTCCTTTGCAAAGTACGAAGATTACTGGATGGGATGGCCGGAGAATTCCTTCGATAACGTTGAGATACGCATCATCACTGAAGATCCCACAGTGCGAACGCTCATGTCTAACGGCGAGTTGGATATGACGAGCCAGTATCAGAGCACGGAGACGTACGGAACGCTTCAGGACACTAGCGGCGTCCGGGTTGAACAGATTCCGACGGTAACAGTGTTCTATATGAAGGTGAATAACCAGAAGCCGCCGACTGACGACCCTGCGGTCCGCGAGGCGATCTCGTACGGCTTCGATTATGAAACCGCGCGGACGGAAATTGCCCCCGGCTCCATGCAAGCCCAGGGCCCTCTTGCCACATCCTTTGGTGTCCACAATGAGAATATTGATCAGCCAACATATGATCCAGAGCGCGCACAGCAGGTACTCGCAGACGCGGGATACTCGGAGGGAGACCTGCAGATCGTAAACACGTACGTCCAGAGCAACAACATGGAGGAGAAGATGGCGCTACTCTTCCAGCAAAACATGGACGCAATCGGCATTGATGTAGAGCTCCAACCTCAGACGTGGGGAACGATGACAGAGTTGGCAACAAGCGTTGAGGACACACCGCACACAAACCATGTGTTCTACGGTCCGGTGTACCCCTCGCCAGATACTGTCTTCTATAATCAGTACCATTCAGAGGCCGCAGAAACGTGGATGAGTATGTCTCACGTCGAAGACAATCAAATCGATTCGATGATTGATGAGGCCCGTGCCACAGTTGATGCGGATGCCCGCGCAGAAATCTATGCCGACATACAGGCACGGCTCACCGAAATGTACGCAGAAATGTTTGTGTTTGTCCAAGCGAAACAGCACGGGCTTTCTGATGATGTTGGCGGTTACACCTACCGGCCCTCTCAGAGCTACGATTACTGGTTCCACGACTACGTCAGAGAATGAAATACTGGCAGTATCTCGCCCGCCGACTCGGAGGGGGTGTGATTAGTCTCTTCGGACTGTCAATCATCATTTTCATCGTATCCCGTATCTTGCCGGGAAACCCGGCTCGGATGGCGCTGGGAGCGATGGCGTCAGAAGAGCAGGTTCAGGAACTTACCCGTGAGATGGGACTAACACAGCCGCTGTGGAAGCAATACCTCGGCTACATGCAGGGGCTGCTAACGGGAAACCTTGGCCAAAGTCTAGAGACGAAACGCGCTGTTACCGTTGATATTGTCCAGTATCTACCGGCCACGCTAGAACTCATTACGGTGTCAATTCTGCTCACTATAATTATTGGTATTCCGTTGGGTGTAATCGCAGCGCAAAGTAAGGATGGGTGGATAGATCACGGGACCCGGCTAATCGCGTTCTTCAGCGTGAGTGTTCCTGGGTTCTTTATTGGGATACTGTTTCAGTTGATTTTCGGCTATTTACTCAATTGGTTCCCGATCACTGGTCAGATGTCAAGCCGGTTTAGCGGTGAAGTTACCCATTATACGGGATTTCTTCTCATCGATACGCTCGCCTCAGGGCAGCTCCTCGCTCACCTCAACGTGTGGCATCATATATTTCTGCCAGCTCTTGCACTATCGATGGCTGGGATGGGTCAAATCATGCGGCTCACCCGGTCATCAATGATTGATGTAAAAAATCAAGACTACGTTGAAGCTGAGCGGGGTTACGGGCTCCCAGATTGGTTGGTAACATACAAATACACGCTCAAGAACGCTTTTATTCCCACACTTACGGTGCTTGGGCTACTGTACGCATCACTGTTGGGGAATGCGTTCCTTATTGAGCTCGTTTTCTCCTGGCCTGGGCTAGCACGATACGGTATCACTGCCGTGATTAACAACGATTTCAACGCCGTAGTCGGCGTCACGATGATGATTGGGGTCGCGTTCGTCGGGATCAATTTCCTGATCGATATGCTGGTTGGTCGTGTCGATCCCAGGATCAGGCTACAGATCGAGGAGGCAACATGATATGAGTACATCACGCTCCAATTTCCTTGATCAGATCGTCTCGGACCAGCGTCGTAAATTGTGGGCTCGAGCATGGAAGCGATTCCGCTCGCGACCCATGAGTGTCATCGGTCTGGCTATCATCGTTGCTGTCGTCCTTGCGGCACTACTCGCGCCCGTCCTAGCTCCGTATCCCGAGCACGCGGGTAAGTACACGGACTTTGCCAGCGCACTTGAGTCACCAAGCTTAGAGCATCCGCTGGGGACTGATCACGTCGGTCGGGACATCCTGTCGCGGGTTCTGTTCGGCTACCGCATCTCGCTGATGTTGGTTGGAGTCGTGCTCGGGTTTGGCGTCCCGACTGGAGTACTCCTCGGATTGGTCGCTGGCTACTACGGTGGCTGGACAGAGACAATAATCATGCGTATCACCGACACTGCACTCGCGTTACCACCGCTCGTCATGGCGCTTGCCATTACATCCGCATTACAACCGACGCTGTGGAATGCAATGCTTGCTGTCGCGGCGTTATGGTGGACTTGGCATACAAGACTTGTACAAAGCATCGTTTCCTCCGAACGAAACGAGGAGTACGTTCAGGCAGCGAAGCTCGCTGGAGCGAGTTCGCCACACATCATGTTTAAAGAGATTCTCCCCAACTGCTTGTCTCCGATATTGGTGAAGGTCACGCTTGATGCTGGCTTCGTGATCCTCATTGGTGCTGGCCTCTCCTTCATTGGTGTCGGCGTGCAGCCGCCCCAGCCCGGTCTCGGGACGATGGTGAGTCAGGGAACCGGCTACCTTCCTGACTCTTGGTGGTTCGCAATCTTCCCTGGTACCGCCATCTTCGTCCTAGTGATGGGATTCAACATGCTCGGTGATGGGCTCCGCGATGTCTTTGACGTGGAGGTGAATCGATGACAAATATTGAACCGGTCGTTCATGACCCGATGTTAGAGGTTGACGACCTCCACGTTGGATTTGAGTCGTTCGACGGCTTCTCTGACGTGATCGATGGGGTAAACCTCTCTGTTGGGAAGGGAGAAGTCGTTACTGTTGCCGGGGAGACCGGCTGCGGAAAGTCAGTAACGATGAAGGCGATTCTTCAACTCCTCAGTGAACCGCCAGCTCGTGTCAGTGGAACCATCGAATTTGATGATATGTCACTCCGAGAGATGTCGGACGCGGAGTTCGACCAGATCAAAGGCGAGCGGATGAGCATCATATTCCAAGACCCGATGTCGAGTCTGAACCCGACCTTCACCGTCGGTGAGCAGCTCACCGATACTGCACAGTTCGGTGGATACGGAGACGCTGGCATCTTGGAATACACCCGACGTAAGTATTTCGGCAGCGAACGAGCAGAAGCACGTGAACGTGCCATCGAAATGCTCGAGGAGGTACAGATGCCTGATCCGGAGAATGTAATGGACTCATATCCCACACAGCTCTCTGGTGGGATGCGCCAGCGTGTGCTGATCGCGCAGGCGTTGATGAACGAACCAGATCTTCTCATTGCCGATGAAATCGGCACTGCGCTTGACGTGACTATCCATGATCAAATCCTAGACTTACTACAAAACCTCATCGATTCACATGACTTGAGCGTGCTGATGATCACACATAACCTAGGTATCGCCCGACAAGTAAGTGACCGAGTATATGTTATGTACGGCGGCCGGATGGTTGAGACGGCGCCGACTGAGGAACTGTTTAATTACCCGAAGCACCCCTACACACAGGGGCTTATCGCCTCAATCCCGCGATTGACCGGCGGTGCGATGGCTGAAGGAATTGACGGTTCCGTTCCCGAGTACCTTGACCCGCCGGACGGCTGTCGCTTCCACCCACGCTGTCCTTACGCCCACGAGGCGTGCGTCAAAGACCGCCCGCAGATGAGATCGGATTCAGCGGAGGCTGGTGTTGAGTGCGTGCTCTATGATGATAACCGTGCAGCACCGTTCGACGCGCCAACGCTCGCAGACACTCGGAATAGGATGGGGACACTTGAGGACGAGTCATACAGCTCTGAGGAGGTGTACAATGACTGATCCCGGCGAGCCATTGCTTGAAGTCCGCAATCTCAAAAAGCACTTTCCGGTAAAGGGAGGAATCCTCAAGCGAACCACTGATTACGTCAAGGCGGTTGACGGTATGTCGTTCACTGTTGACTACGGCGAGACGATGGCATTAATCGGTGAGTCCGGCAGCGGGAAATCAACCGTCGCGGAGACGATAATTGGTCTTCAGCAGGCGACAGATGGGACTATTATCTTCGACGGAGAAGACATCACGAACCCGAGTTCCGACCAGTTGCAGGAAATGCGATCTCGGATTCAGATGGTGTTTCAGGATCCAACTTCAAGTCTGAATCCGCGTCGTACTGTCGGTAACTCTATCGAGGTACCGATGAAGTCACGAGGAGTCCCAAAAGAAGAACGCGAAGAGCGAATCAGTGAGCTGCTTAATCTAGTTGAGTTGAATAATGAATATCTTTACAAATATCCTCATGAGCTCTCGGGTGGACAGAAGCAACGAATCAATATTGCACGCGCAATATCAATCAAACCGGATCTCCTACTGCTTGATGAGCCGACAAGCGCGCTTGACGTAAGCGTTCAAGCGAAGATCATTGGGCTGCTAGAGAATCTTCAACAAGAGCTTGAGCTCACCTACTTATTCATTACACACGACCTTTCACTGGTGCGGAACTTCGCCGATGAAACCGCTGTGATGTATCTTGGTGAACTCCAAGAGAAGGGCGATACCACAGAAGTGTTCCATCGCCCCCGGCATCCGTACTCCCGTGCACTTCTTTCAGCGATTCCAGTCACAACCGAAGAAGAGGAGTCGTACAAGCCACGTCGCGAACCGCTCCAAGGAGAGATTCCAAGTCCGCGAGACGTCCCCTCAGGTTGTCGCTTCCACACGCGGTGCCCGTATAGCGTCGAAGCGTGTTCGACTGACGAGCCGGAGCTTAAGCAGGTGAATGATGGTCCAGAGGTTCGGTGTCACATCTATGACGATACATATAGTGGTCAATTCGATGAAGTTCCGGATATTTCCGCACCAGATGTCGTCCTTGAGTCGAGCGATGAGATGGAATCTCCGGTCAACACAACAGAAGAGGGACCATGACTGAGCAGATCACACTTGACAATCTAGACGACTTCGCGACCGGCGCAACGGTACTCGGTACCGGGGGTGGCGGTGATCCCTATATTGGAACGCTGATGGCACGGCAGGCGATCAAGGAACACGGCCCGGTTAAACTTCTAGATCCACAGAACGTCCCGGCCGACGCACTCGTCGTCCCGAGCGCAATGCTTGGGGCACCGACAGTTATGATAGAGAAGCTTCCGCGGGGAAGCGAGAGCACGGACGCCTTCGAAGCCCTCGAGGTGTACATGGGCCAAGACGCGTACGCCACGATGAGCATAGAGGCCGGTGGATTGAACAGCACGGTCCCGATTGCTGTTGCGGCCGAGCTAGAGCTTCCGCTTGTCGACGCCGACGGGATGGGTCGTGCCTTCCCTGAAGTGCAGATGGTGACCATGACGATGGGAGGAATTTCCGCAACTCCGATGAGCATCGCCGATGAGAAGGGTAACTCGGTGTTTCTTGAGACGCAAGACAACCAGTGGGCTGAACAGTTCGCTAGGACGACCAGCATCGAGATGGGTGGCTCATGTATGATTGCTACGTACGCCCACACCGGCGCGGAGCTGCGCGAGCACGCCATCTTGAATTCGATGTCGCTCGCGAGGGAGATCGGAGAGACGATCCGCACAGCGAAAGAGAACTCTGCAGACCCGGTTGAAGAGCTCCTCAAACTCACTGACGGCTTCGAGTTATTCGAGGGAAAGATCCTCGATGTCGAGCGGCGAACAGAGGGAGGGTTCGCCGTTGGCGAGGCGACAATCGATGGGATACAATCCTACGAAGGCCGATTGCTTCAGCTTGACTTCCAGAATGAGAACTTGGTCGCACGCGATTCCAAGCACGGTATCGTTGCGAGCGTCCCCGACCTTATTACGGTGCTTGACGCCGAGACAGGTGACCCAATCACCACTGAGGGGCTACAGTATGGCCACCGGGTTCGAGTCGTGGGGATACCGTGTGCAGAACAGTGGCGGACAGACGCGGGGCTGGAGTTGGTTGGGCCTCGGTACTTCGACTACGATATCGAATACAAACCAATAGAAAACCTACAATCATGAATGGACACAGACTCGGAATTGACGTTGGTGGTACAAACACAGACGCGGTCATCCTCGACGAGGCAGATGCCCCAATCGCGAAGACCAAGACACCTACGACAGAGGACATCTCCTCTGGCATTCTGGATGCCCTCGATGAGGTCCTCAGGCAGGCAGATATATCGGGTGACGATCTTGAGTACGTGATGCTGGGGACGACCCATGCGACAAACGCAATCGCCGAACGAAAGGGGCTGAACGATGTCGGCGTATTCCGGATTGGTTCACCCGCCACGCGAAGCATCAAGCCCCTACTTGAATGGCCAAACGACTTGGCTGACGCAATCGGAGACGATATCGCGATCCTTGATGGCGGTCATGAGTTTGATGGTCGTGAACTGAACTCGATTGACGAGTCCGAGATCAGAGAACAAGTGCGAGCCTTCGATCACGTGGACTCTTTTGCTGTCACGAGCGTGTTCTCACCGGTTCGCGAGGATCACGAGGAACGAATAGCCGAGATTGTTCATGAAGAACTTGACGACGACATACCTGTGTCACTTTCACACGAGATTGGCAGTGTCGGTCTACTTGAGCGGGAGAACGCAACCGCTCTGAATGCCGCACTTACAAGCGTAGCGGCGGAGGCCGCACAGGCGTTCATCGACGCAATGGATGAACGCTCTATCGATGCACAATTGTATTTCGGTCAAAACGACGGGACCCTGATGTCCGTTGAGTACGCGCTGGACTACCCCATTTTCACTGTCGCATCAGGACCGTCGAACTCAGTTCGTGGCGCGGCATACCTCTCTGGTATCGAGAATGGAATCATCGTTGACGTCGGTGGGACTACGACAGATGTCGGTGCCCTAACCGATGGGTTTCCACGGGAGTCAAGCGTCGCTGTTGAAATCGGTGAAGTAAAAACGAACTTCCGAATGCCAGATCTTATCGCCCTCGGTATTGGGGGTGGATCCCATATCAATATTGGACCGGAGGGGAAGGTAACTGTCGGGCCTGAGTCCGTCGGTTATCGCCTCACCGAGGAGGCACGCTGTTTCGACGGGTCGACACTCACGGCGACAGACGTGGAGGTCGCGGCCTCTGATTTAGACATTGGCGACACTAATCCAACTGTTGAGAGAGACACGGTTCAGAAGGCCCGAGAGTACATCAGAACAGAGGTCGAGCGGGCTGTCGACCAGATGAAAACGAGCCCAGAACCGGTTCCGGTCGTCGTCGTCGGTGGTGGGAGCATCCTTATTCCAACAGATCTAGACGGAGCCAGCAAGGTGTACAAACCTGACCACTACGAGGTCGCCAACGCGGTCGGCGTCGCGATCGCGCAGGTCTCCGGCGAGGTTGATCGTATCTACAGCCTCGACGATCAGGGACGCGACACGGCCATGGACGACGCCAAGGCGGAGGCGAAATCGAGGGCAGTCGAGGCGGGTGCCGACGAGGACACCGTGGAGGTATTCGACATCCAAGAGGTTCCGCTCTCGTACCTCCCTGGTAACGCCGTTCGTATCAAAGTGAAAGCTGCCGGCCAGCTCGACCGATAATGCGGATTGACGTTACCGACCTCGAGGACATCGCTCTCGGGGCAACAATACTCGGGACCGGTGGCGGTGGTGATCCACACGTTGGTAAGCTCGTTGCGAGGCAGGCAATCGAGGATTGCGGCCCAGTCGAAATGATCCAGCCAGACGAGCTTGGCGACGATGACCTCGTCTTGGTGTCAGCCCAGATGGGTGCACCGACCGTCGCCGTCGAGAAGCTTCCAGCCGGTCACGAGCCACTAGCCTCAGTCGAACGCGTCGAGCAAGAGCTCGGACGCAAAGCGGATGCCACGATGCCGATGGAGTGTGGGGGAATTAACTCAATGTTCCCGTTTGCTGTCGCAGCGCGAAAGGGTATTCCGCTTGTCAATGCTGATGGCATGGGGCGTGCGTTTCCGGAACTTCAGCACGAGACGTTCAATGTGTATGGAGTATCCGGGACGCCGGCAGCGCTCGCGGATGAACACGGCAACACGTGTCTGCTTGAAACAACAGACAACGAGCAACTTGAATGGCATGCACGTGGGCTGACGATCCGAATGGGGGGTGTGGCGTATGTCACGGACTACCCGATGTCTGGCACAGAGGTTCAGAACACCGCGATCCCAGGGACGATGTCACTTGCACAGGACATTGGTGAGGCAGTTCGGACCACAGATCTCGATCCAGTTGCTGCGATTCGTACAGCGACCAAGGAATCAATCTATGGTGATCCAATCCAGCTGTTTGAGGGAAAAATTGTCGACGTCAGACGGCGAACCGAAGACGGATTTGTCGTTGGTGAAGTCATCATTGAGGGTCTTGGCTCCGACGCTGACGCGACAATGGAAATCGAATTCCAGAATGAAAACCTTGGTGCGCGCCGGGACGGCGAATGGGTCGCTACCGTGCCAGACCTGATCACTGTCACTGATCGTGAAACAGGTGAACCAATCCGCACTGAGGCCCTCAGGTATGGGGCCCGAGTGTCAGTGATCGGTATCCCCACTCCACAGATCATGCGGACCAAAGCGGCGCTTGATGTCTGGGGACCACAGACATTCGGGCTTGAGACCGGCTTTGTTCCCCTTTCAGACTCATGAACATGGATACACGCCTCCTCGACAGTATACAGAAAGATGACTTGGAAGCGCTAGGCATCGGTGCTGGGATTCTCGGTACTGGTGGTGGCGGCCACCCTAGAGTTGGGAAGCTTCGACTCCTCACTCTGCTCGAAGATGATGAATACCCAAACACCGTTGATATTATCCAGCCGACCGACCTTGCAGCCGACGCGACAGTCGCAAGCGTCGGGGGGATGGGGGCACCGACAATTGGTGTAGAGAAACTCCCAAACGGTCAAGAGGAGACTAACGCGCTCAAATCGATCGAGCGATTCGCCGGGCGCGAGGTTGACGCCCTGATCCCGGGAGAGATCGGTGGTGTGAACAGCATTGTTCCACTTTGTGTTAGTCTGAAGACTGGTCTGCCAGTCGTTGACGCTGATGGGATGGGCCGGGCATTTCCTGAACTTCAGATGGATACGTTCTTCATCTATGGACATCCCGTCAATTACGCAGCGATTTCGGACGAGCATGGCAACACAATTTCGTATCAAGATATCGACTCCGCAAAGCGGTTGGAAGACTTTGCCCGGGCAGCGACCGTCGACATGGGCGGCCGTGCAGGCTACGCGTTTCCGCTCATGGATGGTGAGTTCGTCACCGAGTACAGCATTCCGAGGACACTCTCGCTCATTCACGAACTTGGTCAACGTGTCCTCAATGCACAATCCGGTGGGGGTGACCCACTTGGAGCGATCGAAGAAACCGTTGGCGGGCAGCACATGTTCACTGGTAAGATCACCGATGTCCTACGCCGGAACGAGGAGGGGTTCGCACGCGGTGAGGTTACACTTGGTTCCTTAGACAACGACAGGGAGCTAACAATCGAGTTCCAAAATGAGTTCCTGATCGCCCGCGACAACAAAGGGTCATTACTAGCCTCCGTTCCTGATCTCATTTGTCTTGTTGACAAGGACACGGGCCTCCCGGTGACGACAGATGCTCTTCGATACGGTCAAAGAGTTGCCGTTCTTGGCGTTCCAGCACCGGAGTTACTGAAAACTGACGCTGCACTAAACGTCATTGGGCCTCAGGCATTTGGCTATGAGATTGACTATCACCCGATTTGAATCCAGGATGGCAATTATACCGCAAACCACCCGTACAGTAATCACGTACCGGGAGTTCAAGTCAGGGCGGGGTGTTACTATTTTCTAATGAGTAGTTTTTCTGGCTCGCAATCGGAGAATGAGGAAACCAAGAAGCGGTCGGTGCACTCCCCCCAAGAAATTCTTGAGGATCAACTTGACGAGAACGACTACAAAATCTTTGAGGCACTAAACGAGAACGGTCGAATGTCAGATACAGAGCTTGCTGAGCGCGTCGGGCTTTCGCGAACTGCCGTTCGGCGACGTCGTGAAAACCTTGTTGAGTCGGGCACTCTCAAGGTGCTGGCTGTAATCGTTCTACAGGAAGCAGACCTTGCGTACGCAGATATCCGTATCAGCCTCCAGTCAACCGCTAGTTCAGCTGACCGAAACACTCTTATAAAGAAACTAGTCAATGCAGACCTCATATACTCCGTTGACTCGGTGCTCGGTGAGTTTGACCTGTTCGTGCGCGGATGGCATGCTTCACTAGGCGAGCTGAAATCATACTTTTGGGAGCTGCTGGAGGATGAGGCGATTGTGGCCGACTATGAGATCACACCCGTTGTCAACACGTGGAAGGCGTGGGACCGTACGCTTGGAACTCCTGAGTCAAGTTAACCAGCCCAGCACAAATCAGTAGTAGTATCGACGCGAACCTGTCCTTCCGCTCATTAATCTACCACGCCCTGAAGGACGTGGCATTCAGCGTGGACTCCCGTTTATTCTATCAGCAGATTGAGAGTATAGAGGAAAAAATAAATCGCGACACTGCCACCGTCTCAATCCGGCGTCTCGACGTCTAGTCTGTCACGAGCAGCGACGAGAGTTTCAAGAATCTCTTCGTGATCGGCGATTGCTTGTTCGACGGTAATTGCGAGCTCTTCATCGGTCGTCAGTGGCTCGTCCCGAAGCGTCTGCATCAAGAGACACTGCTCTAGCGCACGACCAGTTCGAGAGTGGGCCGTGAGAATGTGTTTAGCAACTTCCCACTCGGTTGCCTGCGTCCGCTCATCAGGTCCTGATGGGCGCTCAACTTCTGTCATAGCCCAGCTCCATTATCAGCTGCTCCAGCCTGACGCGCGTGACAGTGAACCATGCGACGCGGGGACTGACAGTTTGAATTAGTGGGAACATACGCTCGGTTAAGACATGCTTGTTGGAGAGCCATTCTGTTCAGCTGGTCTTGATACCGCATTGAACTTAAATAGTGTGGTGGTCTGACATTCTTGCCTCCGGACATACTGCGATGATCTGTTCTTCGACATCGGCGAAACAGTCCGCGGTGATTGTACAGTAAGACGACGCTGTGCCAAGCAAGTGCTGCCCTGAGTGGAGAGTTCACTCAGAACGCCGTTCTTCTAGCGCCTCTGCGACAAGCGCGTCAAAGTTGACCTCATCATCGGCGTACGCGTCGCGATGCTCAGCGACCACACGACCTTTCGGGGTGATCTCGTACAGCCCGCTATTGGGGGCTGGACCGACGCGTTCAACGAGGTTGTAGTCTAACAGGACCGGAAGCCGGGTGTTGATGTAAGAGCGATTGCGGTCGAGCAGAGCTGCGAGATTGATAGCATTGTTGCGCCGCCCATCGGCCATCGCGGCGAGGATATCGAAATCAGTCGGCGTCACGAGTCGCATACTGGCGCATTCTTGAGGAGTCATATAATTAATTTCATACTATATATGCATACTTCCGAAATATACCAGTAGTAGCTACCAGTTATAGAACGTTGTCTACAATTGTGTATTGATATCGTAACTAAAGCTGACAATTTCCGATAGCATTAACTTGTATTGAGTTAGACAGCGTACTGTAGCGTGAAAGAGTGCTACAGCAAATGCAACACATGCTAGCCAGATGATCGCGGTATGAGCAAGGCAATGACAGATGAGGATAGTGATGGCCCGAAGTCGCGAACGACCATCGAGGTTGACCGCCAGGTATGGCGACAAGTTCGCGGTGAGGCCGTGAGTGAAGG
>Ga0102939_1000554_pt1 | contig 13761 bp, 9 predicted proteins | sample SalPon2_B_H2O_MG_FD_78214 | JGI IMG/M metagenome (GOLD analysis project Ga0102939, IMG submission 78214) | Salt pond water microbial communities from South San Francisco under conditions of wetland restoration - Salt Pond MetaG R2_B_H2O_MG | ecosystem: Environmental > Aquatic > Non-marine Saline... | reverse complement strand
ACACTAATACTAAACTAGAAAATATTTTGAGTTCATCCCGTGTAAATTCATTGGTCATACATAATCTATAGGAATTTCACTTCTAAATACATTAGGGAAGGTGAAAGCACCTCGGGATCAACCCCTCGAAGTAATTTGCCTCCCACAGATTATAGAAACTATTAAGTAAATCTAACTACAATACTACTTTATGGATACACCAAACGCTGAATCGTTTGTTTCAAAGCTTTGTAATGAAGAAACAGATCTTCTACAAAAGGCAGGAGAGAACTGTAGGCACATCTATAACCGATTGCCACAACTCTACAAGCAAACTCTTGATCATCACTCGCTCCCGCATTTTATCGTCTCTGATCTTTTTCTTGCAGCGGTAAAGTCTGGAATGTATATTGAACGACAATCTAATACTTACTATCAACCAGAATCTTCTACTGGAGTATATCTAACCAGTCCTGAGGATTCAAACTCTCATAGAGAATTTTCTCCAAAAGGATCAATTACCCCCTCTGAAGATAAACTTAGATTACCCTCGTTTTACAGCCGTGCCATTTCAGAGGCACAGGAACTAGAACGACCACCTAACCCTCAAGACATTTCAGCACCAACACTACAGGCAAGTGTAATTCTTTCTATTGGGATCACATTTGGTGAATTAGTCGAATCTGAACGGTCTCTTGTATGGGGCGTATATTCAGAAACAAACGAGTTGAAAAATATTTATGTTACGAGAACTGCCGCCGAATCTGAAAAGGAAGAGTCTGATCTCGTGATGCCAGTCACCGTTATTGATTCAAAATTTGAACACCCATTAAGTGAAGAAGAGTTTCAAGTATATTAAATAAATACACTATTGAGAACATAGTGTCTTGAATTTTACTTCAACTGATTTTACTCACAAACGATGTACTAAACTAACTTAATGTTTACTAAATAATCTAGTAGTAAGAAATGGTGGAGAAAACATATTATGTAGACTCTGAAAAAGAACTACATACTCTATCCAGAGAAATCACAGATAATATTTATCAGTTTTCTTCTACAGCCCCCTACACCGTACATGTTCAAACTGCTAATAGAAATCCTGTAGATATGAAAGATTTCGTTGATGTATTACAGTATCTTCATCAAACGTATCCCATTAATGTAACGTATCAAAACCCGTATTGGATTGTAAAGGCAGACCTTCATTGTAATGGAACTGTCAAATCAAATCTGTCGTATTTGATTTACTATTATGAAGTTGAAGAGATTAATATTTATAATGATACACTTGAAGTCTGGTTTTATCCACACTGTCATCAACCACACAGTTCTAAATACTTAAAATCCGTCTTATCTGTTCGAGATTCTAAGATGATTAATAGTTCCGTCTCTGTTACTGCTGAACGTAATCAATTTAATATTACCACGGAAAAGTCGGATTCACCGATATTTGTTGATTCTCACAAAACGATTGATGACTTAAAACAAAGACTAAATCAGCTATGAACCTGTTAGAGTAATATTTTAATGATACTAACATATTTATAGATGCATTGTCTTTCTACAAATATGATTGAAAACATTAGTAGGCGTAAAGTTCTTTCAGCTGTATCTCTTTCAGCAACTGCGGGGCTTGCAGGTTGTTTTAGTGAACCAGATATTGATTATCGAGAGGATGTAGATACTCCTGTTGTTGGTCAAGAAGACGCTCCTGTTACAATTACATACTATTTCAATTTAACATGCCCTTCTTGTGCAAGATTCGACAGTACGGTTCAACCAAATATTGATGCAGAATATATTTCTGAGGGGATAGTAAAACAAGAGTATGTTAGTCTTACAAGTTCAACTAATCGAGATAGTTCTGATCCTCTACATAGTGGAGCGTATTACATCTATGAAGAGGTTGGTCCTGAATCCTTTATTGAGTTCAAGTCAGAGGTGTATTCAACTAGAGCAACTGCGAGAGAGGCAATTTCTATTGGAGCAGACGTTGGAGCAAACCAAGGTGAACTTGAACAGGCAATTATTCAGAATGTTTACAAGCCCGTGATCGAATCAGATATTGAAGAAGCAGAGTCTGCGGGAGTCTCTGCTACCCCCACAGTTGCAGTAAATGGTCGTCTTCTTTCTAGTCCTTCGTGGGAGGCTATTCAAAACGCTGTCGAAGCTGAACTTGACGAAGAATAACCAACCTGTTAACTAATTTAGTCTTTAAAGGGGAAACCGTAAAACGTATGTACTACAATAGACTTAAATACACTATGGAAGAACTCATTTCAGAAAAAAGTTGTACTCGTTGTGAAAAAGAACTTACTATTTCAAACTATTCATGGTTTACAGACGAAGTTATTTGCCACGCATGTATGAAAATTGAAGGAAAAATTCTTTCACAGATTGATCAAGATAAAGAAGACGTTCGAAATAGTGGTGAGATTCCAACAGAGGTTCTAGAAGAGGACATTACATGGGGAGAGTACCCTTCTAAAGAAGAAACTGCCGAATGTTCTGACTAATAGACAGTTTTATTTTTGAGAGAATAAAAATCGTAAACAAACGCCCATTATTCGGCGGTATGTATAAGAGAGTACCAATCCACTTAAGAACGAATAGAGTTATTTAAGTTAATGAGTACAGATGATGAATCTACAAATTCTGAGGTTCATCTTACTGAACGTTCTCGAATGTTCTCTCAGAATGAAGATTATTCGTGGTTTCCAAGGCTTGCGAATATCTCGTATGGAGTTCTTGGATCCGCTTTAGAAAAGTCACAGTTTGACTTTAATGGAACAGATAGAAAACTAGTTCAGGCACGTATTGGTACAGAAGTTTACCAGTATATGTCAGTAATCATTTTATTTTCCTTAATTGCGGGGCTATTTAGTGGAATTCTAGGAATGTTTGCGGCATTTATTGTTTCTTTCACTCCTCTTTCAAGCACATTATTAGAAGCAATGCCTATTTCTTTAGGTTCGGGTATGTTTACACTTCTCGCATTTATTCTTCTTGGTGGTGGAGGTTCAGTTGTTGGATCTGGATTAACATATATTGTTGGATGGTATTATGCTCGATATTTAGCAGGAATTAGCCAATCTCAGATTAACGATGCGCTCCCATACGCAACAACGTATATGTTCGCACTCTCTCGGGGAGGAATGCCTCTCCTAAAGATTATTGAACGAATTTCTTCCGCAAAACAAACATACGGGGCGATTGCTAATGAATTCTCAACTATTTCAACTAATATTCACGTTAAAAACCAGTCTGTTGGTCTTGCGTTTAAAACTATGGGAAGAGAAACACCAAGTGAGTCATTTCGTGAGTTCACAGAAAGTTTTCAGAATGTTCTTGAGTCTGGTGGAGATCTCAGTCGATTTCTCGAACGAAAGTCACAGGACTACCTTGATGAGGCAGAACAGGAACAGGAAGACTTTATTCAGTTTCTTGCACTTCTCGGTGAAGTTTATGTAATTGTATTCGTTGCTGCACCGCTTTTCCTTGTAGTTATTGTTGTAACTATCTCGCTATCGCAGGGCGGTGGTTTCTTCCTACTCGCAGGAATTGTGTATCTCTTAGTTCCGGTATCCAACTTCGGGTTCTTTATTCTTCTTGACACATTTACTCCCGACAAGGATTATATTAGCACCACCATAGATACAGACGATGTAGATATTGAAGACCCTGACCTATTAAACGAACGAGCAGAAGTCTATAATGATCCATGGCTTAGTCAAATTAGCGAGTTAGTAGAAACGAGAGAACGAATTAGATTTATTCGGAACCCTCTCCGACGATTCTTCGAACGTCCCGTAGATACGCTATATGTTACACTTCCTGTAACGTTCCTATTCTATATTTTTGTTATTGTGACAGGGCTATTCAAGTTCTCATTTACCGCACTAGTACAATCTCCAGTAATTCAAACAAGTTTAATTTTCACAATTCCCTTGCTAATAAACATCGTTCCATACACGCTTTTCTTTGAATCTAATAGCCGAAAACGAAAGAAAATCGAGTCTCAGTTCCCAGACGCACTCAATACTCTGTCCGACTCAAATGAAATGGGAATGACTCTTGTTGAAGCACTTGAATCATCCGCAAAGAATATGTCTGGAATTATGGGTGACGAATTTAGAGATATGGCAAAATACATTTCACTAAAAAATGATGTTAAAGGAGCATTGATTCGATTCGCTAATAGAATGGAAACATTCTCTGTAACTCGTACTGTAAAGATGCTTGTTGACTCACTTGAGTCTAGCGGAGACGTTACAGATGTTCTCGATGTTGCCGCACGGGACGTTAAGCAACAATATCTTCTCCAGAAACAACGACGACAGGAACTATCTATGTACACAGTTATTGTACTTGTCTCATTCGTCATTTACCTGATAATTATTATTGTTCTGGATTCCCTCTTCTTGAGTGTGCTTGAAGGAGAAGAGTTCTCCGCAGATCCCGGTGTCGATGCGGAAACTGCGACAAACCCGACAGCCGCACAAGGTGGAGACCTTCCAGAAGATACAGAGGTGTCGGTCCAATTCGAAGATATTCCAACAGATAGATTCAGAATGGCGTTCTATCACTCGACTCTTGTCCAAGCCCTTGGAAACGGATTACTTGCAGGACAACTCGGAAATGAAGATTATCGGAAAGGATTCAAGTTCTCGATAATTATGATGTTAATCTCGACGGTTGCATTCATCTTCATCTAAAAACGCTTTTCTGTAGTCACTAAATTGTAAATGTTGATGAGGAAAAAACCTTTATTAGATAACCTCATTTAACATTATAATGCCAACATCTGAGAAAGCACCTCCTTCTGAAGCTCGTGACTTATTAGAAGGAAACAAAACAGTTTCTTCACGTGAAGAGATGATCTGTCCTCAGTGTTTTCACTATTCTGTAGAAAGGCACCCAAAGGCAGATGAATTTAGTTCTAAACATAATAAAATTCTTGAAGGATCGACTTGTACTAATCCTGATTGCCGCCTGACTGGTCAACCGCTTCCCGAATTAGAACGGCAGTATTCTGGATCAGCAAAATCACTCCGAACTATTGCCTTATATGGCGTTGGAGTTATGGCTCTCGCACTTATTGTATATATTGTTTTATTTACCGGATTATTAAGTCCAACAGCAACTGTTTCAGGACAAATAGTTCCTCCTGATGCTGATCAGGATATTGGGTCCGTTACAGTTACACTTAATGGAAATGAACAAACCGTTACAAATGGATCCTTCTCATTCGAAGAAGTTCCGCAGGGAACCCATACACTAGAGATTGCGTCTGAAGACCATAGGAATATGACGTTAGATATTGAAGTTGGCGATTCAATTTCTGTTATGTCTGAGTATATTCCTGAACAAAAGGCCTCCGTGTCTGAATCAGAGTTACAAGTCCAACTCCCAACCAAATCAACTATCTCCGACACGTTTATTGTGAATGGATCTGGCGATAAAACTCTCCGATTGTTTGATGATGAAAATGCTGAAGAGGTATATGTGACAGCAACACCGTTAGATACCGAAGATCTACAATCTGACGACTCGTATTCAATGTCTTTAAGTGAAGAAATTACTATTGAAGAGTATGGGAAAGTCCAATCTGACGTTTCAGTAAATGTTTCAGCAGACGCAACAGCGCAAGAACGAACAGAAGTACTTCAAACTGATTCATCAAATCAATCTGTCGTTAATTTTGGTGGAACAATTGAACCTACTGATGTATCTGTTTCTGTTCCAGAATCTGTAGGGACTATAGATAGAGAATCACAGGTTACATTTGCTGATGAGGAAACACAAACCTTTCAGATAGATGGAGAATTGAACAATGACCCTATTGTGACACTAACAGGAGCAGATGTTGATACGCCCCAAAGAGACACAGGGGTATATAATCCTGAGCAAGATGAACTTACATTTACTGTTCCGGACGGGAGCGCCCCAAGTACGGCTACATTAACACTTTATGGAGACTTGTCTGAAAATGAAGTTACAGAGGAAGGAACGTTAAATAGCGAGACCAATACCGTTGCGGTAAGTCCCAGCGGATCATCTACACCAACCGAATCAAAGATTACCTTTAGTGGTGGAGATGCCCAAACAACAACCATCGGTTCGGGATCTATTAGTGCTTCTGGAGAAAGCGGTACAGAAGAAAATACAACTACTCTCGGATCTGCTCCGACAGATGGACAATATACGATTGATTACGACTTTGAGTTAGAACAAAAACCATCTCTTATATCCTATGGCTATGAAGTTAATGGAAACAGGACTGAGTTAAGTCAAATTTCTGGTACAGCACAACTATCACTCTCTGAAGACGATGAAGTATCACTATGGATCCGAGCAGAACAAGAAGAACCACCAACTACAAGCCATACAACAGAAAACTTCGAAGTATCTAACTTACAACTACAGTCTACTGAGTTAAACGTTGGCGATTCAACAGGTGTCCGAGCAGATATTACAAATACTGGAAACTCCGAAGTTACAGAAGAAGTAGTTATTTATCGAAACGGAAACCAGTACGAAACTGTTGAAAAAACACTTAGCGCAGGAGAAACAAAAAGAGTAACACTTCCAAGACAAGAATTCACCTCTGAAGGATTATATTCACTGCAGGTAAACAACAGTTCAGAGACTGTCGTTGTTGGAAATGTTTCTATTGACCACGGATCAGGCACATTATCCGGTGAATTCATAGAGACAGAAGAGTCTGGTACAATTCGAGTAGATACAAACAGTAATGGAGAATATGACTGTAATGTCTCATCCAATGGAGGATCCTGTGAATTAGACTTATCGGTAGATGGAACAGAACTCTCTATTGAACAGTTAAATGTTTCAAACACGAACTATACTGTGTCTTACGTTGAACGAACAGGGCCAGAAGATGTAACAGCAGATCTTACGGGAGATGGGACAAATGATATTATAATTTCAGGACAGTTCACAGAAGGGTCAGAATCTACCACGGCATCATTCCCTGAAGGTGAACATACTGTAGACATTAGTACCGGAAACAATCAACCAGTTGAATACGAATTAGAATGGACAGAATCTGGAGTTATTCAAGACCCTAATTTAACAATCAATGGCGAATCTATTGATACACCTTCGCAGATTCAAGGATCGAGAGAGATTGTTGTTGAGAGAAGCAAATTTACTGAAGGTGAAAATACCATTAATCTTCAAAGCTCAGACGGACTCGAACACTCGGCTACAATTACATCCGAAGTTGAAGGAATTAACACATACCCTAGTTTAACAGTAAATGGAGAGACCGTATGCTCTTCATCTGACTTCGCATCTAATTCTTGTACCATTTCTTCCTCTGTACTTTCAAGTCAATCGAACGCATTTAGCTTCGACACACAAAATAGAGAAACTGAATTTGAATTTGAACTATCGTACCTTTCAAGAACAGTTGCGGAGGATGTACTCCTTCAAATAAATAACGAAACTGTTGAAACATTCTCTAGAGGAAGTGCCGCAAATACATCTCTTGACGGTTCATGGTCTACAACAACTACACTTTCAAATTCACAAGTTTCAACAGGAGATACAGTCTCTATCACCACAAATTCCTCTACAGATACAACTGCTAACGCAGAAATATCATTCACTAGACAAAGAGAAACTGCTGTAGATCCGCATATTGAAGTAACAAATTCGAAAACTGATGAAACGTCAACAATTCCTATCTCTGACGGAGAATTAACCGAAGAATCTGAGATAACTATTGAACCAGATCAACTAAAACGTGGTCAAACAACACTCACATTCACATCATCTAACTCTGGAACCTATCAAGTCGAACTTGTTGGTAGCCAAGACCGATAAGTAGAACCTATATCTTCTTAAAATCTACTCTAAACGTATACTGAAAGAGATCTAGGGAATTAACCTTAGGAAAAAACCCTTAGTAAATAACATAATCATCTAAGACATGAGATCACAACTATCAAAAATTTCGAAAATGAAACGTGTTCTAAGTAGCTATATGACCCAGAACTCTGGAAAAATGCTGTCTTTGGGGGCATTCTTTTATATTGGTCTTACAATTGTAGGATTTGAGCAGGGAATGTTCTTCCAAACTGAATTCCCTCTCTGTGATACAGATCTACAACCCTTAGTAAAAGACCTTTTGTTCGCCGCAATTTATATCGTTGGTTCTCTTCAACTGATGTTCCTTGTCTTTACAGATTATCTGGGACTTGATAGTCTGCTTGGAGGAAAAGAGAACAGCGAAACTCTTAAAGGGTACGCACGGAAGTACGTTACTGCTGTGTTCTTCCTTGTAGCAATTGAAGCATTTATTGCACTATTTGCAAATCTGAACGTTGGTTGTATGACTCCCGGATTCCCACCAGAGACAGGAGGGGCATTCCTCTAATCTCTAAAGTGTAGTAAAAATTTAGTTGTGAACTAATTTTTGAGGTATTAATGGGTTAGCAGATTTTTACTTATATACTACAAAATTCCGTTAAGACTCAACTTTGTTTACACACATAATGAATAGTAGTATTGTTTACCTTACGACTCCAATAATCTGTAAAAGTAACGAGACAATCGAATTATTTCAAGACGTACTGACATTTTTCCTGATATTAGTTATTACAGGTGGGATTATTTACTTTGTTGCAACTAAACTGATTCCCGATACATTTTTAGAAGGGTCCGACGACTCTAGTACAATTAGCTTTATCCGAAGCATTGTTGGATTCTATGTATTGGTAATTCTATTTATCGAACTCGTGAGCTTAATAACAGGAACAGATTATGGATGTCTTTCTCCAAAACTACCGCCTGAATTTAATGTCTTGTTCCAAATCATCACATTACTGTAATAGCTTCACTTTGACGTAAGAAAATCAGTTAAGAACAGTTCCCAATATTAAAACAATGAATCGCCAGAACGCATATTCTGCCCTTATTATTTCCCTTCTGGTTTTACTGACGGTATCAACTGGATCTGTTATTGCGATAGACAATGACGCCACATCTCAGGGTCTTGACAATGATGATAACGATGATTCCACCTATGAATGGCTTGCAGAAGAAAATAATCCTAATTCTGATTACGCACGAGTAGATAATTATCAAGAAGTAAGAGAACAATTAGAACGGAACCCACAATATCTATTTTCTGGAGGAATATCCTCAGAATTAACAGAAAATCTTCAAAAAACCTCTGAAAAATTAGAACAGCGAGTTGGTGAATTCGAAGAGTTGGAGGATACAGGATCAATCTATGAAGAAATAGAAGCACTAAATTCAGAACTATATATCTATCGAGAAGTAGAAGGTGGTGATGACGTTCGAGTGTCACGATTCACAACAGAAGAAGGACAAACAACTTTCGACACAGACAATATCTCATTTGAAGAAAATGAAGATAATCTTATCTTTGTACAATATGATGATGGAGATTTTAGTAAAGAAATAGACACACGATATCCTGAATCGGAGTATTCTTCAGGAGAGTACTATGCTGAAGAACCAGAAACCTCAATTCCTGAATCAGATGTCCGAGAGATAGAAGAACTACTCGATGAAGCAAATAGTCAGGGCTCCAGTACTCGTTTAGGAACTACGGGTGACAGGTCATATTCTGATGAACCACATTCAGATGTCCAAGTGTGGAATAGCGAAACAATAACTGGATTAGACTCCTATGGCGGCACGCTAAGTTCAGAGACTGACACGTATTCTGGTGGGTCTCTTGTTCCCGAACACAGAGTAGGTGATGTTCAAGAGTTCCCCGAAAATTGTGAGTCAGATTCGTGTGCTGTTACAGGCATACATGCGAGTATTGCGTCATTTACATCAACATGGGTCCATCTAGAACGACAGAGAAATAGTCCGCTTACTGAAGATGATGTTACTAGTGAAACAGTAGTATATAGAGAAGAAGTAGATGAAGAAGACGACGTGAGGTATACCTTTAGTGAAGAAATTCCTTTCGAAAAGAGTAACTTGCGAAGAGAGCCATATTCTAGACAATTTGATAGTGTCATTTATTCAGGAGATGAAGAGTATTTAATTGATCGTATTCCACGGAACGGTGAATACACAGTAGATAGCTATTATAGTGAAACAAGAACTCAAACACCATCTGGAACAGATGAGACAAATGAAGACTTAGATGATGTGAGTACTAGATTGGCTCCTGATGAAGGACAAATGACGATTATGTATGATTCATCTTTACAGAAGACGCCTGAAGAATCTATACCTGATGATGTTAAAACTGGCGATACTCGGACACTTTATGAAAACACATCTATAGAGTTAACAGACTATGAAGTGACATTACAATCAGCAGAGGAAGATTATACACCATGTGAAAATATTGACTGTTCGTTAAATATTGAAGAAGAACACAAGGGTGACAGATCACTTGTTTTGACTTGGGATCTTACAGATGATGAAATTACGAGAGAAAAATTACGAAATCATAAAATGGAGTTCAAATTAACTGCAGATTATGAACACACAACAACAAGAGTTGTTGATGAAGCAACAGTAATCTGCGAGGAGTTCGAAGATCCAGAATCACCTTCTGGAGGAGATACAGAACCTTTAGAATGTATTGATGAATCAACAACGTGGGAAGAAATTAGTAGAACAGATGTAACTCTTAATACGACAACTGTAGAAGATACAAAAAGCTTTGAATTTTCACAGTATGAATTAGTCGGTGCTGGCAAGTATGCCGATGTACAAGAAGCAACTTATGTCGGTCAAAACAGAAAAGAGTATAGTGTTGAACTAAATAATGATCTAGGGACTTCAGATCGTCCAGTTACCAACGATCCCTATTATGAACCATGGGACACTATTAGTGTTGGAAATGAGACACTCAAAAGTCAATGGAGTTACTTTTCGTCACGAAACAAGTACTGGGACCAATTAGTTGAAGTAACCAAAGACAGTGATTCTGAGAGAGACGATCTGGAAGACATTTATCAAGATGAAAGCGATAGAGTATTTTCTTCTTCATATAGGCCTCTTACAACACACGCATATCCAGAATACGGAATATATAATGCTAGTAAAAGTTCTGCTCGTATGACCCAAATATCAAAGCTTGATACAGAACAGAGACTAATATACTCTCCAGCAATGATGGTTCATGAATCCTGCCGACAGAATTGGCCATACGCTGAAGAAAATGGTGTTCAAAATTCAGAACCATGTTATTGGGAGTTTACTAGTTCCGGCGATCAGATATACCCTCCAGAATTTACTGAATTCGTCCACGAGGAAATAACAGTAAATAATTACGCAAATTATATTGAAACAGAAGATAATTATTACACGCTATTCAAAGCAACACCCGGCGATGGAGATCTTAAACGGTGGATTTACCGAAATACTGTTATTGATGATTCAGATAATAGAGAACCCGCTATTTACACAGGATCCTATATCCAAGCTGGAGGTGCTGTATTTGAAGTTACAGATCAAGAAGAGACAACTCCACAACTCAGTCCTATCACAAGTGATGAACAACAGGAATTAACTATTGATTCAACTACAAACGTATATGAGACACGTGTTCGGATGGAAGAAATAGACCAATGTGGAATGCTAATGAATAGCACAGGAATTCCAAAAGTTGATGTAGATTGTATGTCTTCAGACTCAGTTGAATTTATTTCCAACTATACACAACAGTTTGTTGCATATAAAGTAAGACTAGAAGGCCTTCCATTAACAGAAGACGAACGAGAAGAAATTAAAGACGATCCAGATAGATCATTAGAAGACGAATGGGTTCCTATCTCAACAGAGGAACGGGATGAATCACTTATTGTTCAAGGAGGTATTGAACTTAACGGAGTAGACTTCCAAGAAGACAAATCTCAATATGAGATATTCGTTCAAGATACTGGTAATGTTTCTAACGCATATGATAGAAAGTCCAGATACTCTACAGATAGTGACGGTGAAGCAATTATTCTTGTTGAAAATTCAAGATGGGACACCCCAGAATACTCTGTAACGTATGATTCAACTCATTGGAAAAATGTAAGCGACGGACGAAATGCATATCAATCTACACGAACACAGGGTACAATCCCATCGAAATCTAGATCCTACGCCTTTGAACAATTATTATTAGAGCTTAGTGGAGTCCTCATTGTTATCTATCTTATCTTGACTGTTCACGATTTACTGTTATATCAGACATCCTTCCATATTGACTGGGCGGAAGGAATTGAGGATCAAGTTCCGTGGTGGATATTTGCAAGTGTCTTTGCAGCGGCAATAATACTCTCAATACGATATCCTCCCGTTCGAGATGAAGTGTTCTTATTAGCAATTATTTTCTATGCGACAAAATATAGATATGATAGAAACTTAAACAGAACTCAATGAATCTATAATCTATGGAAATTAAAATAATCCTCGGGACTTACACAAATTGAGACAGAATGCCCACGGTTTTAAGTGTGTGGCGTAGCTCACCACGAGGTACTTCGCAAATGTAACCACACGTTTTGTTATTTTCAATAGGGGTAACTTGCTTAATCTTACGATAGAATTATTCTTGTAATGAGCCTTTCGAGTACACTCCTCGCACTCACCGCTTTAATTAAACCGCTATTTGTAGATTATTTCTTCGATAGAGCTGCAAATCTTATAGAAGAGGGGATTGATATGGCAATTAGTTTAGGAGATCGAATGTTCGGAATTCTCGAAGACCAGATTTCTTCAACTCCGTATCCTAAAAATTCGAGTGGAGATCCAGTTCTTCTTGGATCGCCAGACAACTCATTTGAAGCATCATATTTATTGTACGATCAGATAATCCAAGAACTTGCCATTTCACTCATCTTAGTTGCATTTATCTTTCACGCACTATTCCAAGTAATCAATGAAATTTATTCGTTACCAACAGAATACGATCCAAATGATCAAATCCGTGTGTGTATTAAGGCACTCGCTGTTGCCTTATTCTGGTGGCCTATTGGAGTTGTACTGTATCTCTCTAGTGATCTTATTGCCCAAATCTTTCTTAGTTATAACCCCACAGAAGCATTGAATGTAGAAGTTGATGACAATTATTCAAGCTTCGGAGCAACGCTTCGAGTTCTAGAAAATTCGTTCAACGATGTTGTTGGTGCAGGAGGTGGAATCGTTACCCTTTTATTAATTATTATTCCGTTACTCCTCAAAGTTAGTCTTATCTTTATTTTCCTTATCTTATGGCAGATTCGAGATGTGTTCCTATACTTGCTATTACCAACATATCCACTCGTATACGTATTCAAGGCATACAAGTTCCCATTAATTGATTTTATCGAAAATATTGGATCGGGAATTACCTCGCTATATTTGAATCTGATTTTCCTTACCGTTCCCGGTGCGGCTCTAGTTCAGTTCTATGGATTTGCCGTCGCATCTGGAACAGAAATGATTTCCGCAGTTGATGGTGCTTCTGCACCTACCGCTGAGTCAACTGCTGTTCTTGCAAGTGGTGCTGTTGCCCAAGCAGATGCGAGTACCCTCGTGCTTCAGTTGCTTATATTGTTCTTATTAATGGCGTTCGCAGTCACATTCCCTCGTGTTGTAGCAGGAGGTCCGTTCGGAATACTCATTGCGGCTAATGGTGGTCCGTCGAGTATTCGTGGTATTGCAAAAACGGCGGCGAATCCCGTAGGAGCGGCAGGAGGATTCCTTGAAAATGCGATTCCGGGTGGTTCGAAAAGTCAAGCAGAGGATGCTAAAAAGAGATATAATTCACTCAAAAGTTCCTTT